>ERZ761602.5122-NODE-5122-length-15864-cov-3.638750_pt1 | contig 15864 bp, 11 predicted proteins | sample MGYA00512165_ERZ761602 | MGnify/ENA primary metagenome ERZ761602 (study PRJEB28899, sample SAMN02445085) | bioreactor sludge metagenome | biome: EBPR sludge; isolation source: Thorneside wastewater treatment plant | place: Australia: Brisbane, Thorneside...
GGACCACGCCAAGACCATGAAGCTGATCGAGGATGTGGGCTTCGATGCGTCTTTCAGCTTCATCTTCAGCCCGCGCCCTGGCACGCCGGCGGCGAACCTGCCGGACGACACGCCGTACGAGGTGAAGGTGGCGCGCCTGCAGCAATTGCAGGCCGCGATCGAAGCGCATGCGCTGTCTATTTCCCGCACGCTGGTGGGCACGACGCAGCAGGTGCTGGTGGTGGGCAACGCCAAGAAGGATCCGAGCGAGCTGATGGGCCGCACCGAGTGCAACCGCATCGTCAACTTCAAGGGCCATGCACGCCTGATGAACGAGCTGATCGAGCTGCGCATCACCGACGCCTATCCACATTCGCTGCGTGGCGAGGTACCGGTGTTGGAGGACGCCCTGGCCTGAGCCCGTAGGATGCCGCCCCATGCGGCTAGCCGACCTTATGGGCCCGTTTCTGGGCTTTCTCGCGCGGGCGATCACCGGGGCCCAGGGCCACTGGCTCGGTTGCCCGCCCTCCAACGAACAGCGCATCTACATCGCCAACCACCAGAGCCATTTCGACCTGGTGCTGATCTGGGCCGCCCTGCCTTCTGAGTTGCGCGCCAAGACGCGGGCCATCGCCGCACGCGATTACTGGACCAAGGGCAAGTTCAAGACCTGGCTGACCACCGATGTGTTCAACACGGTGTACGTCAGCCGCACCCGCGCCAACCCCGACGAAGACCCGCTCGAGCCCCTGGTGGAAGCACTGAAGCAGGGCGACTCCTTGATCATCTTTCCCGAGGGCACGCGCTCCAACAAGGGCGAGCCCATGCCCTTCAAGGCCGGCATCTATCACCTGGCCGAGCAGTTCCCGAACGTGCAGATCATCCCGACCTGGATCGACAACGTGCAGCGTGTGATGCCCAAGGGTGAAGTGGTGCCGGTGCCCATCCTCTGCACGGTCACCTTTGGCACGCCGACGCAGATCCAGCCCGGTGAAGAGAAGAAGGCCTTTCTGGAGCGCACGCGCGCCGAGGTCACGGCCCTCAAGCCGGGAGGCTGGAAGCAATGAGCGAACTCAAACACTGGTCCCCCGCCGATCAGATCGCCCTGCTCTTCGCCCTGCTGTTCGGCCTGCTGCTGCTGATCACCGCGGGCGGCGTGCTGTACCGGCTGAAAAACCCGGTGGAAGAGCTGGCCATCAACCCGCGCAGCGCGCGCGCGCAGTTTCAGCGCGACCTGAACGCCTCTTGGGTCGGCGCCTTGCTGTTCTGGCTGGCCTGGATCAGCGGGCCGGCGGGCTCGACCATCCTGTTCGGCCTGTTCTCCTTCTTTTGCCTGCGCGAGTTCATCACCCTGCAGCACACCACGCGCAGCGACCATCGCACCTTGATCGCCGCCTTCTTCATCGTGCTGCCGCTGCAGTACATCGTGGTGGCGAACCGCCGCTTCGATCTGTTCACGGTGCTGATCCCGGTCTACGCCTTCCTGGCCATTCCGGTCATCAGCGCGCTCTCGGGCGACCCCAAGCGCTTCCTGGAGCGCAACGCCAAGATCCAGTGGGGCATCATGGTCTGCATCTATGGCCTCAGCCATGCGCCGGCCCTGCTGCTGCTGGAGTTCCCGCGCTATGCCGGCAAGGGCGCCTTCCTGCTGTTCTTCCTGGTCACCGTGGTGTCGGTGGCGCAGATCGTGCAGGAGGTCGTGAGCCGCTCGGTGCGCAGCCTGCCCACGGTGCGCGCCATCAGCCGCAGCTTCAGCCGGCGTGCCTGGTGGAGCGGCGCGCTGGCCGGCGCCTTCGTGGGCGCCCTGCTCTACTGGGTCACGCCCTTCAAGGCCGGCCAGGCCTTCGTCATGGCCTTCATTGCTGCGGCCTCGGGCACCCTGGGCGCGCTGGTGATGAAGGCGATGAAGCGCGAAGCCGGCATCCATTACTGGGGCAATCGCAGCGGCATCACCGGAGCCGTGGGCCTGCTGGATCGCGTGGCGGCCCTGTGCTTCGCCGCGCCGATCTTCTTCCACTCGGTCCGCTGGTACTTCAAGCTTTCGGTATGACCCCCCCCCGAAGCCGCTTCGCCGCCTCCCGCCCAGGGGGGCGCCGCCAGTGGCCTGGCAAAGCCAGTTCCACGGCGGCCGCTTGCCCATTCTTTGCCTGCCCAGCATGCGCATCCTTGGCATAGACCCAGGACTGCAATGCACGGGCTTTGGCGTCATCGAGGCCGATGGCCCGCGCCTGGCCTATGTGGCCAGCGGCACCATCAAGACCACGGGCGTGCCCACGGGGGATCTGCCAGCGCGCATCAAGATCCTGTTCGAGGGTGTGCGCGAGGTCGTCGAGACCTACAAGCCGGACTGCGCCGCCGTCGAGATCGTGTTCGTCAACGTCAACCCCCAGTCCACCCTGCTGCTGGGCCAGGCACGCGGGGCGGCGCTGGCGGCGCTGACCAGTGGCGGGCTGGCGGTAAATGAATACACCGCGCTGCAGATGAAGAAGGCCGTGGTCGGCCATGGCCACGCGAAGAAGGAGCAGATCCAGGCCATGGTGCAGCACCTGCTGAAGCTGCCCGGACAGCCCGGCAAGGACGCCGCAGACGCGCTTGGCATCGCCATCATGCATGCCCATGCCAGCGTCAGCTTCACTGCCATGAGCGCCAAGGGCCAGCTGCAGCGCCGCCAGCACGCCCAGTTCAAAGGCGGCAGAACGTATTGATCCCCAGCGCCTCACGCTGACATCGGCCGCCCCCTAGCATCGCGGGCCCGAAGCGCGCAGGCGCCCTTTCCATGTCCCTTCCCATCCCCAAGACCCTCGGCGGTCTGCTGCGCGGTTTCATCTGGCAGCACCGCCGCGCCTATGCCGCTGCGGCCTTGATGCTCAGCGGCATCACGGTGCTACTGGTCTGGATTCCGACCCAAGTCGGGCGCATCGTTGATGGCCTTGTCAGCGGCCAGTTGGTGGGTGCGGCCTTCCATGAACAGCTGGCCTTGCTGGCGGGGGTGGGCCTGCTGGTCTATGCGCTGCGCGTGGGCTGGCGGCTGGCGCTGTTCGGCGCTTCGTACCGCCTGGGCCAGCGCCTGCGCGTGCAGCTGTTCGAGCGCCTGGGCCTGCAGGCGCCGCTGTTCTTCCAGACCCAGCGCGCGGGCGACCTGATGGCGCTGGCCACCAATGACGTGGACGCGGTGGAGACCGCCAGCGGCGATGCCATGCTGGCCGCCTTCGATGGCACGCAGACCTTTGTGCTGGTCATCGCCACCATGCTGCTGGCGATCGATTGGCGCCTGGGCCTGGCCGCGCTGCTGCCCTTCCCCTTCATGGCCTGGGCCTTTTGGCGCATTTCCAACCAGGTGCACCACGCCTGGGCACAGTCGCTCGACGACTTCGGGCGCATGAGCCGGCAGGCCCAGCAGTCGCTGACCGCGCTGCGCACCGTGCGTTCGATGGGCCTGGCCCAGCAGGAGCAGACCGCCTTCCAGGGCTGGGCGCAGGCCTCGGGCCAGGCCGCCTTTCGGGCGCAGCGCTGGGAAGCCGCCTACGAGCCGGCGGTGGGCTTTGCCCTCAGCACCGCCACCGTGGCGGCGCTGGGGGTGGGCAGCTGGCTGATTGCGCGCGACGAGCTGACGGTGGGCCAGCTCACCGCCTTCATCCTGCTGCTGGACCGCTTGATCTGGCCGATGTTTGCCGCCGGCTGGGTGCTTTCGCTGCTGGAGCGCGGCCGCGCCGGCTGGACGCGCCTGGCGCCGGTGCTGCAGGCCGAGGCCACGCGCAACGATGCCGGCCAGCGCACCCCCGTGCAGCGCGCCGAGCTGCAGGTGCAAGACTTGCGCTTCGGCTACGACCCCGCGCAGCCGGTGCTGCAAGGGCTGGACTTGCGCCTGCAACCGGGCCAGTCGCTGGCCGTCGTCGGCCCCACCGGTTCGGGCAAGACCACCTTGCTGCGCCTGCTGCTGCGGCAATGGGAGCCCGACGCCGGGCGCATCGAGCTGGATGGCGCGCCGCTGCCGGAATGGACCCGCGCCGCTCTCAGCCAGGCCATTGCCTGGGTGCCGCAGGAGCCCTTCCTGTTTTCCTCCAGCGTGACCGAGAACATTGCGCTCACGCGCGCTGGCGCCACGCCGGCCGAGGTGGAAGCCGCCGCCCGCGCCGCCGCCTTGCACGAGGATCTGCTGCGCCTGCCGCAGGGCTACGCCACGCTGGTGGGAGAGAAGGGCGTGTCGCTCTCCGGCGGGCAGCGCCAACGCGTGGCGATTGCACGCGCCTTGCTGAGCGATGCCCCGCTGACCCTGCTGGACGACGCGCTCTCAGCCGTGGACACCGGCACCGAGGCCCGCATCCTGCAGGCCCTGCGCGAGCGCCGCCGTGCGCGGCCCGAATGCGCGCTGGTGGTGGTGACGCACCGGCTCTCGGCCGCCATGGAAGCCGACGAGATCCTGGTGCTGCGCGAGGGCCGCGTGAGCGAGCGCGGCACGCATGCCGAGCTGCTGGCGCTGGACGGTTGGTACGCCACGCAATGGCGTTACCAACAGCTCGAAGCCTCGCTGGAAGCGGACGAGGAGAGCGCGCATGAGTGAGCAAGCTCGTGAAGAAGTCCGCGCCCAGGATGTCGCGCGCTCCAGCCTGCGCGACGCCGCCCGTTTGCTCTGGACCATGGCCCGGCCCGAGCGCCGCCAGGTCTTCATCGGCACCGCCTGGCTGGTCGTCGCCGCCGGCCTCGAAGCGCTCGGCCCCATCCTGGCCAAGCGCCTGATCGACGAGCACCTGCTGCCGCGCCAGTTCGAGGCCATCGGCCTGATGGCCGCGCTGCTGGCCGCCATCTGGCTCAGCGGCTTGGCTGCCAGCGGCCTGCGCTATCTGCAGCTCACGCGCATGGCCGGCGTGGCACAAAAGGCGGTGCTGCGCCTGCGCGAACAGGTGTTCGCCCATGTGCTGGCCCTGCCCATGGCCTATTTCGACAAGCAGATCACCGGCGCGCTGGTCAGCCGCGTGACCAACGACACCGAATCCGTCAACCAGCTCTACCGCCAGGTGCTGTACGTGATGCTGGACTCCAGCATCGTCGTCGCCGGCACCCTGGTGGCGATGGCCTTTCTGGACTGGCGGCTGATGCTCATCATCGCCACCCTGGTGCCGGCCATGGTCCTGGTGATCTGGGCCTACCAGCGTCTGTCGGCCCCAGCGGTGGCGCAGGCGCGCGCGCTGAAGAGCGACATCAATGCCCAGATCGCCGAAAACCTGGGTGGCCTGGCGGTGCTGCAGGCCAGCGGCGCGCTGGGGCGCTTCCAGGCCCGCTTTGCCAATCACAACGACCAGCATTACCGCGCCCGCATGAAGGAGATGCGTGCCAACGCCTGGCTGCTGCGCCCGGCGCTCGATCTGCTGAACGTGCTGCTGATGGTGGCGCTGATCTACGGCTATGCGCAGCAGCGCGAGCTCAGCGGCCTGGAGGTCGGCCTGCTCTACGCCTTCCTCAGCTATCTGACGCGAGTGGTGGAGCCGCTGATCCAGATCACCCTGCAATTCGGCCAGCTGCAGCAGGCCCTGGTGGCCGCGGCGCGCGTGGGCGTGCTGCTGCAGGAAGCCGCTGCACCCCTGCCCGCGCCGGGCGGGCTGGGCATCAAGCGCGGTGAGATCACCATCGAGCGCTTGCGCGCCGGCTATGGCGAGGGCGCCGATGTGCTGCACCCCTTTGACCTGCAGCTGCCGGCCGGCAGCTTCGTCGGCCTGGTGGGCCACACCGGCAGCGGCAAAAGCACCCTGCTGGCCCTGCTGCTGCGCTTCTACGCACCGCGCGGCGGGCGCATCCTGATCGACGGCCAGCCGTTGGAAAGCCTGGATGAGGCCCGCCTGCGCCGCGACCTGGCCCTGGTGCCGCAGGAACCGCAGCTGCTCTCGGCCAGCGCCTGGGACAACCTGCGCATGGGCCGCGCGCACCTGAGCGACGCCACGCTGCAGGAAGCCGCCCGCCAAGCCCGCCTGCACGAGATGCTGCTGGCCCTGCCCCAGGGCTACGACACCCTGCTGGGCGAGGGCGGCGTACAGCTTTCCACCGGCCAGAAGCAGCTGCTGGCGATGGCGCGCGCGCTCGCCGGTGCGCCAAAGATCCTGCTGCTGGACGAAGCCACGGCGAACATCGACAGCGCCACCGAGGCCCTGCTGGGCGAGGCCCTTAGCGCCCTGCGCGGCCGCATCACCGTGATCGCGGTGGCGCACCGGCTCTCCACCATCCGCGCCGCCGACCCCATCCTGGTGCTGCACCACGGCCATCTGGTGGAGCGCGGCACCCATGAAGCGCTGATGGCGATCCCCGGCGGGGTGTACCAGCGCCTGGTGCAGCTGCAGCAGCTGGCCGAATGAGCGGCTGCAAGCTCATCGCCTAAACTCCGCCCCGGCCTGCGCGCAACGCGCGGGCGCTGGGCCGAATGCCGTTGTGGACTTCTGGCTGTCAAAACTCCATTTTTCTGAAAGCCACACCATGGGCAACAAGATCCGTACCGAAGCCGACCGCAAGGCCACCCCGCGCCCCGCCACCCCTTCCGGCGTGACCTTCACCACCGCGCGCGGCCAAAAGCGCAGCCAGGAACGTGGCTCGCACACCCGCAGCAAGAAGAACCCGGGCAAGCGCCCGCACCAAGGCTAAGAGCTCACCGCTCCGATGTCTGCACGGCGCCCTGGGGCGCCGTAGTTTTTTCCGCTTTGCCACCATGCTTCGAATCACCGACCTGCGCCTGCCGCTGAACCACACCGAGGAGCAACTGCAGGCCGCCGTGCTGCAGCGCCTGGGTCTGAAGCCGGGCCAGGCGGCCGAGCTGCTGGGCTTCACCGTCTACAAGCGCGCCCACGACGCGCGCAAGAAGACGGCCATGCAGCTGATCTACACGCTGGACTGCGAGTTGGCCTCGGCCGCGCGCGAGGCCCAGCTGCTGGCCCAGGGTGACCCGCACCTGCGCCCCAGCCCGGACACGCGCTACCGCGTGGTGGGCAGCGCGCCGGCGGATTTCTACGCCCAGCCCAGCCGGCACCGCCCGGTGGTGGTGGGCTTCGGCCCCTGCGGCCTGTTTGCGGCGCTGATCCTGGCTCAGATGGGTCTGCGCCCCATCGTGCTGGAACGCGGCCGCGCGGTGCGCGAACGCACCAAGGACACCTGGGGCCTGTGGCGCCAGGGCGTGCTCAAGCCCGAATCGAATGTGCAGTTCGGCGAAGGCGGCGCCGGCACCTTCTCGGACGGCAAGCTGTACAGCCAGATCTCCGACCCGCGCTTCCTGACGCGCAAGGTGCTGACCGAATTCGTCAAGGCCGGCGCGCCCGAAGAGATCCTGTTCGTCAGCAAGCCCCACATCGGCACCTTCCGGCTGGTGAGCATGATCGAGAAGATGCGCGGCGACATCGAGGCCCTGGGCGGCGAGATCCGCTTCGGCCAGAAGGTCACCGATCTGCTGATCGAGGACGGCGCGGTGCGCGGCCTGACGCTCGAATCGGGCGAGCAGATCCGCACCGACCAGGTCGTGCTGGCCCTGGGCCATAGCGCGCGCGACACCTTCACGATGCTGCACGAGCGCGGCGTCTTCATGGAAGCCAAGCCCTTCTCGATCGGCTACCGAATCGAGCACCCGCAGAGCCTGATCGACGCGGCGCGCTTCGGGCCGAACGCTGGCAACCCCATCCTGGGCGCGGCCGACTACAAGCTGGTGCACCACGCCAAGAACGGCCGCTCGGTCTACAGCTTCTGCATGTGCCCGGGCGGCACCGTGGTGGCCGCCACCTCCGAGCTGGAGCGCGTGGTCACCAATGGCATGAGCCAGTACTCGCGGGCCGAGCGCAATGCCAATGCCGGCATCGTCGTCGGCATCAACCCGCAGGACTACCGCCAGGACGGCAAGACCGAGGGGCCGGTCAGCCCGCTCGACGGCATGGCCTTCCAGCGCATCTGGGAATCGCGCGCCTACGAGCTGGGCGGCGGCGGCTACCGCGCGCCGGGCGGCCTGGTGGCCGACTTCCTGAAGCGCCAGGCCAGCACCGTGCTGGGCGAGGTCGAGCCCTCGTACAAGCCCGGCATCACGCTGACGAACCTGGCCCAGAAAGGCCGTGGCAGCCTGCCGGACTATGTGCTCGAAGCCATCCGCGAAGCCCTGCCCGCCTTCGGCCGCCAAATTCGCGGCTTCGACCGCCCGGACGCCGTGCTGACCGGGGTCGAAACCCGCACCTCCTCGCCCGTGCGCATCACGCGCGGCAAGGACTACCAGAGCCTGAACGTGCGCGGCCTCTACCCGGCCGGCGAGGGCGCCGGGTACGCCGGCGGCATCATGTCCGCCGGGGTGGATGGCATCGAGGTGGCCGAGGCGCTGGGGCGGGTGATGCTGGGGCTGGATTAGGGCCTGTTAACGCTACGCGAAGCCACCGCGTTGCCATCCAGAAAAGGCGCCAACGAGGCGCGAAATGAAGCCGGGGTAGGCCCCCGGCGAGGCTTCGCAACGAAGTGGGCGCCTCTTTCTGGTGGTAACCCGAAGGGAATGGGGCTGTCCGGCCGCCATGCGTCGTTGCAGCGCTCGCCCAGACGCGAGGCTGGGCGTCACACTGCGCCTAGCCTGGCGGCCGGGCAGCCCCATTCGCGGGGCTCCGCGTAGCGTTACCAGGCCCTAGGCCGGCTGCACCGCCAGCCCCTGCCAGCTGCGCGTCCCCAAACCCAGCCGCAACACACTGGCGGCCAGCGGCACCACGGCCTGCTGCGCGCGGTCCAGCTCGGCGGCCAGGCTCGCCCGATGCCCAGCGCCGGCGCCGCGTGGCGCGCTGGTTCTACCCCTGGCGGGACGACTGAGCGGCCCGCTTCAGCGCAGGGCCTGGCGCACGGCTGTCCAGGGCAGCAGCTTGAAGTTCTGGCCCGCCAGCGGCCAGCGCTTGCGCCCGTCCTGCACCACCAGCAGGCCTTCGCGGTAGGGACCGCCGAGGTCGGCGCTGCTGAGCTCCAGCCCATCGGTCTCCGAGGCCCCGTCGATGCCACGCTCGGGGTTCAGGCCGATGCGGAAGGCACCGCGCGGGCGGTGCGGCGGGGCCAGATCAAAGAGCGCATAGCTGTCGCTGCCCTGCGAGGAAACGAGCAGGAATTGCTCGGCGCCACGCCGGTACACGGCCAGACCCTCGACATCGGCCTGCAGCGTGGGGCCCAGCGGCACCGCCAGCTCGGGCCGCGCCTCGCCCTGCAAGGGCAGGCGCCAGACGCCGCGCTTCTCTTCGCCGATGAAGAGCTGGCCGCCGGCCTCGTCGGCCACGCAGCCCTCGGGCTGGCTGGCCAGGCGGAACTCGCGCCGCAGCTCGGTGCGCCAAGCCCCGGCCTGGCGCAGCAGCTCGAACTGGCGCACGCGGCCGTCCTTGTCGTTGACGACCATCTCCAGGCGCCCGGCCGGGTTGCGCAGGCTGCAGACGCCGTACACCTCATCCAGCCCGCTGGGCAGGCGCGCCAGTTCGCTCACCCGGCCCTGGGCCGAGATGCCGAACAGCACGATGCCGGCCTCGTCGCGCTGTGTGGCCACGGCCAGGTCCCAGCGCTGGCCGGCGTAGTCCAGGCCCTGGCGCAGGTCGACATTGTTGATGCGCCCAACCGCCAGGCGCTGGCGCAGCCGGCCCTGCAGGTCGTAGACGTAGAGGCCCTGCTTCTTGTTGGTGCCCAGGATCAGGCTGCGCCCGGGCTGGCGCGGGTGCAGCCAGATGGCCGGGTCGTCGGCGGCGTCGCCGCGCTCGGCCATGGGTTCGGTCTGCGCCAGCGGGCGCAATGTGGGCCAGTCCGGCTGCGGCTGCGGCGGGTGGGCGGCCAGCCAGTCCGCCAGGGCCGTGCCGGGCAGATCGGCGCCGGCCTGCAGCAGGCGGCGGGTCTCGTCGGCCTCGGCGTCAGCCGGCAACTGCCACAGGCCCACGCCCTCCTCCAGCACATAGAGCTGGGCCTCGGCATCGCGCACCGCGCAGGCCTGGGGCTTGGGCGGACTGGCCCACGGGCGCAGCAGCTGCGGACCGCGCCGGTCAGCGAGCAGCCATTGCTGGCTGCGGCCGTCGGCCCCCAGCAGCAGGGCCTGCAGCAGGCCCTGGGCGTCGCGGTACAGGGCCAGGCAGTCGATCTCGATGTCGGCCGGGCGCCAGCGCTGCTTGAGCTTGAGCTTGTCGCCCTGGGCCTCGACCCAGAGCAGGTCGCCGCTGTTGGCGTCCTGCAGCAGGGCGGTGGCGCCGCCATCACCGGGCAAGCTGCGCTGGTCCCAGCGCTTGGCGCGCAGGGCGATGCGGTCCAGCGCCTGGCCACTGGCGCTGCGCCAGCTCAGGCCTTGCTTGTCGAGCTGCAGGCTCTGCGCCTGGGCCAGGCCGGCAAGGGTGAGCATCAAGGAAAGCAGGATGGTTTTCATCAGAAGCCCGCCCATTTGATGCCGAGCTTGTAGGCGCGGCCGTAGCGTTCGTACTGCACATTGCGCGCGCTGTCGCGCTGATGCACGGCGTAGGGGCTGTTGGCCAGGTTCAGGGCCTCGACGCCAAGCTGCCAGGCCTTGCGGAAGTTCCAGCGCAGCGCCAGATCGACCTGCTGCTGCGCGGCCACGATCTGGTCCTTGCGGGCATCGAACAGATCGGCCACTTCGAGCAGATAGGCGGACTTGTGGTTCAGCGCCAGGCGCAGGCTGAAGTCGCGGTTCTCCCAGCCCAGGCTGAGGTTGAGCGTGCGATCGCTCTGGCTGGGCAGGGCGATGCGGCGGCTCTGCCAGCTGCCGTCCTGATAGCCGCCGACCTCGGCGCGCGAGCGCACCAGGCTGGCATTGGCGCCCAGCACCAGGCCGTTCCAAGGCGCCGGCAGCTGGCGCAGGGTCTGGTTCCAGCTCAGCTCCAGGCCCTGCACGCGGGCCGCGCCGCCATTGGCAAAGCTGTGCACGGCGCTGTAGCCCTGCCAGCCCGGGCTGCCGGCCAGATCGGTCTGGAACACGAAGTCGCGGATGGATTTGTGGAAGGCATAGACCGACCAGGCGCCCGCATTCCCGTTCGCACCGAGACCCTGCTCGATGCCAAGGTCGACGTTGCGCGAACGCAGAGGCTTGAGCAGGGGGTTGCCCAGCTCGGCCTCCTCGCCATCGCTGACCAGGCCGGGCGAGAGCTGGCCGAAGCTTGGCCGCACAACCGAGTTCGTCCAAGCCGCGCGCAGCGCCGTCGCGCCGTCCAGCTGCAGCCGCCACAGCGCGGCGGGCAGCCAGTGGCGGCTGCGGGTCTGCGCCTGCGTGCGCTGCAGTTGCTCATCGCGCAGCGCAAAGCCGCTCGCTTCAAAGTCGATGCGCTCATGGCGCAGGCCGATCAGCCATTGCTGCGCGCCGGCTTCGAGCTGCGCCTGCAGATAGCCGGCGTCCACGTCCTCCTGCATGGCGTAGTCGTCAAAGGCCGAATCGGCGGCCTCGCGGAATTCAGCGCGCGGCAGGGGCGCCACCAGGCTGCGCAGCTTGGCTTCCGAGAGACCGGGGCCGAAGGCGGTCCAGGGGTAGCTGACGCTCTCGCTGCGGAGGAAGCTGGCCAGGCTCAGGGCCTCCTTGCCCAGGTTGTAGGGTGGCTTGCCCAGCACCTTGCCGGCGTAGGAGAAGACCTCGTTCTCGCTGTCCTTGTCGCGGCGGTTGAGCTTGAGCCCGCCCTTGAGCGCCAGCTCCCAGCCGCCCCAGTCCAGGTTGCGCTGCAGATCGGCCTTCAGATGGCCGGCGCGGTCGCTGGCGTGGCCGTTCTCCAGCTTCAGCTTGTCGAGGGCATAGGGGACGGGCTCGTGGATGGCGGCTGTCGTCACCGGCCGGGGGCGCTCGATGTCGGCGAAGCCCAGGCCCTGGAAGCTGCCCTTGAAGGCCGAGGAGGCCAGACCATCGGGCTTGTCCTGGCTGGCGCGGCTGCGGCTGGCTTCCAGCCCGGCCTGCCAGTCGCCCCATTGCTGGGCCAGGCCCAGACTGAGCGCGGCGGTGCGGTTGCGTTCCTCGCGCGCCTTCAGGCCGCGGCTGATGCTGCCGTCGGCGCTGCCCCCCTCGGCCTGCGCGGACTTGAAGGCGAACTTGGCGGACTGCCGCTGCTCGGTGTCGTCGAACTGGCTGGCCAGGGCGCGCAGGTAGTAGTGGCTGCCGGCCTGCGGCTTGAAATCCAGGTTCAGCGCGGCGGCGCGGCGCTCGCGCAGGATCTCGTAGCGGCGCAGCTCGAACGCCTCCAGCTTGTCGCCATCCCAGGCGCCGCCAGTCTCAACGTTGTCGCTGGCAAAGCGGCGCTCGTCGCTGGAGAGCGCCAGGGCCAGGCCGAGCCGGCCGTCGGCCAAGCGGGCGGCAAAGGCGATGGCCGCGCGCGGCCGGGTCTTGCCGGCATTGGCGTCGTGGTTGGCGCCGGCCTCCAGCAGCAGCAGGCGGCCGGGCTGGTCGAAGGCGCTCAAGGTCTGCACCTCCACCGTGCCGCCCAGCGAATTGGCGTCCATTTCGGGCCTCAGGGTCTTGTGCACCTCCAGGGCACGCACCAGGCCGGCGGGCAGCACGTCCAGGCCGACGGCGCGGCGGTCGCCTTCCACCGCCGGCAGCGTGGCGCCATTGATGGTGACGGCGTTCAGGTCTGGCCCCAGGCCGCGCACGCGGATGAAGCGACCCTCGCCCTGGTCGCGTTCGACCGAAAGCCCGGGCAGGCGTGCCAGGGCCTCGGCGGCATTGTTGTCGGGCAGCTGGCCGATGCCGTCGGCATGCACGACGGACACCACACCCTGGGCCTTGCGCTGCTTGTCCAGCGCATTGCGCAGGCTGGCGCCCTGGCCGGTGACGACGACGGTGTCGAGCTTCTGGGGTTCACCGCTCTGGGCGTGCAGCGCGGGGCTGGCCAGGCAGATCGCCAGGCAAAGAGGATGCAGAGGAAATTGGGGACGCAAGTTCATGGTGATGGGCGGCGGACGGCGTTGACCGGCGGCACTGTGGTCAGCCGCCATGGCAGTTGCGTGACAGCCGCGCGGTCAGCGCAGCAACAGGCCGGCCGTGAGCCGATCGCACCTTCGGCCACCCTTGTGACCGTCCTGTCATCAAGCCTCGCTAGGCTCGCGCGCCCATGACTGTCTCGCTCCGTTCCTTCCCTGCCCTGCGCTGGCGCCGCGGCCTGCAGCAGCTGGCCCGCCTGGATTACGCCCCCGTGCTGGGCCTGCGCCGCTTCGGCCATGGCCTGCTGCTGGTGGCGGCAGGCCTGGCCCTGCTGTTCGCCCTGACCGGCCAGCCGCGCCCGCTGGCCAGTTGGCATGGCATGGACCTGCTCAGCGAGGGCGGGCTGTGCGGCCTGCTGGCGCTCTGGCTGGCCCAGCTGCGCAGCAGTCGCCCGCCCGGGCCGGTCAGCAACCGGCTGTTCCTGGGCCTGGCGGCCTGGCTGCTGGGTGCCTGGGTCGATCTGCTCGACGAGTTCTGGCTGCTACCCAAGGCCTGGTGGTGGGACAACGCGCTGGAGTCCGGCCTCACCCTGGCGGGCATCGTGCTGCTGACCTGGGGCCTGCAGGGCTGGCGGCAGGAGCAGCTGGCGCTGAACGAACAGCTGCGCCGGCGCGAACGTGATTGGCGCGACCACCGCCGCTTGGACCCCGTGACCCGGCTGGCCGATGCGGTCTACATGTCCCAATGCGTGTCTCAGCAGCTGCAGCGCGCCGAACCGGCCTGGCTGCTGATGCTGGGCTTCGAAGCCTTCGAGCAGGTGCTGCGCGAGGCCGGCCTGGCCGAGGCCGAGGCCCTGCTGGACAGTGCGGCCCGCCTGCTCTGTTTGAACCTGGGACGGCAGGACCTGGTGTGCCGCTACGCCGGCGACCGCTTCGTGCTGCTGTTGCCCGGCCTCGATGAAACCAGCGGCCCGGCCCTGGAGCGCACCCTGGCCCAGGCCCTGGCCGCGCTTTCTCATGCCGATGCCCAGGGCCGGCGCTGGCAGCTGGCGGTGCGCAGCAGCGGCCTGGCCCTGCCCGCACCCGGCCAGCCCGAGGAGCTGATGCTGGAGCTGGCGCGCCGGCTGGCATCGGCATGACGGAGCTGGCCGCCGCGCTGCAGGCCCTGGGCCTGCCGCCGCCGCCCGCAGCGAGCTATGGGCGCGAGCAGGCGGTGCTGAACTGGTGCGACCAGGGCGCGCTGCTGGCCGAGTTTGCGCGCCAGCGCGGGCTGGTGATCGAGCATTGGCTGCAGGACGCCGGCGTGCAGCCCGGTGGCCTGCTCAGCCCGGCCCAACTGCTGGCCCTGCTGGCGCCGTTGCTGCGCCTGGGGGCAGATGCCCCCTTTGTGCTCGGCCAGCTCTGGTGGCCCGGGCATTACGGCCTGGCCAGCCAGGCGCTGCGCCAGTCCGCCCATGTGCTGCAGGCGGCCGAACGCCTGGCCCGCCGTGCCGGCCGGCTCAGCCCCCTGCTGACGCCGCGCGTGCTGCGGCAGGAAGGACGGCTCTGGCTGCTGTTCACCGAGGCCTGCGGCCTGCCGGCCGCGCAACGTGCCGCCCTGGTCGATCTGCATCTGGCCGCCTTCGTCGGCTTCTGCCATTGGCGCGGCGGCCAGCGCCTGCCCTGGCGCGCGCATTTCAACCGCAGCCGCCCGCGTGACCCCGGCGCCCAGCTCGTCTGGCTGGGCCCCGAGCTGCAGTTCGATTGCCAGGTCGACGCCCTCAGCCTGCCGCTGGACTGCGCACGCAAGCCCTGGGCTGCGGAAGGCGGCGCCGAACTGGCCCTGGCCGCGCTGGAGGCCGGCGCCGACGCCCAGGCGCTCCGACGCGGCTGGCTGGCCGGCCTGAGCGAGCAGTTGCTGGCCCAGCTCTGCGCCGGCGCGCCCAGCCTGGAGACGCTGGCGCGCAGCCAGGGCGTCAGCCCCGCCACGCTGAAGCGCCAACTGGCCGCGCAGGGCACGCATTACCAAGCCGAACTGGACCAGCTGCGCGCCCTCGTGGCCGCCGCGCTGATGAAGCTACACGGCTGGAGCCCGGAGCGCGTGGGTGCGGCCCTGGGCTTTGGCGACGCCTCGAACTTCCGCAAGTCCTTCCGGCGCTGGACAGGCTTGAGCCCGCGCGCCTGGGCCTAGGCGGGTTGCGGCGCCAGGCCCTGCCAGCTGCGCATGGCCAGCCCCAGCAGTAGCAAGCCGGCCGCCAACGGCACCAGCAGGCTCAAGCCCTGCAGGGCACCCGCCAGCAGCGGCGCGTCAATTTCCGGCAGCCAACGCCGTGCCGGCAGGGCCATCAGCAGCGGCGCCAGGCAGACCACGGCCTTGCGCGCGCGGCCCAGCTCGGCGCGGCCGGCCAGCAGGAACAGGGCCGAGGCCACGAAGACCAGGGTGAAGACGGTGTTGAACAGGGGCTGCGCCTTGCCCAGGGCCGCCAGGTTCAGGCTGTAGGGCAGCCAGGCCAGGCAGAGCAGGCCCAGGGCCAGGGCGCAGCGGCGGGCGCGCGCATCTGCGCGGCCGTCGTGCACCAGGCCGGGCTGGGCGCGCAGGGCCGGCAGCAGGGCCAGGCAGAGCAGGCCGGTCAGCGCATCCAGCAGCAGGGTCACGGGATAGCCGAGCAGCTCGGTGGCCAGGCCCAGCCAGTTCGACGAGAAGGCGATGGCCAGGTTCATCAGCGCCATGTAGGCGGTGAACTGGGTGGCGGCCAGGCGCGGGTTGGTCACGTCCATGAAGAGCGCGGCGCGGGTGCCGTACATCAGGCCCTGGAAGACCGAGTAGCCCATCGAGGCAACCCAGAGTGCCCACTGCAGCGCCGGCTGCGGGCTGGGCGTGGCACTGGGCCAGATGTAGCCGGCCTGCTGCAGCGCCCAGGCCAAGTAGAGCGTGGGCGGCGCCATGCCGAGGATGTAAAAGGCCAAGGTACCGCGCCGGCCCAGGCGGTCGCCCAGATAGCCACCCAGCACCATGAAGGCCGCCATCACCACCTGCGTGGCCAGGCT
>ERZ761602.5123-NODE-5123-length-15863-cov-11.606402_pt1 | contig 15863 bp, 9 predicted proteins | sample MGYA00512165_ERZ761602 | MGnify/ENA primary metagenome ERZ761602 (study PRJEB28899, sample SAMN02445085) | bioreactor sludge metagenome | biome: EBPR sludge; isolation source: Thorneside wastewater treatment plant | place: Australia: Brisbane, Thorneside...
CGGTCGTCGAGCGCATCACACGTGCACGTCCGGCATCAAGCCGCCTGCGCCGGCTTGCCCGCGCCAAGGCCGGTGACCCGCCGCGCCAGCCCCGCCAGCAAGCGCCACAGCGCGCGCACGCCCAGCAACGCCAGCACCGCCTCGCCGAAGGTCAGCACGAACGCGACGAACGGGTTCCAGCGCTCCTCGCGGCCGTGGAACTTGGCCACCATCCGGTCCCGCGCCACCTCGATGCTGTCGTAGAAGCTCGGGATCACCAGCAGCGTCAGCAGCGTGCCCGTGATCACGCCGCCGATGATGGCCACCGCCATCGGCCGGTAGAACTCCCCGCCTTCGCCGACGCCCACCGCCATCGGCACCATCCCGGCGATCAGCGCGAAGCTGGTCATCATGATCGGCCGCAGCCGCTTCTTGCCGGCGGCCACCAGCGCCTCCTCGCGGTTCATGCCCTCCGCCTCGCGCACCCGTGCCGCGTCGAGCAGCAGGATCGCGTTCTTCGCGACCAGCCCCATCAGCATGATCACCCCGATGAAGCTCATCATGTTCAGCGTGCCGCGTGTCAGCACCAGCGCCAGCACCACGCCGATCAGGCTCAGCGGCAGGCTCAGCATCACGCCGATCGGCGCCGTGAAGCTGCCGAACTGCATCACGAGGATCAGGTACATCAGCGCCACGCCCGAGACCAGCGCGATGCTCATCTCGCGGAACACCTCCTGCTGGTCGCGCGACGCGCCGGCCAGCTCCAGGCCGTAACCCGGCGGGAAGGGCATCGCCCTCGCGAGCTTCAGCGCATCGGCCGTCACCTCGCCGGACGCGCGGCCTTGCGCATTGGCGGCCACCGTGATCGTGCGCTTGCCGTCGACGTGCTGGATGCGCGACGGCCCCTTGCCCATGCTCACGGTCGCGATCTGCTCGAGCGGCACCATGCGGTTGCTGCCGCTGACCGTGATCGGCAGCTGCTCGATGTTCGATGCGGAGATGCGGTCCTCGGGATGCAGCCGCACCGCGACGTCGCGTGTCTCGCCGCCGGGGTCCACCCAGTCGCCCGCCTCGACCCCGGCGAACGCGACCCGCAGCGCCTGGGCCGCGTCGGCCACCGAGATCCCCAGCGAGTTCGCCAGGCTGCGGTCGAGCTCGATGCGCAGCTCGTCCTGCGGCGCCTGCTCCGACAAGCCGATGTCCACCGCGCCGGGCACCGTGCGCAGCTTCTCCATGAAGTCCTGCGTCAGCTCCAGCAGCTGCCGCGAATCGGGGCCGCTGAAGCGGATCTGCACCGGCTTGGCCGCGCCGCCGCTCAGGTCGTCGAGCACGACGTACTCGGCGCCGACGAGGCGGCTGGTCAGCGCGCGCAGCTCGGCGGCGATCTGCGTGGCCGTGCGGCGCCGCTCGGTGCTCTTGCCGATGTCGACGAAGACGCGGCCGCCGCTCGGGTTGATCGAGCTGTTCGTCGCGCGCGTCTCCGGCAGCGTGCGGGCGAGCACCGCGGCGGCCTCGACCTTCAGCCGCGCGTGCTCCAGGCTCGCCGACGGCGGCGTGCGCACCTCGACCATGATCGTGTTGCCGTCGGTCACCGGCAGGAAGCTCGAGCCGCCGAAGCGCATCTGCAGCGCCACGGCGGCGACCAGGCTGCCCAGCGCGAAGACCGCCATCCAGCGCCGGTGGCGCAGCGCCCAGGCGATCACGTGGCCGTAGCGCTCGGCCAGCCGGTCGAAGGCCGCGTTGAAGCGTTGCAGCCACACGCCCAGACCCCGCTTGGGTGCCGCGTGGTGGCCCGGCGGGTCGCCCCAGTAGGCCGAGAGCATCGGGTCGAGCGTGAAGCTGATGAACAGGCTCACCAGCACCGACGCCACCACCGTCAGCCCGAACGGCCGGAACCACTCGCCGGCCACGCCGGGCATGAAGGCCACCGGCACGAACACGGCGACGATCGAGAAGGTCGTCGCGGCCACCGCCAGGCCGATCTCGGCCGTGCCCACGCGGGCCGCCGTCATGCGGTCGACGCCCATCTCCATGTGGCGCACGATGTTCTCGCGCACGACGATCGCGTCGTCGATGAGCACGCCGATGGCCAGCGCCAGCCCGAGCAGGCTCATGAAGTTCAGCGTGAAGCCGAACAGCCACACCGCGATGAACGAGGCCACCACCGAGGTCGGCAGCGACAGCGCGGTGATCAGCGTCGAGCGCCAGCTGTTGAGGAACACGTAGACGACGAAGACCGTCAGCCCGGCGCCGAAGACCAGCGCGTGCGTCACGTTGTACAGGCTGCTCTCGGCATCCTTGCCGCCGTCGCGCGTGACCTCGAAGCGCGTCGCCTCGCCATGCTGCTGCCGGAGCTCGCGGTCGACCTCGTCGACGAGCTTGCGCACCGCCGTGGCCACGCTCACCGTGCTCGCGTCCGTCGTGCGCGTGACCATGATGCCCACGTTGGCGCGGCCGTTGCGCAGCGAGACGCTGGACATCTCGGCGAAGCCGTCGGACACCTCGGCCACCTGCGCGAGCCTGACCATCTGGTCGCCGCGGCGCTTGACGACGATCTGCCCGAACGCCTGCGGGTCCTCGATGCGGCCGACCAGGCGGATGCTCTGGTCCTCGAGCGTGCCGCGCACCTTGCCCACCGGCGCGGTGGCGTTCTGCGCGCGCAGCGCGGCGACGACCTCGGTGACCGACACCTCGTGCTCGCGCAGCTTCTGCGAGCGCAGCAGCACCGACAGCTCGCGCCGCAGCGCGCCGTTGACGGTGACCATCGCGACCCCGGGCAGGGCGCGGAAACGCTCGGCCAGGTCGTCCTCGGCCAGCCGCGAGATCTCCGCGTGGCTGAGCGTCGACGACGACAGCGCCATCTGCATGATCGGTTGCGCGTTCGGGTCGACACGCTGCAGGATCGGCTCGCGCATCTCCACCGGCAGCTTGAAGCGCACCGTCGCGATCGCGTTGCGCACCTCCTCGGAGGCGACGACCATGTCCTTGCCGAAGACGAAGAAGATCAGCAGCTGCGCCTGCCCCTCGCTGGCGGTCGAACGCACCTGGTAGACGCCGGGGATGCCCTGCAGGGCCTTCTCGATGCGGTTGACGACTTCGCGCTCGACCGTCTCCGGGCTCGCGCCCGGGTACGGCACGGTCACGACGAGCACCGGCTGGTCGACGTCCGGGAACTGGTTGACGCGCAGCTTGGACAGCGCCAGCAGGCCCAGCGCGCACAGGCCGATCACGATCACGATCATCGCGATCGGGCGGCGGATGCTGAATTCCGAGAGGATCATCGGGGCCTCACGGACGGATGGCCGCGCCGGCCTTCGCCGACGGCGGTGCCGAGGCGGGCTTCGCGGCAGCCGACGCGGCTGCGGCCAGGGCCGGGGAGGCGGCCGATGCCGCCAGGTTGGCCGCGGCGGGCGCGGTCAGCGTGACGGCCTGGCCATCGCCGAGGTTGCTGCCCGGGTGGCGCAGGATGCGGTCCCCGGTGGCCAGCCCCGAGAGCACCGGCAGCTCCCCGGTGCGCGCGTCGCGCTCGCCGAGGTTCACGACGACGCGCTCGAGCCGGCCGTCGCGCACGCGCCAGACCCGCGCGGTGTCGCGGTCGCGCACGATCGCCGAGGCGGGGATGCTCAGCGCATCGCCGCTGCCCGACTCGATGCGCCCCTCGGCGAAGAGACCGGCCACTCGCGGCGCCCCGGCCGCGTCGTCGAACGCGACGACCACCGCCACCTGCCGGGTCGTCGCGTTGACCGCCGAGTCGATGCGCTGCACCTTGCCGGTGAAAGCCCGTTCGCCGTAGCCGTTGACGCGGAAGCTGACCGGTTGCCCGAGCTTGAGGTCCTGCAGCCGGTCGGCGGAGACCAGCCCCTCGAAGCGCATGCTGCGCGGGTCGATGACCTTCAGCAGCTCCTTGCCGACCTGGGCGGTGTCGCCGGCCGAGGCCCGGCGCTCGCTGACCACGCCGTCGAAGGGCGCGCGCACGAGGGTGCGGCCGAGCTGCTGGCGCGCCGCGGCGACACGCGAGCGCGCGGCGACCACGTCGCTCTGCGCCTGGTTGCGCCGCACCTGCGCGTCGTCCAGCGCCTGCACCGAGGCCATGCCCTGCTCGCGCAGCGCGGTCAGCCGGGCAACGGTGCGCTCGGCCTGGTCCTGCGCCTGGGTGGCCGCGCGCAGCGCCTCCTCCGCGGACGCCAGGGCATCGCGGATGGCCGTGTCGTCCAGGCGCATCAGCAGGTCCCCGGCGCGCACGGGCTCGCCGTTGTCCTTCAGCACCTGCATCACGACGGCGGCGACTTCGGCCCGCAGGTCGGCCCGCTTGCCCGGTTGCACGGCACCGGAGATCACCGGGCCTTGCGCGATGCGGCTGGGCTGCAGGACGAGCAGATCTTCCGGCGCGACGAGCAGGCTGGGGGCCGCCGCAGCCGTGCCGGGTGCCGAGGCGGCACCCGGGGCGCCGGCACCGGCCGGCGGCGAGCTGCCGGAGCGGGGGCCGCAGGCTGCCAGGCCGGCGCCGAGGGCGAGGAGGATCAGGAGGGTCGGGGTGGGACGCATCGCGGACGGCGCTGGCCCGGCGCTTCGTGGGCGCGCGGGCCGTTCAGGGGGATTGGGGCCGCGAGCTTACCCGCGGCGGCAAGCCCGTGCCGGGCCGATGCGACGAATCGCCGCGCGGGCACCGTGAACGGCGGGCCGCGGGCGACGGCTGCCGGTCACCAACGCAGCGGCCATTCCGCGGCATCGAGCTGCAGCTTGACGAAGGCTTCCGTCGTGCGGGGCCCGGCCGCCGCACCCTCGCGCTGCCGGCTGGCGCCCACGAACAGCTGCGTGCCGGCGCTGCGTCGCCAGTGCCAGGTCAGCGACAGGTTGTCGCCGTCCTGTGCCGTGACGCCCGTTGCGCTCAGGCGCTCCAGGCTGCGGCGCTGGACGATCAGCCGCAGGTGGTGCCGCGCGTCCAGGTGCCAGATGCCCAGCACCTGGGCCGCGCTCTCGCGGTAGGCCGGGCGGCGGGTCGGCGTGTCCTCGTCGATCAGGCGCGCGTGCGACAGGCTGGTGTCGAGCTCGACGCTGCGCAACGGGCGCAGCCGCGCGCTCAGGCGCAGGTTGGCGCCCGGGCGGGTCCGGTCGGCCACGGCATCGGCGAGCCGGCCGATGTTCAGGCTCGCGTCGAGGAAGGCGAACCACGGCGCCGGCGTCATCACCAGCCCGGTCGAGACGAAACGCTGCGTCAGCAGGCCCGAAGTCGGCCGCGTGCGCACCGTCGAGCGCGGATGCACCTCGAGCCACCACTCGAGGTTGCGCGCCGCCGTGCTCCAGAAGCCGGCGTAGACCCAGCGGTCGATGGTCTGGCCCGTGACGGTGTCACGGATGTCGCGGGCGTCGACGAAGAGATCGAAGTTGTTGAACGGACCGACGTCGTGCCATTTCCAGGCCTGGTGCAGGCCGGCGGAGCGGATGCCGGCCTGGTTGACGAAGCCGGTGTCGTGGCGGAAGCCGGGGCTGATGTCGTCCAGCGCCAGCGCCGTGCCGCTGTGCGCGGTGTCTCGCTGCAGGCGCAGGAACAGGCGCCGGCCGTCCTCGGCAGGCCCGGCTTGCAGCGTGCTGCCGACGGCCCGCGCGGTCGTGCGGGAGGCGAGCAGCTGCGCGCGCAGCCGCCAGTGGTCGCCGAAGGCAGCCTCGACATCACCCCCGAGCACACGGTTGGCCCCCCGGCCCTGCTCGTAATCGCGCGAGGCGAACAGCGCCCCGACGGTCGGTGAGGCGGCACCGCCCCCGCGCCGCAGCCGGCCGGCGTACACGCGCGAGCCGGGCTGCTCGGCGAAATCGGTGCCGAAGGGGCCCGGCAGCAGCACGAGGCCGTTGCCGATGTCCTCGGCGGCCAGCGCCGTGCCTTGCCAGCTGGCCGAGCGCCAGGTCGCGCGCAGGCCGGCGCGCGGCTGCGTGATGCTGCGCGTGTAGAACGCCTCGGTCGGTGTGCGCAGCAGGTCGGCCGACTCGAAGAAGAAGGGCCGCTTCTCCGGCAGGTACAGCGCGAAGCGCGAATTGCCCGACAGCTGCGGCACGTCCAGCTCGACCTGCGAGAAGTCGGGCTTGATCGTCGCGTCGACGACGAGCTCGGCCCGCGGCCGCCACTTGAGGTTCAGCCCGGCCTCGTGGTGCGACTCGCGCGTGGCCCCGCCGCCCGGGCTGCGTTGCTCGGTGCGGCGCAGCGTCAGGGTCGGCCGCAGCGTCAGGAAGGCGTGCTGCTCGGGCAGCTCGATGTCCAGCAGCGGTTGCAGGCGGTCGATGAAGCTCGGCGAGCCGCGCGGCAGCTCGACGCTGGTGACCAGGTGGAACTGCTCGCGCGGCAGCCGCCGGGCAACCATGAAGCGCCACGGCCGGGCGGGCTGGCCGGGCAGCGGCTCGGCGAAGCGCAGCGAGGCGAAGGGGATGCGCAGCACGGCCGTCCAGCCGTCGGCGCGCCGCTGCACCGCGGCGTCCCAGTCGAAATCGGGCGAGAAGTCCTCGCTGTCGTCGGCCGCGGTGTGGATGCCGTCGGCGATGCTGCCGGCCGCATTGACGCGGAAGAACTGCGCCGAGGCCTTGTGACCGATCGGGTCCAGGTAGGCGACGACGAAGTCCTGCGTGCGGTTGACGCCGTCGTAGCGCACCGGCACGTCGCGGATCTCGTGCGGACGGTCGTCGAAGGCGGTGATGCCGATGTAGACCGCCTGTTCGTCGAACAGCAGCTGCACCTGCGTGCGCTGCGGCGGCGCGCTGCCGTTGCGCGGCGCGTGCTCGACGAAGCGACCGTGGGCCGGCGCGCGCTGCCAGGCGGCGTGCGACAGGCTGCCGTCGAGCACGAGGCGCTCGCCGGGCAGCAGGCGTGCCGCCTGAACGGCGAGCTCCCCGCCGCGGGCCGGCGGCGCAGAGTCCGGCGCGGCGCTCGCGGCCGCGCTGCCGGCCAGGGCCAGGGCCGCCAGCAGGAACAGGCTGCGCAAGGGCCGCACGGCGCGCTGTCCTGGCGCGCCAGGCGTCGGATGTCCGCAGGACGGGTTCATGGCGGGCGGGCGGGTGTGTGGGTGGATCAGGTCCGGCAGGGCAGCGGCCGCAACGATGCGCTGGCCGCGGCGAGGGCCGCGCGATCGAGCTTGCCGGCCGGCGAGTGCGGCAGGGCCGCGACGAAGGCGATGCGTCGCGGCCGCTTGTACGACGCCAGGTGCCGAGCGAGGTGTGCACACAGGATGTCGTCGGCGGGTGGCGCGCCGCGGCTGACGATGCAGGCCGAGACGATCTGCCCCCAGGTCTCGTCCGGCGTGCCGAAGACCCCGGCCTCCTCGATGCCGGGGCAGGACTCGAGCACCCGCTCGACCTCTGCCGGGAAGACGTTCTCGCCGCCGGTGACGATCAGCTCGGCACCGCGCCCGTGCACGTGCAGGCAGCCCTGTGCATCGCACGCGCCGCGGTCGCCGGTGTCGAACCACGCACCGGGCTCGAGCGGCGGCTCGCCCAGGTAGCCCGCCATCAGCATCGGCCCGCGCACCAGGATGCGGCCGTCCTCGGCGATGCGCAGCTCGACACCGGGCAGCGGGCGGCCGGCGGCGTGGCGTGCCGCCTCGTGGCGCCCCGCGTAGGGCGTCGTGACCACCTGCGAGGCCGTCTCGGTGCAGCCGTAGGTGACGACGATCGGCAGCCGGCGTTCGGCGGCGCGCTGCAGCAGCCGCGCCGGTGCCGGCGCGCCGCCGAGCTGGATCGCGCGCAGGTGCGGCGGTGGTGTCCAGTGCGGGTGGGCGTCCAGGCATTGCGCCAGCATCGTCGGCACCAGCGAGGCCAGCGTGATGCGCTGCTCGGCGATCCACTGCGGCAGCTGCACGGGATCGAAGGCGGCGGCCAGCGCGACGCAGCGTCGCGCGGCGAGGCAGCGGGTGACGATCGACAGCCCGCCGACGCGGGCCAGCGGCATCGCCAGCAGCCAGCAGTCGTCTTGTTCCCAGCCCATGTTGGCGGCGCTGGCGGCAGCCGACGCCAGCAGCGCACGCCGCGTCAGCACGACGCCGCGTGGAGCTCCCGTGGTGCCCGACGTCCAGAGCACGACGGCGGCGTCGGCCGGCAGCGGCGCGGCCGCCGCGCGCGCGGCGGCGAGTGCCTGTTCATGTTCGTGAGCCGTGTGCCGCGGGTGCAGCAGCATCGCCGGCACGCCGCGCTGCAGCAGCGCATACAGCGTGACCAGCGTCTCGAGCGTGGCGGTGGCCGTCAGCGGCCAGGGGCCGGCGCCTGGCGCCGGCAGCCCGCCCGCGTCGAGACGCTCGCGCACCAGGCGGGCGAGTTCGGCAAAGCTCCAGCTGCGCGCACCGATGCGCAGCGCGGTGGCGCGGCCCGCCTCGCGCGCGGCGCCGAAGATGCACAGCGCGTCGTCCAAGCCGGTCGTGTTCAGGGCAGGCGGGGGAACTTGCGGAAGTCGGGCTTGCGCTTCTCGACGTAGGCATTGCGGCCCTCCTTGCCCTCCTCCGTCAGGTAGAAGAGCAGGGTCGCGTTGCCCGCCAGTTCCTGCAGCCCGGCCTGGCCGTCGCAATCGGCGTTCAGAGCCGCCTTCAGGCAGCGCAGCGCGATCGGGCTGTTGGCCAGCATCTCGCGGCACCATTGCACGGTCTCCTGCTCGAGCCGCTCGTACGGCACGACCGCATTGACCAGCCCCATGTCGAGGGCCTGCTGCGCGTCGTACTGCCGGCAGAGGAACCAGATCTCGCGTGCCTTCTTCTGCCCGACGATGCGTGCCATGTACGACGCGCCGTAGCCGCCGTCGAAGCTGCCCACGCGCGGGCCCGTCTGGCCGAAGCGGGCGTTGTCGGCGGCGATGGTCAGGTCGCACACCATGTGCAGCACGTGCCCGCCGCCGATGGCGTAACCCGCCACCATCGCGACGACCGGCTTGGGCAGCGTGCGGATCTGGCGTTGCAGGTCGAGCACGTTCAGGCGCGGCACGCCGTCGTCGCCGACATACCCGCCGTGGCCGCGCACGCGCTGGTCGCCGCCCGAGCAGAAGGCATGCGGGCCCTGGCCCGTGAGGATCACGACGCCGACGTCGGGATCGTCCCGCGCATCGTTGAAGGCCGCCTGCATCTCGCGCACGGTCAGCGGCCGGAACGCGTTGCGAACCTCGGGCCGGTTGATCGTGATCTTGGCGATGCCACTGCCGTCCTTCTCGTAGAGGATGTCGGTGTAGCTGCCGGCGCTGTGCCAGACGGGGGAGAGGTTCTCGGACACGAAACGCTCCTGCTGAGGGTGGGGGGATCCGCGGTTCAATCGACCTTCGCGCCGGACGAGCGCACGGCCCGAGCCCATTGCTCCATGCTCGCCGCGATGTGGCGGGCGAACGCGTCACCGGCCAGCGGTGCGGGCGAGGCGCCGAGCCGGCCCAGGGCCTCCGCCAGCGCCGGCTCGTCCAGCGCCTCGCGGATGGCGGTGGCCAGCCGGTCGACGATGGCGCGCGGCGTGCCGGCCGGGGCGAAGACGCCGTCCCAGGCGCTGGCCTCGAAGCCGGGCAGGCCGGACTCGGCGATCGTCGGCAGCTCCGGCGCGCCGGCGAAGCGCTGCAGGCTGCCGACGGCCAGGCCGCGCACCCGGCCGCTGCGCGCCAGCGGCAGCGCGTTGGGCATGACCTCGACCATGAGCTGCACCGTCCCGGCCATCAGGTCGTTCGCGGCCGGCGCGCCGCCGCGGTAGGGCACGTGCACGATGTCGATGCCGGCCGCGGTCTTGAAGAGCTCGCCCGCGAGGTGGGACGTCGTCCCGTTGCCCGCCGACGCGAAGTTGAGCCGGCCGGGTTGTTCGCGGGCCAGGCGGATCAGCTCGGCCACCGTGCCGACGGGCAGCTTCGGCTCGACGACGAGCATCGTCGCGATGGCGGTCATGCGCGACACCGGCACGAAGTCCTTGACGGGGTCGAAGCGCAGCTCGCGGTACAGGCTGGCGTTGATGGCATGGGTGCCGTTCGTGCCGTAGAGCAGCGTGTAGCCATCCGGCGCGGCGCGGGCGACCGATTCCGCGCCCAGGTTGCCGCCGGCGCCCGGCCGGTTGTCGATGACGATCGGCTGGCCCAGCCGGGCCTCGACCCGCGGCATGATCGTCCGCGCCAGGTTGTCCGCACCGCCGCCCGGCGGGAAGGGCACGACGAGCCGGATCGGGCGCTCTGGCCAGGCCTGCGCGACGGCCGGAGCCGCAGCGGCCAGCAGCGCGGCGCCCAGCAGGAGCGGGGTGGCCACCGCCGCGACGGCGCTGGCGAGGGCACGACGGGACAACGGGTTCATCGGGTCGGGTCGGCGGGTGGCCGGGTGGCGCTGGCGCAGCGGCGGGCGCGATTGTGCCTGCTGAGCCAGGCCGGCGGAGAACGGGGGGATCGGGGCCTCAGCCCGGTGCGGTGCGGTAGGGCTCGTCGTCGGCGACGAAGTCGTGCTCGTCGAGCGCCTGGGCGGCCCAGGCCCGGACACTGCGCGTGGCCTGCACCCGCTGCACGTAGGCCTCGATGTCCGACGGCACCGGCAGCGCGTAGGTGGTGATGCGGAAGGTCACCGGCGCGAAGTACGCGTCGACGATGCCGAACGTGCCGAAGAGGAACGGGCCGCCGCTCGCGGCGAGCGCCTGCTGCCACATCTGCACGATGCGCGCGAGGTCGGCCGCGACGGCCGGCTGCCCGGCCAGGATGCGCCGGCCGACTTCGGGCAGCGAGGCCTCGATGTTCATCGGGAACGCGCCGCGCAGCGCGCCGAAGCCGCTGTGCATCTCGGCGCACAGGCAGCGGGCGCGCGCGCGCTGGCGAGCATCGGCCGGCCAGAGCCCGAGCGCCGGGAATCGCTCGGCGAGGGTCTCGGCGATGGCCAGCGTGTCCCAGACGGCGAAGCCGTCGTCATCGACGAGCACCGGCACGCGGCCAGCCGGCGACACCGTGCCGACGGCGCGCTTGAAAGCCGAGTCCGCGCCCATGTCGTCGAGGCGGATCATGACCTCGTCGAACGGGATGTCGAACTCGCGCATCAAGACCCAAGCGCGCATCGACCACGACGAGTAGTTCTTGTTGCCGATCAACAGTTGCATGGTCGTTCTCCGGACGGGTTGGCCGCCATGGCCGGGAAGGAGGGGCGCAGGGCGCTCAGCCGAGCCGCGCGGCCAGCCGCGTGCCCTGGTCGATCGCGCGCTTGGCGTCGAGCTCGGCGGCCTCGTCGGCACCACCGATCAGGTGCACCCCGACACCGGCCGCCTGCAGCGGGGCCTGCAGCTCGCGCAGCGGCTCCTGGCCGGCACACAGCACGACGGTGTCGCACTCGATCAGCTGGCCGTCCTCGCGCTTCTCGCCATAGGTGACGAACAGGCCCTGCGGCGTGATGCGCTCGTAGTTCACGCCGCCGATCATCTCGACCTGCTTCATCTGCAGCGCGGCGCGGTGGATCCAGCCGGTGGTCTTGCCCAGGCCCTTGCCGGGCTTGCCGGCCTTGCGCTGCAGCAGCGTGACGCGGCGTGCCGGTGGCGCCGGCTGCGGCCGCACGACGCCGCCGCGCACCGTGGCCGGGTCCGCCACGCCCCACTCGGCGAGCCACTCGTGCAGGTTCAGCGTCGGCGAGTGGCCGCTCGGCGTGACGAGGAACTCGGCGACGTCGAAGCCGATGCCGCCGGCGCCGACGATCGCCACGCGTTCGCCGACCGGCCGGCCATGCTGCAGCACATCGAGGTAGCTCAGCACGTTGGCACCCTCCGAGCCCGGGATCTTCGGGTCGCGCGGCGTCACGCCGGTGGCGAGGATCACCGCGTCGTATGCGCCCGACGCCAGCGTGGGGGCGTCGGCGCGCCGGCCCAGGTGCAGGTGCACGCCGGTGGCCTCGATCCGCCGGCCGAAGTAGCGCAAGGTCTCGGCGAACTCCTCCTTGCCGGGGATGCGCATCGCCATGTTGAACTGGCCACCGATGCGTTCGCCCGCCTCGAACAGGTCGACCGCGTGGCCGCGCCCGGCCAGTGTCGTCGCCGCGGCCAGCCCGGCCGGGCCTGCGCCGACGACCGCATAACGCCGCTGTTTCGCAACCGGCCGGATCACCAGCGACGTTTCGTGGCACGCCCGCGGGTTGACCAGGCAGCTCGACAGCTTGTTGGCAAAGGTGTGGTCCAGGCAGGCCTGGTTGCAGGCGATGCAGGTGTTGATGTCCTGCGCGCGACCCTCGCGCGCCTTGGCGACGAAGTCCGGGTCGGCCAGCAGCGGGCGGGCCAGGCTGACCATGTCGGCACAGCCCTCGGCCAGCACCTGCTCGGCGACCTCGGGCGTGTTGATGCGGTTGCTGGTGACCAGCGGGGTCGTGACGCCGGCCGCGTGCAGCGCCTGCCGCATCTTGCGCGTCACCCAGGTGAACGCGCCGCGCGGCACCGAGGTGGCGATCGTCGGGATGCGCGCCTCGTGCCAGCCGATGCCGGTGTTGAGGATCGTCGCGCCGGCCTTCGCGACGGCCACGCCCAGCTGCACCGCCTCGTCCCAGCTGCTGCCGTCGGGGATCAGGTCGAGCATCGACAGGCGGTAGACGATGACGAAGTCGGGGCCGACCGCCTCGCGCACGCGCGAGACAATCTCCACCGGCAGCCGCATGCGGTTCTCGTACGGCCCGCCCCAGGCGTCGCTGCGCTGGTTGGTGTGCGTGACGAGGAACTGGTTGATGAAGTAGCCCTCGCTGCCCATCACCTCGACGCCGTCGTAGCCCGCTTCGCGGGCGAGCTTCGCGCAGCGCACGAAGGCGCGGATCTGCCGCTCGACGCCGCGCGCGGAGAGTTCGCGCGGCGTGAAGGGCGAGATCGGGCTGCGGATGCGCGAGGGCGCCACGCACAGCGGCTGGTAGCCGTAGCGCCCGGTGTGCAGGATCTGCAGCGCGATCTTCCCGCCCTCGGCGTGCACCGCGCGCGTCACCTCCTGGTGGCGCCGCGCCGCGGCCGAGGTGGCCAGCGTGCCGGCGAAGGGCTTGGCCCAGCCCTCGATGTTCGGCGCGAAGCCACCGGTGACGATCAGCCCGACGCCGCCGCGCGCGCGCTCGGCGAAGTACGCCGCCATCGCCGGGAAGTTCTTCCGCCCGTCCTCGAGCCCGGTGTGCATGCTGCCCATCAGCACACGGTTGGGCAGCGTCGTGAAGCCCAGGTCGAGCGGGGCGAGCAGGTGGGGGTAGGGTGTCGCGTTCATCGCGGGCATTCTCGCGCCGCGATCGCGCTCAGGACGGCTGCGGCGGGGCGTCGCGCTCCACTGCAGCGCGGTAGGCATGCCACGACGCGTGCCCGACCACCGGCCCGGCGACGAGCAGGCCGACGAACCACGGCAGCATCGAGCCGAAGGTGATCACGGCGATCAGCAGGCCCCAGAAGACCATCACCCCGGGCTGCGAGAGCACGAGCCGGAAGCTGGTCAGCGCCGCGGTGATCGCGTCGGTCTGCCGGTCGAGGATCATCGGCATCGAGACGACGGTGAAGGCGAAGATCAGCGTGGCGAAGAGCGCGCCGAGCGCCGACCAGGCGACGATGAAGCTGATGTTCTGCGGGTCCAGCAGCGCCAGCAGCGAGCCCTTGAAGTCGGGCATGCCGTCGAAGGTGACGGCAAAGACGACCAGCGTCGCGCGGGCCCACAGCATCTCGAGCACCAGCAGCACGAAGCCGAAGATGCCCAGCTGGCCGATCTTCGTCTGCCAGGCGAGCACCGAGTCGGCGAACTCCGGCCGCACGCCCTGCTCGAGGCGCTGGCTGACGCGGTAGATGCCCAGGCACAGGAACGGCCCGACGAGCAGGAAGCCGCCCGACAGTGCCAGCGTGTACGGCGGCGCGTTCTCGAAGACCTTGACGATGGCCCAGCCCATCACGACGAAGACGATGCCGTAGAAGAGGCCCAGCCCCGGCGCGCGACGGTAGTCCTGCCAGCCCAGCGCCAGCCAGCGCAGCGGATCGCGCCAGCCGAGCGTGCGCAGCCGGATGTCGAAGGCCGAGGGGCGCGGCGGGGAGACCTCGCCCGCCACGGCCTGCGCCGCAGCGTCGTCGGGGGTCGCGGCATCGGCCGGCGACGGGTTCGGGGGCGTCGGACTCACGGGCTCACCTTCGGGTATCGCGCTCCGGCAGGCGCCAGCGGCGCGGCCCGCCGGGCTCGAGCCCGTGTTTGTAGCCTGCCGGCGCCCGGGCCGGCATCGGGTCAGTCCCGGGTCGGGTCGTCGTCGTGTCGGCCGCCGCTGCGGATCGAGTGCACCAGCCACACGCCGGCGAGGGCCGCGCCGAGGAATCCGACCAGCCCGAACGCCGGCAGGCCGAACAAGGTCGGCCCGCCGCCGACCGTCATCACGATCGACGAGCCGATCACCAGTCCGGCGATCACCAGCGCGATGGACAGCCGGCTCGCCGCGCGGTCGATCTGGTCGCCCACGCGCCTGACATGGGCGATGTCCAGGTGGACCTGCAGCTTGCCGCGGCGCGCCTTGCGCAGCAGGTGGGCGGCATCGTGCGGCAGCCGCTCGACCAGGGCCATCGCCCGGCGCAGCGAGTGCCAGCCGCGCTGCACGAAGGCCTTCGGCCGGTAGCGCTCGCGCAGCGCGTGGCGCAGCAGCGGCAGCGCCTCGGTGGTCATGTGGAAGTCCGGGTCGAGCCCGCGGCCCATGCTCTCCAGCGAGACGAAGGCCTTGATCAGCAGCGCGAGGTCGGCCGGCAGCGCGAGGTGGTGCGTGCGCAGGATCGCCGTCACGTCCAGCAGCATGTCGCCCAGGCTCAGCTGGGCCAGCGGCGTGCCCTGGTACTGGTCGACGAAGGCCTCGATCTCGTTCTCGAGCTGGCCGACGTCCAGGTGGTCGGTGCTGCCCTGCTGGTCGGCCGTCCAGTCCAGCAGCACGTCGGCGACGTCCTGCGGCTGGTGCTGCACCAGCCCCAGCAGCAGCTGCAGCAGCTCCTCGCGCCGTCGCGCCGAGAGCCGGCCCACCATGCCGAAGTCGATGAAGGCCAGCCGGTTGCCGCCCAGGTAGAAGACGTTGCCCGGATGCGGGTCGGCGTGGAAGAAACCGTCCTCGACGATCATCTTCAGCACGGCCTGCGCGCCGCGGCGCGCCAGCAGCGCAGGATCCAGCCCTTCGGCGCGCAGGCGATGCAGCTCGTGGCCCGGGATGCCGCCGACCTGCTCCTGCACGTTGACGCGCGCGTTCGTGTAGTCCCAGTGCACGCGCGGGATCACGACGAAGGGCAGCGGTTGCAGGTTGCGCGCGATGCGCTCGGCGTGCCGGCACTCGGCCGCCAGGTCCAGCTCGCGGCGCAGCGAGCGCGCGAGCTCGCGCACGAGCCGCACCGGGCCGTACGGCCGCAGGGCCGGCAGCTGCTCCTGCGCGACATGGGCGAGCCGCTCGAGCAGCCGCAGGTCGGACTCGATCCGGTCGACGATGCCGGGCCGCCGGATCTTGACGATCACCGGCGAGCCGTCCTGCAGGCGCGCGCGGTGCACCTGCGCGATCGAGGCGCCGGCCATCGCCTCGGCCTCGAACTCGGCGAACACCGCCTCCGGATCGGCACCGAGATCGGCGCGCAGTTGCTCGCGCAACGCTTCCAGCGGCAGCGCCGGCACGCGGCTGTGCAGCTTGCCGAACTCGGCGATCCACTCCGGACCGAAGAGGTCCGCGCGGCCGGCGAGCAGCTGGCCGAGCTTGACGAACGTGGGCCCGAGCTCCTCGAGCGCGCGCCGCACCTGCTCCGGCGGCGACAGCCGCGCCAGGTCGGCCGCGTGGTCGCGGTGCAGCACGTGCCCGGCGCGCTCCAGCGTGTCGGCCAGGCCGAGCCGGCGCACCGCGTCGCCGAAGCCGTGGCGCACCAGCACGCCGGCGATCTCGTTGAGCCGGCCGAGGTCGCGTGCCGCGCTGAGGGTGTCGAGCAGCATGAGGCGA
>ERZ761602.5124-NODE-5124-length-15858-cov-4.857622_pt1 | contig 15858 bp, 14 predicted proteins | sample MGYA00512165_ERZ761602 | MGnify/ENA primary metagenome ERZ761602 (study PRJEB28899, sample SAMN02445085) | bioreactor sludge metagenome | biome: EBPR sludge; isolation source: Thorneside wastewater treatment plant | place: Australia: Brisbane, Thorneside...
AGCGTCTCGTAGGTAATCACGAGACAAGCATACCTTATTTTCGATAAGGTCTAATGAAGACATACTCCCCGGTCTCTTCGACCGCCGAGAGGGGCGGGTGGTACGGCTGGCCGTCAGCCAGCACGACCTCCGTCGGGAAGGCCTGCACGTGGCGGTAACCGGCTTCGCGCAGCAGATCGGCAGCCTTGAGGACGAGCACGCTCAATTCCAGGGGATAGCCGCGCGCCTGGCCGGGTTCCAGTTCGCCAGGCATGAGCTGCGCGCCTAAATCGGTAACAGCCCGCAGCCGGCCTTCACGCGTCAGGGTCACGACGGACGAGCGTGGGGCGCCGCGCCAGTCCGCCTGGATGGCCTGTTCCTCGATCAGCCCGGCTTCCAGGGCCGCTTTCAAGGCACGTTGGAAGGTGCCGCTCTTGGGATCCTGGCCCCATGACCCGGTGAGGCGCTCTCGCAGCACACTCAGGCGGGCAAGCCCTGTGGCCGCCATCAAACGGATCAGGTCATCGACCCGGCTCTGGTTGCTCGGCCCAGCCGGCCCGGTTGCGGCGTCCGTATCGGTCGGCTCCGGTGCGGCTGTCTGGGCCAGATCGGCGCTGGGAGCCGCGTCGGGTGGTGCTGGCGCATTGGCGGTTCGCCCCGTCGCTTCCAGGGCCTGCTTAAGATGCGCGATCTCCTCCAGCCGGCGGACGTGTTCAATGCGCAGCTCGGCGTGCTCCAACTGCAGCCGGGCGAAGGCATCTCGTTCGGCCAGGTGACCTCCCTGATCAGCGGGCGGCGCCGCGTGCTCGCTGATGAAGCGGCACCAGTCCTCGGCCGTCCAGTCCCACAGCTTTCGGTCACCCAGCTGCCGGCGCTGCTTTTCCAGGGCCTGCTGGCACAGGTGGCCGGCCAGGGCGTACAGCGCTGTCCGGGTGCGCCGGCTGGCCGCCCGTTCGGCGTCCAGCTGCAGGCCCTGTTCAGACAGCGTGGCCTGCAGTTGCGCCCGGAACAGCTTCCATTGCTCGCCCTCGGCCGAGGACTTGACCGGGATCACGGTGACCGGGGCCGCTGCCTCACCCGATGGGGCCGGCGCCAGTATTTGGCGCGCGGGGCCCGGTTCGGCCGGCTCTGCCCCGTCGCCGATGAGATGGTAGCCGGAGAATAAGCTCATGGTTGTTGTGGAGTGAGTTCGAGAGTTGTAGTCGGCCTGATGGCAGGATCTTCAGCCAGCCATTCGTTCGTTGCCCTGCAATTCCGCCAGGGCCACGGCCGCCGCCTGGCAGGCGCTCTGGGCGGCTTCTTCATTAGTAGACGACGGCGCGGACAGCCACCGGCTGACGGCCGCGCTGGCGTGGGCGAAGGCACCGGCGGCAGCCAAGGCCTGATCGTGCAGGCCAATCAGGACACCGGGCGCCTGGGCGCCTTCGACCGCCTGCGCGATGGCGACGGCCTGCTCCAGCCGGCTCTGGGCGCGTCGGCTCTGGTTCAGCAGATCAGCCGGCTCATCCGCCAGCAGCGTGGTCAGATCCAGATGGATGGCCGTCCAATCACGCTCCCAGGCCAGCGCCCTTTGGCGGTATGTTTCGACCGCCCGCACGTCGGGCAGGAGCAGCACCGGCCGGCCGGCGCCGTCGCGGGCGGAGAAGGCCAGGCCCAGGCCGTACAGCAACACGGCGACCGTGGTGGCGGCGGCCGCCCACAGCCATTCGCGGCGGACTTCGATCGTCACAGCGGCGCGCCCTCCAGGGCCAGCTCGTCGAGCTGTTCCAGCGGGATGGCGGCCGGCGGCAGGTCGCGCAGCTCCTGGCCGGCGCGGCCCTCGGCCTCCTCCAGCTTGCGCTGTCGCTGGGCGTCGCCGCGCGCGAAATCCGAGCCCGGGCCATGGACGAAATGCTGAGCGTTGACCTCCAGTGTCCAACGCCCCCGGGCGATGGCTTTGTCGTAGTAGTGGCGCGCCTCCAGCCAACCCGCCACACAGACCTGGGCGCCCTTGCGCAGGTAGTAATAGGCCACGGCCGCGTGCGCGCCGTAGGCGACCACCCGCAGGACATCGCAGCTGAACTTCCGGCCGCCGCGGTCTGGGGCCGGGAGCGGATGGTTGGTCTTCCCGCCTTGCGTTTCATCCCGCAGGACCATCATCTTGAAGCGGATGTACGGGGTGCGGCTCGGCTCCAGGACTTCGAAGACGGGATCGGTCGTCAGGTAGCCGATCAGGTGAACGGTGTTGAATCTGGGCATGCTCTTGTCTCAAATGGACCGCGTGGGCCTCAGCCCCGGCCGGCGATTTCGGGCGGCCTGGCATAGGGTCCGGCCGTACAAACGGCGCCTGGGCCTTCCTGTGCGGGCCAGGGGTACCCACGACGGTTCCCCAAAAGGGGACCCCTGGGGGCACCCTTCAACGGTGCCCACGACGGCGCCCTGGTGGGGTACCGTGCCCGGCCGGCGCCTGGTTTCGGCTCAGTCATCGTCTGGCACCTGCAGGACGAACTCGAAGCGCATCGACCGCGACGGGCGCTTGTATGGCCCGAGGTCGATTTGGCCCTGCCGCCACTGGCCCAGCGCATGCCGCGCCAGAAAGGCGACCAGCGCCGAGAACGAAACACCTTCGCGCCGGGCCGCCTGGTTGAGCGCGGCTTCCAGGTTGACAGGCATATCGATGATGACGCGGTTCCGGGCGCGGTCCTTCCAGGCGCGCTTCCGGTCGGCCGGCGACAGGGCCGCCAGCCGGTCACGCTGCTGGAACTGGCCCAGGATTTCGGCCACGGCCGGGTCGAGGGCGCTGCGCCGGCCGGCGCCGGCCTTGCCCGTCATGCCAGCACATCCACCAGGCGCGCCAGGGCGGCCAGATAACCGCCGATCCGCGCCTCGTGCTCGCTCGGGTAGCCCATAACGGCCGCCGAACGCGGCGCGTATTCCAGCAAGGTCTGGCCGTAGGCCGGCGCCTCGCGTGCCCGCGTGTCCTGCGGGATGGGTGGCCAGACATACGCGCCGAAGGCGTCGGCCAGCGACCGCATCTGCTCGGCCGTCTCCCTGGTCTGGCGGTCGAAGAAGGTCGGCAGGATGCCGGCCAGTTCCGCGTGCCCGCCCATCTGCCGCATCTGCCCGACCGAAGCCAGCAGTTCATTCACGCCGTCGATCGCCAGGTGATCCAGGCGGGTCGGGATGATCAGGAAGTCGCTGGCGGCCAGCGCGGCGACGTGCAGCACGTCGAACGACGGTGCACAGTCCAGGATGATCAGATCGTATGGCGCGTCCCGCAGGGCCTCCGCCAGCGCCCGCTCGCGGAAGTCCACGGTCGTCAGGTGGCGTTTGGCGGCTTCGGTCCGCTTGTTGCTGGGCAGGATGTCCAGGTTCGGGCGGGCCGGCTGGACGACGGCTGGCAGGGGCTCGTGGTCCACCAACAGCCGGTACAGGCCGTCCGCCTTCTCGACGCCCAGGGCCGTGGCGACGTGGCCCTGCGGGTCCAGGTCGACCAGCAGCACGCGCCGGCCTTGCAGGGTGAGCGCCTGGGCCAGGGTGACGGCCGTCGTCGTCTTGCCGACGCCGCCTTTCTGGTTAGCGATGTCCACTGGATGAAGGGCCGGCGCAAGCCCAATCCAACTCACGCCTTAGAGTTAGCCCGGCACCTGGGTTTGGACGTTTACGACGCCCTGGGCTATGAGCGGCCCGACGAGACGTATTTCCTGGTGCTGACGGAGTGGGACCAGCTCAACGCCCAGGACCGGGAGAAGATTCAGCAAATCATCGAGAGAGCGCGCCGGCGGAAGTCGTAGCTTCGCTTACGGTACGCCAGCGGGCGGCCGCCCGTTCGTACCGCCACTGTTCGCCCGGGGTTGGAGTTCCTCAGCGCCGGCGCGGCCAGCTCTAGCACACAGTATCCAGCCCAAGGCACTCTACCCCATGGAAGACCCCGCGAAACTCTTCGGCCGTTGGCTGCGTTTGCAGCACCTGACCTGGCAGGCGCAACAAGGCGCCTGGCGCACGCTCACGGACTTTGCCGCCTATTTGGAGATCAGCCGGGGCACTCTCAACAACTGGCTGGCCAGCCAGATAACCTCGACCCGGTCAAAGTAGTGCCGGCCTTGGCGAGCGATGCTGTGCCGATTGCGGGGTAGGGTGCCAACCCAGGAAGTTGCTCAACTTGAGGAGCAGGGCTAGGACGAGCAGAGCTAATCCTAAGGTGAGCCAGAGTTCAAGATGATGAGCGGACACAATCCCCTCACCACGGAAGTAGCAAAGGTGAGGAGGCAGGGGTTAGCTCGGTTCGTAAAACCGCCTTGGAATTGTCTGCCGCCAATATTGGCACGACCCATTCTGGGCAATCATCTGCCGTCCGGGTTTGGGAAGGCGTGGAGAGGTTTTCTGACGGGACAGATGCCTGGCGGGCACTGGCCGGTGAAGAATGACCCAGGCCAATCCGACGACCATCACGATCAAGAGAAAGGCTTTCCAGGCTTCTGGCTTCATCCTGCTCACCTCAGCCGGCGTACAGAGGAATGAGGATGAGCGCCGGCGAAGGGTTGGTCAAGCTCCCGGAATTATCTCCAGCGGATAGTGGGACGACCCACGGGCACAAGAGCGAAGCCGATATTTCGACGGGCGCAATGTCCAGGTGGCCGGGGTGGCCCGTAAGCGCCAGGCCACGTCCGAGTTCCAGGCCCTTTACCGCCCGCTGGCGGCCGTCGAGCGCAAGATCTTGATGAACCATGGGTTGCGCCGCGCCCGCTATCTTGACTTGAATGACCGTGCCTAAATGCGCGGCCAGGCCGGCGCTCAGTCAGGACGGCGTTGGGCGCGGGAAGCCGCTGCTACCCAGCGCCGCTCGCACTGGCTGCGGCCTGCCGCCGTGTGCAACCGGCTTTTTCAACACACTCCTGGCGGTTGAGCGCCACGTTGGAGCGGCTCGAACCACCACCGTTTGTGGACAATGCTGCAGCTTGCCATTAGCCAGGCGGTGCTGGGCCCCCATCCTCACCCCTCGATACGAAGCCGGTGCTGGCCTGAGGCTAGGCGGTTGGCTTATGGTTCTGGTCGCTGCTTTCTGCCTTCCCGTCGTCTGACTTCTCGCCGCCGCCCAACCCCTCGCGGAACTGGCGGATGGCGCTGCCTAGCTCGCCGCCGATCTTGCCGATGCGGCCTACGCCGAAGATCAACAGCATAATCACGAGGATGACGATCAGTTCCATGCCCGCAGGCAAACCCGGTATCATGTTGGCATCCTTGAGTAACAGGGAATTCAATATGGGCGGGTGACCATTGGCCGCCAGCGCCGCGTGACCGGGTCACAGAGTGAAGATCCGGTTTGCATCACCGTCTGGGCGAACGGCAGCAGCGACATCAGCGTCAGCCTCGGCGCACCATCTTGCCGTCAAGCCGAAACATGGTCTCTGCACGCAGTGCCATTAGATCGCCATCCATTCCCCGGCCTGGCACGGGGTCATGGTGGCATGGGTCCGCCCTTGCCGCCCTCCACCGGGCGGGGGGCTTGCCGCTGTCCCTTGATGCGCTTGATGGACTCGCGGCTGACCCATTCGCTGCGTTCCAAGTGCTTCCACAGAAGGGCCTCTGCGGCGTCGACTTCATGCGCCTCGATCAAGCGGATGAGCTTCGAGTGGCGGTAAGCGTCGAGGGGCTCGCTTGGCTTGGGCAATTCCCGGTACATGCTGCTGTTGATGCGCAAAAAGACGGCCACCAGGTCGGCGATCATCTCCCAGGATTGCAGGGAGCGGTTGTTGCCCCCCAGGGTTACCAGAAGCCGGTGAAAGGCTAAGTCGTTGAAGGCCATGCTGTCGGCCTGCTGGGCGTGCATGGCGGCTTCGGTTTGCTCGACCAGGTTGCGGAGTTGGGCCAGGCCGTCGGCGTTGACTGAGGCGGTGACGACACGCACGGCATGGCCTTCAACAATGCTGCGGTACTCGTAGATATCGTGGATGTCCTTGTCGGTCAACCCGACGACAAAGGTGCCACGCCGCGGTTCGCTCCGGACCAGGCCATCCCGCTCGAGCAGTGCGAACGCCTCCCGAATTGGGATGCGGCTGACGCCGAACTTATCGGCCAGCGACTGCTCATCGAGGCGTTGATCCGGTTCCAGCTCACCCCTGATGATGGCCTCGCGCATTGTGTCGGCAATTGTCAGGCGGATTGGGACGTGCTGGACCACAGGCGGTGTGAAACTTCCCATAAGGCATACCCCTTTTCTGTTAGCCGGGCCTTGATCTTCTTGGCTGACCTATTGACAAAACCATCGATGTGCCCTATAACACGTATGCGGAATATTGTTTACTGTATTTAGTATACAGAATTCCGAACCCCTGTCAATCTCTGACAACCAACTGGAGAGAGGAAACGCCCATGACCAAAAAGGATCTTTCCCGTGCGTTGAGGCTGAAGACAACCATGAGTCGTAGAGCGTTTCTTCAGGCAACCGGTCTTGGCGTGACCGGCGCCCTCCTGGCGGCCTGTACGCCCAACGCGCCCACCGCTCCGGCTGCCACGCAATTGGCCAACACGGCGGTTCCCCTGCCGACTGAGGGGGTCAAGCGGTTGCAAGGGAAAATCGTCGTCGCCAACTGGCATCAGGGGGCCGGCGTGCCGTCAGAGCTGGCCCAAAAAATGTTGGTCGAAGCCTACCATAAATTGCAGCCCGATGTCGAGGTCATCTGGGAGACGCAGGTGGGCGGTGACTACTCCACCTGGTTGGGCACCCAACTGGCTTCTGGTACGCCGCGGCCTGACATTGTCTCCACCAATTATCAGCCGACCTACGACAAGTACGTCGACTTCGTCACTTATCGCGACGCCGTCAACCCCTACACCGGCCGCAAGTGGAGCGAGGATCTCGACTTTGACTTCTTCGCCAGCAGCGCCACGTCGCTCGAATACCTGGCTACCCAGCAAACCGGCGTCTACTGGTTCTACAATACCGACCTGTTTGATAAGGCCGGTGTCACGGCCCCACCCAAGACCTGGGACGAGTGGCTGAACGTCTGCGACAAGATCCTGACCAAAACCGGGATTACGCCGATCGCCATGCATCAGTATATGCTGATGCAGTGGGGCGGGGAGGTCTACTTCGACCAGTACCACCGCGACTGGGTCGATAAGACCCGAGCCCTGGCCGGCGATTGGAACTACAACCCGGACAAGGACGACAAGTTTGTCTATGACCCGACCGACAAAGACCTGAACCGCAAGGCCACCTTCAGCATGCAGCGGCTGCTCAAGGGCCTGAAGGAAGGCACGCTGACCTACGCCGACGACCAGATGACGGCCCTGCTGACTAACTGGGCCCACATGGCGCCCTTCTTCAATACCGACTTCTGGTCTGGGATCGACACCTACGCGCGCTTCATTCAAGGGCAGTCGGCGATGTTCCCGCTGACGTTCCCCACTTACTGGACACTCCAGAGTGACCTCACCTCAATGGACGCTGCGCGCCGCGAGGCCCTGAAGTTGCCAGCCGCTGCGGAAGCGCCGAAGTTTGGCGCCAGCACCTTCCGTTGGCCGTCCATGGAAGGGCCGCTCGTCATTGGGCCGGCCCGCGGGATCGAGAACTACCAGGGTGAGTACCTGGGCGCAATCGACAAGAGTGCGGCCCAAACCGAGGTGGTGGTGGACTTCTTGCGGTTCTGGCTGTCCAAGGCCGGCTACCAGGGCTGGGTGGATGGGTTCGCACAGAGTGATCTGTGGACACCCAGTGGCAAATTGCTGGTGCGCGATGTGTCGGTGCCCGAGAAGTACGCCAAGGTGCTCGACGCGATCGAGTCAGTGGGGAACGCCGAAGCGGCCCCGAATGGCTTCTTGCTCTGGACGTACGGAGGCCTGGGCACCATGTGGCAGAAGGAAAGCGAGGAGATGATCAAGCAGATCCTCGCCGGCGAGGTGAAACCCTCTGAGTTCGGACCCCGCTACCAGGAGATGCTCACCCAGACCTATTGGAGCGAAATCCTAAAGGAGCTCAAGCTGACCGAAGAAGAAGTGATGAACCCGCAACTGGAGCCCGCCGGCTAAGCCTGTCCCCAGCGGACAGCCAGCTGATCTCTACTAGAGGAAACGATCATGAACTCCGGCAAGGAATCCCCCAAGCGAACCTCACGCGTGAGTCGTCGAGAATTTGTGAAGATGGCTGGATTCGGCGCTGCAAGCGCGGTCCTGGCAGCGTGCAGCCCGCCCGCCACCAGTACGCCTCTTCCGGCGACCGCCACGCCCCCACCGAGCGCTACAATGGGTGCTACTGCTACCGCCGCCCCGGCGCCCACCGCCACGGAGGCGATGAAGAGCCTGCAGGGGCGGATCATCGTCGCCAACTGGCACCAGGGCAGCGGTGTGCCGTCGCCGCTGGCCCAGCAGATGCTCACGGATGCCTACCGCTCCCACCAGGCGGGGGTCCACATCGTCTGGGAGACGCAGGTCGGCGGCGATTACGCGACCTGGTTAGGCACCCAACTGGCCGCCGGCACGCCGCGCCCCGACCTGGTCTCCGGGAACTATCAGCCCACCTATGACAAATATGTTGACCTGATCGCCTATCGCGACGCCATTAACCCCTACACCGGCCGCAAGTGGAGCGAGGATTTTGACTTCGATTTCTTTGCCAGCGGCGCGACCAGCATCAGCTTTCTCCCCACCCAGCAGTCCCAGGTGATGTGGTTCTACAATAGGGAACTGTTCGACCAGGCGGGCGTGACGGCCACGCCCAAGAACTGGGATGAGTGGATGGGTATCTGCGATCAGATCCTGACCAAGACCGGCATCCCGCCCATCACCTCGCACTACTACAACCTGCTGCAGTGGGGCGGTGAGGTCTACTTCGACCAGTTCCATCGCGACTGGATCGACAAGACACGGGCCCAACCCGGAGATTGGAACTACAATCCAGCCAAGGACGATGCCTACGTCTTCGATCCGAACGACAAGGACACCAACCGGAAGTGCACCTTCAGCATCCAGCGCCTGCTGAAGAACCTCAAAGAGGGCACGCTGTCCTACGACACGCCCGAGATGACGGAGTTGATGACCAACTGGAAGCAGCTGGCGCCCTACGTCAACCCGGACTTCTGGTCGGGCATCTCGCGCTACCCGCGCTTCATTCAGAGCCAGTGCGCCATGATCCCGCATACGTTCCCGACGTACTGGACGCTGCAACAGGACCTGGCCCAGCTGACTGCGGCGCGGCGCGAGGCGCTGAAGATCGACCCGAACGTCGAGATCAAGGGCTTTGAATACGGCGTCTTCCCTTACCCGGGCATGACGACCCCCCTGGTGAAGTACAAGGTCCGGGCGGTCGAGTCCTACCAGGGCGAATACCTGAACGCCATCGACAAGAACGCCGAGCAAACCGAAGTGGACGTCAACTTCCTGATGTTCTGGCTGTCCAAGGCTGGCTATCAGGAGTGGGTGAACGGGTTCGCCGAAAGCGGGCTGTGGACCCCCAGCGGCAAGCTGCTGGTGCGCGACGTGGTCGTGCCGGAGAAGTATGCCAAAGTGCTCGATGCCGTCGTTCCACTCGGCAACGCCGAGGCGGCGCCGAACGGTTTCCTGCTATGGACCTTCGGCGGTCTGGGCACCATGTGGCAGAAAGAAAGCGAAGGATTGGTGAAGTCTGTGTTTGAAGGGACGCTCGATCCGTCGGAGTTCGGGCCGCGCTATCACGAGATGATCACGGAGACCTACTGGGTGGACATCCTCAAGGAGCTCAAGCTGACGGAAGACGAAGTAATGAATCCCCAGTTGGAGCCAGCGGGTTAGGGCGATGACGAACCGGCCACTCGCAACCCTTCCCGCGCGTCCCAATCGGCCGGTACTTCTGTGGGTCGGACTTGGGTTGGTGGCCCTGGCGTTTGGCGTGAGCGTTGTTGCCTACCTTGCGTTTTCGGCCCCTGGAGGAGCAACGCTCGAGCCGCAGCCGGCGCTGGATGCGCGTGTGGCGGCGGCGGCCGCACTCGACGATCAAACGATCGTGGTCGGCAGCGTCACCAACGAGCTGTCGGTGTGGGAGGCGGGCAGCCGGGTCGCGGCGCGGCAACTGCCTTTCCTGGTAGCAGCCATTGCGCCGCTGCCGAACGATCAGTTTGTAGTGGGTCTGGTGAATGGCGAGGTCCAGGTCTATGACCGGGCTCTGAACCAGGGGCTGGGCTGGAAACTGCCAGGCCGGATCACCGGCCTGGCAGCCCGTCCGAATGGCGGACTGGTGCTGGCGACAGGCTCTGGCCCGGCCGCGCAGGACTATCAGGTTCAGCAATACGCCCCCGACGGTACCCTGCTGAGCAGTACGCTAGTTGGGCAGGCAACGCGGGGCGTTGCCTTTTCTAATGAACAGTCGATCTTTATCAACACCAAGGGCGAAGTGGGCGCGGTGGATGCTCAGGGGCAGCGCTCCTGGACAACCCTGACCCAGCAGTCGCTTATCGCCATTTCGGCGTCCTCGGATGGCTCGGCCCTCTATGTGGGCGACGTGCGGGGCGGTGTCAGCCGAGTGGCGGCCGACGGCCGTGTCCTCTGGTATCAGGTCCTCACCGAATACGAGATCGACTCGCTGCAGGCCCTGCCCGACGGGGCGGGGGTGGTGGTGGGCGCCCGTGACGGCTCCATCTTTGCCCTGGACGGCGATGGGACTCTGCAGCTTGGGCGGCGGGCCACGGATTCCCCGATCAAGGCGCTGGTACCTGGCCCGCAGGGCAATGTCTTGGCCCTGGCGACCAGCGGCGCGCGGCTCGATGTCAAAGTAGCGACACTGCGGTTTGCCGCGACCCGCGAGCAGCTGCAGACCGTCACCCTCATTGCCGTGGCCGCGCTTGTCGTAGCCGCGCTCGGACTAGGCCTGGCGGGCTGGGGCCGGACGGCCGGAGCCATCGTCTTGCTGGCCGGGCGCGTGTACCGCGGCCGGCTGGGTTATGTGCTCGTCGCCCCGTCGCTGCTCCTCATGGCGATATTCACCTATTATCCCGCGCTGATGGCGTTTTACATTTCGTTCACCGATTTCAACCTATCCAGCCCGATGGAGTTTGTGGGGCTGCGCAACTTCGAGCTCATGTTGCGCGACACCTACCTGTTGGCCGGGGTGAAGAACATGCTCATCCTGCTGGTCGCCAATGTGGTCAAGCACATTACCATCCCCCTGCTGGTCGCGGAGTTGATCTTCTGGATCCGCTCCGACACACTCAAATACTGGTTTCGCACCGCCTTTGTCTTTCCAGCGATCGTGCCCGGGATCGTGGCGATCCTTCTATGGAAGACCATCTGGGCCCCGAACTTTGGCCTGGTGAACCAGATTCTCCAGGCCATCGGGCTGGGCCAGTATCAACGCGCCTGGCTCGGAGAGGATGCGACAGCTCTGTGGGCCGTCATCCTCACCGGCTTCCCCTGGGTGGATATTTTTGCCTTCCTGGTGTTTTTCGGCGGGCTGCTGACTATCAGCAGCGATGTGTTTGACGCTGCCGCCGTCGACGGCGCGAATGGCCTGCAGCGGTTCTGGGCCATTGACATCCCTGGGCTCTGGCCGCAAATCATGCTGGTCCTGTTCTTTGCCTTTCTTGGCTCAATCCAGGGATTTGAGGGTATCTACGTCCTCACTGGCGGCGGCCCAGGCACTGCGACCTACGTGCCAGCTTTGCAGATGTTTATGATGATCAGCACGAACGCCAAGTTCGGCTATGCCTCGGCCATCGGGTTCGTCCTGGCCGCCGTGATCGGAATCCTGGTATTCGTGCGCAATCGGCTCGATCCGCAGCGATCGGAGTCGGGCGAGAGCCTCGCTTGAGTGCTCCTGGGAACAGCCGATGACCGACACCACGACAGTTGCCTCAGTTAGTCACAATCGCAATGGGCAGGCGCGCCTCGGCCGGCTGCGTCTGCGCGCCCCTGGGCTGTGGACGCTGCTGCAGTTTGGGCTGTTGTTGACGATCCTGTTCTTCTCCGCCATTCCCATCGTGATGATGTTGACGATGTCGTTTCGTCCCACCATCCTGATTTACGCGGATTTTTGGGGGTTGCCCTGGCCGCTGAACTTCGCCAACTACACCAGTGCGCTCATTTATCTGCTGGCCCCCATGCTGCGCACGCTGTTTGTCTATGTCGTGTCGATTGTGGGGATGCTGATCTGCGCTGCCCCGGCCGCCTACGCGTTTGCCCGCCTCAAACTGCCTGGAGGCATGCAATTGTTTTCGCTCATCTTGCTGATTATGATGATCCCCGGCACCATCCTGCTGACCCCGCGCTTTGTCCTGGCCAACCAACTTGGCCTGCGGGATAACCTGTGGGGCCTGATTGTCTTCTACATTGCCGGCGGCCAGCCATTCGCGATCTTTCTCCTGACCTCTTTCTTCCGTGCACAGCCCGCCGAGATGTTCGATGCAGCCCGGATCGACGGCGCGACCGAACTCCAGGCGCTGCGGTCTATCGCGATCCCGCTGGCCTGGCCCATTGTCATCACCATCGCGATCCTGAACTTCGTCGGCATCTACAACGATTTGATCTGGCCAACCTTGATGCTGTCGTCGCCGGACAACCACACGCTGACCGTGGCGCTTCAACGCTACAACCCGGGTGGTGGCCCGGTCGAAGTATCGGCGCTGCCGGACGTCGGCGGCCAGGCGGCCGGGTATGTCTTCGCCTCCATCCCGCAGCTTCTTGTGTTCGTCACGGGTATGCGCTACTTCATCGCAGGGCTGACCTCGGGGGCGGTAAAAGCCTAGCCCGACGCCTGCCCGCTTCGGCCATTGGCTGCTTGCCAATCACGCTGGACCTCATGCGCTGTGCGGTTGGGATCGAAGCGCGGTTAGTCTGTTATCCGGAAAGTCCGCTGCCACAGTTTACGGCAGCTCGACCGAGGGATGGGCTGCGTGCGCGGGTTGGCGTCGTTCTGGAAAGGGCTGGAGTGGCCCATGCTGCGCGCGGGCCGGCCCGCGCGGCTGGTGCGCCTCTTGGTCGCGCTGGCGTGGGTGGCCGGTTGCTGCGCCCGACGCCCCGCGCTGCCCGAGGTTGCTATGTCACGTGATGGAACTCCAACAGCTGCTGATTGGGCGCTGGCCAATGCCTGGCTGACTGATCGCTTTGTGCCGGGCTTGGCCGAGGTGCCGTTTTCTTTTGTCTATGACGGCCAACGGTCCCAGGAATTGCTGCCAAGCTGGCGCGCAACTCCGGGCCTGCCCGAAGGCGCGGCGACTCTGGCGCGACGGACTTACTCTTACATCGATCCCGCCACCAGTCTGGAAGTTCGAGCCGAGGTCACTCTGTATAGCGACTATCCGGCCGTCGATTGGGTGCTCTACTTTCAAAACAAGGGCCTGGCTCCTACGCCCATTCTGGAAAGCATCCAGGCGCTGGATGCTAACCTGGCCGGGCCGCCCACGGCGGACCCAGCCACGCCGCCGCCGACGCTCTACTACGCCAACGGCAGCTCGGCCCTGGCGACGGACTTTGCCTTGAAGCACCGGCGCCTGGAACTGGGCACCGTCTTCACGCTCGCTCCGAAGGGCGGGCGTTCCTCGGACGGTGTCTTGCCGTTCTTCAACCTGACTCGGCCTGAGGGCGGTGGCATGGTCATTGCCGTAGGGTGGTCAGGGCAATGGCAGGCGACGTTTACACGCGACGCCGGAGCCAACCTGCTAGTGCAGGCCGGTATGCAGTTGACCCATCTGTCGCTGCTGCCAGGCGAGCAGATCCGCTCGCCGCGCATGTTGCTGCTTTTCTGGCAGGGTGACCCGCTGCACGCCAGCAACATGTTGCGGCGGCTGATTTTGGAGCACTACACGCCCCGATTCGGCGGCCAGCCTTACCGCGGCCCGATCTGGTCCTCGTCCACAGGCGACCTGGGCTTCAATGGCATCACTGAGGCGAACCAGATCGCCTCGGCGCAGGCGATCGTGGCCGAGGGCGTGCCGATTGAGTATTACCAAATTGACGCCGGCTGGTTTGAGAATGGCTGGCCCAACACCGGCACCTGGGAGCCCGATCCCACGCGCTTTCCGCGTGGGCTTAAACCCGTCGGCGACGCCGTGCATGCCCTCGGGTTGGGCTTCATCCTCTGGTTTGAGCCCGAACGGGTCGTGCCGGGCACCTGGCTGATGGCCAATCGCCCCGAGTGGCTTCTTGGAACGGCCGAGGTGCCAGCGGATCTGGCCTACCAGGCACAGTGGCGCCTGCTCGACCTGGGCAACCCCGACGCGCTGGCTTGGGTAAAGACGAAAGTCTCGGGCATGATCGCTGAGTACGGCGTGGATATCTATCGGCACGACTTCAATATGTTCCCGCTTTACGCTTGGCGTGCCCACGATACACCCAGCCGCCAGGGCATGACGGAGATCCGTTACATTGAGGGGCTGTATGCGTTCTGGGATTGTCTCCTCGCCCAGCATCCCGGATTGGTGATTGACAATTCGGCCAGCGGCGGTCGCCGCCTCGACCTGGAGACCATCCGCCGCAGCGTCCCCTTGTTCCGCACGGATCACTTCTGGGCGGCCAACGCCGACCAAGACATGACTTATGCTTTGTCGCACTGGTTGCCGATTCATGCCATGGGCGTGCACGCTACGCAGGACACCTACACCTTCCGCAGCGGCATGGGGACCAGCGTCGCCCTGGCCTACAACTACCTGGCGGGAGCCCCCTGGGAGTGGCTGCGCGAGCGCCTCGCCGAGTACAACCTTGTTCGCGACTATTTCTCCGGCGATTACTACCCACTGGTCTCGGACGTTGACGCCGGCAGACTGTGGGTGGCGTACCAGTTCGACCGGCCCGACCTCGGCGCGGGTATGGTGTTGGCTTTCCGGCGCGAGGGGCAGGGCGCGGCCTCATTCCATCCCGCTCTCGGCGGGCTGGAGCCGGCCGCAAGCTATGAATTCACCAACGCCGATACCGGCGCGGTGCTGATCCTTACCGGGGCTGAGGCCGCGGGGGGAGCGCTGGCGATCACGCTCGACGGCCCGCGCCAATCTGGCCTCATTACCTACCGCCGGGAGGTTAATTGAGCCGCGTGATGCCACACCGCCTGACAGGGAGCATCCGGGGGTGAGGACCGATCTGTGGGCTGATGCCCATTGCGACTCCGCGGGCACGCCGACAGTGCACTATCGGGCCGGGCTGGTGGTGTACACGGAAGCCCTGATCAACGGGCAATTCGTCGGCCGCGCTTGGAACGGAGCCGGCTTTCTGAACGCCGGGAGCGGTGAGCAGGTGGACCTCAAGCGGCACCCGACGCCGCAGGCCTTCTGGCTCGAAATCGATGGCCAGTTGCTGGCCTCGCACTGGGACTGGCAGGGCTTTGAACAAACGGAGACCGGTACCGGCCGGCACGCCGTCGTCAGCCTGCGCCACCGGCTGCGGCCCGTGACGGTGAAAGTCCATACCCAGCTCGACGGCACGCCGATCCTGGCCCGCTGGCTCGAAGTGACCAACACCGGCGACCGCGCGGCGGCAATGGGGGCGTTGGCGTCGTGGAGTGGCGTGCTGAAAACGGTGCGGAACTGGGCGGCCCATTTGCCCGACCCATCGGCGCCGCTCTTCTCAGTCGGCTACTTCACCGGCGACCGCTGGAGCGACGAAGGAGACTTTCACTGGCACACGCTGCCCAACGCCAACTATCGGATCGCCGGCCGCTATCGCCGAGACCGCTTTCGGCACCCGATGTTTGTGCTGCGCAACCACGCCACCGGCGAGCACTTCATCGGGCAATTGGCTTGGTCGGGCGGCTATGAATTTGAGTTTGATCTGGACCAGGACCCCGGGGTGGGCGACGGCTCGGCGCGCTTGTTCTTCCGGGCTGGGCCGGATGCCCCGGCACCCCAGCGCGTGATCGCGCCCGGCGAAACGATCGCCACACCCGCTCTGCACCTGGGCCTGCTCCACGGCGATCTCGACGACTGTGTCAACACCATGCACACC
>ERZ761602.5127-NODE-5127-length-15844-cov-18.175565_pt1 | contig 15844 bp, 23 predicted proteins | sample MGYA00512165_ERZ761602 | MGnify/ENA primary metagenome ERZ761602 (study PRJEB28899, sample SAMN02445085) | bioreactor sludge metagenome | biome: EBPR sludge; isolation source: Thorneside wastewater treatment plant | place: Australia: Brisbane, Thorneside...
GACCGAGGTCGCCGAGATACCAGCCGTTGTCGGCAGAGTAGATGACGATGGTGTTTACAGGACGGAAAACAAGACAACTTATTCAATTTCAAAGAGCTAACTCTTTCTTCGGATGGTTTTACGGACCGTTTCCGCCACTTCCTTGGCGTTGCGCTCCTTCGCTTCGCGCGCGCTCCTTGCAGCCGCCACGCGAGCTTGGGCATTGGCATCCAATGAGGCGCTCAGCAGTTGGTTGACCATTTCGGAGACGGAAACGCCCTCCGCATAGGCGAGTTCCTGCGCTCCCTCGTAGATGACGGGATCGAGCGTGAGATTCACCCGTTGTCGCGGGGCGTCTGGATTCTTCCTGAATCGGGCCATGATGTTCGTGTGTTCGTTTGGTAGAGGGAGCGGATAAAGTCCGCATTGCTGCATGGAATATGCGCATAATAAATTTCATATCAAGAATTTTTTCAAAGTCCGCTTGCAATGCGCATTAATACTCCTAGAATCCCCCTCCATGTCCACCACCGCACAACCCAAGCCAAGCCCGGAGACGGCGCAAAAGGGCAAGCGGCGCGCCGTGAACCTCTACCTTGATCGCACCATCGTAAAGGACACCCGCGCCATGCTCGACGCCAGCGGTGGCAAGAGCCTCTCCCTCCACGTGGAGGATTTGCTCGCCAACGCCATTAAAGGCCGCCTCCGTCCATGACCACCGCCGCTCGCCTCCCTGTTTTGACGCGCCCTTTAAATACGCATAAAATCCGTATGGATGCGCATTCATGGAGGCGGGCGGCGCTTGCGATTTTATCCAGCAAGACCAAATCCAACCCTAACCAACACACACAAAATCCATGATCAAAATCGAAACCGGGCGCAAGGTTCGCCCTCAGAAAGTGGTTCTCTACGGCCCGGAGGGCGTGGGCAAATCCTCCCTTGCCGAAGACCTTCCCGTCCCCATCTTCGTGGATGTGGAACGCGGCACGGACCACTTGGATGTGGACCGAATCCAATGCGACACCATCGGCGACGTTCGCGAAGCCATCGCCCACCTGCTCAAGAATCCCGGTCACTACAAGACCGTTGTGATCGACACGATTGATTGGGTGGAGCGCCGCCTGTCTCAAGACATCTGCAAAAACAACAACGTGGAGTCCATTGAGGATGTGGGGGGCGGATACGGCAAGGGCTACACCCGTCTGGCCGAGGAACTCATGGAGCTCCTTACGCTCTTCGACCGCCTCCGCACGAAGGGGCTTCACGTGGTGCTCCTCGCTCACGCGAAAATGGTTCGCGTGGAAGACCCGGAGACCGTTGGCGCGTATGACCGCTATGAGCTCAAGATGGAGAAGAAGGGCGCTGCCTTGGTGAAAGAATGGGCGGACGCCCTCCTGTTCGCGAATTTCAAAACCAAGATCGTCACAGAGAAGGGTAAGCAAGTGGGCAAGGGGCAAGGCGGCGAGGAGCGCGTGATCTACTGCACCCGCCATGCCGCCCGCGACGCGAAAAACCGCCACCACATGCCGGATCGCGTGGACATGCCAAAGGTGAACCCGGCGCGCCACCTTGCCGTCATTTTCAACCCCTCGCCCGAATCCACCAAGGCCCCGGAACAAGCGCCGCCCACCACTCCCCCGACCGTGGAAGAAACCAAGACCAAGGAGGAAGAGGAATCCTTCGAGATCGCGGTTGCCCGGTGCGGCGGGCCGGAGCGCGTGCTTGCCTTCCTGATCCACCGGAAGGTGATCACCGAAAGCGGAGCCACCATCGCCGATGTGCCGGAGGACTACCGGGCTCGCGTCCTGCGCGACGCGGACGCATTCGTTTCCGCCGTGGAGGCGTTCCACAACGCGAAGGAGGGCGAGAAGTGAGCGCCATTCTCCGCCCCTCAAGCCTCCCGAAGATTGCCGTGTGCCCGTCCTTCCAATCGAAGGGCGGGGATGCGGGCGGCCCCGCGGAGCGAGGCACGCTCATGGATGAAGCGTTTCGCCATGCTGTGGCCGGGGACTCGTCCTTTCTGGATACCCTCGACGAACGCATCGCCGCATTGAGCGAGCGCTTTCCCGGCTACCAGCCCGAACCGGGCCGGGCGGCCACCGAGTGGACCATCCAAGCCGCTCACCTGATCGACTCCGACATCGAAACGAGGGAGGACCATCTCCGTGTCACCATCGCGGGCATCCCCACCGGCGGCACCGCCGACATGCTTTTCCCCTCCCGCATGGAGCACGGCGACATGAAGACGGGGCAAATCCGCAACTACCGGGAGCAAATGGCCGCCTACGCGCTCGGCTTCATGGATCAATTCTTCGCGGACCGCTGGCGTGCCCACCTGCTCTTTTGTGATCAACGACAAATCGTCACTCACGATTTCACGCGCGAGGAAGCGCGTGGCATCGTGCGCGGAGTGATCGCGGAGATGAACGCGCCGGACCGGCGTGCCGTGCCGAACGAATACTGCAAATGGTGTGGCCTGTATGAGACGTGCCACGCGCGTCGCGAGCTTGCCATGCGCGCCTTCACCTACACCAACATTCAAGAGCGCTGGGAGGTGATCAAGGAAGACCCGGAGGAGCTCGCGGCCTTTCTTCTCGCGGCTGATGCGCTCTCCGAATTCGTGGACGAAGGCAAGCGCGCCGGTCTCTCCATGATCGAGGCTGGCGCGAAGCTGGAAGGGTGGAAGCGGGTTTCCAAGAACGGCAATGAATTCGTGGACGCGGAAACCCTGATCGCGTTGGCGCAACAGCACAAGCTCGCCCTTGGTCAAGTTGTGCGCGCCTTCGGAAACCTCTCCGGCGGCAAGGCCCGTGAACTGTTCACGAAGGCGGGAGCGGAAGTCCCGGCGCGCATCTTCCAGCGTCACGGCTCCTCCATCTATCTCGCCAAAAACGTGACCCGCAAAAAGAAACCCGATCCAGAACCTTCAACTTTGGCTTGATTATGCGCATTAAATGCGCATAATTACGCAACCTCAACCACAAACCCAATCGAAAATACCATGCCCGCCTATACTCAAGGAGCCCCCAGCAACCGCCCCGACTACCACCCGGAAGGCGAATACGAATTCGCCGTCATCGCAGCCGCCGACAAGGTTTCCAGCGGAGGCAATGACATGATCGAGTTGAAACTCGAAATCATCGGTCCCGACATCGAGGAGGGCCATGGTGCCATCGTCTACGAGAATCTCGTCTTCACGGATTCCGCCTTCTTCAAGATCGATCAGTTCCGCGCCAGCGTCGGAGAGGAAATCCGCGAAGGCGAAGAGATCAACATCGAGAGCGCCGATCTGGTGGGACTCTCGGGCCGGTGCGCCCTCGCCGTGGAGACCTTCAAGGGAAAGACCCGCAACCGCGTGAACAAGTTCCTCGCGGCGGAACCGCAACCGTTCTGATTTCCGCTCCGCAAGCGGCTGGCGGGCGGGTGGCTTCGGCCCTCGCCCGCCTTTGTGTCCATCTCCAACCAACACACACCATGAATGCACTTCAAGAGCCCGAACCCGCTCCAACCACTCACTTTGTCCGCGAGGCGCTTTGCGCCGATTGCGGCATCACCATTCCTCCCGATGGGGGGCGCTCATACGTCGGCACGGCGCAACCGGAATCGCCAAGCGGTGAATCCTACCCCCTCTTCCGGTGCATGGCTTGCGAAGCCAAGCGCCGCCAACCGCATCGCCCGGCTCACCAATCCGGGAACGCGGGCACAAGCGACACCATCCTTGAACGCGACCGCCTCCGCGCCGAGGTGAAGCGCCTTCGCGAGTGGATTGCGGACCACGACGCCACCGCGTCCAATCTCACCGAATCCCTCGCCACCACGAAGCGCGTCACCACGGCGCTCATGGATGAAAGGAAGCGTCACGCCGAAACGCTTCATGTTTTCGAGAATTTCGTCAAAGACGTTTCCGATGGGGCGCAATTCGATGCGGAATTCATTCGCAAGACCTTGGCCCGCATCCGGTGGGAGTATCCCGAAAATCGCCTTCAAGGATGATTCTCCGACCCTACCAAGAGGAGTTCGTCACCAAGTGCGTCCTTGCGTTTCGGGAGCACGTCCGTGTTTTGGGGGTGGCGGCCACCGGGGCCGGGAAGACTATCATCGCCTCCGAGCTCATGGCGCGGGAGCCGGGGCGGTGCCTCTTCCTCGCCGACGCTCGGGAACTTATCACCCAAAACGCGGACAAGTTCCACAAGCACACGGGGGAATTCGCTGGCGTGGAGATGGCGGCCAATCACGCCACTCTTGCGGATCGCGTCGTGATCGCCACCAGCCAGACGATTCACCGGCGCTTGGACAAATACCCATCGGATCACTTCTCGCTGATCATCGTAGACGAGGCGCACCGCAACACGCTCGGAGGAATGTCCATGGACATCCTCAACCACTTCGCGGACCCGGAGCGCCCCGCCCGTGTGCTGGGCGTGACGGCCACGCCATTCCGAACCGACCGGAAACAGCTTGGCGACTTCTACGAGACCATCGCGGTGGAAATCCCCTTGGATCGACTGATCCGCGAGGGCCACCTCTCGCGCATCTGGATCAAGTCCGCGCCGCTCAAGATCGACCTGGCCTCCGTGCGCACCATCGGGGGCGACTACCGCGCGGACGATCTGGACGCAGCCATTGATCCCTATTTGATGGAAGCGGCCATCATGCTCCGCGACAACATGAAGGACAGGCGGGCCGCCGTCACCTTCCTCCCCTTGGTGAAGACCTCTCGGCGCTTCGCGGAAATCTGCAACTCCATCGGCCTTCCAGCCGTCCACGTGGACGGAGAGGATCGCGATGCGCTCGCCCTCTTCACCGCCGGAAAGGCCCGCGTGATCTGCAACGCCTCACTGCTCACCACGGGATGGGACTGCCCCTTTGTAGATTTGGTCTATGTGCTTCGGCCAACCAAGTCCCTGTCCCTCTACATGCAAATGGTAGGGCGCGGCACCCGCATTGCGGAGGGCAAGACAAACCTGCTCCTCCTCGATCCGCTCTACCTCACCGAAGACCACAGGCTGATCAAGCCCGCCCGCCTCGTGGCTCGCACGGAGGCGGAGGCTTCGGACATCGAAGCGGCCATCGTCGCATCCGAGGAAAGCGCCGGTGGCGCGGACCTCATGGCGGCGGAACGGGACGCCCAAGCGATCCGGGAAGCCAACCTCAAGAAGGAACTGGAAGAGAAGGCGAAAAAGAAAGCTCGCGCCGTGGACGCCATCGAATTCGCCTATTCCATGGGTGACAAAGAGCTTGCCGACTACGAGCCGGAAACCACCTTGGAAAGCTCCGCCCCAACGGGCAAGCAAATCGAGACGCTGGAAAAATTCGGCTTCGACGTGGACACCATCAAGAGCCGTGGGCAAGCCTCGCGCGTCCTCGATCTGCTCTTCATCCGTCGCGAGCGCGGGCTCGCCACACCCAAGCAGGTGCGTCTTTTGAAGCGCTTCGGGCACCCAACACCGGCGGAGGCCACTTTTGAGGAAGCCTCTTCCTTCCTTGACGAGAAGATGAACGGGGCCGCGCCGCGCGCCGTCTTCTCCGCGCGCGAAATGATCACCCTTCGCCGCATGGGACACAACCCGCTCAAGCTCTCCCGCGAGGAGGGGGACGCCATTCTTTTGGCCACGGCATGAGCCGCCTACACGCCTCCATTGAGCGCCTTGGTGCGCTTTGCCGCCGCCAAGGCTTGGTGGACCCGGTGGAATTGGAGCCAGTCTTGATGGACCTCCTTGATTTCGCTGAGCGGGATGATGACTTGGCTTCACGGGCGGAATTGGCCGGGTGGCTTGAAGTGAAAGACAATAACTTGAAGGCGTGGATGAAGCGATACCCGAACGCAATTCCCATCAAATTCAACAACCCAAAGTTGCGCCTTTTCTCCAAGGCCGCCGCATGGGGTGCGATCCATTCCATGGACCCGATCCCATTGTTGTTTCGTAAATCGAAGCGCTTTCTCTGAATTCCCCCTTGCGTCCTCATTTTGATGCGTATTATATGCGCATCAAATGAATCGCACACAACACCAACGCCGCCGGAGCGCTTTCCTTTCCATGGCCCCGAAGCATCAAGCGCGGGCCGCGGACGCCACTCCGAAAACCTTCTACGAGATCAACCACGTTCGCCCCATTGAGGAGCCTCGCGTGTTCATCTCCATGCACCAAGGGAAGCCGCGCGCCTCCGTTGCCAAGGTGCCCGGCGTGGAAATTCCCGACAAGTCCGGCCACTTCACGGTGAAGGCCGTGCCGGTGTGCCGCCATCGGTGCAGCCACGTGAACGCTCTTCACCGCGCGACGCAACCTCGCGCATGAATTTCTATAACGAGAACAACGCGCACGCCGCCGCATGGGAGCGCTTCGTTGCCGAGACCGTGGCCACCTGCGCTCCGCTGGCTCAATTCTGCGACACGTGGGCCGCCCATTGCGGCGCGCCCTCCATCGTCTTCAAGGGGCAATTGGTCCGCCTGCTCCTTGATGTGACGGACGCCCCAGCGGCGGACCATTGACACCCGCCCCAACGCACGGAGGGCGGCGGACTGATGGAAGCGCATCCGCCGCCCTCCACGAATTCACCATGACACCAGAAGAGCGCCGTTCCCGCATCGCCCGCAGTATCGCGCAAGAAGGCGGAGAGCCCGAGGCCACACCCGCTCCCCGCGCTGCAACGGAGGCGTCACCCGCGACACTCCACCTCCGCGCCCGCGTCACGCGCAAAGGGCGCAAGAATGGAGTTCTGTCGCAAGGATCGAGCGGCTTTCTGGAATGTGCCATTTCCAACGGATCGAACGTGACGGGCACGCTCCGGTTGGAATTCCTCAACCGCTCCGAACTGCTCAAGCTCTCCAATTCAACCGAACCCTTCGACATCACCATCATCACGCCATGATTGCCATCCTGCTCTGCGTCGCCATCTGCCTGCCCATCGTGGCCTTCGTGCTTGCGATCCATTGCGATCCGAAAAAACGCCTCGTCCGCGCCATCGCCAAACGTCTCGTCAAGCGCCGCACGGAGCGCCTCCGGCGGATCATGGAATCCGGCGCGAGCGATCCACCTCCGCGCTTCGCCGAAGGCTCGCGAGCCCTCCAAGAATTCAAAGGGCACGTGATCCGGGATTCCGCCGGTAATGTGTGGGGCATTCACCCGACCACCGGGCGCATGGAGCAACTCACCAAGGTCTCCGGCCAGTGAGCAAGGTTCACCGCTACACGTCCGCGGGCGGGAGGGCCACGCTTCCCGACACGCTGCCCAAGAGCGTGGAGGACTACCTTGCCAGCGGCGCGCCGGAGGGTCAGCGAAACCGCACCCTCCTTGCGGTGGCCTGCCAGCTTCGGGACATCCGAAAAACTCACGGTGAAGCGGAAGCCATCTTGGCCGGGCGCGCACGTGCGGACGGCCTCCCCGATTGGGAGATTGCGGACGTGCTTGGCAAGGCGTTCTCCCGCCCTCCTCGCGAGCTCCCGACAGGCGCAATCGACACCTCCACCGGCAAGCGCATCGGTGGAGACGCGCCACGCGAGGAGCGCCACGCGAGATCAAAAGGGCGATACTCTCTCCGGCGGAGGGGCGAGCGCGACCGCAACGGAGCCGAAACGGTGATGCGGGCCGCCGCGGTGCCGGTGCCCGCGCCGCTGGAGGATGGCTTTGAGACGCTGTTGCTCGCGGCCTTTGAGGAGGGGGAGGGCGTGTGCATCGCCGGGACTCGCGAAGGGGTGCCGGAGCGCGGGGCCGCCCTGTCTCGCGAATCGTGGATTGAGAAGGTGCGCCAGCGGGGCGGGATTGATCGCGTCTTCTCCGCGCGCGAAGGGCTTTTTCTCCGCGTGAACCCGATTCGCCCTCAATCGCTTTGCCGAAACGAGGACGTGACCTCCTTCCGTCATGTCTTGGTTGAATTCGACCAAGACGAGATGGGAAACCCTATTCCCAAGGATCGGCAATTTGGCATGTTCCTCGCCTCCCACCTGCCCATCACGGCAGTGCTGGATTCAGGCAACAAGTCTCTCCACGCATGGGTGAGGGTGGATGCGGCCAATGCCAAGGAATTCGCTGAACGGGCGGAGCGCGTCTACGCCACCTTCACCGGCGACGTGGAGGGGCTCGACTCCGGCAACCACAACCCAAACCGCTTCTCCCGGTGCCCGGACGGCTGGCGCACGGAAGGGGGTGAGCATCGCCGCCAAACCGTGGTTCATCTCCGCATGGGGGCCGCCTCGTGGGCGGAGTGGGAAGCGCACAGGGAGGCCGCCGAATTCGGCGCGCCCATGCGCTTCCAAGACCTCATCGCCTACGACGTGGAGAACGATCCAAACAACGTCTTGGGCAATCGCTGGCTTTGCCGTGGCGGATCGCTGGTGATCGTCTCTCAATCGGGCGTCGGCAAGTCTTCCTTCATGGCTCAGCTTGCCCACGGCTGGGCTCTTGGCAGGGCGGACATGGCCTTTGGCATCGCGCCGGTGAAGCCGTTGCGGCAATTGATCGTTCAGGCGGAGAATGACGACGGCGACGTTGCGGAGGCTGTGCAGTCGGTGGCGAACGCCTTCGGGCTTCGCGAGCATGGCGCGACCCTGCAAGACCGCATCGAATGGCGGCGCATCTCGACGGTGACGGGAGAGGAATTCCTTGCCCGCCTTGGAGCCCTTGTGCGCCTGACCCGCCCCGATCTGGTCTGGATTGATCCTCTCATGAACTTCGTGGGCGACGACTTGAAGGAGCAATCGGTGATTTCCCGGTTCTGCACGGAGGGATTGAATCCGATTTCCATGGAAACCGGAACCATCTTCATCCTGATCCACCACACCGGAAAACCGGCGAGCGCCGAAACCAAGCGGGGCCGCACGGCGTCCGACCTGGCTTATTCCGGCCTCGGATCATCGGCGCTCACAAACTGGGCTCGCGAAGTGATGGTGCTGGATCGCGTGGCCGCGCCGGAGGGAGACCCGGCCACCTTCACGCTCACTTGCACCAAGCGCCGCCGCCGCGCGGGACTGAAAACCGTGGAGGGTGATGCCGCGGAAACGATCCACGTTCGCCACGCAAGCGACGGGGGCATCTACTGGACTCAATGCGAGGCTCCCGCGGAGACGGTTCGCCAAGGGAGCGAGCGGGCACCCGGAGGGCGCTATCGGCGCGGAGGGGGCAACGGGGGAGGAAACGAGGGCGCAAGCGAGCCATCCCGCGGGCGTCCCTCTTCTTTCGATGCCATCGCGCAACTCAAAATCGCGGACTTCGTGGACACCCATTGCGGGGGCGACGTGAGGCTTTGCGGAGGCGAGAAGCTGCTCGCCCTCGCTCGCCTCCTTGGCAAGTCGGCACCCACCGTGCGCGGGTGGCTTCGCGAGATGGGCGCGGCACGTGAAGCCGCTGAAAATCAAGGCGTAGCTTAGCTTTTCATACCATGAGTATCGGAAAGAAAATCCAAATCGGCAAATCACCAGATTCCTGCGCATAACAGGCCGCCATGGAAAGAAATGGAAAGAAACTATTCAATTATTTTCTTTCCGTATCAATATGCTGAAAATAAGCCACTTATGGAAAAAGAAAATAAATCGGAAAAGAAAGAAAATAAATCTTCCTCCCCTTGGAAAGAAAAGAAAATAAATCCCCCTCTCTTTCTAAAGAGAGAGGGGGATTTATTTATCTTCATTTCTTTTCTTTCCTTGGCAGGGAGAGGAAAGCGCGCAAGCCAACCTCCCGAAAACCACCACCTCCCACCGCACCCATGAACGAACGCCGCCCGCATCACGAAACCGACGAAGAAGCCCCGGACTACATCGCGCGACAAAACGCCCGCGACAAAGAATATCAAGCCGAATGGGAAGCGTGGTGGACCACGCTTTCGCCGGAGGAGCGCGAGAAACTCCGCGCCGCCGGGATCAACGGAGCTCATGTGGAGGCCAGTGGCGTGGGTGCGCCCGAACTGGATGCGGACCGGCTCACCGCACCCGCGGCGGAACCCTTCGCCGAAGAGAGCGAAGATGGGAAAGAGCCGCTGGACTACATGGACCCGCGCGTTTTAGAACGCGCCACGGAAATGGTTCGGGCGGTGATTGGCGAATTGCTTTCCGCAAGCAACAAGGCGCTCGCCGTGGAGTGCATGGCCTTTGTCACCGGCATTGCTTATCAAGGCGCAAGCCAAACCGAAATCGCGAAGCGCCACGGTGTGACGCGCGCCGCGGTCTCCAAGCGGTGCATTGAATTGGCGGCCAAGCTTGGCCTCCCCCCCACGAGGGCGATGAAGAGCACGGAAGTGAGGGAGAGTCTCGCGGAATCCCAGCGGGCCAGCCATCGGGAATGGATGGCTCACGAAAAATTTTAACTTGCCATACGCATTTGATGCGTAGAATTGCGCATCATGGTTCCTTCCAACTGTCCCGATTGCGGAGCTCCCCTCGCTGGCTCGGAAGCGTGCGAATCCTGCGCACTGATCAATGAGGGCCTCTCGCGGACGGCTGCCGTTCAAAACCAATCCCGGAAAACCAGCGATGCCAATGCCACCCTTGGATGCGCCATGCTCCTGTTGACGCTGGCTTTCGGTGTGGCGCTCGGAATCATCCTTGGAATCACCCTTTTCTGATCTATGGGCTCGCTTGTTCAAATCGAAACCGAAATGCACGGGGGCGAGGGCTCCATCGTGATCAACAACAACGGAGCCGCCATCAACGGCACGCCCGGCGAAGACTTGGTGGAACGGGGCATGGCGGAGTTCGCCGCCGCCGGGCGGGCTTGCCAATTCGTGATCGGCGACCTGATCAACTACGCCGCCGGGAAGTGGGGCGAGAAGTATGCCCGGTGGATGGAGGTGACGGGTCTCGAATACAACACACTGGCCCGTTGCGCCGCCGTCTGTCGCTCCATCCCCTTGGAACGCCGCCGCCCGTCGCTTTCCTTTACTCACCACAAAGAAGTGGCTCCACTTGCACCCGATGCACAAGAGCGCTGGCTCAATGAGGCCGAAACGCTTTCGATGAGTCAAAAGCGCCTCGCTCGCTCCATTCAGCTTGGCCGCCCCGCCATGCCGGAGGATTTCCAAGCCTCGCCCCCCGCTTCCACCAGCAATCAAGAATCCACCGAATCCAAGCCGCCTCGCGGAGAGGAGCCCGCGCCAGTGGAGACCATCCACCCGCACGTGAACCGGCTTTGCGTGATCTTGGGGAAGATGGAATCCGAGGGCGCACTTGAACGGATGAACTCGGATCAACTCCTGAGCCTCCATCAGGACATTCTCCCCGTTCTCACACGTCACGCTCGGGTGCTTCGCCAAATCCTTCGCACCGCCTCAAAGGATGCGGTGGCGCGCGTGGCCACCGATTTGAAACGCACCTTCGGCCCCCTCTTCGCCACCGCCTAACCCCTGCGCCATGTCCGAACCAATCCACATCGTAGCCCAAGCCATCGAAATGGTGGCGGTGCAAACCCTCATCGAATATCCCGGAAACGCGAAGCGCCACCCGGACGATCAAATCGCCCGCCTGTGCGGAATGATCCGCGAATTCGGATGGACCGTGCCAATCCTGATCGACTCCAACAATAGCATCATCGCGGGGCACGGGCGCTTGATGGCCGCCCGGAAGCTCAACATGGAGGCGGTTCCCTGCATTCGTGCGGGCCACCTTTCCCGCGCCCAAATCAAGGCCCTTGTCCTCGCCGACAACAAAATCGCCGAAGGGGGCAATTGGGACTTGGACACCCTCAAGGCGGAACTCCCCCAAATCGCCGAACTCGACGAGACCCTCTTGGCGCTCACGGGATTCTCTCAGGAGGAACTGGATGCGCTGCTCGACGTGGACTTGGAGAGCTTCGAGCCAGACGACGAGGGGCAGACGGAAACCAAGGTGGAGTTCCTCACCTTCTGCGGAAAGCGCATCGAGATCACGGACGAAGAGCTCCAAGAGCTTCTGGCCGCACTGGAACAACACATGGATGCCTACGGCAGTCCGCAAGGCTTTGTGATCCGCACGCTCCTCCCTGCTCGCTTCCTCAACCGCAAATCGTGATGGATAACCTTCCTCCCGTCTTCCGTGAAGTGCTCGACGAGGCCGCCCGCGCCTCCAAGAAATTCCCCTCTTGGCCCACCGATCCGCTCCATGCGCTCGCAGTGCTCGGGGAAGAGTTCGGAGAGCTCACCAAGGAGGCGCTCCAACTCACCTACGAACCGCACAAGACCACCAAGGAGAATTTCCGCAAGGAGGCGATCCAGTGCGCCGCCATGGCGTTCCGCATGGTGATGAGCTTGGACGATTACGAATTCACGCCCGCTCTTCAACATTCACAATCGCCGCTCCGCCAATGACCGCACTTTCCCGCCGCCGCCCTCGCGCCTCCCGATTCGACTTCTTCGCCATCGTCACCGCCGCCGGTGTGCTGTTCATGGCGGGCACCGCCGGGCACCACTTGCTTGAGACCATTTCCCAAGCGGAGCCGCCGCGCTCCGCTTCGACTTTTCTCCCACCGCCCGAACCGGAATCCTCCGACCTCGCCAACGAACTCGTGACCAGTGCCAAGGCGAACCCAGCTCGCGCTCACGTGATCACCGCCACGCATTCAGGCGGCGAACAAACGCATTTCATCTTCTTGCCATGGGGAGCGCAACTCGCGGGGGCAATCCGCAACGGCGCGCCGGACCAAGTCGCCGCGAGCGCCATCGTGGAAAGGTTCTTCCGCGGGACCGTGGCGGAAATCGTGGCCATTCCGGGAATCGAGCATTTCAAGATTTTTCGCCTCACCGAGTCCGATTCCGGCAGTTTCGCCGCCAATCCATGATCGCCCAAGCCCTCACCGTGCTGGCACTCGCCTTCGCGCAAAGCGCGTCCTTCTCCATGGTGAGCCGGGCGCGCAATCGCAGTTCTACCGCCTATCACGTGGGGGCGTCCGTCCTTTCAAACGGCATCTGGTTCCTCACCTTTCGCGAGCTCGTTTTGACGGACTTCTCTCCGGCGCTTTTCGCACCCTACACCATCGGCACCGTGGCCGGGAGTCTCGCCGGGGCCAGGTTGAGCATGGCCATTGAAAGGCGTCTCGGTGCAGCTTCCGACTCTCACCTTGCCACACCTGCATGAGCACGCCCCCCCCCCGCAAAATGAAGGAACGGCCCTACATCCGTTCTGTGAAGCGCCTTTCCTTTCGGCATGAAAAACCTCGCTTTCGCATCGTCAAAATCGACCGGGACGGGCGGCGTAGGCAACTCGTCATATCGGTGGTGAATGCCGACGTGCTCCCGTTCATCGAAAAGCAATTCCTGCAAGCACCCTGATGGATTCCCACGCATCTCCCTACGACGAAGTCCGGCCCTCCATTCCCGCCCTCGATCTGTCCGCCGATCTGACCGGCCTGCATGGCGCTCCCTACAATCCACGCGCCATTGCCGACGAGGACATCACCGCGTTGCAGGAATCCATTCGCGCGCTTGGGTGCGTGAAGCCAATCATCGCGTGCCGACATGATGGCTTGATTCTCGCGGGCCACCAGCGCACGCGGGCGCTTCGTGAAATGGGAGTGGCGCGGGCTCCGGTCTATTGGCTGGATCGGATGACGCACTACGATCAAGCCACACTCAACCAGTTCCACAACGGCACCGACTTGGATTCGGGCGACGAGAACGCCCACTTGTCACCGTTCGCGCCGGAGGAAGTGGGGCGCTTTGTGATCCGCCACGGACTGGCGGTGCGCGGGAATTTCCGCGCGTCCATGGCAGCCGTCCGCGACACCCTCGCCGGGCTCATCAAGAAGCACGGCCCCTTTGGCGCGTGCGTGGCCACACAATCGGGGCGCGTCATTCATTGCGCACAATACGCCCTCGCGAGCGGTCTTGCGGGAACGCCGCTGGCTTGCTACGTAATTCCCGATGAGCGCGCGCGGGAATATGCCGCCTTTCTCGGGCGCGGCTACGGAGTCTTTTCCTATGACCATCTTGAGCGCGAGGATTATATCCAAGCCATGGGGCAACTCTTCCGCTTGCGCAACATCGACACCGAAGGGCGCAATGGCAAGGTGAACAAAGGCGGCTCCATGAAGAGCGTGCTTCAAGAAAACTGGATCAAGCCGTATCTTCTCCACCACAAGGAAGCCCGCATCCTCGACTTGGGCGCTGGCCAGCGCGATTACCCGAAGCGGCACTACTGGCCCAACGGATACCGCCTCACCGCATGGGAGCCCTTCCCCCGCGTGGGCGGAGCCAAGGTGGTGAACGTAAGCGAGTGTCACCGCATGACGGATCGCCTGATCGAGGAAGTGGAGGCCAACGGGCTTTTCGATGTGGTGATCGGCGACGTGGTGCTTTCGTCCATCGACCACCAAGAGAAGGAATGGGCCTTCATGCGGTGCTTGAATCTCTTCCTCAAGCCCGGCGGTCTCGCCTTCTTCTCCGGGCGCGACAAGGCGGAGCATGAAATCTGGTTGCGCTCCAAGCGGGCCAGCAACACGACGGAGCGCCTTCGTCTCGGCTTTCAGGATCGCCACGGTCGCTTCGGTCTGCTGAACGGGGGGCAATGGTTCTACCAGACCTTCCACAACGCGGAGGACGTGGCGCGGTTGCACGCGGATCACGGCTTCGCCCCGTATCTGCCGCCGGAGATCGGGAAGCGCCCAGCCAAACCCGGAACCACGTGGCAAGCGTGTGCGCGGAAAATCGTCACCTTCCCTTGGGAGGAATGCGCCCGCGCCATCGAAATTCAATTCAATCTCAAGGTGGGAGAAGGGCGGCGCTTCGGTCGCCATGAGGACGTGAAGCGTGCTGTTCAAAAAATTTACGAATCGGGCGCTTGACTCCTTTTTCTTTTCATGCGTATATATGCGCATGATGCACTCAATTAAATTGGAGCCACCCACCGGACGCTTGATCGAACCGGAGACCTTGGAGGGCTTTCGCCATTTCTGGCTGAAAACGGTGCGTGGTTTTCGCCCGGATCGGCATTGCTACGAATGCTTGATCGGAGACCGCGTGCAAAGCGTGACCAATCGCCTTGCCGTTGGATCGCGCCTTGAGCTTGAAATTCCAAGCACCAAGAGCGCGGGTGAGCTTTTCGGCGCATCCGATCCGTTTGGCACCGTGCTGTATCTCTGCGGCGTAGCCGGGCCGTTCAATTGGTCCCACAATTTCCACCTGCCCTTCGCGCTCACCGGCAATCCTCAAGACCGGGCGGAAGGCATCACCTACAACGGCTTCCGCGTCGTGGTGGAAGGTGCAAGGCCCGTCGCGTTCAGCGCCGACGCCGCCCGCTCCCTCTTTCCTGATCACGGCATCGAATTTCTTACTTGCCGCAATTTCCAGTTCGGCGCGGAGCATTTCCACACTTCCAAAGACTAACATTCGTTCAATCCCAAACCACACACACATGAGCAAATCCACCACTGAAAAAACCACCAAGCAAAAAACCGCCGCGCCGGAAGTGGTGCGCGTTCTTCGCACCTGCAAGGAAGATGGAACTTCCCGCAACGGCTTCAAATGGCCACTTGAAATCGGAGCTACCGCCACGGCCCCCGATTGGCAACCAACACAAGAATGCGGATGCGGACTTCACGGCTTGGCGGAAGGAAAGGGCGATTGGAGCCTTATGGATTGGTCGCTTTCAGCCAAGGCCATGATCGTGGAAACCGACAAGCCGGGCATCGTCGAACTGGATGGCAAGGTGAAGTTCGAGAGCGCCATTGTTCGCAAGATCGGGCATCTCGCCGATTTGGTTTGCGAACTGGTTTGCGATCCCAAGAAGATCGTCGATACCGTGAAAACCCTTCTTGAAAAGAAGGGTGACGACACCCAAGCGGCCAGCGGCTACGGCTCCACCCAAGCGGCCAGCGGCAACCGCTCCACCCAAGCGGCCAGCGGCTACGGCTCCACCCAAGCGGCCAGCGGCTACGGCTCCACCCAAGCGGCCAGCGGCAACCGCTCC
>ERZ761602.5128-NODE-5128-length-15834-cov-5.527917_pt1 | contig 15834 bp, 12 predicted proteins | sample MGYA00512165_ERZ761602 | MGnify/ENA primary metagenome ERZ761602 (study PRJEB28899, sample SAMN02445085) | bioreactor sludge metagenome | biome: EBPR sludge; isolation source: Thorneside wastewater treatment plant | place: Australia: Brisbane, Thorneside...
TACTGGATGAGCCGCTATGTCGAGCGGGCCGAGAGCGTCGCCCGCCTCATCGAAGTTCACCTCACCCTGACCCTCGACCAACCCGCGGAGGAGCGTCAATGGAGCCCTCTCATCTACATTTCAGGCGACGAGGTGGACTTCCGACGGCGCTACGGGCACGCCACCGAGTCAGCCGTTCTTCACTTCCTCACTTTCGATCTTGAGAATCCGAACTCGGTCCTTTCCTGCCTCCGCAGCGCGCGCGAAAACGGGAGATCGGTCCGGGAGATCATCTCGTCCGAAATGTGGGAGTCGATCAACGCCCAATACCTTGGGGTGCTCGACGCGACCCGAACGACGGTGGACCGCGAAGACGCGCATGAGTTCTACAAGAACATCAGGATGTTCGGCCACCTCGCCGAGGGGCTCGCCGCAGGATCGATGTCTCATGGTGAGGGGTGGCACTTCTCACGTCTCGGACGCTTGATCGAGCGCGCGGACAAGACGAGCCGCATCCTCGACGTCAAGTACTTCGTACTCCTTCCGTCGCCCGAACACGTGGGATCGCCGGTCGATGACATCCAGTGGTCTGCGGTCCTCAAGTCGGCAAGCGCCTTCGAGATGTACCGAAAGAAGTACGGCCGCATATTCCCCGCTCGCGTCGTCGAGTTCCTGCTCCTCGACCGCGAGTTTCCGCGAGCCGTTCTCAGTTGCATGACTCGGGCCGCGGAGTCGCTTCACGCGATCACCGGAACACCGATCGGGTCGTTCCGCAATCGGGCCGAGCAGCAGATGGGGCGGATGCGCGCCGAGCTGGAGTACAGCGATGCGAAAGCCCTCATCGCCAGTGGGCTGCATGAGTACCTGGACGACCTCCAGGGCAAGCTGAACGCGATCGACGACGATATCTTCGAGACCTTCTTCGCTCGGCGACCGATCGTGAGGAGTTAGGATGGCCAAGCTCTACAGCGAAGCCGAAGTCTCCAAGATCATCCAGCGAGCAGTCGAGCTGCAGGAAGCCGGGACCGACGCCACGAGCTATACGCCAGGAGTCACCACCGAAGAGCTCCAGAAGATGGCCGAGGAGCTCGGCGTCGATCCGCGCTATCTCGAGGAGGCGATGCGCGAGCAAATCGACGGGGCATCTTCTCAGGAGCGCAAAGGAGCCGAAGAGGAGCGCGTCGTCGAGGGTGAGGTGTCTCCCGAGGATTTCGACATCCTCCTGCAGTCGATGCGTACGGTGTCGATGAAGAACAATCCGACCGCCCAGATCGGGCGCACGCTCCAGACCAACGCGTTCGCGGGCGGCGGGATGCACAAAGTGGAGATCACGTCCCGTAACGGACGAACCCGTATCAAGGCGAAGAACTTCCCGTTCGTGCAGTTCATGTCCACGCTGTATCCGGCCTTCATCCTCTCGGCGGTCGGCGCGCCCCAGATCGCGAACGCCGGCCACCCGAACCTCGCCATCGGTTTGGCGATCGGCGCCATCGGTGCCGCATGGCTTGCCTTCAAGCTGTGGAACGATCGGGCCAAGAAGGGCCTCGTGCGCCTCGCTGACGGTTTGGCCGCGCGTGTTCAGGAGCTCGCCAAGCCGACGACCACTGCAGAGAGTCCGGACGCGGTCGAGTCCGGTGAGGAAGTACGTCAGCAGCTGCGCCTGGGGACCGACGACTCCGAGTGAAGCGTCGCGTGTGCCAAGGCTCCGAAAAGAGATCTCGCTTCCGGACCGTGCCTCACCGCTCTCCGCTAACATCGTGGATCGACGGGGTGTGCGGTCGAAGCCCATGTCTGGACATCAGGTTTCTACCCATGCAAAGGCTCAGGCCGACACCAGACCCTTGCCCGTCGACCGAGCGTTGCCGTATACTCCGAAGGACCCCCTATCGGTCGCGGTGCCGCGGCCCGTTTCGGGTCGAGGGCGTATGACCAAGTACATTTTTGTCACCGGGGGTGTCGTCAGTTCGATCGGGAAGGGGATCACGACCGCCAGCCTGGGGCGGGTACTCCGAAGCCGTGGCTTCACCGTCGCTCCGGTCAAGCTCGACCCGTACATCAATGTCGATGCCGGGACGATGAGCCCGCATCAGCATGGCGAAGTCTTCGTGACGGAAGACGGTGCCGAGACCGACCTCGACCTCGGTCACTACGAGCGCTTCATGGACGTCAACTGCTCCGCAGGCAGCTCCGTGACGACCGGCAAGGTGTATCAGAGCGTGATTCTGGCCGAGCGTCGGGGTGACTACCTTGGCGCGACGGTTCAGGTCATTCCCCACGTCACCAACGAAATCAAGCGTCAGATCGTCCAGCTCGCCCGAGAGCAGGAAGCCGATGTCGTCATCGCCGAAATCGGTGGCACGGTCGGAGATATCGAGAGTCTGCCGTTCTTGGAAGCGATCCGGCAGATGCGTAAGGACATGGGCTACGAGAACACGATGTACTTCCACGTGACCTTGTTGCCCCAAGTGGGGCCATGGCACGAACTCAAGACCAAGCCGACTCAGCATAGTGTCATCAAGCTTCGTGAAATCGGCATCAGCCCCGATGTCCTGGTTTGCCGTACCGAGGTCCCGATCCCCGACGACGTCAAGGAGAAGATCTCGCTCTTCTGTGATGTCCCCGCGCGAGGCGTCATCGAGTCCCTGAATGTCGAGACCATTTACGAGGTGCCGCTGCGTTACGAGGAAGCGGGCCTCGGCGAGTTGGTCGTCGAACGCCTCGGACTAGAGGACCGGGGCGTCAAGCTTGGTGACTGGGAGCGCCTCGTCACGATCCTTAAGGAGCCGGCCAACCGCTGCCGTATCGGGGTGGTCGGAAAGTACATCAGCAATGGCGACGCCTATAAGTCGATCGGCGAAGCCCTGATTCACGCGGGCATCCCCAACGACTGCGGGGTCGAGGTCGTTTGGATCGACAGCGAGCGGTTTGAGGCCGGCGAAGAAGCTGCGCACGTGTTGGCCGGACTGGACGGGGTCGTCGTGGGCCCCGGCTTCGGCGAGAGGGGCATCGAAGGCAAAATCGAAGCGGTGCGCTACGCCAGGGAATCCGGGCTCCCGTACCTCGGTATTTGCCTCGGACTCCAAATGGCCGTGATCGAATTCGCCCGCAACGTGTGCGGCCTCGACGGAGCGAACAGCGAGGAAATGGTCGAGAACCCGTCGTACCCCGTGATTCACCTCCTCCCCGAGCAGAAACACATCCGCACGAAGGGCGCGACGATGCGGCTCGGATCATGGCCCTGCAACGTCGTCCATGGAACCCTGGCCCACCGCCTTTACGGGGAGAATCGCATCGCGGAGCGTCATCGACACCGCTACGAGGTCAACAACGACTTCCGAGAGAAGCTGATGGAACACGGGATGGTGATTTCGGGCGTCTCGCCGGACTATCGCCTCGTCGAGATGGTCGAGGTTCCGGCACATCCCTTCTTCATCGGGACGCAGGCTCATCCCGAGTTCCAGTCCCGGCCTAACCGGCCGCATCCGCTGTTCGAAGGGCTCGTCGAAGCCGCGCTCGAGCGTAAGCGCACTACGACTCCGACCCCCGAAACGGCGCCGGCCTAGCTCTACGGGTTCCTGCTGAGCGCCGCGTGGTTTGAAAGTCGTCTCCGGGCACGGCACCCGACCGGATCAAGGTATTGCCGGCCATCGCGAAGCCCGTTCGGCCCCCGTCAAACCTCTTGAAGTACCATCCTCGCATGCGGTGGCTCTTGGCCTTGTGGGCACTGGTGGGCGTCGCAAGCTGCTCCCGACCTCCGACGCCGCATCTCGCCACGTCCTTCTGGTTCTGGCACGGCCCCGCGTCGCTCGATGCTTCACAACAGAAGGATCTTCAGAGCATCGGCGTCAAGACGCTCTATGTGCTTGGGGCAACGATCGCACAGGAAGACGGTCATCTTGCAGTCGTGCTGCCCCAGAGATTCGAACCCACCGGCGCACAAGATGTTCACCTCGTGTTCCGGCTCGATGGCACAATCGGCGCGGAGTTCGAAAGGCTCGACCTCGATGCCCTTGCTGAGAAGATCGTCAACGCCCACGCACGCGTTGGAGCCCAAGCTCGGGCACAAGGATGGAGCGTCACCGGCCTCCAGCTTGACTTCGACTGCCCGGTGCGTCTGCTCCGCCGCTACGCCGATCTTGTCAGTAGGGTGCGAGATGGCCTCCCCTCGGGAACGGCGTTGAGCGTCACCGGGCTCAGCTCGTGGTATGCGAGTTCGAACATCGAGGACCTGGCGAAGGTCTGTGACGAAATCGTGCCGCAATGCTATGAGGCCTCTCTCGGGACATCGCTCGATCGACTCCAACCCGTGTCCCACCTCGCACTCCTTGAACGCACGATCGAGCGCGCCGAACGGCTCGGAAAACCGTACAGAATCGGGATCCCCGCGTATGGCCACGCGTTGCTGTATGATCCGAGCGGCAAGCTCGCGACCACGTTTCGGCGGATGGGGCCGCGCACGATCTCCCGACACCCTTCCTTCTCTCTCGAGCAGAGCTCACCGATGAACGCTCAGGGCAAGCCCGCCTCGAGTGCGGCCGATTGGATTGGCGAGGACCTCCTTGTTTTCCGAGCGATCAAGCCTGCACGCGATGGTCAGGGGCTTGGATTTCGAGTCGCCTTCAAGGTGCCGACACCTCGGATGGTGGCACTGGCACTTGCCAAGATTCGGTCTCTGCGGCCTCGCCACTGTCGCGGGATCGTCGTGTTCCGGATCGCCGAGCCAGGTGAGGACCTCGCGGTTCCGCTGACCTCGGTCGCAAGCGTTTTCCAAGGAACGGAGCCGCGCCCCGACATCCTGGTGACAAGTCGGCACGAGACGATTCCGTATCCCGGAATCGAACGCCCGAGCCAGTCCGGTCCCCTGCCCGAACTCCTGACGATTCGACTCGAGAATCGCGGCAAGGGTCCGACCGCGATCCGACCGAACGCAGTCACCCTCGACCTCACGTTCGATGCACCTGGGAACGTAGTTTCCGGTGGGGACTGGACCCTCGAATCCGCGACCGGCGCCTCCGGTACTGCGTCCTCCCTCGCACGAGCGACGCGGCTGAGATTGCGTCTTCCCGGCCTCTTGCCTGGGGAGGCGGCCCAAGCCCAGATCCGGATCGAGGGACGCGCCAGTCGAGTGACGATCCGCACCCGAGCGCTGTTGCCGGGAGGATTCGAAAGCGTCGATCACGAACTCAACGTCGAGGATCTCAGGGAGGAGCCACGGAAGCCACAATGATGCGAAGACACCTTTGGATGCGTCGATGGGGGGCGCTGCTCGGCCTCGGCGCTCTCGGACTGGGAACCGCGATCTGGGCGTGCGGCGGCGGTGAGTACCTGAACACGGTTCACTTCAACACCGCCGAACCCGATTTCGGATCACCACCGCTGCCGGTTGAGATCGGTGCCTGGGAGCTGTACCAGTCGCGACCAGTCACGTGGAACGGCAAAATGCCCGACGTCGATTGGGAGCGTCAGGCAAAGGAAGAAGAGGCGCTTGCCAATCAGCTCAAAGTTCTGAACTCGAACCTCGATGCCCAGATCCGCGACGGTAAGTTCAGCGAAGCGCTGGCGACGACCCGCGCTTTGATCGCCGCCCTCGCCAAAGCTCCGACGTACTTCTATGCTGCTCAGGAGGTTTCTCCGCTCTCCGCGCTGATGGACTTCAAGGAGGTCTTGGAGTCCAACGCACCCCGAACCGCGGTGTCGGCCTACCTCAACGCGCGCCAAGCGTACGACAAGAACGCCAAGGCTCCGATCGGTCCGGCTCTACAAGCCCTGGTCGCGAACCCATCGGCCGGGGCGGTCCGCGCTCATGCTGCATACCTGCTTGCCGCTCGCGTCTATGACACCGGAGACTTCCCCGCTGCAGCCAAACAATACCGGTCGGTCGCCGGCACGTATCCGGCGAGCCCCCGGGCCGAGTCCGCGCTGATCATGGCGATCCGTTCGTGGCTAAGAAGCCCGTCACAGGCCGACGACTACGTGTGGGTGGACAGCCCGCTTCCCCAGGCGTCAGCCACACGAGAGGCCCGAGCCGCCCTCGACCTCTTCGACAAGCGATATCCTCGTTCGCGCTTCCGTTTTGACGCCTCAGGCTGGCGAGCCCGAGCCGACTACGTCGAGAACAAGATTCCGGCCGCCATCCTCGGCTACCTCGCCCAGTCCTCTCTTGCCGAGAACGACGACCAGCGGATCACGAACCTATCCTCCATCCGAGTCGCGATGAAGAAGCTCAAGGGGACGGCCGCCACCGAACTCGGTGCACTCTTGCGCAAGCGCCCGGCGCTGGTACCGGCCTACGTGAACTACCGAATCTTCTACACCGAGACAACTCCCGGAGACCTCGACTCGCTCGCCCAGCTCTCGGAAGCCGCGCTCGCATCCGATCCGAAAACGAAGTTCGCACCCGAAGTCATGGCGCAACTCGCACAGATCGAGTACGGCCTGAAACGGTGGCAGAAGGCGGTCGATTGGGCGTCGAAGGCTCTCTCCTCCGGGAACGACACTCCGGGCCAGGACCTCGCCCTCTACATTCGCGCCGGAGCCAAGGCAAAGCTCAAAGACGCCAAGGGCGCCCAGACCGACTATCTTGAACTTGAGAAGAAGTTCCCCAAGAGCAACCTGCTCGGGGTCACCCTCGAGAACCTCGCCCTCCTTGCCGAGGCCCGGAACGACTGGTCCGGTGCGCTCAAGGCCTACCACCGACTGGGCTATGGCGACGATTGGGCTTACCTACTCGATGTGAGGCTGACCGTAGCCGACCTGGAGAAGGTCGTGAGCGAAAACCCGATTCCGGTCCGCAGATCCGAAATTCAATACGCCCTCGCGTTGCGCTTGATCCGTGAGGACCGCTACCACGAAGCCTCGTCGACACTCGCGAAGCTCCCGGCCGCTGAAATCGCCAAGTTCGGAGACTTGAAGGACCCTTCGGCCTACGCGTGGTTCGGTCCGGAAGGAACCGACCGACTCTCGAACCCGATGGATACCGTGCGCGACCTCAAGGCTCTCCAGCAGAAGATCGACGGCGCCACGGGCGACGCCAAGGCCGAGGCGCTCTATGCCAAGGCATCCTACTTCTATACCAAGCGGAACCTGTTGCTCTACAATCCGTCGCTGTGGAAGGGAGGACGAGCCGCGATCTTCGCGTCCTGGAACACGACGATTCAGACGCCCGAAGATTTGAGCCAAATCCGGAAGCACATGGCAGAACACGAGTGCCTTGCCCACAGCCGACGCCTGTGCCTCGAGATTGTTGGCCAACATCCCAAGTCGCCGGTCGCCGCGAAAGCGCTGTATCGAGCGGCGTGCAGTGCCCGGCGTTTGGCCGACTTCAACTACTGGTGGCGAAGCCACAATAAGCAGGTCGACAGCTGGACGGAGGCGATCGATCTCATGAAGCGGATCCCCAAGGAGTACCCGAGCGATCCGCTCGCACCCCTTGGCACGAAGTTCGCCAAGGTCTTCGAGGAAGAGAAGGAAATGTACGGCGGCGACTACGGACACAGCTTCGGGTGGGAGCTTCCCGAATAAGCAAGCGGGGTTCGGATCGCGTCCGAACCCCGCTCAAATCGCTTTGAAAGAGGAGGTGGAGGGAGCCTTCCGTGCTCCGTCCTCCGTTACCACCAGCCTTGGTGACTCCACCACCCAACGGTATACCAGACCGTGGCGGGGGCGTGCAACCGGGGGGGCTCCCCAGTTTTCCCCATCCCGCCTTACCGTTCGCGGAGCTCGCGCGCCGCAGCGACCATCGCTCTCAGCTTCGCGGCGGCCACCTCGGGGGCGTTCATTTCTCGCTCCGAGAACGTGGCAAAGCCGCAGTCCGGGTTCAAGAAGACCTTGTCGGCCGACCAAAGTGCGGCGGCTTCACGCCCCCTGCTGACGATCGACTCGATGGACTCGACGTCGTCCGTCCTCGGGTTCACGACACCGAGCCCGACCTCCTTTCCCGGCACGGCGACAAGGTCCCCGGCTCGATCCGTCGCGTATTCAAGGACGAGTTGGTCGACCTCGAACTCGGCGAAGACCGGCGCGAGGGGGCGATAACTTCCTGAGAGCAATGTCTCTTCCCGGCGGCTCCAGTTTCCGCGACACACATGAACACCGACCCGTGTGGTTCCCGCCGCCGCCGCGACCCGGTTGATCAGCGAGGTCGCGAAGGCCAACTCTTCGGCGGGGTCCTTCCGAGACGCCAACGCGGCGCACATGAATGTCCGGGTCTTGCCCTGCGTAAAGACAAGCTCGGTGAGGACCGGCTCGTCGAACTGGATGAAATCGGCCCCTGCCGCGATCACATCGCGGACCTCCTGGCAAAGGAGTTCGACGACGACTTCCGCCAACTCTTCCTTGCTCGCGTAGTGGGCTTGCGTGACCTCCGGAACCCACATCGCGCGGGTCAGGATATACGGCCCGGGCAACGGAACTTTGATCGGTCGATCGGTATGGTTGCGGAGGAAGCGGACTTCTTCCGCGGCGAGCGAACTTCGACGACTCACCGGACCGATACAGGTCGGGTTCTTGATCGCAAAGCTTGGGACATCCAGACGCTGGAGGAGCTCCTCGAACGACTGCTTGTCCTCGACATACTCCAGCATTTCCCCGAGCGTCATCAGGCGCACACCGACGAGTTTCTCGGCCACAAACGAATAGAAGTTGTCCCTCCGCTGTTCGCCGTCGGTGACGATGTCGATGCCGATCTCTTCCTGGAGCCGAAGGAAGTCAAGCACGGCGGCGTCGGCGCGACGCTCGAATTCCTCTCCACCAAGCCGCCCCCCTTGTTTATCGCGCTGCGCCTGGAGGAGCGCGTCTGGGCGCGGCCACGAACCGACGGTGGTCGTGGGAAATGGGGGAAGACTCACGCTGACCAGTATGACGTGCGGTCGATGGCCTCGGAGAGTGCGGCGAATCCCGAAGTTCGGCCCTCTTCCCAGCGCTTGAGCCCTTCCATGTCCATCATCTCCTTGTGGTCGGGGTTGTCATAGGACATCTCGAAAAGGGTCGAAAGAAACGCCGCCTGGCGATCGGCCGGAAATTCGTCCCGAACGGTGAACACGCAATGATCGAAGCGGTCGGTCGTGGCCAGGATCCGGATCTTGTCGGCGTCTGCGGTGCCGTCGGTGCTCCAATTCGCCCAGTTGAGATCGAGGGCGAAGCTTGCGTCGGCGGTGCCGGCCTGGAGCGAACGCAGTGCCTCAAGCTCTCCGCCCACGTGATCGCCGTGCTTTCCGACGAGAATATCGTGCCTGACCATCGTGTAATCGCGTTCCGCCTCCAGACCATGGCGAGCCAGCATCCCGACTGGGATCAGCGTCGCTTGGGGGGAATCCTTCGCTCCGAATGCGATCGTCTTGCCACGCAGATCCTCGAACGACGCGATGCCCGAGTCAGCTCGAACAAGCAGGTGGGTGACGCGGTCGCGGTCGGTGTCACGCATCGCGATCGCGCGGCATCGGCCACCCGCCCGGTGCTGGGCATCGAGCCATGCGAGCGGCGAATTCCAGGCGACGTCGACATGGCCTCCGAGGAGCGCATCGTTCTGGAGCTCGTAGTTCGTGTAGTAGACCGCGTCGATCGGGCAGCCACGCTCCTCGAAGAAGCGGCGGATGATGTCCCAGATGACCACGACCTTCGGATCGTAGACGACCGCACCGACGATGATCGGCCTCACGAGAACAACTCCATGCCGCAGAGCGCCTTGCCGACGAAGTCGTGGAGGACGTCGCTCGTGGGGGCCATGACCGACATCGCGCGGGCGTCGCGGAATTGTCGTTCGAGACCGAGGTGCTTGCTGAACGCGGCACCGCCGCACGCCCTCATCCCGAGATCGGTGATCTCGATCGCCGCCTCTGCAGCCTGGGCCTTCGCACCAAGGACCATGAGCATGGTCCCCGGGTGCGGACTTTCGATCGCATCGAGGGTCGCCGCCAGATAGGCTCGTGCCTGGTCGGTGCAGATCCGCATCCGAGCAAGCCGTTCCCGCAGATTCGGAAGATCGGCGAGGGACTGGCCGAGATGCGCGAACTTCGAATTCACGAGGTGTCGCTGGGTGGACTGAACGGCCGCTTCCGAGGTTCCGATCGAGCAGGCGGCGTTACCGAGGGAGAACATCGGGAGCACCGCACCCATCATCGTGTCCATCGCCTTTCCGCGTTCAGAGAGTGACCGGCCCTTGGCGACCCGAGCCTCCTTGAGGACCATAGGGGCGCTTGCGTTGCCGCGCATTCCCATCGCGTTCCACGGTCCTTCGATTTCAAACCCTGGATCGGTGTCAAGAACCATGTAGAGTGAGATCGCCATCGGATTATCTGAACCCGCGAGTCGGGTCGTCGTCACGTAGCCGTTGGCATAGCCGGCGGAGGTCACCCACGACTTGATTCCGTTCAGGATCACGTCGTCGCCATCCTCGATCTCCTGCGAGACGGGTGCCCAGAAGTGGCTTCGTGACCCACGCTCGCTCCAGGCGAGGGTCGCGAGATGTCTTCCGGCGGCCGAAGCACGCAGTTGGTCGGCTGACACCGCCGGATTCGAGTTGTAGGCGGCAACCCCGCAGAGATGCATGAGATAGACCATGGCCGTCGAGCTGCACCGTTGGGCGATCGTATCCACGGCTGCGGCGGCGACACGAAGGCTCTGCCCGAGGCCACCGTACTCGGTGGGAACCGTCAAACCGTAAAAGCCGTCGCGCGCGAGTGCGTCCATCGACTCGCTTGGGAAGCGGCCGGCATCGTCCACATCGGCGGCATGGGGGGCGATTTCGGCGTCTGCTAGAACGCCGAGTCGGTCGAGTAGGGCTTGCTGGGCGGGGTCAAGGCGGTAAAGCGTCATTTCTTCTTCCTGATTAGCGGGTTTGGAGGCGTGCGTCGATCGGTACGGCACGGACAAGGGTCTGGTGTAGCGGCGAGCGAGTCAGCGTGGTTTGCCACAACGATTCAAGCGTTGCGGTCTCGGCCCGGGCGTGGACGAAGAGCGTGGCGCGGAGCCAGGCAAGGCGCGGACTACCGTCTTCGCCCACGACGCCGACGTGAACAAGGGGATTCTCGAGGTCTCCTTGCACCGCGATCTCGGCGGCGTCCACCGGGATGCGAGACCCGTCGGCCAAGCGAGCGAAACCACCGAGAAGGTCAGCGCCGTAAGCGGCGAGAAACGCCTCGAGTGCGGATGGACTTTGGGAAGCGGAGTCAAACTGGACCGGAGGACCGACGGCGAACGTCTGTCCTCTCAGCGAACCTGTGACCTGACCTTGCGCGGCACGAACTCGCACCGACCAACCGGCCCCGATCACCCCAAGCTCCAACGGCAACGGGCAACCACGTGCACCGCATTATACGGAGGTTGACGCCGTCGGAGTTGCGCGTCCTGTTGAGGTCGACCGGGTTCGGCGTTTCGCGCGCTCAGGATGGAACCAAGTCGCACCGGTTCGGGTGAGAGCTTAATCCGCCGCGATCCGGCGATAAGCCAAAATCACGCTCGATGCCGCTCTTTGGACGCCCTGCTTCGGACCCGCTCGCGCTCAAGACCCCGCCGGGCAGCGCCGAATACACCATGCACACCGACACCAAGGACGGGCACCTCGTGCTCGTCTGCACCGTCGGCAAAACCGTGCTTCTGTACGACGCCCGGTGCCTTGAAGATCTTTACGCGATGCTGAAATCTCATGGCGAGTGGATGGAACTCGGCGGTGCGGACGAGCAAAAGCCGGCAAAGGACGGCACGGTCGAAGCATGGGGGCGTGCACCCGATAACCCGATCGGGGGCTGGTACGGGCTCAAGAAAGGCCTGAGGGGCCGATTCGGCGTCTACGTTCCCCCGTTGATGGAGGCCCTCGGTCTGTGTGAACTCGAGCACAACCCGAAAGGCAACCGGATGCGGGCGATCTAGCCCGCTCTCTTTGTTGCACGTCACACGGTGACGCCCTGAACCTCGAGCGCTTTGCCACCAAAGATTCCCCTATGCGGTGCACTCCCGTTTTGGCCCTCTTCATGGTTCTCGCCTGCGTCGCGGGATGTGCCGGCGGTAGCGAGGCACCCCGAGCGGGCCGGGTTCGCCTAGTTCAAGACGTCACCTCGACGATTCCGATCGGCATCGACAAGATCCGTGTCACCGCGATAGGCAGCGGCGCAAGCCAGGTTGTGGATTATCCGAATGCGATCGACCTCCCCGTGCCCAGCAACGTCGATGCCGTGAGAGTCGAGTACCTCGCAGCCGGGGTCGTCCTCGACGCGATCGATGTCGATGTCGACCTGAGCGACGGCAAGGAGGACATCGTCCTCCAAGGCACGCCGACCGCCTACGTCTCGTTCGTCAAGAACGATTCGGGTTACAAGATCAAGATCGGTCGGCGGCTGCTCGTGATCCGTGGGGTCGGCTTCGACTACACGCAACTCGATCAGACCGCGGGCGGTCAGTGGTTCGGCTACGTTCAGGCGATCTCCCGAACGAATGCGAATTGCATCCGGCTCTACGGCCTCCCGTGGACCGACGCAGGGGCAGGGAGCCCAGCCTACCAGTATCAGTTCACGAGCCAGATGCTCGCCTACGCCGCCGCGAACGACCTCTACGTCCTCGTCGGCGTGTTCGTCGATGGTAGCGCGACCACGGCGAGGGTGTCCCAATTCATCAATCTGGTCCAAAGCGACCCGAACTTCAATCGCGTACTGGGTTACTGTGTCGGTAACGAAGTAGCCGCGGGCTACTTCGGGACCGTGAACAGCCTCGCGGGGACGATCAAGAGCCTGTTCGCCAAACAGGTGAGCCGTGTGCGGCCGATCATGTCGGCGTTCCCAGCCGTCTCGAGCGGATTCGTCCCGACGATCCAATCGTCGATCCCGAACTTGGATTGGCTTGGCGTGAACACCTTCTATGGCTCGTTCGACGCCAGTCATTCCGGTGGCGGCTATCTCAACACGCAAGCCCAAAGCCTTTCCACGGGCGGCTGGACGAAGCCGTGGGCGATCACGGAGTACTACACGTACGACATCCAAGCTCCCGACATGCCCAACCAGGTCCTGAACAACGCTTCGAAGGGATACATGCTGGAGCTCAATAGCACCGCCAACGCCCACAACTACGCGAACAGCTACACGAACTACATCGTGAGTGCGGACGCCCGGTCGAAGGGCTGCGTCGGCGGCTTCGTGCTCAACTTCGGGCCGCCGCACAACTCCAAACTCGTCGCCTCTTGGCTGGAGCCGTTCACCTACGTCGGCTCGTTCACTCCGTTCGTCAACCCGCCTTGGAGTGGCGGCAACCAGTATCTTCGCCTCGCCGCAGTCGACGCCGTGACGCAAGTCTATGGCGGGGTCGTCGGGAATCCGTGCCCGCAGATCGTCCTCGGCAGTGATGGCGACCCTCAAGGCATCTCGTGCAGCTTCAAGGCGACGCTTTCGAGTGGCGGCGTCAGTCAGGCCGGCGGCGCAACCGTACAGGCGACGGTCATCGCGGCGGACAGCGATGCGGTCACGTTCGCGTGGTACCTGGTCGGCGGAAGCGCGGCAAGCGGCTACTCGGGGGACATCACCGCTCCTGGCAAGAATCCTCAGGCTTACGAGGAGCCGACGACGATCTACGTGGGTTCAGGAACTTCCACGCCGCTGTCTGGGAACCAAACCCAGAACACGATCAGCTTCACCCTTCCTACACCACAGCAGGCGCAGAGCAACAACTATCAGCTTCGCGTGATCGTCAGCGATCCGAATGGCGGTGCCGCGACAGCAGCGATCGGCTTCCCGATGAACTGACATCGACCATGACGACAGGTTCGAGCCTGTGCCAAACTTGCAGGAGTTCGGCCCAGCCGGAAAGGAGTCGCTGAGAGTTCATGCCTGTCGTTTCGCTTCGCATTCCTCAAATCGGTGAGGGGCTCCAGGAAGCCCGCCTCGTCGCCGTCCTCAAGCAACCCGGAGACCAGGTTCGTCGCGACGAGCCGATCTACCAAATGGAGACCGACAAGGCCGTCATGGACGTCGAGTCGCCCTATGAAGGCACGCTCGTCGGTTGGCTCGCGCCCGTCGACACGATCTTGCCGATCGGAGGCGAGGTCGGCCAGATGGAAGTCGCCGAGGGTGTCGAGGAAATGGCAGCCGGTCACGGTCCCGCACCGGCCGCAACATCGAGCACGCCGACCGTGACCGCCACGACCTCTACCTCGGGTTCGGCGCAGAGACGGCTGGATGTTCCCCCGCGTACGCGAGCCTATGCGAAGGAGAAGGGGATCGGCGACGACGTTCTTGCCACGATTCCGGCGGCAGGGTCGAAGCTGATGCCCGACGACATTGACGCGTTCCTCACCGGAGGTGTCGCCGCACCTTTGAGCACTCCGGCCAGCGCATTCGCCTGCGATGAAGCCCCGCTGAGCGCCAAGCAGCGACTCTTGAGCTCGCGCCTCGTTCGGGGCAGCCAACTGGTCGTCCCCGGCACGATCACGGTCGCGGCCAACTGGGGTCCCATCGACAATCTTCGAGCTCGGATCAAAGCCAGCGGCGACGAATTCCAGCCTTCGGCCTTCACGGCCTTCGCCTTCGCCGCCACCCAGGCGCTGAAGGAACATCCGCTATTCCGATCGACCTTGATCGGAGACGGGGTACTACGTACTTTTCACCACGTGCACCTCGGGATCGCGGTATCGCTTCCGAGCGACGAATTGGTGATCGCCGTCGTCGACGATGCCGATACACTCGACTGGAGAACCTTTGCCGAGCGGTCGCGCGCCCAGATCGAGTTGGCCCGAGGTGGCCAAGACCAAGCTCATGAAGCCGTGACCGTGAGCCTGACGAACATGCAGAGCTTCGGCTTGCGTCAAGCCGTTCCGGTTGTCGTGCCCCCGGCAGTGGGCACCCTCTTCCTCGGCGAGGTCTACAACGGGCTCAGCCCTGAGAGCGATGCCGAAGTCATCCGCTGTGCGAATCTCACGCTCACGTTCGACCATCGGGTCATCAACGGTGTGCCCGCTGCGGAGTTCCTCAATGCCGTGAAGCGGAACGTCGAGACGATCTCGTCGCTGATCCCTGCGCCATGAAACCGATCATCGGGATCGAGTGCAGCACCGAGCCCGATCCGAGCGACGCGCGGACCCAAGGAACGCTTTCGCTCAACTGGAACTACGCGGACGCGGTAGCGAATGCCGGGGGAGTTCCCCTTCTCATTCCGCCCCAAGCGGATCCGGCCGAGATCGTTCGTATCCTCGATGGCTGGCTGATTCCGGGCGGGGACGACATCGACCCTCGCGAGTACGGCAAATCCGACCATCCCAACCAGCTGTTGCTCAACCCGGCGCGATACCGACTCGAAAGGGCGATCTACGAGCGGATTCCAAGCGACCTTCCCCGCTTCGGCATCTGCTACGGATGTCAATTCCTCAATGTGATGCGCGGTGGCAGCCTTCTTCAGCACCTGCCCGAAGTCGTCGGCCACGAGGGGCATCACTCCGGTGAGCTCCAAACCTATTGCGTCGAGCCGGGAACCCGGCTGGCCGGCATCGTGGGACCCGGCTCAATCGAGGGCAAGAGCTACCACCACCAAGGCATCGATCGCCTCGGACACGGCCTGCGCGCATCCTCTTTCCATGAGGACGGAACCATCGAGGCCATCGAGAGCGAACTTCCGTTCGAGCTGGCCGTCCAATGGCACCCTGAACGGACCCTCGACGATCCCACATCTCAGCACCTGTTCGAAGCCTTCGTCGACGCCGCGAGGCAGTACGGTGAAAGGCGGCGGCTTATCGAGGTCGGACGTTGAAGGTGATCGTCGACGGCGTCGAGGTCGAGCTCAATCCCACCGAGAACGTCGAGTTGGTTCGCTGGGGTGACCGCTGGCTCGTCCGTACGTCGATCGGAACCCGAGTTCGGGCTCAGCGTCGCTCCCGACACCCAT
>ERZ761602.5129-NODE-5129-length-15832-cov-3.701274_pt1 | contig 15832 bp, 15 predicted proteins | sample MGYA00512165_ERZ761602 | MGnify/ENA primary metagenome ERZ761602 (study PRJEB28899, sample SAMN02445085) | bioreactor sludge metagenome | biome: EBPR sludge; isolation source: Thorneside wastewater treatment plant | place: Australia: Brisbane, Thorneside...
AGTATTGGCGGAACTGTAGTGTGAAATCCCCATGCAGACCGGCGCGCGTCGTGCGCACCGGTCTGCATGGGTTAGATGAAGATCACCACTTCGATTCAAGAATGGCGGACTCGTTGAAGATGCTCAGCATGATCGTCGTGCGCGCGTTCGTGGTATAGAGAATCACGATCTTGCCATCGCTGCGCTGAATTGCGTATGGATACGCGTACGTGTTGTCACCGCCGAGAATGTCACGCGAGTATGCCCAGGTCTTGTCGTTATCCGTCGAGATTGCGACGGTAAGCGGGGTGCGCTCATTCATGTTGTCGTTGTAGACCATGAGCAAATTGCCGCTCTTGAGTTTGATGAGGTCCAATGCGGAGTTGGGGTTTTTGAATGGCGTATCAACACCGTCGCTCCACGTATAACCGCCATCGCGCGACTCCGAACGGATTGCGTAGCCCGTTTCGGTGGGGAGGAAATTGCCGCCGCGGCGAATGTAGCAGATCAAGTACTCATCGGAAATCTGGACGACTTGGGCCTGGAGATTTCCGGTGGGAGACTTGATTCGATTGGTTTCCTTCCACGTTTTTTCTTTTGGGTTGTAGCGCATGAAATAGGAGCACGTATCCGCGCTGGTCATTTCCGGGTCATTGCCTGCTTCAAAATACATCGGCAACAGATAGTCGCCGTTGTTCAGCACGATGGGTTGTCCGCGGACCATGGAACCTGCTTCGAAATTGATGACGATGGGATCGGTCCATGTTACGGCGCCGTCATGCGACATCTTCGCGATGACGCGCGCGTCGGACCATGTTGTGCCGTAGATGTTGTTGTAGAAGAGCCAAACCACGCCATCGGGCGCTTGCCAGATGACCGGATTGCCATCGCCATGGTCTGGCGTATCGGCGATTACCTGCGGAGCGGTCCACTGCAACTCGCCTTTTTTGAGGCGGGAGCCGTAGACCGCGGTGTCGGTGCTGTATTCGTCGGAGCCGCCGTAGTAGGCGATATACATGTCGCCGTTGGCGAGTTCCGTGATGGAGGCGGGATGTTTGTAGATGCCGGGATGTTCGGGTCCGAAGATGCGATAGGTTTCGATGTTATCCCGTTCGGGATTCTTCTTGACCTGCGCCAATGTTGGAATGGAGGCCACGAGGGCGATCAGCGTGGCCGTGCTCAGAATCTTTCTCATTTTGTTTTCTACTCCCTTCGCTCGAGTAACGTTGACTACTAAACCTGTCCGCCAGCAATACACTTCAGTTCCCGGGCGTAATCTTCCGGGGTATCCATATCACGCAAGACATCGCCGGTGCCGATCGGATATTTCAGCACTTCCTCGGGCCTGCCGTAGATCAGCCCGCGCAGGCCGGTGTCGTCGAACTGCGTCATAACCATGTCGCGGTACTTCGCCGAAATGAGCACGGGGTGGCCGGTGTCGTCGTCATGAAATGGCACGACGATGCCGTGTGTGCCGTTGCGAAATGCTTTTATGAGCGCATTGACGACCGTTGGCGTGAGACTTGGTTGATCGCCCAGCACGACCATGAAGGCTTCGAGATCGGCCGGCATTTCCGCAAGACCACATCGCACGGATGTCAGCATGCCCTCTGTGTATCGCGGGTTATGCGCGAAGATTACATCGCGACTGGGGAGCGCTTCGTGCACACCATCTTGATCATGACCTGTGACTACCGCGGTCAATCCGACTTCGCTCGCGAGCACCTGATCGACGATATGCTCGATGACCTTTTTGCCTGCATAGGGCAGCAATAATTTTTGCTTCCCCATGCGCCGGGATTCTCCCGCGGCCAATATGATTGCGCCGATCATGCGGTTGTGTACACGCTTAACGGTTTTGTTGCGCCGTTGTGTTTGCGGCGCGCGGCGACGACTTCGGACACAATGCTGATCGCAATTTCCTGAATGCTTTGCGCGCCGATATCGAGTCCGATGGGACTTTTCACCCGGGCAAAATCTGCTTCAGTGGCGACGCCTTCGTCGATGAGGCCCTGGCGGATGATGTGCGCTTTGCGCTTGCTGCCGATCATGCCGATGTAGGGCGCTTGGGAATGGATGCATTCCTTCAACACGACGCCATCGTGGCGGTGTCCGCGCGTGACGATGATGACGAACGTATTTGCGTGAATCGGCGCGGCGGCGATTTCTTTTGGAATGTCGCCGCAAATGGTCTTGACTTGTTCCGGATATCGCGCGGAATCGGTGAACATGGCGCGGTCGTCGATCACGGTGACATCAAAACCGAGCCATACACCCAACTTGGCGACGGCCTGGCCGACGTGTCCGCCGCCGGCTATGAGCAGTGCCGGGGCCGGCTCGATGGGTTCGATGTAGACTTCGGCGCACATCTCGCCGTCGGTGGTTTGTTCGACGCAGTACGATGGTTCCGACGAATGCAGACAGGCGCACAATTCGGCGGAGCCAGGGAACGGGCAGAAGTTTTCGATATCGACTTCAGCCACCCAGCGGGTTTCCACTTCGCCATCGACGCGCAGCTGGATAAGCAAAGCGCCGCGCTGACCGAGCGAAACTGCTTCGGCGGCGGCGGCGAATGCGTCGCGGTGGCGCGCAGGCCTTGGTTCGACCAAAACGCGGACCTTGCCGCCGCAGATGAGGCCGTCGTCCCAGCCAAAGTCGTCATTCAGGTTCAGGTCGAAGGCCATGGGCTTGCCGCCGTCCAGCGCATCCAAGGCGCGGCGGCGGGATTCCGCTTCGAGACAGCCTCCGCCGAGGGTGCCGTGGATCGGGCCCGCGGCTTCGAAGAGGGCTTTCGCACCTGCTTTTTGGGGCGTCGAACCGGACGCGCGAATCACGACGGCGAAGGCAAAGGGGACGCTCTCGTCGATGAAGCGCACGGCTTGGCGGTAAAGGTCCATGTATTGATTCGTCCTGGTTGCAGCCCAGAAGCACTCGGCATTCTAGAGAGCGCAAGGCAATGCGGTCAAGGTTTGTGCGCGTTCGTATCCATAACGGCCGTTGCGCTGATGTGAATATGACAAGAAATACGCCAATCCCCTACTTTCCCGCTTGCACACAGCCCGGCATGATGCTACTTTGGAGGCTGCGGCTTCTCTGTACATTTGATTGCTCGAAAGCGGGCTGCGACTGCATGGAGCGGGGGCCGTACACAGGGTGTTTTGCGTTCGTTCAACGGTGAAGGAGTTTCTCTATGCCAATGGATGATGCGGGGAAGACGCGATCCGGGTTGTCGCGGCGCGGTTTCCTTAAGACCGTCAGTGCCGGCGCGGCCGCCACGGGTCTTGTGCGGGAGACGACGGACACGCCCGTCGCCAGCGCGCAGGAAAAAGCGATTGTCGGTCCTGGGCCGGTCCCCATCAAACTGGATATCAACGGCGAAGCGAAATCGCTCAGCGTGGAGCCGCGGGTGACGCTGCTTGATGCGTTGCGCAACCAGCTCGACATTACCGGCGCGAAGAAGGTGTGCGATCGCGGCACTTGCGGCGCCTGCACGGTGTTGCTGGATGGTAAGGCGATCTATGCCTGCTCGATGCTTGCGATTGAGGCGCAGGGCCACAAGATCACGACGATTGAAGGCCTCGGGTCTCCGGAGAAGATGAGCGACGTTCAGTCCGCGTTCGTGAAGAACGACGCGCAACAATGCGGTTTCTGCACGCCGGGGTTCGTGGTGGCGTGCACGGCATTTGTGAAGCAGCACCCCAACGCATCGCTCGACGATGTGCGCGACGGGCTTGGCGGCAACTTGTGCCGTTGCGGAACGTATGCGGGCATCACTGAGGCCGTCCTTCAGGTCGTGAAAGGAGGCGCATAATGGCTAAGAACGCATGGCCCCCCGCCGACAAGACGGTGTTGATGGGCAAACGCATTGCGCGCCTTGACGGGCCCGCGAAATCCACAGGTCGCGCGAAGTACGCGTATGACATGAATCGTCCGGGTATGTTGTATGCGCGCCTTTTAAGTTCGCCGCATGCGGCAGCCAAAGTTACCGCGATTAATCTTGATGAAGCGAAGAAGGTGCCGGGTGTTGTCGGCGCGTGGGCGGAGATTGCAACAGCCGAACCTGACAATGAAGTGCGCTATGCGGGAGAGATCATTGCATCCGTTGCGGCGACTTCGGAAGAGGCGGCGCGCGAGGCGCTCACGAAGATCCAGGTGCAGTATCAGGTACTCCCCCACCTTGTCGACGATACGGACGCAACGAAATCCGACGGTCGGGAACAGGGAGAAGACAAGCCGGATGCCGCGGCCGTAGACGCCGCGATCTCGGGCGCGGAAGTAAAGGTTTCCGGCAAGTACGGTTTGGCGTGCATTACGCATGCATGTCATGAGTCGCACGGTCAGGTTTGCGAGTTCGGCGCGGACGGTAATCTTTATGTTTGGCCGTCGACGCAAAACGTATCCGCTTACGCGGGTGGTTTGAAGGACGCGTCGGGACTTGCGGTGAACCAGATATTTGTGGATTGCCAGTACATGGGCGGCGGGTTTGGATCCAAGTTCGATTCGGGACGTTGGGGCGCGATATCCGTGCGCATTTCGAAAGAGACCGGTAAGCCGGTGAAGTTGATGCTGGAACGCGACCAGGAACTTTTGATTGGAGGCAATCGGCCGTCGGCGTATGCCGATGTTACGGTCGGCGCGACGAAAGACGGCACGATTTCCGTTTGGTCGTCGAATGCCTGGGGATCTGGCGGAATGGGCGGTGCGGGTCGTCTTGGCGTGCCGTACGTATTCACGAAGATTCCAAACGTGCGCACCTTGAGCAAGGGTGTGCGCACGAATCGTCGCGGCGCGGTGGCGTGGCGCGCGCCGGGTCACCCGCAGGCGTGCCTCATCACGATGGCCGCGATTGCGGATCTCGCCGCCGAACTGAAGATGGACGAGCTTGAGTTCTTCCTGAAAAATGTGGCGCTGACGGATCGGCCCGAGGTGTATACCGAAGAGCTCAAGATCGCCGCGGACATGATTGGGTATAAGGATAAAGCGCACCTGCGTTCGAATCCGACCCCGGGCACGTTGAAGCGCGGGCTCGGCATCGGCATTCACACCTGGGGCGGTATTGGCAACGATTCGCAAACCGAAGTCGTCATCAACCCGGATGGCGCGGTGAGCGTATCGATTGGCACGCAGGACCTGGGCGTCGGCACGCGCACCGCTGTGGCAATAGTCGCCGCGGAAACGCTGGGATTGCCGCTGGACAAGGTGCAGGCCAACATCGGCAAGAATTCGTATCCGCCGTCAGGCGCTTCTGGCGGTTCGACCACGATTGGTGGCGTTTCCGCCTCTACGCGTGATGCGTCAACCATCGCATTGAATGCACTGCTTGAGAAGGTAGCACCGGTACTGGGCGTAACGGTTGATGAGCTGGAGGCGCGCGACGGCAAGATTCAGGTTGCGGCGACGCCCTCGAAGTCCTTGCCCTGGGCCAAGGCGTGCAGCCTGCTTGGCCAGATGCCGATCAGTGGCCGCGGTGAAAACAAGCGCGGCAAAGGCGTTTCGGACGGCACGATACTCGACGATCAGGGCGTCGGCGGCGTACAGATCGCGGATGTTTCCGTCGATGTCGAAACAGGTCAGGTCTTCATCAATGAGTTCGTTGCAGTGCAAGACTGCGGGCGAATCGTCGACTTGCTGACCGCTGAGAGCCAGGTGTACGGCGCGCTGATCATGGGTGTAACGTACGCGCTGTATGAAGAGTGCATCTATGACAACATAACCGGACGCATGCTGAACGCGGATCTCGAGTTCTACCGACTCGCGACGCTCGCTGATGTGGGCAAACTGAAGGTGCACATGATGACGGGGCCGGGATACGACACGCGCGGCGTCATCGGGCTCGGCGAACCGCCGGTGATTGCACCGGGAGCGGCGATCTCGAATGCCGTGGCCAATGCGATTGGCGTTCGCGTGCCGACGTTGCCACTGACACCGGAAAAGGTGCTTGCAGCCCTTGAACAAGGAGGTAAACTCGCATGAATGCATTCGAATATGCCATGCCGAAAAGCATAGACGAGGCGATTTCGCTGTTGAGCGAAACGCCGGGCGAGTCGCAGGTCATGGCGGGAGGCACGGACCTCGTCACCGCGCTGAAGCAGGGGATCGTTTCGCCGAAACGCGTTGTCAGCCTTCGCCACATTGATGAACTGAAATCGATAGAAGCGAGCGGCGACGGACTTCGCATCGGCGCGATGGCGACGCTCGATGATCTTGCCGCGCATGACGGGGTGAAAGCAGGCGCTGCATCCATCGTCACCGCGATCAAGGGAATTGGAAGCCAGCAGATTACGTCGATTGGAACGATTGGCGGCGACTTGTGTCAGCTTCCGAGAGATTGGTATTTCCGACTTGGATTTGGTTTGGTCGCGCAGTACGAGGGTAAAGACCTCGTGGCGGAAGGCGACAACCGGTACCACGCGATTTTTGGAAACGACGGCCCAGCCAAGTTTGTGAACGCATCGGTGCTTGCGCCCGCGCTCATTGCACTTGGCGCGAAGGCCAGCGTGGTGGGATCGGGCGGTGCGAAGCGCGAGATCGCGCTGGAAGAACTCTTTCATGCGCCGAAGAAATCCGAGGATGGGAATACGACACTCGCTTCGAACGAGATCGTCACGCACATCCTGCTGCCGCTGGGCGCGAGAAAGAACGCGTTGTACCACGTGAAGCCGCGACACGGTCTGGATTGGCCGATTGTGTCTGCTGCTGTCGCATTCGAGAACGATGGCGGCAAGGCGAAGAACGCGCGGGGGGGGCTCGGTCATGTTGCGCCGATGCCGTGGGTTTCCGCTTCGGCGGCGAAAGCCCTCGAAGGCGCGGCCTTGGACGAAGATACCGCCGCGAAGGTTGGAGCGGCCGCCGCCGAAGGCGCCTCGCCCCTGAGCCGCAACGCATACAAGGTGCACCTGACGAAAGTGGCGGTGAAACGCGCCATTCTCGCGGCAATGGCCTAGTTTTTTGGTTTGCGTGCGCCCACCGCCGCCCAAGATTGGCGGCGGTGGGCGTGTCCTGGTACCCCTGAACTACTCGTCTCGCATTCAGGAGATGCAATATGGATTCCGAGACCCCCGCTTTCGTCTTCCCTTGCAAGCATATTCGTTCCAAAGAGATGTACTACCAATCGTCAACTGACGAGAACGACCCGTTTTCCAGCGGGATGTTCTGGTGTGCCCGGACTCATGAGTCTTTTGGACCTGACGGGGAACCTGTCGAGCGGGTGGAATGCAAAGCGGATCGTCGCTGTTTTGAGGAGTAGGGGCGTCTTGTCCCAAACGCGACGATGATTTATGATGTTGGCCACGTAAAACGGCGCGCATTGCGCGCAGGTGGAGGAATTGCCCGATGTATCGAACAATCGCGAAGCTGGCCCTGGTTGCCGCTGTGGTGCTCGTAGTGACTGTTGCGGTGTCGCCCGCGAGCGCATCGAAGAATATTTCTGGCAGATACGTTGAGACCCGTTCTTGCGACGTGTTCACGGGTCCATGCTTCGCCAACGGGGAAGTGGGCGTTACGGGCGGGGAAGCAATTCTCACGTGGGCGGTGGATTCCGGCGAATGGAACGGCGTGGCTCTTGATGGGTTGAATGTTATTGCCGTCGTTGCGGCATCGCATACGTTGGGCGATCCCTATCGCACGGCGCTGCCGGCAAAGTCGATCATGATCGTTGACCAGGACGCCAGCGAGGCGCAGCGGGCAGCGCTCGTTGATATGGCAAAGAACCTTGGCGGGGAGCTGGTACGCGAAGTTGTTGACGTCAAGTCGGCGGCGATCATGGTGAACATTGGAAAGTCCACCGAGACGGGATGCGCAAAGGTCGAGGCCGAGGGTTTGGTTGAAATCGCGACGCGCTGCCTGCATGACAGCGATCACAAGTGTGCGGGAAATGAAACGACCTATTACGAACCGTTGACGGAAGTCACGTCGCCGATGGCGGCCTTTACGACGGTATCCCGTTATAGCGGAGACGGCCTTGGGATTACGTGGACCAATGTGGATCGCCGAAGCGCGTTCCTCGGTGCGTTCGTGCGGTAATTGAAGAGCCGATAAACTTTTGAGACTTTACAGGTTCGGCGGCCACTGGCTCCCGGGCCTGTTTCTTTGAAGGAACCCACGCTTCACCTCGTCGATAGCCTTTGAAAAGGAGTAGATGATGCTTCGGTACAATCGCCTGTTGCGCGCTGTCTGCGCGGTTTCGGTTACCTGCAGCGCATTTTGCGCGTTTGCGGCGGATCTCACTGTAAAGATGGTCGATGCGGAGCCGCCTGCGGAGATCGCGAAAGAGCTGCGCGATACGTTAAGCGGCAAGGCACTCCAATTGAGCGGTCCGGATGGCACCGTTGCGGAGTTCTGGTTTCGCAAAGAGATTGCCTTGAAAAGTAAGCCGTCGACTTCGGAAGAGGCACTGGATGCCATGCCCGAAGTTTCGTTTGTGGGCGTTGCGCGGTACGCGAAAGAACTGCGGGACTTCCGCGACGACCCGATCGATCCCGGTGTTTACACGATGCGCGCGGCATTGCAGCTCAACGATGGGAATCACCTCGGTACAGCGCCTACGTCCTGGTTCGTGCTGCTCGTTCCGCCGAAGTACGACACGGCTTTGAGCGGCATCGATTCAGCGAAGAAACTCCACGATCGGAGCCGGTCGGACAGCGCGGCGGATCACCCGTGGTGCATCAACCTCCAACCGACGCCGGAATCCCAGTCTTCCGGTGACTTTCCGAAGACCGGCGCGAATGAGGAATGGAAGCTGGTTTACCTGAAACTTCCTGCTTCCGTCGATGGCTCGGGAGAGAAAGTCGAGATCACATTCGGCATGGTGTACGAGGGCCACGGAAAGATGTAGACGGCCTGCCGGGCGGGCGGACCTGGCGGATTTTTTTCCTGTAGATTCGCACTGGGTTCGGCGTGGGCGCGCCAAATCGTGCATTTTTTCTCGATTAATCGGCTTCTGAAGCACAAATTGAACCTAAAACCGCTTCTGGGTATTGTATATGGAGCTAAGATTTTACCCGGGCGGCCCATTTTGAAAGGCAAATACATCACCATGTCGAAGGTCTATAACTATCTGTTCACGGGGGCGATGCTGGTGGCGACCATCTTGATTCCGTCCTGTGGTCAGCCGACCGGAACCCAGGAAATCACGGAAACCCGGACGCTGACGACGCCAAAGGAGGCACCGCCCGCGACGTTGAGTTCCGCGGAACGGCTGGGAATGGTCAGGCAGCCAGCAGCAGGCGCGGAGGCGCAACCCAAGTTTACGTGGACCACTCCGCAGGGCTGGACGGAACTGCCAACCAGCCAATTGCGTTCCATCAACCTTCGCCCGGCAGGCGATGAGAATGCCGAGTGCTACATGACGATGCTGGCAGGGGGCGGTGGCGGTCTGGCTGCGAACGTGAACCGCTGGCGGGGCCAGATGGGTCAGGAGCCCTTGGACGAGGCGGCCATCACGGCGCTACCCAAGAAAAAGCTGCTGGGTATGGATGCAAGCTATGTTGAGGTAGAGGGAACATATGGCGGCATGTCCGGTGATCAACAACGACCGGATTACAAGTTGGCCGGTTTGATCCTCGCGGCGGGCGACATGGCAGTGACGGTGAAACTGACAGGGCCCAAGGCGCTGATTGATGCGGAGCTTGCCAATTTTGAGGCGTTTTGTGGATCGATCAGTTTGGGCGCCCCCAACGATGCGCATCAGCATGCGGAGGCTCCCGCAGCAGACCCTGCCGCGCCTGCCACACCCATGACTGAAGATGCGGCGCTTCCGCCGAACCATCCACCTATCGATGGGGCCGCGGCCATGCCGCAGGCGTCCTCCGGACTTGGATTGACGGCGCCAGCGGGCTGGACGCAGTCTGGACCGCGCCCCATGCGCGAGGTGTCCTTTACGATGGGCGCGTCGGGCAAGACCGAGTGCTACATTGCAAAATTGAGCAATCGCGGGGGCGGGCTGGAAGCCAACCTCAATCGCTGGGCGGGGCAGATGGGACTGCCGCCGCTTACGCATGAGGCCATCGCGGCGCTTCCTACCGTCACGGTTTTCGGGGAATCGCGTCCGCTGGTTGAGTTTCGCGGGACGTATACCGACATGAGCCAAACGTCATTCGCCGACTACGTCATGCTTGGAACGATTGCGGAAGTTGGTTCGGACGCGTACTTCGTGAAGATGACCGGCCCGGCGGCCGAGGTTGAGGCGGAGAAATCCAATTTCGCGTCGTTCTGCGAATCGTTGAAGTTGTCGTCATGAAAACATTTTTGAAGAAATCCTTCGACTTTCTCGCGTCGTATGGCTTTGCGTGTCTGATCTTTCTTTCGCTCCTGCTTCTCACGTTTCTGGGAACGATGGAGCAGGTGGATCACGGTTTGTACGAAGTGCAGAAGAAGTACTTCGAGTCCATTTTTCTTGTTCATTGGCTCTTCGACACGATACCCCTGCCATTGCCGGGGGTGTATCTGCTGCTCGTGCTGTTCACATTCAATCTGATTGCAGGCGGAATCATCCGCTTGCGTAAGAACCGGAACACCATTGGCAATTTCATCACGCACGTTGGCATGCTGGTGATGATAGCGGCGGGTTTTGTGAACTACACATTCGCGCTGGACGGACACCTCACGCTGGCGGAGAACGAGCAGTCTTCGGAATTTGTAAGCTACTACCTTTGGGAAGTGGCTATTGCGGAGCCGAAAGACGGCAAGGTTGAGCAGGAACTGGTGATTCCGAACGAGGCCTTCGCGTACAGCGAAGGGGACGGATCGTCGACATTCACCAATGGCGAACTGCCGTTTGAATTGACGCTATCCAACTTTGCGCGGAATGCCGAGATAGTACCGCCTGCGGTCGATCCGCAACTCAAGCCAGTCGATGGTTTTGCGATTCGCCCGTTGCCGTTGGACAAAGAGGCCGAGCGAAACATAGCCGCCGCGTATGCAACCGTGAAGGACAAGAAATCCGGAGAAACGCAGGAAGCGATTCTTTTTGGGTTTAGCGCGGCCCCTTGGACGGCGATGGTGGACGGCAAGCCATATTTGATCGAGCTACGGCGCAAGCATTACACGCTGCCATTCACCATTGCGCTCAATAAATTCCACGAAGAGAGCCATCCGGGAACGGAGATGGCGCGGATGTTCATGAGCGAGGTGACGAAGATCGAAGGCGACGTGGCGCAACCCGTAAAGATACAGATGAATGAGCCGCTACGGCACAAGGGCTACACGCTGTACCAGGCCTCGTGGCAACCGGCGCAGCCGCAATTTGGCATACCCGTCAAATCGACCCTGGCGGTGGTGAAGAACCCTTCCGACCAGTGGCCGCTGTATTCGTGCATCATCATCACGGTGGGACTTCTCATACATTTCACCATGAAACTTTCGAAGTATCTGCGCGCCGAGAACAAACGGCTTGCAGCAAGGAGCGCGTCATGAATCTTGCATCCAAGTGCATCGTACTCTTTGCCGCGGCACTCGTGGCGCTTGCCGCGGGCGCGCAGACGCCGGTATCGCTGACTAGCACTCCGCCGATGAAGTGGGACCCGAAAGTAGTGGAACTTTTTTCCACGCTGCCGATTCAGGAGGGTGGTCGCGTAAAGCCCCTGAGCACATTTGCGGGCTTCACGCTGTTGAAGCTGAACGGCAAACGCGACACGACGGTCGAGATCAACGGGGAGAAGCGCAAACTCACCGCGATGGAGTGGATGCTGGACGTGATGTTCTACCCGGAAGTGGCGGAGAACTATCCCATTTTCATCGTTGATTCCTCGGCCGTATTGGATGCGCTCGACATCAAGCACGACGACAAGAAGCGGCGCGACCGTTACTCGTACAACGAACTTCACCCGGGCGTAGGAAAGCTGTTTCAGTTAGCACAGGAATACCAGACGCGCGCGGAAGGCGACACCAAGAATCTGACGCCGACCGAAGGGCAGATTGTGGATCTTGCGAATAGCGTGTTCGCATTTCAGAAAGTGCGCCATTATCTCGACTTTGCGCGATATGAATTTGATCTGAAACAGGGTTCGGTACTTTCCGAGATTTTGCCTGCGCCGCGCATGACGGCGGTGCTGGCGAAAGAGACCCAGTTGGGCGTGCTGGCCTATGTGCTGGAGAATGGTATCGAGAACCTGGAGCCGCAGCTCACCCCTGAACAGATGCAACAGTTGCGCGAAGCGCTGCCTCCGAGCTTTGCGACATTAGATGAGACGCAGCGGGCGGAGACGGCCACGCAAATAGGCAACATCATGCAAGACGCGCGGCTCATGATGGGTCGTGCAATGGGAATGGCTGTGTTTCCGCCTGCGAAGGGAATGGAAGATCAGGAGCACTGGTTGACTGCGGCTCAGGTATTCGAGCATGCCTCGCATGAACACGAAGGCGTGGCGGAACAGGTCGGCATGCTTGTGGATCTTGAAGAGCTGGTGCGGCAGCGCGACAATTCGCCCGCGTTCATGGAACAGTTGACGCGTTTTCACGGCGAGATCACAACGTTGGCGACGACGCGCGGCGAGTACAGCCTCGTGCCGCTGGAAGTGAAGTATTACAATTGGGACCTGCTGTACAAATCCCTTGTTCTTTTCGTGTTGGCATTCCTAGCGACTACGGTAGCGTGGTTGGCTTCGAGCAAGCGATGGGTTTCCAATATCGCGACGGCGCTACTGTTTCCGCCGACGATACTGCTCATTGGGGCGATCGTGCTCCGATGCATTATTCGTCAGCGCCCGCCAGTCAGCACGCTGTATGAGACAATCTTGTTCATAACCGCGTGCGCGGTGGTTGTGGCGATCATTATGGAGTTGATCAATCGGCAGCGCATTGCGATGTCGATTGGATCGATTCTCGGCGCTGTCGGATTGTTTCTCGCTTACCGTTTCGAAGCACAACAGGGCGTCGATACGATGCCGCAGCTTATTGCAGTGCTGGACACGAATTTCTGGCTTGCGACGCACGTGACTACGGTTACGATCGGTTATTCCGCCGGGTTGCTGGCCGCTGCTATCGGGCATGTATACATCCTGGGCAAACTTTTGGGGCTGAAGCGTGGCGACGAGGCGTTTTATAAAGGCATCTACCGGATGACATATGGCGTCGTCTGTTTTGGCCTGTTGTTTGCCACGGTTGGGACGGTATTGGGCGGCATCTGGGCGAACGACAGTTGGGGCCGTTTCTGGGGCTGGGACCCCAAAGAGAATGGCGCGTTGATGATCGTGCTTTGGTTCCTGGCGATATTGCATGCCAGACTGGGAGGCTACATTCGGGACCTTGGGGTGGCGATGGCTTCCACTTTCGGCGCAATTATCGTCGCGTTCTCGTGGTGGGGCGTTAATTTGCTGGGTGTGGGTCTCCACAGCTATGGGTTTACGAGTGGCATCATGCCGTGGCTTTTGTCGTTCTATGTTCTGGAACTGGTTGTGACCCTGCTTGGATTCGTTGTGTGGTTCCAACAGCGGTCCGCAGTGCGGAGCCACGCGGTAGGTGATGCGCCGGTAACGACGCCGCCCCGCAAGAAGCCGCTCCCGGCGAAAGCGCAGGAATAATCAGCGGTAACGCCGCTCTAATCGGGTCAACCTTCAACCTGTCTGCCACAACCGAATGTGGCAGACAGGTTTTGTTTATGCCGGATATTGATGTTTGCGAATTTTTGGGGTTTGCCTTACAATCCGGGCTGGTTTTGGCAGCTTATGGGGTTCACGCAGCGAAGACTCGACGACGGTTAAGCAACGGCACGCAATGTGATGCCCACCGTCCAATCCAAGAGTCCACTTTCCTGCATACGAAGAGGAGATCTTTCCGATGAACGTTTCGAGTTCTGTGCGCATCTTGGCGGCGACCGCCGTGTTGGCGTTCACAGTCACGATTCCTGCAAACGCTGGTCTATTGAAGAAATTGAAGGGCGGCGGTTCTTCCGAGAACGCGCCCGCCCCAGCGGCGGAATCCGCTGCACCGCCTGCGGCAGAGACCGCTGCGCCCTCGGGTGGCCCGAAAATGATTGTAGCGGTTGGCGCGTTTGAAGGTGCGGGGAAACTGGGCTGGGATGAAGGTCCGGTGATGGCGGCGATGTTGCAAGACGCGCTGATGAACTCCGGGCGTTTCCTGGTGGTCGATCGCGCTACGCTTGATTCGGCGCTGAAAGAGCAGGACTTGGGGGCCGCAGGCCGAATCAATTCCCAGACGGCGCTCAAGATTGGCTCAATTGTCGGCGCGCAATATCTGATTCAAGGCACGGTGACCCAGTTCGAGCCGGGTGAGTCTGGTCAGAGCGGTCGCGTTGGCGTACCGCTTCCAGGTGTGGGCAGCATTGGTATCGGCGGGAGCCAGGTGACGTCAAAGATCGCGATGCAGCTTCGCATCATTGACCTGACGACGACGGTGGTATTGTCGACGCACAAGGCGGAGCACACGGGCAAACACAAGTCAATCGGCGCGGATGTTTATGCGAAGGGCTTCAGCGTGGGCGGCGATCAGTTCAAGAAGACGCCGTTGGGCGAGACCGCGGAGAAGTGTATTGCGAAGTGTGTTGATCACATCATCGCGACGCTTGGCAAACAGCCGTTCCGCGCGCGTGTGGCGGCCGTTGAAGGCAAGACGATTATCATCAACGCTGGCAGCAACCGTGGCGTGTCCGAGGGTATGACGCTTGCGGCGATGAAGCAGGGCAAGACGATTACGGATCCGGATACGGGGCTTCCGCTTGAGGTGAGCTTCACGAAGACGGGTACGGTGAAGGTGGACAGCGTCTCCGAGAAGACGGCGCGTTGCTCGCTTGTTGACGGCAAGTCGCCCGCGGTGGGTGATGCGTTAGAGATTGCGCAATAGCGGTTAACCGCATTTTTTTGGCGAGTTTTGAGGCGCCCCTGAACTTGGGTTCGGGGGCGTTTCTTTTTTTGGAGATGATTGTAAATCATGTGGGTCGTCATCCCCGTTGGGGTTGATACGTTGGGTGGGGTTGTAACCCCGGGTTGCGCGCCGGCGTCTATTCGGAATTGAATGTGAGGCGCGAGGCGGTGTGCCGCGCTGTTGGCGTTGAGTTTGTTCTTGTTGGTGCTTGTTCAGGGGCTGGGGTTTCAAGGTTGTCTTGGGAGTACTTCGATCCTGGCTTGTTGCGCAAGATTCTTTAGCAATGATTCGACATACTGGGGGTCGCGAATGTCCTTGAAGCCGAGATCTTCGCGGTGTCTGTCGCCGTCGCTGTCCTTCCATGCTTCGAAGGTATCGCGCAAGCCTTGCGGTAAATCTTCTACGATTGTTGTGGTCATGTTCTATCAGGTTATTCGGTCCGGCATATCGAAGCGATGGATTACACTACAATTCCTGTCTTGGCTTGCAGGTGGAGCAGGAATAGCTTTGCTGTTCGCCACCGCGAAAACATAGAATGCGGCGAGTTATCGAGGGATTCTTTGAGTATGCTTTCTATCGGAACACTTAAATTTGATGGCACGCCGCGAATTGCGGTGCCATTTCGCGACGGAATGGATGCCGGTTCGATTGAACGGGCGGTGCGGGAAGGCGCGGATATTGCGGAACTACGCATCGATGAATTTGCCAATCGAGATGCGGGGCATGTCATAGGCGAGGCGAAACGGTTTGTGCCGTTGCCGGTATTGGGCACAATTCGTTGCGAGGCGGAAGGCGGAAAATGGGTTGGTGTCTCCGACACGGACAGACTGGAACTGTATCGCGCGATTATCCCTTACGTTGATGCGGTGGATGTGGAGCTATCATCGGGGGCGATTCTGAGTGACGTAATTGCCGCGGCTCATGCGGCGCACAAGCCGGTGATTGTTTCCTTTCACGATTTCGCGCGAACACCGGACTGCGGCATGCTGGACGATGTCGCGCTGCTGACCAAGGTCGCGACCAAGAAGACCGCCGG
>ERZ761602.5131-NODE-5131-length-15830-cov-3.871442_pt1 | contig 15830 bp, 17 predicted proteins | sample MGYA00512165_ERZ761602 | MGnify/ENA primary metagenome ERZ761602 (study PRJEB28899, sample SAMN02445085) | bioreactor sludge metagenome | biome: EBPR sludge; isolation source: Thorneside wastewater treatment plant | place: Australia: Brisbane, Thorneside...
CCTTATATCCATGTATGGCCTTGTTTGCTTCGGCAATAATTTTGGTCTTGGCTTCGGCTATCCTAGGGGCCAAAACACTTTTCAGTTTAGGGGGCAACGAACCTATCGCAGGAGAAAATTCGATATTTACGTCTCTAAAGAAGTTCTCTCCGACTTTCACTCGCGTAAAAATTGCCAACTCGGCGTCAATCTCGGCGTTACGGTTTATTATCGTGGCGGAGGTTTCGCTGAATGCTTGATATCTTGCGAGCTCGGCTTTGCTGAGCTTGCTCAATTCCCGTAACGCGGTTATCTTTGTTTCGAGCTCCGACTTCTGCTTTTGGATCGCGCCCTTATCACCCAATTCTTTTAATTGGATGTTCAACGCGTCAAATTCCTCAGAGTTCTCGAACCAACTTTCCACTTTTTCGGCAATTCGGCGATTATAGGATGCAACATTTGCCATAGCTTGCTCATAGTCAGCTTGGAACTGAGGTACCAACTTAAAAAGTATAGGCTCGATCTTCGCCTTGATTATATCGGCATTCTTGGTCATGTCGAACAGATAGTTTTGAGGTATGTAGACAATATTGCCGGGACTCTCGTCGTTGGTACTCCCATCAGCCCATTGGATCGAATACTCCAGTTTAATTTTGTGCCAGTGGTAGTCCTCGCCTTCACCAGGACCATCGATAATGTTCGCAACTCCATCCGGATCAACTGAGTGAGCAATGTACGCGAGTAGGGCCGATTTACCTGATGAGCGACTGCCAATGATCGAACATAAATTGTCATTAAATACGATTTCTGCAGGAAAGTCGGCGGAGTCGCCGAATGTTAATTTTCGGATTACCTTGTATGCGTCTTTCTCATCAGGTTTGAGTGGACCAATGTAAACCCGTTCTCCTGACTCCGGTTCATATAGAGTTTGTCGGAGCCCGTCATACGTGGTGTCAGCTTTAAGCCAAGTCACGTCTTTTGTAATCGCGCGTTGCTTTCTACCGCCTGCTTCGATTTCTTCTGCCACCCTTTTTCCCAGGAAGGCCTCGATATCTCCAAAAGAATGGCTGTCGCTGCTCGCAAACGTTGGCTTTCTCGGCGAATTAAGAGCGTTGTCTTCAAATCTGTCTAGCTTTAGGAAATGGTCGACATTTTTCTGACCACCAAAGAATGCGTCACTAAACTTGTCGATTTCGTCGCAAATATTCTCTTTTCTCTTCTTTCCGCGTACCGCTCGAATTCCGTCATTGTTTGCCGCTGTTATTACCAAAAAATGGTCTTGTCTGATAGCCCTTTTTCCGAAAGTTTCCTCGAATGCCTCGGCTATTGATTGCCTGCTCACTGTCGCAGACTCGAAATCATCCGAAGTAGCCAGTTCAGCACAAGTAACAGCGACGGATCTTGGACCGGTTTTTTCAACTTTCAATCTGCTTAAAAACTTATCCACACTCGACAGGGAATTCGGGTTGAACAGCAGGTGAACATTAACTTCCTCAGTTTCTTTGTTCACCGTCTCATTTAGCCTTAGTTCGAGGTTAAAGAAGAAGACTTTTTCCGATTTGGGATAACGCTCATTGAAACGACCTATAAACGCCCGGAATGCATCTACCGAAAAGTAGTCGGTGATACCGAATACCTGAACGTCGGAAGCTTCTAATATACTGCAAAATTTGTCGAGTCGCTCTGCGCCATCATTGGTGTCATACGCATCATTAAGTTTACATCCAGGAGGATGAACCTGCAGGTCCCATTTTCGCCAAAGTGAACCACGTGGATCGCAAATCATGGAATTAATCTTTCCGGCTTAAAATGAGGGCCAGTTGTAGCTTGTTGATTCATGATTTGCAGCCGTTCGTATATTGCAATTGGCCCAATAAGACACTGGCGAACAAATCGTCACATGCCACCACTGATTAAGATCACCCCACCATTGAGCCCAAGTCGTTGCCTGGCCTTCGTCGTCAATCATCGGAATTGCTGGAAATGGGATGGTCGGTACTCGGTCACAGATCCAACAACTAAAGTCTTGAAGAGCGAAGGCATACCATGGTCCCTCAATCACGTCTTTGGGAATATTCATCACCCGTCTCATTAGCCACAAGCGTAACAGGTAAGGGAAACAGAGGCAAGATAGGCAGGACGTGGGGACTTTAGGACTTTGTAGCGGGTATGGTGCACCAATTCGCCTAACGCGGAAAATTCAAGCTATTCTCCTGCTCAAGCCGCACAATCTTGGCCTTCAACGTCCCTAAAGACCCCATGTCCCCGTAGACGTGAGGCCGACTCCGGGTTAGACTCAAAGTGACCCACAACCTTCGCGAGCATCTCGTCCAAAGTTCGAAGTCTGGCTCGTGACGGGGCACCCTTAAGGACACCCGACCGTTTTGCTATCAAATCAAACGGAAAACACGGCTTAACCACAACATCTTTCCCGTTTACCGTTCGGTTCGAAGTGGCCATTTTGATTAAATCGCGCTTTTCTGCGGGAATTCCCATTTTATAGCCTAAATAAAGGCTTTCTGCGAGTTCGAAGAATTTCGTTACCGTCTCACCTAGAGAGCCGGTTGACGCAGTCATGGCCTCCTTCCGTTCCGCAATATCCTGCTGTTCCATCAATAGTTCGGCTTTGCGTTCTTCGTACTCGCACTTATTGATCAGCTTGTCGATTACCGCATCCGTTAGCCGGGAAAGCCGCTCGCGGACTTCATTGTGCCGCAGTTCGAGCGAACGCAATTCACGTTCGGTGGTCGTTTGCCAGTTGGTCTTGAGCGTTCTCAATTTGCCTTGTAGATACAGGCGCTCACGGTTGCTGAACTGGAGCGGGATGAATGCCGCTTCAATGGCAGCGTCGATTGCTTCTTCTCGCACAGAGGCCTGGTTGCAGCCCCGAGTATGGCAGCGATAATAAACGTGCCCTTTGTGGCCTTCGCCAGTTAACGTGTTACCACATTTTGCGCAAGTAAATAAGCGCCGAAACGTATAACCATGGCGCTGGGGACCCGCAGTGATTCTTCCCTTTAAGACCAGCTGGACACGATCAAAGACGGATTTCCGAATCAGAGGAGGATGGTTGCCTTCAAACATTTCACCGGTTCGGTGAATACGAATTAACCCAACGTAAAATGGGTTATGAAGCAATATAGACAGTGAATTTCGGCAATATGGTTTGCCACTTGGCGCTCGAAGTCCCAGTTTGAAGAGCTCGTGACGTAGCGTGTGAAGGCTGTATCGGCCTGTGGCATACAGCTCGAACGCTTTCTGAACAAGGGGGCCGGAGACGGGATCAATGGTTTTGGGAATCCCTTTTCCTTGGTTCAAGTAGCCCCTGGGAGCAGGTAGCGGGTAAACGCCTTGTTTCAAACGACCGTAGAAGCCTTTTCGTGTTTCCTCCTTGAGATTCCGAATGTAGTCTGCCGCCACGACGGCTTGAATGTCTGCTGACAGCCGCCCTCCGCGAGAACGAAGGTCGAGACTTTCATTGGCGAAATGGATATCGACGCCGCGATCAATCATTTCTCCCAGATTGGCCCAATCTTTAAGGTTTCGAGCACTCCGATCGATCTTGTGAATGACGACACCTTGAACCTGGCCTTTATTCAAAAGCGAAAGCATCCTCCCAAAGATTGGCCGGCCACGTTTTGCCGCAGTCTGACGCTCTTCGAACCATTCAACGATTGAGAAGTTCTGGGCTTGGCAGTATCGCTCAATAGAAGCGCGCTGTTCTTGTAGCGAAACGCCTTTTTCTCCTTGCTTAAGCGTGGAGACACGAATGTAGCCAAAGACTTTTTTCATAAAAATTGAAGGGGCGGATACTGGTCAACGGATCGTAGATCGGATTTCCAAATCCGTCAATGCCTCGAACCGCGCATAGGCTTCGGGGTCGGATCGAATGCGGTTAAATATATGAATCATTAGCTCCAAGTACTCACCGAACACCGCATCGGCCTCACGTTGTTGTTCGGGTGAGAGCTCGGGATAAAGATCTTCAATTGTTACGGTTTCTTCAATTTTTCCGTTACGCGACATCGCACCATTATCACTGTAGCTCGTACCAGCATACAGGGGGACAAAGTAGTCGCAGTACCAAGAAAGCCAACCTACTTGTTTGACGCTATGAGCGATATCGTCCGAGGATGGAGCACAATTCCCAATACCATGATGAATCGGTGCCTGGCTACAAGCCGGTTCACGAAATTCTGAACAACAAACGAAGTAAATGGGACTTGCCCATGGTTTCGACCATTCTCCCGGACGATAGTGTGGTCGAAATGGTTTTTGATCCCAAGGAGAAAGTCACGAGACTTTGTCTCTATCGAGATGAGGCGGTGAGATATGTGAACAAAATTGAAATCAAGGGGCGAGTCCATGTTCCGTATTCCGCCAACAACAACCTCGTGCACAACGAAATCATCCTTTTTCCATCGCAAGCAACAGAGTACGGAACAGAAAGGGAGCTTGTAGCTGAAATACATTCTTTTATACACCGGTACGTGGATATCGACTCAACCTTTGAACATGTCGCTGCATACTACGTCCTGCTCTCTTGGGTCTACGACGCATTCAATGAATTGCCGTACCTGCGAATTCGCGGTGACTACGGTACCGGGAAGACGCGATTCCTGCTGACCATCGGTTCACTCTGTTACAAGCCGATATTTGCCAGTGGGGCCTCAACGGTTTCGCCGCTCTTTCGCATGCTGGAAAGCTTTCGGGGAACGCTGATTGTCGATGAAGGAGACTTTCGCTTCAGCGACGAACGGGCGGACTTAGTTAAGATTCTGAACAACGGCAACGCCCGTGGGTTTCCGGTTCTCCGGTGCGAGACCAATCAATCCAGGGAGTTTAATCCAGCGGCCTACTCAGTGTTCGGGCCTAAACTAGTTGCCATGCGCGGAACATTTGACGATCCAGCGCTGGAAAGCCGATTCTTGACGCACGAAGTTGGTCTTCGTCCACTACGGAGCGACATTGCGCTCAACCTGCCTGTTAACCAACGCGAGGAAGCCCGACAACTTCGCAACAAGCTGCTCATGTTCCGGTTTAAGAAACGGCACCAAGTTCAAGTTCAACCATCGCTTGCTCGCAAGTCGGTTGAACCGCGCCTGAACCAAATACTTCTACCTCTGCTCAGCATTATCGACGACCCGGAAGTGCGGCGACACATCGAACAATTGACCGAGAATCAGCAGCGCCAGTTAATCGCGGAACGCGGCGAGAGCACCGAAGGACAAATCCTCGGAATCATTCGGGACCTCGTCGACAGCGGCGAATTGCGTTTATCCATCAAGGCTGTTACGGACATGTTCCGAGACCGGCATGGCGAAGATTGCGAACGTAAAGTCTCCAACAAGTGGATTGGATCGATCATACGGAAAAAACTCAATCTTCGGACCTTGAAAAGCAATGGCACATACTGCCTTGCGGACATTAACGCCGATGTACTTACCGCTCTCTATGAGAGATACGGGGTGTAGCAAACGGGACATATCGTGGACTTGGGGACTTTCATGCGCTACCGGACTAACTAGGGCCATGAATACTAAGAGGATTCTGTTCGGGCACCGCGACAATGGGCTACCAGAAATGGAAGTCCCCAAATCCCCAAGTCTACTGCTTCATTTGGAAAGATTAATCTGTCAGAATGATGCTATAAGTGAAATCTACTCTTGATTCGCCATTCTTTGCGTTTTGGACAATATCTCCATCCTTTGGCACCGTCTTCATTCCGCTAAACTAACCGCATATTAGGTCGATTTTTATTAACCCAACTCATTCAGGTGTGAGTCGTTCACAAACACCCAACCATCTTCGCTCGTACCGCAAGCGCTTTAGGTTGTCCCAGGAAGAATTGGCGATGCTTGTGGGCTGCGAAGATGCAACAAAGATTTCCAACTATGAACGCTTCAAGCGCCTGCCCGGCCTTGAAACAGCGTTGCGCATGCAAGCTCTCTTTGGGGTGGCCGTGGCCGAACTCTTTCCCGGCTTAGCGCAAGAAGCACAGTTCGATGTCAGACGAAGATTGAAGCAGCTTGCTGCACGTCTTTCAAATGCATCGAAATCTGCCGAGAAGATAAAGACCATCTTCACGCTACCCGGTTGTCTCTATGAGAAGAATGGTAAGCAATAGAACCATCCTGGCCATAAAGCTCGCCACACGCGGCTTCGGCTACGTAGTTCTTGATGGACAAAAACTCATCGATTGGGGAACCAAGGAAACGCGATCGGACAAAGAGCGCCGTACTCTAAAACAGTTGGAAAAGCTCATTGCCGTCTATACGCCGAAGCACTTGCTCCTTCCAGACTATTCCCAGTATCCACGTCGCCAAACCGAGCGCATATTGAATCTGACTAAGTTTATCGCTACATACGCAACCCAGAATGGCCTGTCTCTCCAACTCGTTTCGTGGCCCAAAGTCTGTGCGTATTTTCGGGTGGCAGGTGCTGCAACAAAACATGAGATGGCGTTGAAGACTGCAGAGCGCTTTCCAGAACTGGCTTCCTTCGTTCCTCCGTTCCGCAAGCCGTGGATGAGTGAACATCATCGCATGTGCGTCTTTCAAGCGGCGGCGCTTGCCCTCTCGTATCTTGAGGGCGTAGTGGGGCGCATTGCCAAGCGCGAAGAATGATGCGACCGAAACTTGTTGCAGGAATGGCGTTTTCGTCGCAGTGTTTCGCCATTGCCGTAGTGTCCGGTTCAGACTGCGTGTATAACGCCGTGCGCAAATTGGATCTGTCCCTCACGACGTATGAAAAATTGCGAATCCTCTACAAAGAGATTCACGCAATATGCCGCCACTTGGAGCTAAGTTCCTTCGCTATCGTTGCGTATTCAAAGAGTGCGAAAGCGGGAGCGCAGTTCCCAACTATTGCAGCGAGGGAAATTCGGGTACTCGCTCGGCGCAGATGCCTTGCGATCAGAAGAGTTAGACACGCCTCGATTCACCAGTTCCTGTCCGGGTCCAAACTCTCAAAAAATCAAACAAAACTATTCCCAGATATTGCCTTTCAGCAGTCGATGACCTCCCAGCAAAGAGTGTTGCAGCGCGAGGCGGCAGGCGCGGCCATACTGGCCTCATTCCCAACACGCCAATACCGCTCCAATCCCTAGCCCCACAGTACCTGTCTCACGGCCGCGAAATTATTAATAACCCATCGTCGCGGTCGTGAGGCCGGCAGTGTGTCGGTCTGAGTTCCTTTACAACCGAGACCAATGTCTCAAGGAGTAGCATTATGCCGAGTGTACAAAAAGCTCACAATGAATTGTACCGTCGGAAGCCGGACGAGGTTTTTCCAACGTTCATGGCTCTATTGACGCACTGCGAGCGCGTCCGGGCCACCTCCCAGACCTATTGGTTGGAACCGTACAGGGTGCGTCCACAAGCCGATGACCTGCGAATGGTCTTGGAACTTGATGAGGAGCCGTTCAACCTGAACGATTGGAGTTTCGGGCAACTGTGTCGTCAGGCGGACGTGCAAAAGGACACTGTTAACCGTCTGTCGCCGGAAACGGCATGCCGCGTTCTGGTTGAAACCCTCCCTGCTGGCAATAAGCCGCAACAGATTTATGTTGCGGAGAAGACAGTCGCCGCTATCCACGGCGTGAACTACACGCGAATGTTCAACGCCGAGGTGTTGTCTGTCGTGGCGGAATGGGCGACGAACTTTCGTCCGCCACAAGAAGCGGAGAACGGAGGTACCGGTCTGTACTGCGGGGAACAGGACATGTTTTGTTTCCTGATCGATCCGACCGGGTGGATTGAGATTGGCAAGGAGGCTTTCGCTCCAGGCTTCTTCTTGTGGAACTCGGAGGTTGGGCGACGGACGGTGGGTATCCAAAGCTTTTGGTTCCAGGCCGTATGTCAGAACCACATTGTCTGGGGCATGACAGACGTGACCGAGTTCTCGCGCAAGCATACGAGCAATGTCAGGGAAGCGCTGGATCAGATTCGAGGGATTATTGAGAATCTTATCGAGCGGCGCAACCAAAACCGCGATGACTTTGTTCGGATTGTCAGGCAGGCGATGAAACACACCCTAAATGGCGAGGACGACGCGGTTCTTCGCGTTCTGTTGGATCACGGTTTTAACCAAGCGCTAGCCAAGGCCTCGCTGGAACTCGCGCAGCGTGAGGGCAGACTAACGGTCTTCTCGCTGGTGGATGCATTGACCCGGATTTCGCAGGAACGCTGCAAGAACGGCGGCGATCGGGCCGAACTCGATCAGAAAGCCGGGCGATTGCTGTCGCTTGTGGCATGAGGGTGTGCCCATGGGTGATGCAAGCGATCTGGCAGATATAAGCCGCTTCATGGAGTCGCCGGAGGGCCGAAGCATTTTAGAGGCAGTCCGTCGACGGTTTGAGGGCAAGAGTATCCAAAGTGTCCTTTTCAAAGACGATACACCTTACATTGCCATAAGGCTTCTGTTTGATGACGGTTCAAGAGTGCAATGTATGATGCTGGAACTCAGCCTCTATGCCATTCGCGATGAGTACCAAGATGTACTTGATCGCGAATACCGCGCTGAGCGCACACGCACAGGCGAAAAATCAATGGAACAGCGTGTCCACTAAACAAGCGCTTTACCGCCATATCCTTGATCATTCAGGTATGGCGGTTTTTTATCCTTTCCGATTCCATTCGTAGTTGGAAAGCCACACGTCGTCCAGGGTGTTGTCATACCACATGCATTGGCCGGTCATGCGACGGGAGTCCGCGTTGACCTTAAGTACAAAGGTGCCTGTACCGGCGAGCACATGGGAGTTCTTTCGCCAGAACGTGCCGTAGAATACGTTACGTTTCAGTATACCCTCGTATTGAAACAGGTCTGTCGGCTCACCTTGAATGTGGCCGATTCCGCGTATGTGCCGCCCGTATTGTTGAAGGTTTGCGTCGATGCCCCGCAAGCGAACGCTTCCTTGCCGGGTGGGATCTTCGAACTGAACGGCCCATGCCGTTCCAATGTGAGGTATATCGCGGGAGATCGCGAGCGAGAACTTGGACAGCTGTCGGCGCGAGGCCGGTCCCGCTATATGTGCGGCCAAACTGAACGCATAACTGATGGCGTCTGCCAATAGGGTGATCATGTTACATTTTGGTTAATTCCTTATAATATACAATCATGTTGCCTCCGCAAGGGAGATAAGGGGTAATAATGCCACCAGGCACCATCCCCATCTTCTGATAGAAACTGCGGGCTGCGGCGAACTCCGGTGTTGAGTATGTCTCGACGAAGAGTTTCCGGTGACCCAGTTGCTGAGCGCGTTCCGATGCGAACTGAAAGAGCGTTTGGCCAAAACCCAGGCCTTTGAGATTGGGATCAACCGCAAACCACGCTAGCCAGATATTTTCTGGCGGACCCCAAACGTACCGATGCAGGCCCACGACGCCTAGGGTAACCGACTCGACTGCGGCGACGAAGTAGATACGGCCATCGTCAATACCATGACGTGCGCATCCAAAGTGGAGAATGAATGTTGTCCTTGCTTGTTCTGCTTCCGCTGTATTCATCGCCGACCGAACCAGATCGACCGCTGAATCGATGTCGGCTTCCGTCATGGGAAGCACTGAAGGACACAAAGCGGCCTTGTCGGTCCAACGGTCCACCTGGCTGTCTGTAACTACAAGCAATTTCAGCTTCCATATAAAAAATTAAATGTCCCACTTGAGGGACATTATGCCCGATACCATCCCTTCCCACAAGTGGGACATCGATGGGACAACTGGCTCAACGTTTGGCGAACCGATTGCGAGGATTACGCGGCGAAATGTCTCAACGGCAGTTTGCGCGTAAGTTGGGGATCTCTAAGACCTCGCTCAGCCGCATGGAAATGGCGGAACAAAACGTCTCGCTGAAGACGCTGGAGCACCTTTGTAAACGGCTCAAGTGCGACGTTGGAGATCTCTTCGATACATGATGCAGCGCTCACGAAACGATTCCTACTGCGCTTGAAGTAGACTCGTGCGAGCTAAGCGCTGACACCCGGACTAGGTGTATTGCGCGCTCTCCTAATCCCGAGCAAACTGACAGTCTGAATCAATGCGAATCCGCAAATGCTAACGAGCGTTATTGTGCCCCCAAGATAGAAGTCCCAGGGGAAATAGTAGATTTGTAGCGAGTGGCTTCCTTTGCCTACCAACACCCCTGTCTGCGCATGGTTTACTCGCCGAACTTCGGCTGGGACTCCGTTGTCTGTAGCGCGCCAATCGGGGTGCCACGTTTGAGAAATGACGACAACACCTTCCCCGTCCGATGTAAACTCCGTCATTATTTCCCCGGCAGATGCACGGGTTATGGACAGTTCTTGGAAAGTGGCGTTACCGGAGACGGGCAAATCATCGACTACACACTCCCTTTTTGGGTCGATCGCGCAAACTTGATCTATTGCGGTCAACCCCGGTGGTGGCGCTACTGCATTGGCCACCAGATAGGCACGCGGCAAAGCCGACTTTCGCTCATAAATGAAACAGATTGCCCCAGCGCCTTCAGGGAGACTTCGATGTACTTCGGTGTATTCTTCCGAAAGCAATCGCTCCATTGTAATGACGTACCGGACATTCATCATGTTCAGGACATTGGGACAAACCAATTCCTGTAACGCCGGCACGTTCACTTCTACGATATCGGCCTGGGGTCGCGACCAAAGCTTGTTATAGAATTCCAGGTAGTGTCCGTAAACTCCGGGATGGTAGCCACTGATCGTCTCGACGCCATATTTTCCGGCTAGTTGCTGATCAAAAGTACCGGAGAGGTCGAGGACGCGAAACTCTTCCTCGGTACGCCGTGTTGCCAGAAACTCTCCAACGGATGAATCTGGAAGTGTTTTTTGCACGTCCACGGTTCTTATAAGGAAATTCCAATAGTACCCAAGCTCGATGCAGAGCATGGCAAGGCAAAGGATGTGCCATGCTTTGTTGGGAATTCGTCGAAATGCCCACAGAACTGCGGCTGACGCAAACAACATCGAGGCAACCAAGGGGAGAAGCCGCGTCCATCGCGGTTCAATAGTCGCCACATCCATCGCCAACGGTATCACCAAAGCAAACTGCGCCAAAACACCCGCGGCTATCGCTGGGCCAAACCGCGATGGGCTGTGAGTGCTGGCGCGTGAAGCGAGTGTGGCGGCCAACAGCGCGACGATAAAGTTGACATAAAACAACAGACGGCCAGGCGCTCTAAATAGCGAGAATCCAGGTATAAGGGAGTATGCGATTCGGTGGAATGGGGTGTGTGGCCCCATCGCTACGAGGACAAGCAAGATTGCCACTACGAAGAGCGCTAACACGCCTCGTTGCTTGAAGAGCAAAAATGGGGCGGCCAAAGCGAAACTGAGAGCAATGACACCGGGGTAGCTGACGGTCTCCCAGAAGAACATCATTTCCGCATCGTTGGCGAGGGGCATCGGGATTGGCGCGTTCCACATCGGCCAAATTAATCTCAACACATCTTGCCATGAGACACTATTCATGGTTGCGAACGCGTAGTCGGCTGAGCCGACGCGCCCGCTTAGAAGCAGGGTTTGTCGCACGACGGGAAGCCACCAAACGGCACCCATGAATCCGAACGCAAAAACGCCTGTGAAGTACAACAACACCGGACGGGCTAACGAAGACGCAATCCCCTTGAAATCTCGGCCTGAGTACGCGTGGATTAGCACATAGGCAAACGCGAACAGGACGTTCAAGTAAAGGACCTGGATGTTCCCGAAGAGCCCGATTATGGCCAGCGCTATTCCGATCCAAATCGACGAACTTAGGTTTTTTCTCCTCAACATGTCCTCGACTGCAAGCAGGAGCCATGGAAGTGCAAGTATGGTGGGTATGACTTCCAGGTGACCCGCGAAGATGTGCGCGCCGATTTTTCCGTTTAGCGAAAACATAACTGCGCCCAAGAAGGCGGAGAATGGCTCGATACCCCGCTTTCTGCAGAGTAAGAACATTCCCCAAGCACCGAGAGTCACATAGAGCCAAAATTGGAAGCCAAAAAACTGGGGTGACAAGAACAACCAGAACAGTGGCGTCAGCGGCATCAGCAATTCCGGGAGGGGGTCGCCAACGATGGACTTTCCACAGAAGACCGTTGGATCCCAGAGGGGGAAGGCCCCCCAATTGTGAAAGCTGTGCCATTGGGCTGCCCGGTAGGTAAAGTGGGTTCGGACAACATCATTTGCCCAAATCATCTGCGTTGGATGTAGAAATATGGGATGAAAGAAGATGACCGTCAGAATCGTCAAGAGCGAGAGATTCCACCCGGTAGTGGCGGGCCAAGCTGCCCGTACTTGTTGTACCTCAAGTCGTTTGCGTGACATACAGCTACGCTTCAACCGGGATCGGCGATTCACAGGCACGTTGTAGTCGCCCCAAGGAAGCACAAACTACGTCGGCTACCTCTTGCGCGGAAATACGGTCGAGGCACCGGAAATCGCCGAACCTACAGCGCAATGGTCTTGGCGAGTATCGGAAACAGGGCTGGCAATCCATTTCCTGAGCGACTTCAGTCCGTGGTGCGCCGGGGATACGAACCCAATCCCGGCTTGTGGGACCAAATATCGCCGTCGTTGGAACCTGCAGCGCACCGGCAATATGCATCAGGGCTGAGTCGTTCGATACAAAGTGATCGCATTTCGAGATGATTCCACTCGTAAGAAGCAGATCGTCGTTGAGCACGTGGAAAACTTCCAAGGGTGTCGCGGGGGAGATTTCAGACAAAAGCCTCTCCTCGTCCGGCCCGCCAAACAGCAGCACCACTGCATTGCAACGAGCGCGAATTGTTTTGACCAATTCGGCGAACTTGTGCGGTTGCCATCGCTTGTGTAGATGATTTTTTCGCACGCTACCGCCCGGATGAATTCCAACGATTCGTCTGCCCAGAATTCTATGGCGGACGAGCCATTGATCTGCCATTCGAGCGGCATCTTCCGGCAACGTCATCGTGACGTGAGGATCGTACCCCGAGTTCCCAGTGACAAGGCCTACAAGCCTCAAATTTTCCTCAATATTGGACAAGGCATCATCCTCGACAACCGAATGGGTGCAAAGAAAATTTCCGCAGACAATGTCGAGGTTTTTGTACCGGTGGCCTATCCGCGCGCCCGTACCAATGAACCGGGCGATGATGTTGTATTCCAGGCGGTTTGAAGGATACCCAAGTATCAGCGTATCGAAATTTCGCGCACGCAGGGCACGGCAAAACTTTAGGGTCCTAAGTATTCCTTGCTTAATGAAATCAAAGAAGAGAACTTCGTCGACATTCGAATCGTGACGCAGAATCTGCGCGGTGCCCGAATACATGCACAGGGCCGTGACCCTTGCGTGCGGCAAGTCCCGTTTCAGCGCACGAAAAGCAGGAGTAAACAGAAGTGCGTCGCCAATTCCAGGGAGACAAAATACGAGTATATTTTTCACCTGAACCATTGCACCCACCAGCCCGTGTGTCGCTGACGTTACACATGTTATCGTGCAAATCGATGCACTATGTCAATAGGCACAAGTTTGTGCTATAACGATTTGAGGTTGGGATTATTTGCCTGGGCGATGTATCAGGGGAGTAGACGGTGCAAAATCTCGCTCGATGGAGTCTGACGGGCTGTTTCTTCTTGCTGGTTTCGCTGGGAGTCGTCGCCGATCCCGGTCCACTTCTGTTTGTAGACACTCCCGAAATCAATTTTGGACTGGTACGGAGCACTGAGATCGTCGAAAAGCAGATTGAACTGACGAATCGCCAGTCCTATCCCATTCAGATTCTTCGTGCGGTGTCGTCCTGTGGGTGCACCGTCGCGACAATTCAAGAGCAGGTTCTAGCGCCAGGAAAGTCTGCGCGACTTGCCATCCAACTTGACTTAGAAGAGTATACCAGCGACCGCGTTTCATCGCTGATAACCATCGAAAGCGCCGAGAAAGGGGTGGTGGCTGCACAACTTGTTGTCAAGGCGGAATTGGAGCCGGAATTGAAGTTTTCCCCTGCGCCAGTAGATTTTGGCCGTCAAAAGCGAGAAAGCAAGGTATCCAAGACAATCTCGGTGCAACACGTCTATGGCCCTGAGGTGCAGATTGAACGTATTGAGGTGCCTGGCGCGTTGGCCGTGGACTTCGAGCCAGCGCGCGTTGCAGAAGGGAAGAAGCTTGAATTCAGCGTAACGCTCTTCGCGCAATCCGACGCAACGTTGAACGACAACATACTCGTGTATACGGACTCGAAGCGAATTCCAACCCTAAAGATCCCGGTGAGATATGAAATCATCGGGGTCGAGTGCGTCGTTTCGCCGAAAGTGCTGGTGTTTGGAAGCAAGCTGCCAACGGACGAACTCGGTCGTATCACAATCAACGGTCCATTGAAACCACAAATCATAAGCGCGAGTTCGTCTAGTCCAGAACTCGAGTTCAAGCTGGTACAAACCGAAGACGCTTCCACTCAGGCTGTGAGCATGTTTGCTTCTGCTGGCGCAACGCCCGGCAAGAAAGTCGGCCAGATTCTTCTGGAAATCCGGGAAGGCAATCTCGTCGAAAAGCGGGAAGTGCCATTCTTTGGCACCCTGACGAAGCAATAAGTCTAATACAGAGGCTTTGGCCAAAGGTAGCGCGATCGATGTTTCGACGAGCCAGCCGCGTTTTGGGTATCGCGTTATCAGTAGCCCTTTTCGCATGGGTGCTGTACATCGCAGACGTACGTCGGCTATTGCAGTTTCTTGCCGAAACGTCCATTTCCGCTTTCGTTCTCACAGTATTGCTCGGGTATCTAGCGATACCACTGCGAGTTTTGCAATGGCAACTGCTGCTTGGCAGGGCTCCCGAAGTTACAAACTACATTGCTCTGAAGTCTATCTGTCTCGGACATTTGGGAAACTTTCTACTCCCAATGAGAGGCGGAGAACTCGTTCGGACAGTAGTCATGGCAAGGGCCACCGGCATTCCTATTCCTCGCGTGCTCGTATCGATGGTTCTATCCAGGATACAAGACCTTCCCGTGATCGCATGTGTTCTGGGCATTTTTTTTATTTTCGTTCCAGTTTCCACCGAAGCCGTTGACCGTTCGGGTGAGATCATGGGCATTGTTTTGCCTTCTATAAGCACTGAACTCAGTCTCGCATCTCATTTGATGGCAGTCTCGGCCTTGGCATCGGCGGTGGGCCTACTTTTCTGTTATCGCTTATCGGGTCGAATCGTTGATTTCATAAAACGCACGTCGAGTTTAGTGCCACATCGTTTTTCCTCACCTTTGGTTAGGTTCTTTGAAGGCGTCGATGAAGGCATGCGCGTAGTAGGCGATACCAGCTACTTTTGGGCTTCGCAGGTCATATCGGCGTTGTGCTGGGTTATCTATACGGTATCACCTGTTCCCTTGCTTCTCGCTTTCGGTATGGACTTCAAGACGGCCTGTCTTACGGCACTCTCCAAGACGGCGATTACAACTGTGGCCCATCTGCTGCCGTCAGCGCCTGGGACAATAGGTACTTTCCATGCCTTTTGCCTAGTTTCGGTGCTGGCAGTCAATCCCCAGATGGATACCGACGCGGCATTGGCCTACGTTTTTCTTGCACATATCATTTCAGTATTAAGTCCCGCCATACCTGGACTATTGTTCCTCCCCGCTGCTTCGAACGAGTTTTTCAACATTCGATTGGCCTCGCTAGGCGAGGCGACGAAGACGGTGTCCAAGCGCTAATCTGTTGACAGCGATCAAATATTATCCCCGGATAGCGCGTGAATGATATTCAAAACCCTTGCCCGTTCGCCCTTCTCGGCAGCCCTCAAGTCCTTTCCCCTTAGTGGCTTATATCAGCAAGATTTTTTCATTGACAGATCTCCCGATTGAAGTCAATACTATTCCTGTCGTGCAGTAGGGGCGGGAGTTTGGGT
>ERZ761602.5132-NODE-5132-length-15825-cov-10.786176_pt1 | contig 15825 bp, 9 predicted proteins | sample MGYA00512165_ERZ761602 | MGnify/ENA primary metagenome ERZ761602 (study PRJEB28899, sample SAMN02445085) | bioreactor sludge metagenome | biome: EBPR sludge; isolation source: Thorneside wastewater treatment plant | place: Australia: Brisbane, Thorneside...
CCACCCTGGCCAACTCGGGCAGCTTCCTCGACCAGAACGCCTTCGACAACTTCATGTTCAACGCTTACGGCGGCGCCGATTCGACCTTCGTCAACAGCGGCAGCTATATCAAGAGCGGTGCCGGCACCACCGACATTTCTATTGGCTTCAACAATAGCGGCAGCCTGGACGTGCAGACCGGCACACTGCGCCTGGGTGGCGGCGGCAGCAGCACCGGCGGCAGCTACACTGTCGCCAGTGGCGCCACCGTCGAGTTCTCCGGCGGCACGCACACACTGACCGACATCGTCAGCGGCGGCAGCGGCACCGGTCGGCTGCTGGCCAGCGGCGGCACCGTTGACAGCAGCGGTACGCTGGTCTTCGCCGGCACCATCGGCGTCAGCGGTGGCGGCCTCTTCAACTTCAATGGCGCCGCCAGCGCCGCTGCCTTTGAACAGAGCGGTGGCACCATCGGCGGGACTGGCAGCCTGAGCATTGCCGGCGCCAGCACCTGGAGCGGTGGCAGCCAGACCGACGCCGGCAGCACGAGCTTCAACGGCCCGCTGACGCTCAGCGGTGGCGATGGACGCATCGTAACCAGTCGTACGGTCAACTTCGGCGGTACCACCACCTGGACCAATCCCAGCGACAGCACGGGCTACTTCTATACCGGCAGCGGTGCCACCCTGGCCAACTCGGGCAGCTTCCTCGACCAGAACGCCTTCGACAACTTCATTCTCAACGCTTACGGGGGCGCGGATTCGACCTTCGTGAACAGCGGCACCTATACCAAGAGCGGTGCCGGCACGACGACCATCTACATCGGCTTCGACAATAGCGGCGCCGTGAATGTAGAGGCAGGCGTCCTGACTCTCTCCGGCGCCGGCAACTTCACGAATTACAGCGGCACGACGTTGACCGGCGGTACGGTCACCGTGCTGGGTGGAGCCAGCTTCGGTTTCACTGACGCGAATGTGGTCACCAACGCGTCGACGATCGTCCTCGACGGTGCCGGCTCGAACTTCGTCGACGCCAGCACCAGCGGCGACGGTCTTGCCAACTTCGCCACCAATGCCGCCGCTGGCCGCTTCACCATCCGCAACGGACGCGACTTCACGACGGCGGGTGCATTCACCAACGCCGGTACCGTCGAAGTCGGCCCGCTCAGCACCTTCACGACTAGCGGCGCCTTCACCAACCAGGCGGCGGCAACGCTCGCACTGAGCGGTGGCAGCTTCGCCGCTCCCACCCTGAGCAACGCCGGCACGCTGAGCGGCTTCGGCAGCGTCAGCCCGCTGGTGCAGAACAGCGGCCTGGTCCGCGCCAGCGGCGGCACCCTGGTCGCACAAGCCGGCGTGAACGGCAGCGGCAACATCCAGGTCGACAGCGGCGCAACGCTCGACCTGAGCAGCGCCGCCGGCGCCAGCAGCGCGCAGCGGCTGACGATGGACGGCGCGCTCGATCTCGGCGGCCAGAACATCGTCGTCAGCAAGGACTACAGCAACGCCAACTTCGGCACCGGCAACAGCTTCAACCGTCGCAACAACGTCAGTGGCGCGGGCCAGATCGTCGGCCAGAACGCCGCCCAGACCGTCGTCGGCCAGGTCGTCGGCGCCGGCGCCAACACCTTCACCGTCGACCTCGGCAACGTTCGCGGCGGCACCACCGCCAACAAGAGCTTCCAGGTGCAGAACAGTGGAACCGGCGCCGACATCCGCGGCGCCGTACAGAGTGCTGGTGCGGGCAACGTCACCGACGGCCGGCTGGCGGTCAGCACCGGCAACTTCGGGCCGCTCGCTGTCGGTGCCAGTAGCGGCGATTACACGATCAGCTTCAGCGCCAGCAGCGGCGGTGCGCTCGTCGGCCAGAAGGCCGGCGTGGTCAGCAACTTCGACAACGTCGCCGCGCAGACCATCAACATCAATGGCTTCGCCTCGGTACTCGCGCAAGGCAGCGCGACGCCGAGTACCGACCCCGTCGATCTCGGCAATTTCCGCGTCGGTTTCACGCCACCGCCGCTGCCGACGCAGAATTTCGAGGTTAGCAACCTGACCAGCGGTAGCGGCGCCGAGCGTCTCGGCATCGGTTCGGCGGGTACCAGCGGCAACTTCGCGGCGACCAACAACCTCGGCGCCAACCTGATTGCCCCGGGCGGGCAGCAAGCGGCCGCCGTGACCGCCGCGGTCAACAACGGGGTCGCGGGCATCAACAACGGTGCGCTGACCATCCAGTACACCACCAACGGCCAGTTGATCGATCCCTCGTTCGTCACTCAGAACGCCAATGCGCAGACCATCAACCTGCAGGCGACCGGCTACAACGTCGCCGTCGGCAGCGCCACGCCGGACCCGGTGGTGCTCACCAACCAGCGCGTTGGCGGCATGCAAAGCCAGGTCCTGAGCGTCGCCAACACCGCCGCTGCCGGCAGTTTCACCGAGAAACTCAACGCCAGCTTCGGCAGTAACAGCGGCCACGCCCTCAACAACGGCGGCGCGGTCAGCCTGCTTGCCGCCGGCGACCCCGGCAGCACGGCGATGAGCGTCCGCCTCGACACCAGCGTCGCCGGTGCGCGTAGCGGCAGCGTCACGCTTGACTACCAAACGGACGGCACGGGCAGCAGCGGTCTGGGCGTCGCCAGCGTCGGCTCGCAGGTAATCAACGTTTCCGGCAACGTCTATCAGATCGCCCAAGCCAACCTGCCGGCCGACGTCGACCTGGGTAACTTCCGGCTTGGCAGCGCGACCAGCCAGGCAATCAACATCACCAACACCGACCTTGCGCCGGCCGGCTTCCAGGAAGGTCTCGACGCCAGCGTCGGTGGCAGCAGCGGCAAGGCGACCGCCAGCGGCGGGCCGATCAGCAAGCTCGCGCAGGGAGCCAGTTCCAACGCGCTCAGCGTCGGCATCGACAACGCTACGGCCACCGCCGGCGCCAACAACGGCACGGTGACCATCACGCTCGCCAGCAACGGCAGCGGCACCTCTGGTTTGGCGACCATGACGCTGTCCGACGCGACGATCAATGTCAGCGGCACCGGCTACAACGCTGCCGTCGGCAACGCCACGCCGACCCCGGTCGTGCTCGCCAACCAGCGCGTCGGCGGCATGCAAAGCCAAGCCCTGACCGTCGCCAACACCGCCGCTGCCGGCGCTTTCACCGAGAAACTCAACGCCAGCTTCGGCAGCAACAGCGGCCACGCCCTCAACAATGGCGGCGCGGTCAGCCTGCTGGCGGCCGGCGACCCCGGCAGCACGGCGATGACGGCCCGGGTCGACACCAGCGCCGCAGGAGCGCGCAGCGGCAGCGTGACGCTGAACTACCAGACCGACGGCAGCGACACCAGCGGCCTCGCCGCGGCGAGCGCCGGTTCGCAGGTGATCAATGTCTCGGGCAACGTCTACCAGCTCGCCAGCGGCCAGATCAACAGCTTGCCGCTGAATTTCGGCACGGTTCAGGTCGGCCAGTCCGTCAGCCAGATACTCAGCATCAGCAATACCGCCAGCGGCGCCGCCGGCTTCGTCGAAGACCTCAACGCCGCCTTTGGCGCCAGCTCCGGCACCGGCAGCAGCCTAATCAGCGGCAGCGGCAGCATCAGCGGCCTGATCGCCGGCGCCACCAACGCCAGCGGCATGACCGTCAGCGTCGACACCAGCGCCGCGGCGACGGTCAACGGCGCCATCGCGGTCAACTTCACCAGCGCCGGCGCCGTCAGTGGCGTCGACAACGGTCTTGGCACGCTTGCTCTTGGCTCCGTGGACTACGGTGTGCAGGGTCTCATCCAGGCCAACGTGATCAACACCGCCAGTCCGCTGATCAATAACAGCCCGATCGATCTTGGCAAGGTGCGCATCGGCGCCACCTCACCGACGGCGCTGGTCAGCGTCAGCAACCAGGCCACCACCGCGCCGCAGGCCGCGCTCAACGCGACGATCAGCGGCAACGGGCCGATTGATGCTGGCGGCAGTTTCAATTTGCTGAATCCGGGCGGCACCAACAACACCGACCTGCAGGTGGGGATGAACACCGCCAGCGCAGGCGCGATCAATGGCACCGCGACGATCGCCTTTGTTTCCGATGCCAGCAACGTCGGTGGCTGCGCGCCCAACTGCCAGCTCAACCTGCCCAGCCAGGATGTCAGCGTCAGTGGTGCCGTCTATCGCCTCGCCAACCCGCTGCTCAACACCAGCGAGGTCAGCCTCGCTGCCCGCGTTGGCGACGCTGCTCCGAGCGCGACGATCAGCGTCACCAATAGCTCGCCCGATATCTATACCGAGGGCCTCAAGGTGAGCACGGGCAGCGCACCGGCCGGCTTCACCAACAGCGGCAGCATCGGCAATCTGGCTGCCGGCGGCACCGACGCCAGCTCGCTCAAGCTAACGCTCGATACCGCCACAGCCGGCACCTTCAGCGGCTCCCAGACCCTCGCCTTCAAGTCCACCGGTGCCGGCACCACCGACGCTGTCCCGGATATCGATGTCGGCAACGGCACCGTCACTGTCGGCGGCAAGGTGTACACGCCGGCGGTGGCGACGCTAAATACTGCGTCCAACGTCAACTTCGGCATCGTGCATGTCGGCGATTCCGTCAGCCAGGCGATCTCGGTGAGCAACACGGCGCCGGTCAGCGCGCTGAATGATGTCCTGCGCGGCGAATTCAGCAGCGCCAGCGCACCGTTCTCCGGCGGCGGCACGCTCGGTGCCGGTCTCGACGCCGGGGCGACCGACAGCAGCAGCCTGAGCGTCGGCATGAATACCGCCGCCGCGGGCAACTACAGCGGCAGCGCGACCTTCGTTATGAGCAGCCACGATGCCGACCTCGTTGATCTGGCGCTGCCCGATCTGAGCGTCAGCTTGAGCGGAACGGTCAACAACTACGCCAAGTCGATCTTTACCTTCGGCATGGGCGACGGCAGCTTCAAAGCTGACGGCAACAGCTTCGTACTCGACTTCGGAACGCAGTTGCTGGGTTCCGGTGCACTGAAAACTACGCTGTACGCCAGCAACGGGGCCAATGGTCTGGCCGACCTGCTCGACGGTGATTTCAACTTCCTCGATGGCATCGATTTCGCCGAGGATGGTTTCGACCCGTTCATCGGACTCGGTGCGGGCGAACTGACCGGCCCGCTGCTGCTCACCTTCAATACCGGCAAGGTCGGGAGCTATGTCGATACCATCCTGCTGAGCGGCTTCGGCCACAATGCCAGCGGCTACCGTGACAGGGTCGCCGATGTCATGCTCACCGTGCGGGGGAGCGTGATTCAGGACGGTGGCACCGTTCCGGAGCCGGGAACGCTGTGGCTGGCGACGCTTGCGCTGTTGGCAATGGGCCGCCGCGCCATCCGGCGCGCGGCGGCCAGCGAGGGCTGACGCAGGCGGGTACGCGCGCTCGGATCGGCGCGCCTGGACCTAGGAAAGTCGCGTACGCGACTTTCCCATTTATATGGCAAGACATCTACTTCCCGAAAGAACGATATGCTGAAGCAAACCGAGTTCAGGCTGCTTACCTTGATCGCTGCGTTCACTTTGCTGGTGGCCGTGGCCAACATCGTCCTGTTCAGCCAGAACCGCGACCGGCAGCAGGAAGTGACTGCACGCGGGCAATACATCCAGCAGAGCGTGCAGCTCGAGAGTCTTTACCGCGAGATCGTCAAGGCGCTGGCCGATCTCGCGGTGCGCAACAACGACAGGCCGATCCGTGACATGCTTGCTGCGCAAGGGATCTCGGTGACGGCCAACCCGGCGCCGGTGGCGGCATCGGCTGCCCCCGCCCCCTCGACGCCAGCGGCGACCGACGTGAAGAAAGGGGAGAAGTGAGATGAACGATCTTTCCACACCGGCCGATTCGCCAACGATCCGGACGCCCGGCGGCCATGCGCTGCGGCCGAGTCCGCAGTCGAACGACGATCCGTTGCGCTGCTTCAGTCCCTTCCTGCCGCTGTTGTTGGTGGTACTGGCGGTCTTCCTGTGGACTGGTTTTCAGTGCTACCAGCTGTTTGGCGAGCGCCAGTCGCTGCTCACCGCGCACGCCAACCAGCAACGTCCGCTCGACGAATCGGCAAAATTGCGCGCCTCGCTCGATACGCTGGCTCGCGAAACGGCGCTGCTCGCCGACCAGGGCAACGCCAGCGCCCGCTTGATTGTCGAGGAACTGCGTAAGCGCGGCGTGACGATCAACCCCAACGCAGCGCCTGCCAGCAAGGGGGGTGTCGACAAGCAATAGTCTTGTCGATGCGCTGCCGGAATTCGCGCCGAAGCACCACATCTCGCCAGACGCAGGCCGCCACGGGGCGCCCCTGTAGGAGCCCGATTTATCGGGCGATGACCGCGTACTGTGTTGTCGACGACGCTCGGGGTCACGGGCACCGCCAATCGCCCGATAAATCGGGCTCCTACATGTGGGTCTGCGCGTTGTCTGTCGAACGCTGCCGGACCCCGCCATAAGCCGACCCGCCAGGCATCATCGGTGATGGCGGGCCAGGTGATCGGAAGCCGGGCCAAGCGACCTGATGGTGTCGAAAACGAAAGCTGCCGGCGACCAGCGTCGGTCCAGTGACCCGGTTATCAGCGCTGACGCGGAGGCATTGGCAGGCGACGAACTGATGATAGGATGCGCTTGACTACCCTGTTGGTGAGCTGGAGTCTGCGCCTTGTTGGAAGGGTGGGCTCCAGTTTCCAGAGTAAGCTCGAGTGCTGCTCGGACAGGGCATACCTGGGTGCAGGCAGGCCGATCGTCCCTCGTTGCACCGCAGATGCCGGATCGGGAGGGGCATGCATCCACACCACGTAGCAAAAAAGGAGAAAGCGATGAAAAGAAATCCGCAGTGGAAAAGCCTCCTGGCGAGTAGCTTGGTGACTGCCGCCCTGATGCTGGCCGCCAACGCACAGGCCGGCTTGGTACCGGATCCCTTGGGGCCAGCAGCCAGCACCCCAGCAGCCAGCGCCCCGGCAGCCAGCACCCCAGCAGCCAGCACCCCAGCAGCCAGCGCCCCAGCAGCCAGCGCCCCAGCAGCCAGCGCCCCGGCAGCCAGCGCCCCGGCAGCCAGCACCCCGACCGCCAGCAGCCCGACCGCCAGCACCCCGACCGCCACGAAAAAGCCCAATATCCTCGTGATCTGGGGTGACGACATTGGCGGCTTCAATATCAGTGCCAACAACCAGGGCATGATGGGTTACAGGACGCCCAATATCGACAGCATCGCCCAAGAAGGTGCTCTGTTTACCGATTGGTACGGCCAGCAGAGTTGCACCGCCGGCCGCGCCGCATTCATTACCGGCCAGTCGCCCATGCGCACCGGTCTGACCAAGGTCGGCTTGCCGGGCGCACCGGAAGGCATGCAGAAAGAGGACCCGACCATCGCTGGCTTGCTCAGGGCTCAGGGTTACGTGACCGGCCAGTTTGGCAAGAACCACCTCGGTGATCGAGACGAGATGCTGCCGACCGCCCACGGCTTCGACGAATTCCTCGGCAACCTCTACCACCTGAATGCGGAACAAGAGCCGGAGCATGCCGACTACCCGAAGGATCCGGAATTCAAGAAGAAGTTTGGCCCACGCGGCGTCATTCACAGCTTCGCCGACGGCAGAATCACGGACACCGGTCCGCTGACGATCAAGCGCATGGAAACCGTCGACGAGGAAGTCACCACCGAGGCGCTCAAGTTCATGGACAAGGCGGTCAAGGACAAGAAGCCGTTCTTCGTCTGGTGGAACAGTACGCGCATGCACATCTGGACGCACCTCAAGCCCTCGTCGATCGGCAAGACCGGTCTCGGTGTCTACGCCGACGGCATGGTTGAACATGACGCGATGGTCGGCCAGCTGCTGGCCAAGCTCAAGGAACTGGGCGTCGAGGACAACACCATCGTCATGTACTCGACCGACAACGGCGCGGAATTCTTTTCCTGGCCTGACGGCGGCACGACGATGTTCCGCAACGAGAAGGCGACGCAATGGGAGGGCGGCTTCCGCGTGCCGACGATGATCCGCTGGCCCGGTGTCATCAAGCCCGGAACGATCATCAACGACATCGGCGCGCACGAAGACATGCTGCCGACGCTGCTTGCGGCAGCGGGCGATGCGAAGGTGAAAGAGGAGCTGCTGAACGGCAAGACGGTAGGCAGCATGACCTACAAGGTTCACCTCGATGGCTACAACTTGCTGCCCGCGTTCAAGGGCGAGGCTGCGTGGCCGCGCAAGGAGTTCCTTTACTGGACCGACGACGGCCAGGTTGCGGCACTGCGCTACAACAACTGGAAGGCCACCTTCCTCAGGCAGGATGCCCATGGAATCGATGTCTGGCGGCAGCCGTACACGGCTCTGCGTGCGCCGATGCTGACCAACTTGCGCATGGATCCCTTCGAGCGCGCCGAGAACGAAAGCATCGGTTACAACAGATGGTGGGTGGATCACATGTTCATGTTCGCACCCGCTGGCGCGATTGTCGGCGCCTGGCTGGAGAGCTTCCGCGACTATCCGCCGCGCCAGAAGCCTGGCAGCTTCAATCTTGACCGGGTGATGGAAGCGATAGCCAAAGGCGCGGGCGACAAGTAACTCGGTGCTTCGCTGGCGCCTCGTCAAACCCAATGGTGACCGTCGGTGGCGGTCACCATTGGCGCGGCGGGATTACTTCGGAAACATCAGCTGCACCTGCAAACGCAGCTGCCAGTTGGCGGCATTGTCGGGATGGGCAACGTTGTAGTAGGCGCTGAGCTGGGTGTTTACCGGCAATTTGCCGAAGTGGAAAATCTTGCCGACGCCGCCGCCCAGCGGCACCGTCCAGCGTTGGCTGCTGTCGGCTTTCCAGTCAGCGGTGATGATCGGCGCCGAAGTCAGATAGACGCCGCCGGCGAAGTTGTAGTTGAGGAAAGGCTGCAGCAGGAAGTTGTTGTAGCTCGCGTCACTTCCCGAGCCGACCGACCAGATGTTATTCACCAGGAAGCCGTATACCCAGGGATCGCCCTTCTTGAGGTTGAGCATCACGAAGGATGGGCCGAGTCCCCAGCGGTCGTTGCCGAGGGCGTCATTGCTGTTGGTCGGCATCTGCACCACCGCGCCGGCGCCCCAGATGGCGCCCTTGGGTACGGCGGGAGACAGGAAGGCGGTGAGCTGGATGTCGCCGATGCCGTTGATTCGATCGCCACCCGGTACGAAGGCCGGCTGCGAAATCACCGGCATGATCGTGCGCGTGATGACGTTCCACTGCGAATCGACTTCGATCGGGATCACCGGCTGGATGTTGAGGATGTTCTGGGTGCCGTCGCGTGGTCCGACATTGAAGTTGGTGTTGTTCTGGAACGGTACGCTGATCAGGTTGCCGACCGGATTCTGCGCCAGTTTGGCGAGCTCTTCGGCACTCATTTCCGCGTTTGCCGGTGAGGTCAGCGCTGCCGCCAGCGATAGTGCACCGAAAATGCGGGCGGCGTCTGGAACTAACGAGTGTTTCATGGTCGTGCTCCGTGAAGTCAGGGTGTGCCGAGGAACAGGTAGAAATTGGAATAGCCGCCGCTCGAGCCGGCGTTCGAGTAGCCGTAACCCAGGTAGACCGGGCCAAAAGGCGTTTCGCCACCCAGGTAGATGGCTGCGCCGGGAATCCAGCCTTCCAGCTCGGTCTCGGTGAACGGCCGGCCGACCTTGGCGGTTTCAAGCGCTGCTCCCAGGCGCAGGTCGCCGCGCAGGCCGAGCGGCAGGCGGCCGATGATGCGCTCGGCGCGGATGCTGCCGTAGCTCATGTCGTCGCCCTTCAGCTGTCCGACCGCAAAGGCCGTCATGTTGAGCATGCCGCCCAGGTCTCCGAGGTCGTAGACCGGGAGCTGTCCGATCGGCGAACCCTGATACGACAGGCGGCTGGCCAGCACCCAGTCGCCGACGCTCAGATAGCCGCTGGCACCGACGTTGAGCCTGCTGAAGCCGCTGGCTGGTGAGTCGAAGTATTTGACGCTGCTGGACCAGCCCTTGGTGGGAAAGTAGATGCGATCGGTCTGGTCGAAATCTAGCGAAGCAAACCAGCCACCGAAAGTCTTCGATTCCGCCGGCAGGAATGGTGAGCCTGTCTGGATCGTGGCTTTCCGCCAGTTCTCCTGCCAGCCGACGCGCGCCTGGCCGAGCAGCCCGACGTTGATGCCTGCTGCCACCTGCGCGGCGCTCTGGCTGAGGGCGTATTCGGCGAGTTGGTCGTTGTTCTCGTAAATCCCGGTCGATGTGCTCTGATAGTTGACGTTGGCCTCGACGAAGTAGCGCTGGCGTGCGTCAAGCGGTTGGTAAAAATTGGCGCCAATACCTGATGCCGACCCGATCTGCAGATAACCGAGGAATTCGCCGCCCAGGCTGTTGAGCCAGGTCTTCTGATAGGCAGCGCGAATGGCGTAGGTGGAGTCGGTCCGGAAGTTGCTTTCGAGGTTGATGCCAAAGCGCAGGTAGTCGGGTCCCCAGCCTTTCTCGACCGGCAACACGCGCAGGATCTCGCGATTGCGCAGGGTGTTGTCCAAAGCGTAATCGACATGCTCGTAGTAGCCGTCGCCGTAGGTGCGCATCAGATCGGCGTCGAGTTGCAGCGGGTCGATGGTGTCGCCGGGTTTGATCTGCAGGTAGCGCTCGACGACCGCCGGGTTGACGAGTTTGAGTCCGGCGATCTGCACTTCGTCAACACGCGGTGCGGCGCGCAGCGGCGGCTGGACCTGTGCGACCCAGGCAGCGTAGGCGGTCTCGCTGACCGACAGCGCGCGCAGGCGATCGGCGACCGCTTCTGCGGCCTTGACGCCTTGATCGGCGGTTTCCGAACTGCGCTTGAAGTCGCCGGCGGTGATCCCCTCGAGATCGGGCTTGATGTAGATGTCGGTCGGCTTGAGCGTCGCCAGCGAACGGGTCACGTTCTGTTCGGTGAGAATGTTGACCATCTGCGCGGAAACACTCAGCAGACCGCCGATTTCATCGGCCTTGAGTAGCGGCGAGCCGACGTTGACGGCGATGATGATGTCCGCCTGGCAGCGCGCACGCGCTTCATCGATCGGCACGTTGTCGACCAGGCCACCGTCGACGAGTTTCTTGCCGTCGGTCTCGACCGGCGCCATCAGGCCGGGAACCGACATGCTGGCGCGCATCGCTTGCGACAGGCTGCCCTGGCGAAACACCACTTTTTCTCCGCCGACGATATCCGTGGCAATGATCGACAGCGGCAGCGGCAGGGCCTGGATTTCGCGCTCACCGAGATAGTCGCGAACCAGATTGTTGAAAAACAGCTTGATCTTCTGGCCCATGACAATACCGGGCTGACCTTTCACCCCCTCCGGGCCGACGCCCGTTTCGGAACCTGGCAGGAAGCGCTTGTCGAGGACCTTCTTGCGGAAATTCTGCTGGTTCAGTGGTGGATCGTCGCGAAACAGATCGTCCCAATCGGCTTCCGCCAGCTTGCTGCGCATGGTCGCCGGGCGCACGCCGCTGGCGTAGACGCCGGCGACCAGTGCTCCCATGCTGGTGCCGGCGACACAGTCGACCGGCACGCGCAGCTTTTCGAGCACTTCGAGGACGCCGATATGCGCCGCGCCGCGTGCGCCGCCACCACCGAGGACCAGGCCGACGCGCGGCCGGCTCGGGTCGCTGGCGGCCGTCTGTGCTGTGGCAAGGCCCGTGAAAAGAAGTATCCCGGCAGCCAGGGCCATGCACCCCAGTTGGCCCGCCGCGGTTGCTCCGAATGCTCGTGTACCCACTCCCCACTCCTCGTCTTATTTGTTCGGGCACGCAGGCCCATGCCGGGAACCGGAAGCCGCTCGCAATCCCCGGTCGCCGCGCCGCTGACGCGATACCTAGCGGTTCAGCGCCTCGTCGGGAAGGTAGCCGACACCGCCCCAGTCGGCCTGCAGAACGACACCCTTGTCGGTCAGCTGATAGCTCGACAACATCGGATTGAACGCGATGCTGCCGTCGAGCACCAGCCCTTTGCCGGTACCGGCCTTGAAGGGGGGGTTGGTCGATGCGCCGACGTCGGCGCCGACGGCGCTGAAGGTGTCGAACAGGTCGCGGTTCCGAAAGATGATCAGTTGCCGGAAGGGCTGGTCAGCGAAGCTGGGAGCGCTGCCGACGCGCGCCATCTTCATGTACCTCGTCTTGCCGGTCTCGTTGTCGGTGAGCACGCCGGCACCGTCGCCCATCACCAGCAGGACGGCGTTGGATTGCGTCGAGGTGAAGATGCCATAGCCCACGGCCTTGGCGATTTCTTGCTTGATCTCTGGTTTGCTGGCGACCAGCTCGGTGATGGTCTGGTCGCGCAGCTCAAGGAGGGCGTCACGCCGTGCCTCGATCGTCGGGTCGACTTGCGGCTGTCCGCTGTTGGTCGCGCAGGACGCCGCCAACAGCGCGAGAATGGCTGGCAAGAGAGTTCGCCATACTTTGCCGATCGCTTTCATGGGGACGACTCCTGGTGGCCTGACGACGATAGAGTTATTCGTGAGCGCTCATCGGTAGCGAGTCGAGAATGGTCAGCGCGGCGTGCGCGTTCTCAGCGGCATCACGGCCCAGGCTGGTGAGATAGCCGCCATCGACCTGTGTCAGCAGGCCTTTGCTGTGCAGCCGCTGCGCGGCGGCGACCACTTCGGGTGCTGCGGTCGTGTGGATCTTCAGCCCCTGCTGCGGGCTTGCCAGGTCAAAGCGGGCCAGGATGTTCAGTTCATCCACCAGATCGGGCGTGAAGGGCATGGCAAGTCCTCATTTGGTTAAGGCGCGGTTGCGCTTGGGGGCCTACATTCTAGCGCGAGCTGCGCGCGGTGCTCTCAGGAACTGCACGAGAGCGTCGAGCAACCCGCCTTGTGGCGCGCCCAATCGGGACGCCGGGCGCTGAAAGCCGCGCGTCCCGGCTGCTCGTCGAAAGGTCGGCGCAGGACCTCGAGCAGTTCATGAATCCGCTGCGTGTCGCCTTGTTCGGCGCGCTCGATGGCCTGCTGCGCCAGGTAGTTACGCAGGACGAAGCGCGGATTGGCCCGGTTCATGGCCGCCGTGCGGCCCGCCGCCGGCTGCCCGTCGTGGCGCAGGCGGGCGCTGTAGCGCGTCAGCCAGCGCGCCAGATCGGGGGCAAATCGCTGACGGAGATCTTCGCGGTAGAAGGCTTCACGCAAGGTTTCTGGGTCCGGCTGGCCGATGTCGAGCTGCGCCAGTTGGCGGAAGAAGTCGGTCATGTCGATTTCGGCCCGGTGCATCAGTTCGAACAGATCTCCGAGGAGCTCGCCATCGGCCGGCGTCCAGCTGCGCAAGCCCAGTTTGGCGGCGAAAGCGCTGCAGAACGCGGTTGAGTACACCTCGTCGTAATGCTCGATAGCCGCTGCCAGCGCTGCCAGCGCCGCCGACTTTTCTGCCTTCGGCAGTAGCGGGCTCAGGGCGTCGGCCAGTCGTTCGAGGTTCCAGCGGGCGATTTCCGGTTGCCGGGCAAAGCAGTAGCGGCGGCTCGAGGCATCGGTGGTGTTTGGCGTCCAGCCGGGGTCGAAGTTGTCGACCCAGCCGTAGGGGCCATAGTCGATGGTCAGGCCGAGAATCGACATGTTGTCGGTGTTCATGACCCCGTGCACAAAGCCGACACGTAGCCAGTGCGCCATCAGGCGGGCGGTGCGCGCGCAGACTTCGTGGAACCATGCAATCAGCTTTCGCTCGGGCGTGACCGGCAGTTCGGGGAAGTCGCGGGCAATGGTGAAGTCTACCAGGCGCTGCAGCAGTTCGTGCTCGCCGCGCGCCGCCAGCAGCTCGAAATGCCCGAAGCGGGTGAAGGAGGGTGCTACCCGGCAGACGACGGCGCCGGGCTCGGCGATCGGATGGCCATCGTAGAACATGTCGCGAATGACGCTTTCACCGCTGCCGACCAGACTCAGTGCGCGCGTCGTCGGCACGCCCAAGTGGTGCATGGCCTCGCTGCACAGGAACTCGCGGACCGACGAGCGCAGGACCGCGCGCCCGTCGGCCCGGCGGGCATAAGGCGTTGGCCCGGCACCCTTGAGTTGCAGTTCGAAACGCTGGCCGCGCCGATTGACCGCTTCACCGAGCAGGATCGCCCGGCCGTCGCCGAGCTGCCCGGCCCATTGCCCGAACTGGTGACCGCCGTAGCAGCTGGCGTAGCCGACCATGCCGGGCAGCAAGCGGTTGCCCGACAGCGCGTCGAGCAGCGCCGGCGAGGCCATGTCCTGCGCGTCGAGATCGAGCTCTGCCGCGACTTCGCGCGAGTGGGCGAGCAGCGTTGGTGCGGCGACCGGAGTCGGGGTGACCGCTGACCAGCAGGCGCCGAAGACTTGCCGCGGCTGGTTGTGCAGTTCGGCGTCGCCGGGCAGTTCGCGAATGAAGCGGTTGTCGAAGTTCAGCATGAGCGCTGCCTTGTACGCTTGCCAAGCCGGCACGGTGGTGGCGATGGCGTATCCAGAATCGCCACCTGAGGTTCGTGCATCAGCCCTGGCGAACCAGGTCGACGATCTGGGCGCTGTCCAGGGTGCGTGCGCGCGCCTGCATCTCGGGCAGATAGCGGCTCTGCAGGCCCTTGGCCTCGCCGAGCACGTTGTCGAAGGCTTCGCGCAGCATCTGAGTCGAGAAACTGCGGCCACCGGCGTAGTAGCGCCGGGCGACGTGACCGAGCGCATAGGTGCTGGCGAAGCTCATGCCCGAGCTCACCGCTTGCTTGCCGATGCCGCGCAACATGCCGCCGCCGACCTTGCCGAGCAGGCCGCCAAGCAGCTTGCGCCCGGCCTGTTCAAGATACTGTGAAGTCAGCCCGACACCGAGCGTGGCGAGAAAATCCTTGATATGGTTGCGGTCGAGTTCGAAGCCGTAGGACTTGCCGATACGGTAGACCAGTTTCATCTGCAGCGGAATGATGGCCATCGTCGATAGCGATTCCGGCAGCAGCTCCAGCGCCCCGTTGAGGATCGCCGCGTTGAGGATGGCCTGGTCCAGTTCGCCCTCGCTCATCGTCGATGCGTAGCCAGCGGCGGGCGAAGCCGCTGCCCTCGGCGCCTGCGGCGCCATCTCTGCGCCGCTGTCGGCGGCTGCCGCCACCGGCAGCGCGGCGATCGCTTCCGCCTGCTGCGTGTAGGCTGCCGCCTGCTGCACGTCGAGCGCCAGGGTGCCCCGCAGATCGGCAAGGAAGGCCTGCTCGGCCGCCGACTGGACGCCGTCAGCGTCGCAGACGCAGACCGCCATCTCGAAGGCGAGCTGCCGCGCCTCAGGGGTCGTCAGGGCCGCCACTGCCGAAGGCATCGTCACGCGCTTGAGCAGCACATCCTGATAGAGGGCGGCGAGATTGATCGATCGCTCGCCGGCCAGGGCGTCGGCGATGCGCTTGAGTTCGGCACGCTCGGCCTCGTCTTTCATGCCGTCGGCGAAGGCAGCCATCAGGCTGAGCGTAAGAATGGCTTTCTGTTCCTGCTCGTTCATGCGAAGTATCTCCTGTGAGGGTGTGGTTTGGCCCGGCGAGTGTCCGCAAGTTCCCGCCGATGATCAAGGCGAGCGCAGGCGAGGACTTCGTCCGGCGGCGTCAGCGTGCCCGCCAGCATAACGCAAGGCGAGCGCTGGTGCGACCGGCGGCTACCGGGACGAAGGCGCCAGTGGCCGGTGGACGGGCGATGGGGCGCAGGCGGCCGGCTTGGCAAGCGGTCAGCAGGCGGGCAAGCGGACGATGACTTCCAGCCCGCCGCCAGGGGCATCTTCGAGCGTTACCTCACCGCCGCAGCCGGTGGCGATTCGCCGCACAATCGCCAGACCCAGCCCACAACTGCCGTCGGTTGCCCTGGCCGGCTCGATCTGGGCAAAGGGCTCGAGCGCCCGCTCGCGATTAGCGCCAGCGATTCCCGGCCCGTGGTCACGTACGCGCAGCGTGGCGAGCGAT
>ERZ761602.5133-NODE-5133-length-15824-cov-7.908618_pt1 | contig 15824 bp, 13 predicted proteins | sample MGYA00512165_ERZ761602 | MGnify/ENA primary metagenome ERZ761602 (study PRJEB28899, sample SAMN02445085) | bioreactor sludge metagenome | biome: EBPR sludge; isolation source: Thorneside wastewater treatment plant | place: Australia: Brisbane, Thorneside...
AAAACCGCGGGTAAGATTTGCAAGCGAAAGATGCTCGGGCTCAAGGCCGGCCTCGCGGAGCTTTGCGGCAAAGCTGTTAAGCCGGCGTTCGAGACGCGAACCGGCCTTAGAGCCGCCATCGGTCTCATCAGCCTCAAGATATTTCTGCTTGAATGTCAGTCGCGAGCGGAGGTCGTCCTTCTCGAGCGTTGTGCGGAAAATGCGTTCGGCAAGGGTCGCGGTCGCAAGCTCGGCGTCGTTCTCAGCATTCAGCGTTACCTCGCGGAGCGCGTTTTCTATCCGTTCGGTGAGTTCGCGGACGGCCTCGCGGGAAGGCTGGCCGTCGGCGTCCGGTTCGGCCGGAGCGACCTCAAAAGACTCGCCAAAATGAAGCAGTGCCTCGCTTCTGAAGGTCGTTTTGTTCGTGTAGTAAAGCCCGACCGGAACGATGCGGAGCGTTATCGGCTCTTTTCCCTCGCCCGCCGCAACCGCACCGAGAGCGATGCGTGCTGCGCCGGTCTTGATCGGCAAAAGCTTTGGCGAATTGTGCGAGACGCCCTCGGGGAAAAGGGCGATCGATCCGCCCTCGCGGAGCCGGCGATGGGCCGCCTCGAACGTGTCGAAATTCTTCGAAACATCCTCGCCGGGGTCGATGCGGCGATAGACCGGCAGTGCCTCGACCGTCTTGAGAAGGAACGAGATGACCGGCATCCGAAACAAAGTGGACTTTGCCAGGAAGGCGATCCGCCGCGGAAGGGCAACGAAAACAAGTGCGGGATCGATGAGGCCGTTCGGGTGATTGAGGACGAAGATGACGCCCGTGCCCGCGGGAACGCGTTCGGCGTTGACGGTCGCGATGCGGCGGAAGAAGAGATGGAGTGCGCCGCCAAAGATAGCAAGAAGAATGCGGTAAAGAACGCTTCCGCGACGGTTCAGGACGACCTCCCGAAAGGTCAGCTCTTTTGCTCGGTCGGACATCGGAGAAAACTCGCGGCCGCGGGGCAATGCGGCTAGATCTCGTGGCGGTTCGAGAGTGCCTTGTCCATCGTCACCTCGTCAACGTATTCGAGGTCGCTGCCGACCGGCATTCCCATCGCGATGCGGGTAACGCGGACGCCGAGCGGCTTGAGCAAGCGGGCGATGTAGTTCGCCGTCGCTTCGCCCTCGGTCGTCGGGTTCGTTGCGAGGATCACCTCGGCGACCTCGACACCGTCGTTATTTGCCGGCAGAAGCCGCGGAAGCAGATTTGCGATCATAAGCTCATCCGGGCCGACGCTGCGGATCGGCGAAAGCGAGCCGTGGAGCACATGGTAAAGTCCTTTGAATGACCGGGTCTTTTCGACCGCAAGCAGGTTATACGGCTCTTCAACAACGCAGATGACGGAGCGGTCGCGCTTCGGGTTGGCACAATAAAGGCACGGATCGACGTCCGTAAGGTTGTTGCAGATGGAGCAAAAGACGATCTTCTCCTTCACCTCGCGGAGAGCTTCGATAAAATTATCGACCTCGCTCTGCGGACGGCGGAGAATATAAAACGCAAGCCGCTGCGCCGACTTCCCGCCGATGCCCGGCAGGCGTTTGAATTCGTCGATCAACCGAGCGACCGGCTCTGAGTAGTCTAACATTTACAAAGATAATAACAGGATGGACAGGATGACGAGGATATTTCCGATCCTTTTCATCCTGTGCATCCTGTTTGAACCGCGTTCTGCCCTACATCAACCCCGGCGGGAGCATGCCGCCGAGCTTGCCCTTGAGCGATTCTTCGACCTTGCGGTGGGCTTCGCCGAGAGCGGCAACGGCGAGGTCCTGGAGCATCTCCACGTCGCCGTCTTTGACCAGATCGGGCGAGATCGTCATCTCGACGACCTGAAAATCGCCACGCATCTTTACCGCGACCGCACCGCCGCCGGCCGAAGCCTCAACGACCGTTTCTTTCATCTGCCGGCTCATCTCTTCCTGCATCTGCTGAGCCTGCTTCATCATCGAATTTAGGTCCATTCCACCCGGAAATTTCATCGTTTTTACGTCCTTTTGTAAAGAAATTTGTTAATCGCAATCGTAACCGCCGAGGTCCGCATTTGCAAACACCTCAGCGTCAGACGCCGCCGAAAATTTTCATTGACACGCAAGCCCGACGGGTATATCGTCATCTCGAAGAACGCGTACCTGCATTGCCTATGCTTCCTGTCCGATTGGAGTGAACATATGAGTGAGAACAAGGCACCTTTTTGGCAGAACGGCGGATTTGCCATCGCACTCGCGATGGTCATCTCGGCACTCATCTTCGGCTGGTTCTACTCATCGGCAAAACGCGGCGACGAGGCTATAACCGTTACGGGCTCGGCCAAGCGGCGGATCACCTCGGACCTCGTCGTTTGGGGAGCCGGCGTTTCGGCCCAATCGCCGCAGCTCGGCGATGCCTATCGCCAGCTTGCCGACAACATTCCGCGGATCAAGCAATATCTGCTGCAGAAAGGCATCGCCGAAGAGCAGATGACCGTTTCGGCCATATCGTCGCAAACGCTCAAACGGCGTGACTCCGAAGGCAACGAAACGGGTGAGATAACCGGCTACGCTCTCTCGCAGCAGATCGAGGTGCGGTCATCGGATGTGCAAAAGATCGCCCAGGTCGCTCGCGAGGCAACGGAGCTGATCAACCAGGGTATTCTGATCGAATCAAAGTCGCCGCAGTACTACTACACAAAGATCGGCGACCTGAAGATCGAAATGCTCGGCGAGGCGGCAAAGGACGCCAAGGAACGCGCCGAGCGGATCGCCCAATCGACCGGCAACTCCATCGGCTCCGTCCGCTCGGCAAAGATGGGCGTGCTCCAGATAACCGCCGCCGACTCGACCGAGGTCTCAGACTACGGAATGTACGACACCTCGACCATAGAAAAGGACATGACCGCCGTCGTCAACGTAAGCTTCGCGGTCGATTGATCCCCTAAACAGACTTCTAACTCTCGGCATAGCGTGCTATAAATGAGACGCTGGTGGTTGCGGGGCCGGGACGGGCAAGACGCGGGCGATAACTTATCGCGTGGCGTATTTGCTTGAGCAAGGCGTTTCGTCGCAGCGGATCTTGCTTGCGACCTTTACGAACCGGGTGTCGCGTGAGATGCTCCGCCGTGTCGAGGCACTGACGGGCTCACAAAACGTCCATCGCGTTTGGGGCGGGACGTTTCACCGCATAGCAAACCTCATTCTCCGCCGCCACTCCGCCACTGGCTGCCTCTGCCCCGACTAATTAGAAAAACGAATCGAAATCGCAAAAAAGAAAAGCCATTTGCTTCAAATACAAAAACTCACGGCGTGAGGCTCGTGTCCAGTTTACTTGACCATATCATTGGTCAAGTCCATATTTGAAGGAAATGGGATCGTAAAAAGTAAACCTTCGCTCTACGCGTGGTTATGGCAACCGCATTTCACTAACGCTAAAAGAAAGGCATTAAGACGATGAAAACACTGATCAGGAACGGGCGGGTCGTAACCGCTGTTGACGACTACATCGCCGATATTTTTATTGACGGCGAGACGGTGACGACTATCGGTAAGATGCTGGATGCGGAGGCGGATGTCGTCATTGACGCGTCGGGTAAGATTGTCATTCCCGGCGGGATCGATCCGCACACGCATATGGAGCTGCCCTTTGGCGGCACGCAGTCTTCGGACGATTTCTTTACCGGAACGCGAGCGGCGGCCTTTGGCGGCACGACGACGATAATCGACTTTGCGGTGCAGTATAAGGGCGAGTCGATGATCGAGGCGGTCGATAACTGGCACGCCAAAGCGGAAGGGAAATGTGCGATCGACTACGGCTTTCACCTGATCACGACCGATTTCGAAGACCACCACACCGAACAGATGTACACGGTGATGGACGAGGGCATAACTTCGTTCAAGCTCTTTATGGCGTATCCGGGCGTTTTCCTGGTCGATGATGCGACGATCTTCCGGGCGATGTCGGCGGCGGGGCAGCGAGGCGGATTGATCTGTATGCACGCGGAGAACGGCATCGTCATAAACGAGATCATCAAGCGCTTTATTGCCGACGGCCGCACGGCTCCGAAGTATCATGCCCTTTCGCGGCCGACGATCGCCGAAGCCGAGGGCGTGCATCGGGCGATCGCTATCGCCGAGATGGCAGAGTCGCCGGTTTACATCGTGCACCTTTCGAGCGCCGATGCTCTGAACAAGGTCCGCGAGGCTCGCGACCGCGGAATTCCGGCCTTTGCCGAGACCTGCCCGCAATATCTTTTCCGTTCGATCGACGATTACGGCGATGGTTGGGACGGTGCAAAGTATGTCTTCACGCCGCCGCTAAGGGAAAAGCACAATTGCGGCGAGCTCTGGAAGGGGCTGAAGATGGACGACCTGCAGGTCATCTCGACCGACCATTGCCCGTTCTGTATGAAGGAACAAAAGGAACTCGGCCGCGAGAGCTTCGACAAGATCCCGAATGGTGCCCCGGGCGTGGAGAACCGGATGTCGCTGATCTATAACGGCGGTGTGGTCGAGAACCGAATTTCGCTGAACCGCTTTGTCGAGCTGACCTCGACCGCCGCGGCGAAGATGTTCGGGATGTTCCCGAAGAAGGGCACGATCGCCGTCGGCTCGGATGCCGACATCGTGATCTTCGACCCCGAAAAGGAACACACTTTCGGAGTTGAGAGCGAACACATGAACGTCGATTACTCGACCTACGAAGGCTGGAAAGTAAAAGGCAAGGTCGAGACGGTCCTTTCCCGCGGCCGCGTCATTATCGAGAACGGCGAGCACAAGGGAAAAGCCGGCGACGGGCAGTTCATCAAACGCGGCGAGTGCGTAAAGATATGACCGAAAGGCGAGACGCGTAGCCGACACAAACTTCATTAAAAAAAACGATCTCAAGAATCGGCTGGTATGCGATGATTGGCATTTTCGTCGTGCCGTTTTCTATCGTTTCGCATGAGTTGGGTCATTATTTGGCCTACATCGGTTTTGGGGTAGATGGTGTGGTCTTGCGTTCGGCGTCGGTTTCGGCCGATAGGTCCGCGTTGACGAGCGGACAGGTCGCGTTCGCAACGGCAATCGGACCTGTAATTACATACGTATCGCTAATTGCTGCCGGGGTTCTGATCAAATACAAGTATCTTCCGTTTCTAGTGATCCTAGGCCTGGCCGTCCCGCTCGGGCGAATAGTTAATTTCGTTTATATCTATTTGCGAGCCGTCGGATATCAGCCGAATCCAAATTTCGATGAGTTCAATTTTGCAAAAGCGATCGGGATCGACCCTCTCTTCGTTGCGATCCCGACCGCGATCGCGGTAGTAATCGCTCTTGCTTATTTTGGCCGCGTCGTTTGGGGAAAAGGTAAGACACTTGAGCTTACCGCATCGATTTTGGGGGTTGCTGCTGGACTCGTTGTTTGGTTATTTGTCGGGCCGATGTTGTTGCCGTGAACAATATATCAGGTGTCCTTTGGTTCACCCCGTGTGCGTCTTCATCCAGTCGGGCGAGCACAGTGACAGCTTTTTCATTATGGGGCGCGGGTGTGTGAAGATTTGAATCGGAGCGAGTAGTTGATGACGTCGGGAGATGTTTTCGGCATCTCCGCCGCCGGCATGCTTGGTGGTTGTTTTACTACAGCAAAGTAGCTAAGACTTTTTTGACTGCGGAAACACGGTTAACTCAGATTTTCGTAAGGTGTTGCGTGTTTCCGCGGTTCGTTCATTTGCCTAACGTCGAGGCTCCAGAATAATCTCTCGAGCGAGACGATCTCCCATAACTTCACGGATCTGCAGGCGGTCGCGGTAACCCTGCATTTGTTTTTCGTCATTACCGACAACCACTTGGGACAGATTGTCTGCTTTCGCTTCGTTGGCTTCCATCGTCGCCAGATCCTTGTATTCGGTCATGAGCATAATGTTCCAATCGGTTGAGCCGTGTGTTTCGGTGGTCAGTACCTTGTATGAGAGGATCAGCCCTTCTTTCTTTGCTGCTTCCTGTCCACGTTTCCAGCCGTCGGCGATATAGGTCAAATAGGCTGTTTCCATGCCCGGCTTCATCTTGATAAAGGCAACGTTCCAAACCGAGCCATTGCGGTACGGTCGATTGACCTGCGTGTAAACCACGACGCTCAAGGTCATTAAAAGAACGACAACTAGGCCGGCCGCTATTCGATTGTGTTTCAGAATGTTTTTCATTATGTTCCTCGTGATCCTAGAAGATGCTCTGACCGGTGGCGTGGGTAGGCGTTAACCGCATCAAAAAAGCAAACGCCGCCTAAACTCTTCAGAACGCCCGCGGCAACCGCGCGGGTCTCAAAGCCAGTTGCTTTTAAAGTCGAGAAAACCTAAGAGCGGAACGGACAAGATAAGCCAAGCCAAGCCAAGCCATAATTGCCTCGCCGTTCCGCTCGAAGCAAGTTATTCTCCCGTATCGCTCCACATTTCAAAGCTGCCCCAGATCGCATCTATGATGCTTTCATTGGCGGCGAAGCGGGCTTCTTCAGTGCCGAGGATCATTACGTAATTGTCCGTGATGTCGGTGCCAACGAGAATTCGCAGCTTGCCTTTTCCTCGCGAGGGATGCACGGTCGTTGCATCTGCCACGGCGTAGTCGCCGCCTTCGGCCTTCAGGTCTCCGGGCGTCACCTGCTGCCCAAGCGCCTCAAGAAACTCGACCGCATCATTGAGCAGGTCCTCTTTCGAACGTGTTTTGTCCTTGTAGGCAAGAACGAAGATGTCGATCTCGGAAGGTGCGGGCGTCGTGGCTGCAAAAACGTCTATACCCTCGACCGTCTCGCTTGCCCCCTCGGAGCCTTCCGGCAGCGAGAAGCCGTAGCCCTTTGTATCGTCATATACATAGATCCAATCCGATGGGACCGGGTTGTTCTTCTTTGCGGACTTCGCGGTTCCGTCCGTAGGCTTGGCTTCGCCTTTTAGTTTCGGCTTTGCTGAACTATCCGACTTCGCGGTATTGCCGCTGTTCGTGTTTGTGGCCGCGGGCTTCGCGGCGTTGGCGGGCTTATTGGCGTTACCATTGGCCTGATCGCCTGTGCCGACCGAGAACGAGCAGCCGATCATCATTGTCCCGAATGTCGCAATGGCGACGAAAGTTATTAGTCTGGTTTTCATTTTTTCTCCTGTGAAATTTCCGCACTGGGGCTATTCAACAACGGCCGTGGGTTTCTTGTTGCGGTAGTAGAGCGTTACCTTTGAGATCTCAAGAAGGTTCAAACGGTCCCAGACGATGTAGTTGCCGTCCTCGTCCTCGATCCTTATGTCCCAATATTTCGCGCGTTCTTTCGGCGAGAAAAAGACATCGAGCTCTTCGCCGGAAAGCAGCGTATCGGCTCCGAGGATGTCCTCGCCCCATTCGTTGGAACTATGCGGCGAGACATAGAATGCATATATCTCGACGCCGGTCCGATTCACAAGAGTGAAATCCTGGCGTCCCTGTGCGGAAACTTCCGAGGCACCGATGCCGGGAAGGCACATGAACCCGATAACCAACAAAGCGAAGATCGCTGCTTTAATTATTTTCTTCATTCTTTTTTCCTCTCTTGATGTAGTATTTCATTTAGGCAAATGCAGGCCGCGTATGTTAACGGCGGACCCAAACCACGCCGTCGGACCAAACGATGCGTGACCCATCAGCCGAAAGCTTTCCATTCTGGGTTGCGAAATCAAGGGCTCGGACGTTGCTGCCTTTGATGGTTCCCCGCGATCGGGTCGTTCCGCCGCGGCGGGCATCGGTGATCGTCAGGTTCGCCCCGTTCTGGCTGATGGACCAGACGTAAGGCGATCGCGTACCATCATCGTAATAGCCGTCCCAGATCCCCTCGACGTCTGCCACGAACTCATCGAAGATGGCGGTGGCTTTGCCGTTCTTGTAATAGAGCGAGACGGAATAGATCTCACGTAGATTTAGCCGATCCCATTCGATCGAGTTACCGTCGCTGTCCTCGATCCTAAGATCCCAAAGACGGGCCGATTCTCTGCGGGCAAGAACGATCCCGATATCGTCGTTGATCTCCAGCACGTCCGCGCCAAGAATGTCGTCACCCCAGTCCCTTGCGCTATGCGGCGTAACATAGAGAGCGTTGATGACAACATTGGTTTTATTGACAACGATGAACGTGTGTTCCGAGCGTTGAGCTGAAAACTCCGCAGCACCGAATACCAGGGCGACCAGGCCGATGGCGAGAGTGCGTGTTATTAGTCCTTTCATGTCGTATCTCCTTTGTTTTGAACGGTTAAGCTGTTGTTATCCTGGCCGGTCGCTTTTGCTTAACCCGAGGTCGAGGATTGCAATGCAATAGGATCGCCGCCTTCAGGCAAGTCGAGCCATAACGGATGAAACGGCAGGTGCGGCCCGATTTGATTCTCTGCTGATACAAACGAGAAAGAGGAGCCAAAAGTGTAAAGAGCGGGAGTTTTTTTTTCCTGGGTTTAGTTCTATACTGACTTCACTCTTCAGATCGTAAAATCTATGCTTCAAGGCAGTTCGCAGCAGATCAGTGTCCTTCTTTCCGAGTGGGGCGATGGGAACAGGACCGCGCTTGAGCAATTGATGCCGCTCGTTTACGACGAACTGAGGAAAATGGCCCGTCACCATATGCGGCGCCAGCCGGCCGGACACACGCTCCAGACCACCGACCTGATCCATGAGGCTTATCTTAAGCTGGCAAACCGCGAAGGCCCCGGCTGGCGGAATCGAGATCATTTCTTTGCCGTCGCCTCTACGGCGATGCGGCACATTCTGGTGGACTATGCCCGCTCAAAGCAGAGCCAGAAGCGCGGCGGCTGGCAGGAAAGGGTAACGCTGAACGACAACTTCGCGTCCGCCGGAGAACAGGCGAAAGAGATCATTGCTCTGGACGATGCCTTGAGAGGTCTCGCTAAACTGGACGAGCGGAAGAGCCGCATCGTTGAAATGAAATATTTCGCAGGCATCACAAATGAACAGATCGCCGAAGTGCTGCAGGTTTCGCCCGAAACGGTAAAGCGGGAATGGCGATTCGCCCGGACATGGCTGCTTCGTGAGCTTGGCGTCGAGAAATCTTGAAACGAGAATGGACTCGGACAATCTAGGTAGAATCGAAGAGATCTTTCATGCCGCGGTGGAGATGGCGGCCGACGAGCAAAATTCGTACCTGGAAGCAGCGTGCGGCGATGACAAGCAGCTTCGCCGAGAGGTCGAGTCCCTTCTTGAGTTTGAATCAACGGCCGATCATTTTCTGGACGAGGCTCCAACCGCTCTAGCGGCGGAGATGCTCGCGGAGCAAAGTGGGCCGAAGAAGCTCGTCGGCAAGACCATTCTTCATTACAAGATAGTTCAATTACTTGGCATTGGCGGAATGGGCGAGGTCTATCTGGCCGAAGACGCCCGGCTTGATCGACGGGTTGCACTGAAGCTGCTTCCCGATGTGTTTTCGGGGGACCGCGGCCGTCTGGAGCGATTTATCCTCGAAGCAAGATCGGCCTCGGGGCTCAATCATCCGAATATAATCACGATTCACGAGATCGGCGAATCAGAGGGCAGGAACTTCATATCTACCGAGTTCGTTGAAGGGAAAACGCTGCGAGAACTGGTCGCCTCCGGACGGCTTCCGGTCACATCCGCTCTTGATGTCGCCATCCAGATGGCGTCTGCCTTGGAAAAAGCCCATTCGGTCGGCATCGTCCACCGCGACATCAAGCCGGACAACATAATGGTCCGGCCTGATGGGTTAGTGAAGGTGCTGGATTTCGGCGTTGCGAAACTGATGGAGCTTTCCGGCAGGAAAGATCCGGACGGTCGTTTCAATCCCTCGCAGCCGCCAACTATCGGCGGAACAATAGCCGGCTCTATTGTCGGAACTCCCAATTATATGTCAACGGAACAGGCCAGCGGCGACCCCGTCGATCCAAGGTCGGATATTTTCAGCTTCGGAGCGGTCGTTTACGAAATGCTCAGCGGAAGGAGAGCATTTTCCGGCGATGACGCGGCCGAAGCGATCGAGGCCATCCTCCATCATCACCCGGTTCCGCTTTCGGCTGCTGCCCCCGGCATTCCAGCGGCGATCGAATCGATCGTAAGCAAGTGTCTGGAAAAAAGACCCGTTGATCGCTACCAGCAGATCGGAGATGTTCTGAGCGATCTTCGGTCGGCAAAGCGGCGACTTGAGTACAACGAGATCGAAGCAAACCATTCGACCGGCGATCTGGCGGCCGGTACAACACGGGAGATAATGACACCCGGGCGCAGCGGCACAAGGCCGAACCGCCGATCATTGTATGTGGCCGGTTCTTTGGTGGCGGTACTCATTGCTCTTGGCTCGTTTGTCGGGTACAGGAATTTCACCTCTTCGGACGAGATCAGATCCATCGCCGTGATCCCGTTCAGAAATGAAGGCGGCGACCCTGAGATGGATTACCTATCGGACGGAATGACCGAGAACCTGATCCGCAGTCTCTCTACCCTTCAGGGCCTTTCGGTGAAGGCTCGAAGTACCGTCTTCACCTATAAGGGCAAAGATGTTGCACCCTCTACGGTCGGAGATGAACTGAATGTCGATACGGTTTTATTGGGACGGCTGGAGCAAAGCGAAGACGGGCTGAGACTGGATCTGGAATTGGTAGAGACAGCTACCCAGAACGTGCTGTGGTCGGCGGAATATTCGCGGGGCGTAGATGAGCTGGTCCTGCTCCAGCGTATTGTCGCCCGCGATGTTGCGGATAGGTTGCGCCCCGCTTTGACCGCGGCCGACAAATTGAAGATCGCTCAAAATTATTCGACCACCTCCGAGGCCCAGCAGCTTTATCTCAAAGGACGCTTTCATTGGAACAAACGTACGGTCAAGGATCTCGAAAGGGCTGCACAGTACTTCGATCAGGCTCTTGAAAAGGACAAGGGCTATGCTCTAGCCTATGCCGGGGCTGCCGATACTTATGCATTGATGCCCATTTACGGAAACTATCAGCCGCTCGAATATATCCCGAAAGCGAAGCAGGCAGCACTGAAGGCTCTTGAGCTGGACCGGAACCTTGCAGAGGCTCACGCCTCGCTCGGGTATATCACCACGACATACGATTACGACTGGGACCGAGCCGAGACAGAGTATCTGACAGCCATGCGACTGCGACCCGGTTACGCTACCGCTCATCAATGGTATGCAGAGCACCTCGCCTTTCGCGGCCGGACCGAAGAAGCACTGGAAAATATCTCGATCGCGCTGGAGCTAGACCCGTTTTCGCTGGTGATCAATAGAATGAAAGGAAACATTCTCGGGTTTGCCGGCCGTTATGAAGAGGCTATCGACCAACTGAATCGAACGGTCGATCTTCATCCCGAAAGCCCTGTGGTAAGGTTCAATCTCGGTGAGGCTTATGCGGCGAGGGAAATGTACCCCGAGGCGATCGAACAGTTTTTGACGGGCTTCAGGCTCGAAGGGAGAAAGAACTACGAGATCCGCCGATATGAGAATGCCTACAAGCTAAGAGGTTGGAAGGGGTTTTGGATGGAGTACCTCGCTAGCCTGATAACGCTCCAAGAGGCCATCAATGACGCAGAAGAAAAGATCTATTTCGACAATGAAAGTCTTGCTTACGCCTATGCAGCGACCGGCAATAAAGAAAAGGCGATCGATTTCTTATACAAGGCCTACGAGGCACGTGACCCGCACCTTGTTACCATTCGCACCTCGGAGGTTTACGATTTCCTAAGAGATGATCCGCGATACATTGAGTTGATCGCGAAGATCGGACTGCCGAGGTAGGATGCGTCGTAGTTCATTGCCCGAAGCGATCGCCAACGGTCTCAGTTCAGAGGTCAACAATATAGTCAGGCTTTGTTTGATCAGGTATCAGCATATTGGAAAATCTGGGCTATACTAGCCGAATTCACTCTATGAAACGATGCCCCGAATGCATGCGGGATTACTACGACGATTCGCTGAGCTACTGCCTCGACGACGGTTCAGTACTGCTTGAAGGGCCATCGAGTAACCCATCGTTCACAGTCGAGCCGGCGACGGCGGTGATGCCGTTTCCCGGCATCGCTGACCAGCCTACCGTCCGTTCCTGGTTGGGTGAGGCAGCCGGGCCGCCGCTCAATTCGACAGCGGTTTTGCCGTTTCGGAATCTAAGTTCGAGCGGAGAAGGCGATTACTTTTCGGACGGGCTCGCGGAAGAACTATTGAATGTACTTTCGAAGATCGAGGGGCTGCAGGTCGCGGCACGAACATCCGCCTTCTATTTCAAGAATGCGGCCGCAACGGTTGTAGAGATCGGCCGTTCCCTCGGCGTAGCAACGGTGGTAGAGGGGAGTGTCCGCTCGGCGGGCGAGCGGGTCCGCATTTCGGTAAGCCTGGTAAAGGTCAGCGACGGCTTTCAGCTTTGGTCGGAGACCTACGACCGAACGCTTAGCGATATCTTCGCGGTTCAGGACGACATCGCACAATCGGTCGTTCAGGAACTTCGTGGATTGCTGCTTGGTATTGAGCCTGAGGAGATTCCGTTACTGTCGGTCGAATCCGAAGTTGCGGAGGCCGTTCGCGGACGGACGGCCGATCCCGAAGCTCATCGGCTGATGCTGATGGGCCGCTACCACCTCGGTTTGTACACGCGTGAGAATGCCGAAGCGGCGATCGAGTTTTTCATGCGGGCCCTTGAGATCGATCCGGGGTTCGCCCTTTGTTGGGCAGAGCTTTCGCGGGCGCATTCGGTCTGTGGCGGGAAGGCCTGGTCCAATACCGATGAGGCCTTTGCCTTGTCTCGCAAAGCGGTCGAAAAGGCTTTGGAACTTGACCCCGAATTGGCCGAAGCACACGCCCAACTGGGACGGGTCCAAGCTGCATATGATTGGGACCTAAAGGCTGCGGAGGCTTCCTACGACCGTGCCTTGGCTATCGCCCCGGGAAGTGCGACGGTGCTGGACGGTGCAAGCATATTGGCTTACAAGCTTGGGAACTTCGACCGTGCTCTTGAGCTTAGCCGTCGGGTGCTTGATCATGATCCGCTAAGCGCTCCCGTTTGGCACAACCTCGGATTGCTTTGTCATTCCGCAGGCATGCTGAAGGAAGCCGAGACCGCGTTTCAGCGGTCGCTCGAAATGCCGACAAGCGGCTTAGCCACCAGCGCTTTGCTGGCGCTGGTCGTGCTTGATCGCGGCGATTCCGTTCGGGCCAAAGAACTTGCGAATGCCGAGCGGGATGAGTATTGGAAGGACTGGGCGATCGCGATGATCGAACACAAAGAAGGAAACACATCCGCTTCAGACTCGGCACTCGAAAGATTGAAAGCGGAAGCTACGGTCGGGGATGTATTTCAGATCGCAGAGGTACATGCGTTCCGCGGGGAAGCGGACGAGGCGTTCGAGTGGCTCGAACGCGCTATCGCGGCTCGCGACGCCGGTGTGACGCACGCAAAGGTGGATCCAAGGTTCAGCAACTTGACCAACGATCCCCGATGGCTTCCTCTCATGGAGCGGATCGGCCTCGGCGACTGAGCAGCAGAACTTATTCTTCCTTTGTGTTCGGTTCGCGGGTATTCGGCTCGCGAGTGTTCGGCTCCCGCGAACTTAGATCCAAAGTATTGGGTTCGCGGGTATTCGGCTCGCGGGTATTCGGTTCGCGTAGCGATGTTTCGTCAGATTCGTCGATTGTGTTCGGTTCGCGCGGATTACTCATTGTGTTGCTCCTTTTGCACTTAAATGCCGTTAACTCTAGATGGGCCTGCCGCAATTGTCAACTAAAGGCCTGAGTCCTTGGTATCGGAATATATGAAACGCTGCCCTGAATGTGGTAGAGACTACAACGACGATACGATGAGTTTTTGTCTCGACGACGGAGCCGAACTGCTCTTCGGCCCGGCGAGCGCACAGTTTGACGAGCCGGCGACCGCGATACTGTCAGAACCGGGAGCGATAGCGACAGGGGTCTCATCGGACGAGCCACAAACTGCGATCCTACACTCGACGGCGGCTCCGGGCGAAGCTCCGACTCGGGCGCAGATACATACTACGGAAAAGACCGCCATTCTAAGCAAAGGAGCGGAGGCGGAGCCTCAAGAGAGTTTAAGTGGCTCGACGGCGAAGCAGAGCTTCGCCGCTCGGCGAGGGGCGAAGCCAATGATCGTGGCGGCGGTGGCGGTCGTTCTTCTGGTCGGTGCGTTCTTTGGTTATCGATATTTTGGCAGTGGCGGGTCCGGGGCGATCAATTCAATTGCCGTGATGCCGTTTGTTAATGAGAGCAAGAATGAAGATTTCGAATATCTCTCAGACGGGATGACCGAAACGCTGATCAAGAGTTTGTCGGAGCTGCCGAATTTGAATGTCAAACCGCGTGCGACGGTCTTTCGTTACAAAGGTAAAGATACCGACCTGAAAACAATCGGCAAAGAGCTTAACGTCGAGGCGATCCTGAGCGGTCGAGTGGTTCAGCGTGGCGAACAGTTGACCCTTTCGTTGGAATTGGTCGATGTCCAAAACGACAAAGTGCTGTGGACGGAAAGCTACATTCGTAAACAATCCGACCTTGTTACCCTTCAAAGCGAGATCGCTAAAGATGTTTCGACCAAGCTCAAATCGAAACTTTCGGGGGCGGACGAAGCGAAAGTAACCAAAACCTCCACGGCAAATCCCGAAGCCTATCAAGCGTATCTGAAAGGTCGTTATTTTTGGAACCGGCGGACAGCAGACGGCTTGCAAAAAGCGATAGGGCAGTTCGATCTCGCGGTGCAGAAAGACCCTAACTATGCTTTGGCGTATGTCGGGCTCGCCGATAGCTATGGAATTGCCAGCAGTTTTCTCGGGCTGTCCGTCAACGAATCCCTGCCGCGAGCAAAAGCATACGCGATCAAAGCACTTGAAATTGACGACTCACTCGGTGAGGCACACGCGACTTTGGGGCTGATCGAAAGCCGTTTATGGAACTGGGCGGAAGCGGAAAAGGCGTTTAAGCGGTCGATCGAACTGAACCCGAACTATGCAACCGCACATCAGTGGTATTCACGACTGCTCGTAACACTTGGTCGAAAAGATGAGGCCTTGGCAGAGATCAAGCGGGCGAATGAGATCGACCCTCTGTCGTTGGTTATCCTGAATAATTTGGCTGGGATGTACCGGGAAATGGGCGATTACCAAGCGGCTATTGACCAGTGCAACAAGATCATTGAAATCGATCCAAATTATGTCGCGGTTTATTGGAGCTTAGCTGGCACATATCTCGAACAGAAGCGATCCGCCGAGGCTCTGGCTGCGGCGGAAAAGGTCCGTGATTATCCGGGAGCTTACGAAACACTGGGTAGGGCGTATGCCCAGTTGGGTCGTCGAGAGGAAGCACTCGCGGTGATCAAGAAACTCGGAGAAGACTTTGCTAATGGCGATACACGTGCCGCCACGGGTATCGCATTTGTTTACGTTGTGCTTGGGGACAAGGAAAAAACTTTCGAATGGCTCGAAAAAGCATTTCAAGTCCGGGATTCCGACCTGCCTAGGTTTTGGCTCGGACCGACCTTTGACCCGATCCGCGACGACCCGCGATATAAGGATTTGCTGAAACGGATCGGTTTGCCGAAGTGATGTTATGGATGACAAGAACACGGATTTTGTCGAACTGACCGACGACGTTTCCGCTTCGCCGTTGTGGAATGCCGACCTTGCTCCGACGACTATCGGCCAGCGGACGTGGTCCACGTGGAACATCGCCGCTCTCTGGATCGGGATGAGCGTCGTAATTACGACGTACATGCTCGGCGGCAGCCTGATCGCCCAGGGGATGACGTGGTGGCAGGCAATGCTGACCATCCTGCTCGGCAATTGCATCGTGCTTGTTCCGATGGTGCTAAATGCCCACGCCGGCACGAAGTACGGCA
>ERZ761602.5134-NODE-5134-length-15818-cov-6.208399_pt1 | contig 15818 bp, 10 predicted proteins | sample MGYA00512165_ERZ761602 | MGnify/ENA primary metagenome ERZ761602 (study PRJEB28899, sample SAMN02445085) | bioreactor sludge metagenome | biome: EBPR sludge; isolation source: Thorneside wastewater treatment plant | place: Australia: Brisbane, Thorneside...
GAGGTTGCGCAGGGCCTGGGCCATGAGCACGGGCTCGACGCAGAGCACGAGCCCGGCGGGCTCCGTGCGCGTCTCGAGCGCGACCTCGGCGTCGACGCTCAGGCCGGCCACGGTCGCGCGCAAGAGCTCCTCGGCCTCGACGCGCCGCTTCTTCATGGCCTCACCGCGCGACCACGCGAGCAGCGCCTCCAGCACGGCCTGCGCCTGCGCGATCGCGCCCTCGACCTTCTCGAGGTGCCGCGCGCGCGCCGCCGGATCACCGGTGCGACCCGCGAGCCAGGTGCTGGTGCCCGCGAGCGCGAGCAGGTTCGACAGCTCGTGGGCGACCGCGAGGCCCGCGAGCCCGACCTCGTCGCCGCGCCGAGGCAGGGGCGCACCCTCGCCGCTCACTCCGCCGCTCCCATCGCCTGCAGCTCCATCGACTTCGCCGAGGCGCTCGCCTCGAGCTCCTTCGCTCGGCGCGCCTCGAGGCGCAGCCGCTCGAGGTCGAAGGGATCGATGGGATCGTCCGCGTCTCCGCCGAAGAGCTCGAGACGCACGACCTGGTGAGGCGTGATGAGCGCGCCCCCCGGCAGCGAGAGCTTCGTCGCGTCGCCGAGCAGCACCTCGGCGATCTCCGAGGGCCGCGCCGCGCCGTCGTTGGTGATGCGCACGGTGGCCTCGACGCCGACGAGATCCCCGACGAGCCCGGCGCGCGCGAGCCTCGCGAGCCCGGCCTCGTCGAGTACGCGGAGCTCGACGAGGTAGCGGCGCACGTCGACGATCTTGCCGATCGGCGCGGCAGCACGCCGCACGCGCGCTTCGGGCATCGCCATCACCTCGCGCGCGCGTCGCGCGAGAAAGGCCTCGGCGCCTTCTCCGCCCAGCTCCCCGAGCGACTTGCGCGCGAAGGCGAAAGCCCAGCGCGCGCCGCCGATGACACGCGACACGTGCGGATCGCCCGGCTCGAGCCGGGCCACGCGCTTGACGACGAGCCCCCGCGGCGCCGATCGCGTCATGCGCTCGGGCAGGCCCGCGAGCTCCTCCTCGTCGAGCACACGCTCGAGCCTCAGATCGATGAGCTCGCCGAGGCTCGAGGCGCCGAGCGTGAGCGCCGGGCCGAAGGTCATGTCGGGCTTCGGGTGGAAGCCGCGCGTGTACTGGAGGCGTACCCCGAGCCTGCGGAAGATGCGCGGGAGCTCGCGGATGAGATCGAGGTGCCCGAGCAGCGCGACGGGGCCGACCTTCTCGAACTCGACGCGGTAGCGAGGGCCGTCGAGCGGCGCGTTGGCCGGGCGAGGCGGCGCGGGCTCGAGCTCCTCCGCGGCTTCGACGACCGGCAACCGCCTGCGCGCCGGCCCGCTCGGGTCCAAGGAGCCGAGCCGCTCGAGCGCCTTCATGCGATCGCCGCGCATCGCCGACATGTCGCAGGCGACGCCGCAGTCGTAACAGACGAGCTTGCGCTTCTCGGCGCGCGCCTCCTCGAGGTTCGTGGCGTGCACGAAGCTACCCGCGACCTTGCCGCAGGGCGGGCTGAGGCGGCTCTGGAGCGCCTTGCGGTACTCGCGCGCGAGGAAGCCGTCTTCGAGCCCGACGTCGAGGTGGCTCCAGGGCAGCCTCGCGTTCACCGGCAAGGTGTCGAGGTACCTGTCGGGCACGACAGCGTGCGCGCGGAAGGCTTCGCGCCAGAGATCGAGATCGAAGCACTCGTCCCAGGAGTCGAAACGCGCGCCGCCGCGGAAGGCGTGCTCGAGAGCGTCCGCGAGCTTGCGGTCGCCGCGCGCGAACACGCCCTCGACCACGCTCGCGCGCGCCGCGTGCGTGCGCAGCTTGAGCCCCTTCACGGGCCGCGCGGCCTCGCGCAAGAGCGCCTGTTTGCGGTCGATCTCGTCGAGATCGTCCATCGCGCACCACTGGAAGGGCGTGTGCGGCTTGGGCACGTGCACCGAGACGCTCACGGTGACCTCGGCGGGTTTGCCGCGCCCCACGACGCGTTTGCCCACCTCGAGCGCGCGCCTGCCCGTCTCGATGATCCCGAGCACGTCCTCGTCGGTCTCGGTCGGCAGGCCGGCGATGAAGTAGAGCTTCATCTTGCCCCAGCCCTTCTGGAAGACACGCTCGGCCGTCTCCATGAGCTGCGCCTCGGTGACGTTCTTGTTGATGACGTCACGCATGCGCTGCGTGCCGGCCTCGGGTGCGAAGGTGAGCCCCGTCGCGCGCACCTGGCGGATCTCGTCGAGCAGCTCCGGGTCGAGGCCGTAGGCGCGCAGCGAGGAGACGCCGAGCGAGATGCGCCCCTCCTCGGCGAGCCGGTCGGTCACCTTCTTGATGAGCGGCGAGATGCACGAGACGTCGGCGGTCGAGAGCGCGGTGAGCGAGACCTCGTCCTGCCCGCTCTTCTTCACAGCGCGCACGACCGTCTCGACGATCTCCTCCGGATCGCGCTCGCGCACGGGACGGTAGATCATGCCCGCCTGGCAGAAGCGGCAGCCCTCGGTGCAGCCGCGCGCGATCTCGATCGACATGCGGTCGAAGATCGCCTCGGGACCGCCGGTCGGCGACTCGTCCGGGAAGGGGTACTTCGCGAGATCGACGAGCGCGCGCTCGACGGGGAAAGGGATCGTGGCGTCGTCCGGCGGCAGCACGACCTCGAGCCCGGTGTCGGGCTCGACCTCGACCTCGTAGAGCGAAGGCACGTAGACGCTGCCGAGCCTCGCGAGCGCGCGCAGGCGCTCTCGGCGCGGCACACCCTCGTCGCGCAGGCGCTTCCACGTGAGCGCGATGTCGGTGGCCTTCTCCTCACCGTCGCCGAGCACGATGGCGTCGATGAAGGGCGCGATGGGCTCCGGGTGCGTCGCGTTCGGCCCGCCCGCGACGACGAGCGGGTCGCTCTCGCCACGATCGACCGAGCGCAGCGGGATGCCGCCGAGCTCGAGCATGTTGAGCACGTTCGTGTAGGTGAGCTCGAACTGCAGCGAGAAGCCCACGACGTCGAAGTCCGAGAGCGGCCGCTTGGACTCGAGCGAGACCAGCGGCAGGCCGTGCTCGCGCAGCTTCTGCTCCATGTCGATCCACGGCGCGTAGCAGCGCTCGGCGAGCGTGCGCGGATCGGCGTTCAGGATCCCGTAGAGGATCTTGAAGCCCAGGTGGCTCATGCCGATGTCGTAGACGTCCGGGAAGGCCAGGCAGACCTTCGCGACCCCTGGCTCCCAGGCGCGCTCCACGCTGCCGACCTCTCCGCCGGTGTAGCGCGCGGGCTTGGTCACCTCGTGGAGGAAGGCCGCGTAGGGGTGAGGTGCGATCGGGGCCTGGTCGCTCATGGAGCTTCCCCCATAGCACGATCTGACGTTACGGCAGCGCCCCCAAGGCCGCCCAGAAGCTCCTCACCTCGTCGAGCTCTTCGCTGCGCCGCGCGGGGGGCAGGCTCGCGAGCAGGGCCTTGCCGTAGCCCTTCGTGCGGATGCGCCGGTCGAGGATGGCGACGACGCCGCGGTCCTTCGCCGTGCGCAGCAGCCTGCCGAAGCCCTGCTTGAGCGCGATCGCGGCGTCGGGCACGAGGTAGCTCGTGAAGGCGCTCTGACCGCGCGCCTCGATCGCGGCGCAGCGCGCCTTCACGACCGCGTCGCTCGGCACCGCGAAGGGCAGCTTGTCGATGACCACGAGGCGCAGGGCCTCGCCGGGCACGTCGACGCCCTCCCAGAAGCTCGAGGTCGCCACGAGCACCGCGTCGCCGTGCCCGCGGAAGCGCTCGAGCAGCGTGCTCTTCGGGGCCTCGCCCTGCACGAGCACGTGGCTGCCCCCTCGGCGCACGAGCCCCTCGGCGAGCGCGCGCATCACGCGGAGCGAGGTCGACAGGACGAAGGCGCCACCGCCGGTGATCTCGACGAGCTCGGCGGTGCGCTCGACCGCGCGCGCGACGAAGCTCGCCTCCGAGGGCTCGGGCAGATCCGTCGGCAGGTAGAGCATCGCGCGGCGCTCGAAGTCGAAGGGCGAAGGCAGGCAGAGCTCGTCGACGGGCGCCGGGAGGTCGGCGTCGAGGCCGAGGCGAGAGCGCACGAAGGAGAAGGGCCCCGGCGGCACCTCGGGCACGTCGAGCGGCAGGCCCTTCGTCTTGACCGGCGCGCTCGCGAGCGTGGCGCTCGTGAGCACGACGCCGCCTGCGCGAGAGAGCAGCGCGTCGCGCAGCTGGGGCCCCACGTCGACGGCCGAGGCGCCGAGCACGGTGCTCTTCGCGCGCTGCTCGACCCAGGCCACCTGGTGCGTCGGCGGCTCGAGGATGCGCGCCAGCTCGTCGCGCAGGCCGGCGGCACGCCTGCGCACGACGTCGACGGCGTCGTCGGTGGCTTGGGTCTCCGCGAAGCCCTCCACGGCCTCGAGCGCGTCGTCGACCCTGCGCCAGGCCGCGTCGCCTTCGCGGCCGAGGCTGCCCGGCTCGAGCATGCTGCGTCCGTCGGGCGCGGCGACCGCGGCGCGCGCGATCGCGAAGAGCTCCTCGGAGGCCATCACGAGCTCACGCAAGAGCGCGAGGCCGTCGCCCCGACTGAGCCTTCCGTCGCCGAGGCCGGCGCCCACGAAGGCGCGCTCCGCGTCGCGCCCGAAGGAGGCGATCTTCGCCGTCGACACCTGCGCGCCGAAGAAGCTCGTCGCGATGTCCTCGAGCCTGTGCGCCTCGTCGAAGATGACCGCGTCGTAGGCGGGCAGCACCCCCGCCCGGCTCGCGCCGGCCTCGCCCGCCTTCGCCTTCACGGCGAGATCGGCGAAGAAGAGGTGGTGGTTGGCGATCACGATGTCGGCCGAGGCCACCTCGCGTTTCATGCGCGTGACGAAGCAGGCCTCGTGGAACTCGCAGCGTGGCCCCACGCGGGTATCGCTCGACGAGACGACCTCGGACCAGATCGGGTCTCCCTCACCGAGCTCGGTCGCCTCGGCGACGTCACCCGACTCGCTGCGCTTCACCCAGGCCTCGAGCACCGGCAGCGAGCCCCTCCCTCCTGCGTGCGAGGCGCGCAGCTCGTGGTAGCGCCGGAGACAGACGTAGTTGGAGAGCCCCTTGGCGACCGCGACGCGCGGCGCCCAGCCGAGCAGACGCTCGAGCAGCGGCAGGTCCTTGTGGAGCAGCTGCTCCTGCAGGGCCTTGGTCGCGGTGGAGATCACGATGCGTCGGCCCGAGAGCGCCGCCGGCACCAGGTAGGCGAGCGTCTTGCCGGTGCCCGTCCCGGCCTCGCAGAGCAGTACGCGTGACTCGGTGATCGCGCGCTCCACGGCGTCGGCCATCGCGAGCTGCGCGTCGCGATGCTCGTAGGCGCCGAGCGCACGCTCGAGCGGCCCGTCCGGGCCGAGCAGCTCGCGGGCGCGCGGCACGGCGGTTCAGCCGTCGGTTCGCCCGGAGGGCTCGCTCTCGTCCGACGGCAGGCGCGGCGCGCGCAGCGCCCCTGTCTGCGCGGTCTCGACCGGCGCGGTCGCCACCGGAGGCGGGTTCGTCACCGGGCCGGGCACGTCGCTGGCGTCGTCGGCGTCGAGGAACTGCACCCCGACGATCGCGCCTCCGCGCTCCTCCTGGATCCACACGATGCGCCCCGGTCGCAGCGGCGTATCGCCCACGGCCACCATGGGCTCGGCGCCGAGCTCGATCGGGTCTTCGAGCACGACGCGCACGCCGCCTCGGCTCAGGTTGAGCGCCCAGCCATCCAGCATCCGGGTGCCCCCCTCCGGTGCCTCGAGCTCGAAGCGCACGCGATCGCTGGCCTCTCGGCGGACACCACTCTGGCGACGCATCGCCGGCATGCCGGGCGCCACGGGCATCGCGGGGGGCGTGAAACTACGTCGGCTCACTCCAGCGAGCCTAGCACGAGCGCGGAAGCTGACCGCTTTTCGCGACGAGCCTGCCGGACGACGGGCCGGGGGCCGCGCAGGCCGCCCGCCGACGACGCCGCCCCGAGCGCATGGAGCCACTCCGGGTGTCGCGCTCCCTCCCAGCCCGGAACGGTGCTAAGGCGGCGAGCGCGTCGAGTCCCCGGGCTTCCGTGGGCCGCGCATCCGCCACCTCCCGCGCCCAGCGCCAATCACCGAACGAGTACGAGACCCAACGTGAACCGGGCGAGCTCCATCTTCGGCGGTCTCATCGTCATCGCGATCGCCGTCGTCTTCATCGTCAACTTCCAGCCCGGTGGCGGGCAGAACCAGCTCCAGCAGGGGCCGGATTGCGCCGCCGAGATCCACGGCAAGTGCGTGCGCGCCGGCCACTTCTGGGCGGCCGTGCGCCTGCTCGCGCCACGCGGCGCCGAGAGCGAGCAGCTCCGGCGCCTCCGGGTGCGCAACATGGCGATGGACGGCCTGGTCGAGCGCGAGCTGCTCGTCGCCGACGCCAAGCGCCTCGGCGTCTCGGTGGGCGACGACGACCTGACGCGCGAGCTGCGCGCCGGGCGCATCCGCGTCTCGCTCCCCTCGTCGACGCCGCCCTCGCTCCCGATGTACCTCGGCATGCAGGAGGCAGGCATCCGCCAGATGCGCTTCCTCGACCGCAAGACCAACAAGTTCTCCGCCGAGGTCTACAAGCGCGACGTGACGGACATCTCGCGCCTCTCCGAGACCGACTTCCGCGAGTTCCAGCGCGAGGAGCTCATCGCCGCGCGCATGCGCGACATCATCCGCTCGCGCGTGCGCATCTCCGAGCAGGAGGCGAAGCAGCAGTTCGAGCGCGAGAAGACGACCCGCGTCATCAAGTACCTGAAGATCGAGCGCCCCTACCTCGCGATGCACGTGGTCGACCCCACGCCCGACGCGGTGAAGACCTGGGCGGCCGCGAACCAGCCCGAGATCGACAGCGTCTTCGGGTCCCGCAAGGACCGCTTCGCCGAGGGCTGCCGCGAGGCCCGCCACATCCTGCGTCGCGTCGACCCCGACGCCCCCACCGCCGAGGCCGACAAGAAGGCGGCGCTCGAGAAGATCGCCGACGCGAAGAAGCGCATCGAGGGCGGCGAGAGCTTCGCCGACGTCGCGCGCGAGCTGAGCGAAGACGGCAGCGCCTCGCGCGGCGGCAAGCTCGGCTGCGTCGTGAAGGGCCAGATGGTCAAACCCTTCGAGGACGCGCTCTTCGCGCTCGACAAGGACGGCGCGCTGAGCGGCGCGGTGGAGAGCCAGTTCGGCGTCCACCTCATCGTGCTCGACAAGGCCCACACGGGGCCTGCGGCGCTCGAGGCGGGCAAGGCCCAGGCGGCGGAAGAGCTCTACGTCGCGCACGAGTCCGAGCGCCTCGCGGCCGAGGGTGCGAAGGAGATCCTGGCTGCGGTGCGGGGCGGCAAGCCGCTCGACGAGGCCCGCCTCACCTGGCTCGCCCGCGTGCGCCCGCCGAAGGCCGCGCCGAAGAAGCCGAAGAAGGCCGGCGAGACCGAGGAGAAGACCGAGCCCGCGCCGCCGACCGAGGCGGGCCAGGAGCTCGAGCCGACGATCGAGACGAGCCTGCCCTTCAACGTGATGGGCTCGCCCTTCGACGGCGTCGCGCCGGGCTACGACGCGGCGACCGCGTCCTTCGCGATCGCCAAGGTCGGCGACGTGGCGAACGACGTGCTGCCGCTCGTGGGCGGTGGCTACGCCGTCATCCAGCTCGAGAAGCTGAGCCCCGCCACCGACGAAGCCTGGGCCCAGGACCGCGACTACTACGTCTCGGCCATCCGCACGCAGAAGCAGCAGGAGGCGCTCGCGAGCTACGTGGCGAAGCTGCGCAAGGCCGCCGCGAGCGACATCAAGGTGTCGAGCGAGCTCGTCGCCGATCCGAACGCGGCCGCGAGCGCCTCGAGCGCCGACGGCCCCGCGCCGCCCGCCCCCTTGCCGATGCCCGAGTGAAGGCGCCTCGAAGCCGAGCGCCTTCGCCGCGGAGCGCGAGGCCGCTCGGGCCCGCGAGCACCGCTATGGTGCGTCCGCCGCAGCGGCGCCTGCGCGTCGAGGCGCTCGAGCTCGGCGGCGGGCTGCGCGCGGTCGTCGTGCCTTTGCCACACCTGTCGCGCGCCACCGCGACGCTCTACCTCCGCACCGGGCCGCTCTACGAAACGGAGGCGCGCTCGGGCATCTCGCACTTCCTCGAGCACATGCTGCACCGAGGCACGAAGCAGAGCCTCGCCGACGCGCACGCGCAGGCCGTCGCCTTCGAGCGCCTCGGGGCGAACCTCGACGCAGCCACCGGCACCGATCACGGCCTGCTCGGCACGAGCTGTCCGCCCGAGAGCCTCGACGAGGTGCTCGCCTTGCTCGGTGAGGTCGCGACCTGCCCTGCGCTTCGCGACATCGACACCGAGCGCGGCATCGTGCGCGAGGAGCTGCTCGAGGGGCTCGACGAGCGCCGCCGCCTGATCGACGCCGACGTGCTCCTGCGCAGGCTCGCCTTCGGGGAGCACGCGCTCGGCCGGCCCATCCTCGGCACCCTCGAGACGCTCGAGCGCTTCGACGTGCCGAGCCTGAGGCGACACCACGCGCGCGACTACGTGCGCGGCAACACCGTGCTCGCGCTGTCGGGTCGGCTGCCTCCGCTCGAGCGCCTGCGCGCCTCGCTCTCGCGCGCCTTCGCCGACATGCCGGCCGGCCCCGCGCGGCGCGCGCCGCTCTACGCCACGACGCAGCGCGAGCCCAGGCTGCGCATCGTGCAGAGCGCCGCCAGCCAGACGAGCATCCGCGTGGGCTTCCTCGCGCCGGGGCGAGGCGCGCGCGACGAAGCGGCCGTCGATCTCTTGCTGCGCGTCTTCGACGACGGCACCGGCACGCGCCTCTACGAGCGCCTCTGCGACCGCCACGGGCTCTGCTACGACACCTCCGCGAGCTACGAGCCCTTCGAGGGCGTAGGGCTCTTCGACCTCGCCGCGGAGGCTGCGCCGGCCCGCACGGGGCGCGTGCTCGAAGAGATGCTCTCCCTGGTCGCGGAGCTCTGCGAGGGGGGCGTGCGCGAGGAGGAGCATCGGCGCGCGCTCGATCGCTCCTTCTGGCAGGCGCGATCCCGCACCGACTCCCCGGAGGGAGTCGCCGAGCAGGTCGGACTCGGCTACCTCGACGGCACCCCACGTACGCCGCTCGATCAGCACCGCCGCCTCGCCGCGGTCTCTCTCGACGAGCTCGATCGGGCGGCGCGACGCCTGCTGAGCCCGGAGCGCATGAGCGTCGTGCTCGTCGGGCCGGTGAGCGACGCGGTGAGCAAGCGCGCCTCGCGCCTATTGAAGAACTTCGAGAAGCGGAGGCGGAGCGAGTCGCCCTGAGGCCGTGGAGACGGTCGCGAAACGCTATTTGCGTTCTTGCGCATCCATGCAAGTATCCTCCTCGTGAGCCTCGAGGCACCGGAGACGAGCAGCAGCAGCTGGGCCGAGGTGCCCAGGTGGGAGCTTTATCGGCTGCTCGCAGATCCGGTCCGCGTCCGCCTGCTCGCGCTGGTCGCCGCCGAGGAGCTGGGGGTCGGCGAGATCGCCGAGCTGCTCGGCGAGGGCCTCACGAAGGTCTCTCGCCACGCGGCCGCGCTGCGCGACGCGGGGCTGGTGGTGTCGCGCCGCAACGGCACCTGGGTGCTCCTCCGCCTGCCCAGCTCGCTCGAGCAAGACCCGGTGGTCGCCGACGCGCTCGGAGCGGGGCGCAAGCTGCTCGAGGCCGAGGGCACGCTCGCGCGCGTCGAAGCCTTGGTGCGCGCGCGCGACGCGAAGGCCCGCGAGTTCTTCGCGCGCGAGCCCGGCGCAGCGAGCGCCTTCGAGGCGCCCGGCGAGCTCTCGGCTTACCTCGCGGCGCTCGCGCCGCTCATCTCGCCGCGCGCCTTCGCGGTCGACGCCGGCACGGGCGAGGGCGCCCTGCTCGACGTGCTCGCGCCCGTGTTCGACGAGGTCGTGGCGCTCGATCGCTCCCCTGCGCGGCTCAAGCGCGCCGAGGCCCGCGCCGAGGCCCGCGGCTACGGCAACGTGCGCTTCGTCGACGGTGAGCTCGACGGCCCGGAGATCGAGGCCGCGGTTCGCGCCGGCGGTCGCGCGGGCGCCGACCTCGTCTTCGCTTCGCGCGTGCTGCACCACGCGCCGCAGCCGGCCCGCGCGATGCACGCGCTCACGCGGCTCTTGCGACCGGCCACGGGCGACCGCCCAGGCGGCACCCTGCTCGTGCTCGACTACGCCGCGCACGACGACCTCGCCCTCAAGGAGGCGCAGGCCGATCTGTGGGCGGGCTTCGACGAGGCCGAGCTGCTCGAGAGCGCCGCCGCGGCCGGCCTCGCCGACGTGCGCCTGCGCACGCTGCCACCGACGTTCCGGGGCCACGGCCCCGATCGCAACCTGGACTGGATCCTGCTCACCGCCTCACGCGGTGCCCAGGCGACGAAACACCCCCCGAGAGGACACGCATCATGACGGACAAGCTTCGCTACAAGGTCGCCGACATCAACCTCGCCGAGTTCGGCCGCAAGGAGATCGCGATCGCCGAGAAGGAGATGCCCGGTCTCATGGCGCTGCGCGAGGAGTACGGCGCGAAGAAGCCTCTCGCGGGCGCGCGCATCGCCGGCTGCCTCCACATGACGATCCAGACGGCCGTGCTCATCGAGACGCTCACGGCGCTCGGCGCCGAGGTCACGTGGACGAGCTGCAACATCTACTCGACGCAGGATCACGCGGCCGCGGCGATCGCCGCCGCGGGCATCCCCGTCTACGCCTGGAAGGGCGAGACGCTCGAGGAGTACGACTGGTGCCTCGAGCAGCAGATCTACGCCTTCGAGGGCGGCAAGGGCCCGAACATGATCCTCGACGACGGCGGGGATCTCACCAACTGGATCCACGACAAGCACGCGAAGCTCTTCGAGGGCGCGGACCCCATCCGCGGCCTCAGCGAGGAGACGACCACGGGCGTGAAGAACCTGCTCAAGCGCTCGCGCGACGGCAAGCTCAAGTGCCCCGCGATCAACGTCAACGACTCGGTCACCAAGAGCAAGTTCGACAACCTCTACGGCTGCCGAGAGTCGCTCGGTGACGGCATCAAGCGCGCGACCGACGTGATGTTCGCCGGCAAGCTCGCCGTCGTCGCCGGCTACGGCGACGTGGGCAAGGGCTGCGCGCAGTCGCTGCGTGGTCTCGGCGCGCGCGTCGTGATCACCGAGATCGACCCCATCAACGCCCTGCAGGCCGCGATGGAGGGCTACGAGGTGAAGACGATGGAGCAGATGGCGCCGCTCGCCGACATCTTCGTGACCGCCACCGGTTGCGACGGCGTCATCCGCGGCGAGCACATGCAGGCCATGAAGGACGAGGCCATCGTCTGCAACATCGGCCACTTCGACAGCGAGATCGAGATCGCCTGGCTCGAGAACCACCCCGAGATCAAGGAGGAGAACATCAAGCCGCAGGTCGATCACTTCATCTTCCCCGACGGGAAGAAGATCATCGTGCTCGCTCGCGGCCGCCTCGTGAACCTCGGCTGCGCGACGGGTCACCCGAGCTTCGTGATGAGCGCGAGCTTCACCAACCAGGTGCTCGCGCAGATCGCCCTCTGGAGCGAGAAGTTCCCCCAGGGCGTGCACGTGCTGCCGAAGAAGCTCGACGAGAAGGTCGCGCGCCTGCACCTGAAGAAGCTCGGCGTGGAGCTGACGACGCTCACGGCGGCCCAGGCCGACTACCTCGGCGTGCCGGTCGAGGGGCCCTTCAAGCCCGACGCCTACCGCTACTGAGCCGAGCGCGCTCGCAGAGCGCGGCTCGAAGGAGAGGGAGAGGGGCGCGCGTCTCGGACGGCGCCCCTCTTTCGTTCGATTCGCGCCGGCTCCGACCAAGCAACCGCTGCAAGCCGGCGCGAACCGAGCTAGGCTCTCGCCACCTCCATGAGCGGCACCGTCCGCCCGCCCGCACCCTCCAGCCCCAAGGTCGGCCCAGGCTCCACGCCGGTCGCCGTCGCTCCGCCCCCGCCACGCGCGCCCCGCCCTGGCTCGGGCGCCGACGCGCACGCCGCGACGATGGGCCCGCAGGCCGTCGCAAGACCCGGCGCAGCCCCCGTGGTGGTGGCGGCCGCAGGCGTCGTGCCTCTGCCACCCTCGGCCGCGGCCGCGAACGCACCGACGAACTACTCGCCCGTCCCCAGCCCTGCGTCGGGGCCCGCCTCGAACCCACCTGCGTCGACGGCGCGAGGCTCGATCGCGGATCTGCCGCTCGTCTGCCCGGAGTGCCTCGTGCGCTACCCGGCGGAGTTCCGCGTCTGCCCACGCGACGCCTCCGAGCTGGTGAGCGTCGAGGACGAAGGCGAGGAGCGCGACGATCTGGTCGGCACGACGCTCGCCAACACCTACTCGATCACGCGCATCATCGGCGAAGGCGGCATGGGGCGCGTCTACGAGGCGCGTCACCAGCGCATCGGCGGCAAGCGCTTCGCGATCAAGCTGCTCCACCCCGAGTACGCGCGCATGCCCGAGGTGCTCTCGCGCTTCCAGCGAGAGGCCGAGGCCGCCGCGAAGATCCGCAGCACGCACGTCGTCGAGGTCTACGACGTCGCGCGCACCGACGACGGCCGCCCCTTCATGGTGGCCGAGTTCCTCGAGGGGCGCGAGCTCGCCGCCTACCTCGACGACGTGCACAAGCTCCCGGTCGCGCAAGCCGTACGCATCGTGCGCCAGCTCTGCCGAGGGCTCGGCGCGGCGCACGAGCTCGGCATCGTGCACCGCGACATGAAGCCGGAGAACGTCTTCCTCGTCGGCGAGCTCACGCGCCCCACGGCGAAGATCATCGACTTCGGCATCTCGAAGAGCGGAGACACCGGCGGCACGAACCTCACCAAGACGGGCATGATCATGGGCACGCCCTCGTTCATGGCGCCGGAGCAGGCGCGTGGCGAGCGCGTGAACCACCTGGTCGACGTCTACGCGGTGGGCGCGATCCTCTACACGCTGCTCACCGGCAAGCGCCCCTTCGACAAACCCGACGCGACGGCCACGCTGACCGCCGTGCTCATCGAGGAGCCACCTCGGCCACGCTCGATCGAGCCGAGCATCCCCGACGGCCTCGAGGCGGTGATCCAGAAGGCCATGGCGAAGGCGCCTGGCGAGCGCTTCCCCACCCTCGAGCAGCTCGAGCGCGCGCTCGAGCCCTGGGAGGTCGCAGTCGGCCCCGCGAGCATGCTCCCGCCGCGCGCCACGGCGCCGAGCGTCGTCGACATCGACGTCTCCTGGGCGCGCCCCGCGCTGCTCGTGCTCGGCGCGCTCGCCACGAGCTTCGTCGCGCTCGTGCTGCCCACCTTCGTCGGCGCCATCGTGCGTGTGGCGCGTGGCAGCGACGCGAGCGCGAACCTGAGCGGCGGCGAGTCGCTCATCATCCTCGCCTTCGTCATCGTGGCCTTCGCGGTGCCGAGCTACCTGCTCGTCGCGCGGCTGAAGAAGACGGTGTGGGACAACACCTCGCGCGTCTACGAGCTCGTGATGCGCTCGCGCTGGGTCGTGCTCGCGGTCTTCGGCACTTACGGCCTCTGCAACGTCTTCGTGCGCTTCCTCGAGACGGTCGTGCTGAGGCGCGCGGTCGGCGCGTCCTGGCCGGTGTGGGACGTGCTGTTCACGCTCATCGCCGTGGCTGCCGGCGCGGGCGTCGCCTTCCTGCCCCGCCTCCAGCCCAGGCGCTGAGCGCTCGGGGCCCCACGGGTAGGGGCCCCGCGGCTCGTGCTCGGACTCACTGCAGCCCGCGGGCCTTCATGGCCTCGAGCGCGCCGAGCAACGCCGGGTCCTTGTCGAAGCAGCAAGCGTTCGGCATGCGGCGCCGCCCCTTGCAGGAGTTGTTCATGAGGTGGAGCTGCCCGAGCGTACGGGAGTCGCCGACCTTGCCCGCACGCTCGAAGAGCTTCTTCTTCGCCTCGCAGTCGGTGGTGCGCCGGAGCTCCCACGCGATCTGCACCGCGTCGCTGCCGCGGGTGCCGAGCACGCGTGGATCGTCGAGCAAGGCCTCCGCGTACTTCGCCGCGCGCGAGCCGCCCTTGGTGGTGGCGAGCTGGTAGAGGATGTCGATGCCCGTCTTGCCCATCTTGGTGGCGATGAGCGTGAAGACGAGATCGGGCTCCGTGCCTTGCACGAACATGATGCGCACCGCGAGATCGACGATGCGGTCGCGTGTGCCCGGGTCCTTCGCCGCCTCGGGCTGCACGACGAGCAGCTGCTGCAGCGCGCCCACCGCGCCCTTCAGATCGTTGATGCGAAGCTTGTGGGCGAAGGCGTCCTGGGCTGCGCGCACCTCGGCCGTCTCGCCGATGACGAGGGGGATCTCGTCGACCTTGGAGCTCGACGCTCCAGCGGTGGAGCTGGCGCTCGAGTCCGGCCTGGCGATGGGGGCCGAGTCGCTCTCGCCGTCGTCGTCTCGCTCCTTCGCGCCTTCCGTCGCCTCGGCCGCGCTCGCGCGCTCGGCGTCGGAGAACGGCGTCGGCCGGACGATGGCGACGAGGCTGAGCAGCCCCACGACGGTGAGCGGCGCGGCCGCGAGCGCCTTGAGCCAGCTCGGCGTGGGAGCTGCGCTGGCGAGCGGGAGCTCCGCGGGCTCGGTGTAGCCGGTGACGGCGGGTCTGCTCGGCTGGTTCACCCTCGCAGCATAGCCGAAGGCGTGCGCCGCACACGCGCGCCCGGCCAGGCTGGGGCCAGGAACGACGCCTCCCGGCCAGGCTCGGTTGAAAGGCGGGCGAGACTTCGGTACTTCTCGCCGCCATGCTCGACCCCAAGCCCCAGGCCGGCGCGCTCGTGCGCTGCACCGATCGTGCCCTCCCGTCCGCCGCTGCAGTCCACGTCTCGCGCGGCAAGCGCCCCACCCCGAGCTCTGCCTTGGGCCGCTTGACGGCGCTGGGCCTGACGGTTGCGCTGTCGCTCTCGAGCGCTGGCTGCATCAAGAAGATCCTCCTCGAGGGCCAGATCGCCTCGACCCGCAAGGGCAGCGCGGCGATCCAGTCGCTGCACGACTGGGAGATCGCCGAGAAGGCCGCGATGGCCGGCATCGCGCAGATCGAGGGCATGCGCTACCTCGCCCCGGAGAACGAGGACGCGCTCTTCATGCTGACGCGCTCCTGGGCGAGCGTCGCGCTCGGCTTCATCGAGGACGAGCTCGAGCGCGTGGAAGACGTCGAGGGCTCGACGAGCCCCCAGGTCGACTACCTCAAGCGCCGCGCCGAGGCGGCCTACGACCGAGCCGTCTGGTACGGCCAGAAGCTCCTGGGCAGCCGCATCGAGGGCTTCAAGGAGGCGCAGAAGAACAGCGACACGATGAAGGCGTGGCTCGCCCAGTTCGAGGGGCCGGAAGACGCCGAGAAGCTGTTCTGGCTCGGCTACGCCTGGATGGGCCGGGTGAACATCGCGAAGGAGCGCCCCGAGATGGTGAGCGAGCTGTTCATCGGCGTGGCCATGCTCGAGCGCTCGGTCGAGCTCGACCCGACCTACATGAACGGCAGCGGGCACGTCGCGCTCGGCGCGTACCACGCGCGCACGCCCTCGGCGGAGCTCGACGAGTCGAAGAAGCACTTCGAGAAGGCGCTCGTGATCGGCGGCGGCAAGACCTACATGGCCAAGGTGCAGATGGCGGTGCGCTACCACTGCAACAAGGGCGACAAGGAGTCCTACGAGGCCACGTTGAAGGAGGTCCTCGAGGCTGGCGACGGTGACCCGTACCAGCGGCTCCCGAACACGATCGCGAAGCGCAAGGCCTTCCGCTGGCTGCAGCCGGCGCGCATGCGCGACAACTGTGGCTTCTGACACGACACCGAAGGTGTCGTGTGGGCTTCTGACACGACACCGAAGGTGTCGTGTGGGCTTCTGACACGACACCGAAGGTGTCGTGTGGGCTTCTGACACGACACCGAAGGTGTCGTGTGGGCTTCTGACACGACACCGAAGG
>ERZ761602.5135-NODE-5135-length-15815-cov-4.643084_pt1 | contig 15815 bp, 11 predicted proteins | sample MGYA00512165_ERZ761602 | MGnify/ENA primary metagenome ERZ761602 (study PRJEB28899, sample SAMN02445085) | bioreactor sludge metagenome | biome: EBPR sludge; isolation source: Thorneside wastewater treatment plant | place: Australia: Brisbane, Thorneside...
TTTCTCTTTTGTCGGTCGGCTTCCGACCGCCCGCTTCTTCAGCGGCGTCGACGCGACGAACGCCCGGTCTCTTCCGCGGGCTCTTCGGCGGAGTCGCTCGTCTCGGTCTCCGTCTCCGCTTCGTCGTCCGCCTCCGTCTCCTCGCGGGGCGGCGGGGGCGCGAGCGGCTCGCCGAACTCCTCGCGCAGCTTTCGCTGGAGCTTGTCGAGGATCATGCGCTCCACGTAGGCGGGCATCGCGGGGATGTTGAGCGTCACGCGCACGACGTCTTGGTCGTTCTGGCGGGTGCGCACGACCTCGAGGCTGCCGGGGACCGCGCGGCCGGTGCCGACGTAGTCGAAGAGCACGAAGCCGACGTCCTCGTCGCGGTCCCGGATCGGGAAGCCGTAGTCGACGCGGAGCAGACGCAGAGCAGCGCTCCAGACCTGCTCGTAGCGGTACGCGTGCGAGTCGCTGCGACGCGCGCTGGCGGTCGCGGGGAGAACGAAGACGAACGCGAGGAGGACGAGGAGCCGGCGCATGCCCCGACCGTACGGATGGGGGCGCGGAGGTCCACTTTCTGGTGTGGCTCGCCACCGAGCCGATCGAAGCCGACGAGCCAAGCGCATCACGAGAATGCGTGCACGCCACCACCAAGACGCTGCGATGACGCGAAACGCCGTGGCATCCGGTCTCCTGCGTCCTCGGCACTATCCCGCGCCTCACGGGTCGGCGCGGCGGAACACCAGCACCGCGACGTCGTGTCGCGAGCCGTCTCCACCGCATCGGACTTCGGCGAGCACCATCGGGCCGAGCCGCCGGGCGCCGAGGGAGACCTCGACCGGATCGCCACCTACTCGAGGCAATCGGCCTTCCGCAAAGAGCTTGAGGGCCGAGGGCATCATCGCGTGCACTGTCGCGCTGCCGTCCTCGCCGACCACCCCGCGGTGGCGTTCCACCGGGAAGCTCAGGCTCGCGTTCCCACCCATGGAGATCTGCACCTCGTCGAGGAACGCGCCGCCGATGGAGATGCGCTTCTCGAGCGGCGGGGGAACGTGCGCCTCCACTCCTTTCGGCAACCCCATCGTGCACACGAGCCGGAGCACACCCGCGGCGTCGCGCTCGTACGCCCAATGGTCTACGAGGCGCGGATCGAGCCAATGCCCACGCCATCGCTCGGTGAGGATCTCGAAGGTGGCCGCGTCCTCGCGCGACGCAGCCCGGCCGCACATGCGCTTCTTCAGCGCGTTCAGCTCCTTTACCTGCGGGTGTTCCCAACGATCCGAGGCGAGCACGCTGGCGTTCCAGAACGAGACCGCCAGAGCGATGACGCCGCACACATCGTCGTCGGGGGGCGTCGGGCCCAGCCTCTCGAGCAGCGGCGCCGCGAGCTCGACGATCAGCTCCGCGAGGTCACGTTCGGGCAGACCCACGATGGTCCGCGTGTAGCGATCTCGACGCGTCATCGGTTCTTCCTCCGCGCTCTGCGGGCCGCCTTGCGCGCGTTCTTCTTGGCGCGCGCGGCCGCCTTGACGGGCGGTCGGGCGGGGGTGTCGACGCCAGGCAGCCTCACGGATGCGGGCAGGGGCTGGGACTGCATGACGCGCATCCACGCCTCGATGCCTGCTTTCGAATCCATGTCGAAGCCCGCCTCGCGACCTCTCATGACGAGCGACTTCGCGAGGCCGAACTTGTTCGTGTCGGAGAGCGCGGCCTCGAGCTTCTTCACCGCGTCGTCTCCGAGCACCCGCAGGCAGGCGTCGGCGTGGTCGAGCCGGTACTCGCGCTTCAAGAAGGCGAAGAAAGCTCGGATCACTTCGACGATCGAACGCGCGGCCGACGCGTCGATGCTCACCTTGCGAGGAATGATGTCGAACAGGATCTCACGCAGATCCCGCGCACCCAGGGTCGCGATCGTGGCGTTGAAGTAGTCGGCCGCAAAGTCCATCACGAAATGACAGAACTGAACGTCGTCGAGCGCTCTCCCCTCGGGCGACGCGGCGAAGCGACTCACGAGCTCGTCCTGAAGCGGACCACGTTCCTCCGGATCGATCTCGTCACCGTCTCGGCCGAGCTCGAAGAGATCCGCCATGACGTCGTAGGGCGGACCGTAGTCGCTCCGTTCACGCTCGTACGGCGCGCGGAGCGACACCTCCACTTCGCCGGCTGGGGTGGCGACGACGAGCGTGCACGCGACCGGCTCGCCACCGTTCCACGCCCCGAGGAGCGCGCTCTTCTCCTTCAGGATCTCCACAAGCGCGACCGAGACTGCCGTGGCGATTGAGACCTCCGCCGCGGTGGGCGGACGCGCGACGAGGTCCTCGTCCACCGCGCCCAACCAAGGATACGCCTTCGATCCCGCGACCTCCCAACGATGCTCCGCGATCTCCTTGCGCAGAGACGCGCTCAGCTCGGCACCACGCTCGAAGTTGAGCACGAGGTGAGGAGGAATCGCCGCCACTTCTCCGTGCTCCATCGCTTCGGCTGCGTCAAGGTAGGCCTCGAAGTCATCGAGGTTGGCGAACAGGATGAACCCGAGGCTCTGCCCCATCTGTCCCATCACGGACAGGGCCGCATCTCGGATCCCGAGCGCCTCGACGTCGACCGCGAAGAGACACTGATCGTTCGGCACGATCGCCCAGGGCTTGGCGCGAAAGAGGACCGCGGCGGCCTGGAACAACGCAGCGATCGTCGCGGGGCCGACGTCGGGTGAGAGGTACGACTCCGCGCGCTGCGCATCCTCGTCCATGCGCTCGACCATCGCCGCCATCACGACGTCGATCTCGGGCGTCGGGGCGCAGACGATCTCGAAACCCGGCTGCCCCGCGCGCAGCGCCTCGGCGAGCTCGGGGGAAGCGACACGGATGCGGTTCGGCGCGTGTGGCCGACCCACTATCGGCCTTTCGACCGCGTGGCGCAGACTCTCGCAGGCCAGCCGGATCGCCTCCCCCGGCATACCCAACGTGTGTCCGAGCACGCCCTCTTCGCTCATCCAGAAAAGCGCCTCGGGGCGGTACGGCTCACCCTCGCCGGTGACGTACATCGGCATCGAGACGATGCCACCGACCCACTCGATCTCCGTTCGCTTCTTCCGTGCCGCCATCGTCTGTACTCGTCGTTTTGGTGTCGAGCTCGGTCGGGCTTCTCCGACCGAAGAGTGGAGCACCGTCGAGCCTCGTCGAGCCGTCGGTCTCATCGAGGCGCGCTCGCGGCGCATCCCCCTCGGACCTCGACCGCACGCGTCAACGCGCGGGCGGGGGAGTCGAGAGGCCCTTCTTGATCTGCTCGGTGCCGAGCAGATCGCCGAAGCGGAGGTTCATCGCGTAGAGCGGGATCACGCCCGCGAGCACGATGAGGGTGGCCTGCACGACGTAGAGCAAGAAGATGAAGACGGCGCCGTCGTTGCTGACGATCTCGGCCGCGAAATAGAGCTTGAGCGCGGTGGAGATCGCGAGCTGGAAGTTGCCGAAGAGGCCGGGGCCCGTGGGCAGGAGGATGCCGATCGCGAGGATGCCCATGAGCGCGACCGCGTGGCCGGGCTCCATCGGGATGCCGCAGCCCCAAGCGAGCAGCCACATGCCGCCCGCGTTGCTTCCCCAGTAGAGCAGCGTCTCGAAGAGAAAGCCGAGGGTCAGACGCAGACTCGCGAGCGAGCGGATGCCGTCCGCGACTCCGTCGACCTTGTCCGCGAGGAGCGCGCCAAAACGTTTGGAGACGAGCCCGAAGACGGCCTTGGTCGCGCGGACCGCGAAGGCGCGCTGCCAGAGGAAGACGCCGAGCGCGGCGAAGGCGCAGCCGAAGACGGTGAGCGCGAGGTAGCCGTAGAAGGGCAACGCGCGCACGAGCGGATCGTTGGAGTCGAGGTGGGGCAACGCGAAGAGCGCCCAGGCGACGCAGAGGCTCGTGATGAGCCCGTCGACCACGCGCTCGACCGCGACGGTGCCGATGCCCGCGCTCACGCTGACCTCGTGGCGGAGCTTGGTGAGCGCGGGGCGCGCCATCTCTCCGAGGCGGAGCGGCAACGCGAAGATGGCGAAGAAGCCGATCCAGTTGAGCGCGATCACCTCGCGCAGCGGGAGCTCCTTCACGGGCGCGATGAGGAAACGCCAGCGCGTCGCGCGCAGGAGGTGCGTGACGAAGAGGGTCCCGACGTAGGCGCCCACCGTCCACCACTGGACGCGCGAGAAGTCGAGCTTGCCGGGGTTGAGTGGGACCCCGCCGCGCGCCGCGAGCCACGCGAACAAGCCGCCGAGGGCGAGCGAGAGCACGAGCTTCGGCAGGATGCGGCGGAAGAAGCCGGGCGTTTCGGCGGCGTCGTTCATCAGGTGGAGCCGCCCGGGGTGGCCGAGGCGACCGAAAGTGAAGTGAAGGCCGCGGAGCTCCCGAAGACCCCGCGAACGTGCCGGACCTACTCGAAGTCGGGGTTCCCCGCCAGGATCCGCCGCGGGTTCTCGCCCATCAGCGCGTCGGCCTCTTCGCGACCGACCAGAGCGCGCAGTCGCGCGATGGCGTCGCGCACGAGGTCTACGTCGATCGCGCGGTGCGCGTCGCTGCACGCGAGGTAATAGAGGCCCTCGGAGAGCAGACGCTCCGCCGCGCGCTGGGGCTGGCGGCCGTAGCGACCGACGAGGCTCATCAAATCGAGCTGCGGGATCGCGCCCGCGTCGAGCAGCGGATCGAGGGCGTCGCTCTCGTCGTAGAACGCGCGATAACGCTCGGGGTGCGCGAGGATCGGGCGCACCCCGCGCACCCGCATCTCGAAGAAGACGTGCTCGAGCCGGAGCGGAAGACGTTCCGGAGGGAGCTCGACGAGCGCGGCTTTCTCGCCCGGATACGGCAGGTGCTCGCCGCGCTGGAAGAGGCCCCAGAAGACGTCGTCGAAGAAGTGCTCCGCTCCGAGGCCGAGCTCGGGTACGTCGGCCTGCTGCGAAGCCTGCGCCACGAAGGCCGCGTGGGCCTGCTCCAGACCCGGGCGGCGGTTCTCGAACATCGCGGTGCGGATGTGGGGCGTGGCGACGCAGAGCGAGTAGCCGAGGCCGCGCAGACCGCGCACGAGCGCGAGGCCTTCGTCGTAGGTCTTCACGCCGTCGTCGACCGCGGGGATCCAATGCGCGTGCAGATCGACGTAGTCGCTCATGCGCTGGCCTCCGTCGCGAGAGCGCGCGCGAGCTCGTTCAAGCGAGGAAGCAACACGTCGCGCGTGTTGTGCTCCGGGTGCTCGATCACGTGATCGAGGAGCGCGTCGAGCAGGCGCCCGACCGCGCGACCGGAGGTGCCGGTGGCGAGCACGTCTTGGCCGTTCACCGCGAGATCCCCGACGCGCAGCGGCGGACGCGTGGCGAGGGCGGCGCGGAGGCGCGCGGTGAGGTCGTCGATCGCGGCGGGGTCTTCGTCGGCCGCGAGGCGCACCACCTTCGCGAGCGCGAGGACGGCCTCGGCGTGTTTGGGATCGACGCGTTGCAGGAAGCGGCGCACCGCGACGTCGTCTCGCAGCGCGTCGAGATCGAGCGCGTGATGGCGGACGAGGTGGAGCACGTCGCGGCGTTCGTCGTTGGAGAAGCGGAGGTCGCGGAGCCACGCTTCCAGGAGATCCGCGCCCACGGACGCGTACGCGCGCGAGCCTTCGTCGACGCGCGGCAGACCCACCGCGTGCAAGAGCGCGGCGAGGCGCGCGACCGGGCCCTCCGCGAGATCCATCGCGCGCAGTGAGCGATCGAAGGCGGTGACGCCGGGGCCGACCGCGATGGCGTCGAGCGCCTGCAGGAGCGGGCAGGTGCGCGCGAGGATGCCGGTGTCGCGCATCACCACGAACGCACGCGACGGACGGCGCGCCTTGAACGCCTTGAGCCACTCCTCGCGGATGCGCTCGCGGCTGACCTTCGCGTAGACGTCGAGCGCGCCCGCGAAGGCGTCGCGGGTGTCGGGGTGCAGCTCCATCTCGAGCGTGGCGACGAAGCGCGCGCCGCGCAGGATGCGCAGGCCGTCTTCGGCGAAACGCTCCGCCGGGACGCCGACCGCGCGCAGCAGGCCCGCGTCGAGATCCTCGCGGCCGCCGAAGGGATCTTCCACGCGGCGCAGCACGGGATCGTAGGCGATGGCGTTCACCGTGAAGTCGCGGCGCGCGAGGTCTTCGCGGATGTCGTCCACGAAGAAGACCTCGTCGGGGCGGCGGCCGTCGGTGTAGGCGCCTTCGCCGCGCAGCGTGGTGACCTCGAACGCGTGGCCCTTCCACAAGACCGTGACGGTCCCGTGCGCGATGCCGGTGGGGATCACCTTCTTGAAGCAGGCCTTGGTCTGCTCGGGCTTGGCCGAGGTGCAGAGATCCCAATCGGAGACCGCGAGGCCGCGCAGGAGATCGCGGACGCAGCCGCCCACGATCCACGCGCGATGACCCGCACGACGGAGCACGTCGCAGACTTCGAAGACTTCGCGCGGGATGCGCTCTTCCGGGACCTCGGTCGGCACGGCGCGCAGTCTGCGTCGTGAAACGGCGGTGCGCACCTGTCGTTCGCGTCGTCGCCTCGCGACCGTCGGGTCGACCCCGGCCAGGGCGTGTCGTTCGACGTGCGGTCGACGCGCCACCGCCACCTGTCGCTCCAACCCAACGGGCTCAAGCGCGCGCGAGCTTCTGCAGTACCGCGAGCGTGTCGGCCTCCGCGGCGGGCTTGTCGCGACGCCACCGCACGATGCGAGGGAAACGCACCGCGACGCCGCTCTTGTGCCGCGTGCTCGCGCGCACGTCCTCGAAGGCGAGCTCGAAGACGTGTACGGGCTCGACGCTCCGCACGGGTCCGAAACGCTCCACGGTGTGGCGCCGGATCCACGCGTCGAGCTCGCGGATCTCGGCGTCGTCGAGGCCGGTGTACGCCTTCGCGACCGAGACGAGCGCACCCTCGTGCCAGACCGCGAAGGTGTAGTCCGTGAAGAGGCCGGCGCGTTTGCCGTGGCCGGCCTGCGCGTAGATCAGGACCGCGTCGATCGTGAAGGGATCGACCTTCCACTTCCACCAGTCGCCGCGCTTGCGCCCACCGCGGTAGGGGCTGTCCGCCCGCTTGAGCATCAGCCCTTCGACACCGCGGGCGCGCGAGCTCTCGCGATGCGCGGCGAGCATGCTCCAGCCGTCGACTCCGTCGGACGCTTCGACCTCGACGCGGGGCGAGAGCGCGACGCGTGAAGAGCCGAGCGTCTGCACCAACTCCGCGAGCCGCGCCCGACGCTCGACCAGCGGGCTCTCGCGGAGGTCTTCTCCCTGCGCTTCGAGCAGGTCGTAGGCGACGAGACGTGCCGGCACCTCTCGCAGGATCTTCGGCCCGAGCTTGGTGCGGCCGATGCGCTTCAGGAGCTCCGCGAAGGGCAGCGGCGCGTCCGATCCGTCGAGCCACGCGAGCAACTCCGCGTCGAGGACGGTACCGTCGGGCAGTGCGACGAGCTCGCGCACGAGGTCCGGAAAACGATCGGTGACGAGCTCCTCGCCGCGCGACCAGATCCACGTGGTGCCGGAGCGGCGCACCACCTGCGCGCGGATGCCGTCCCATTTGTTCTCCGCAATCCACGCGTCGATCGGACCGAGCTCGGCGGGCACGAGATCGAGCGGGGACGCGAGCGCGAAGGGATAGGGGCGGCTCGCGTCGGCGAGCGCGTCGGTGCTCGGGTCGACGAGCGCGCGCCAGCTCGCTTCGCTCGGCTCGAAGGTGCCGGTGAGCCGGTGCTCGATGACCTCGCGCGCGACCCCGCTCACGAGCTCGACCGCGCGTACGACGAGCGTGCGCGAGACGCCAGAGCGGAGCTCGCCGGTGAGGAGCTTGGTCAGCACGAGCCGCTCGACGAAGGGCAGCGCGCGCCACCACACGACGACCCGCGCCGCGCGCGTTTCCTCGTCGAGCATGGGCAAGACACGCAACGCCTCGACCCACGACGCGAGGCTCTCGAAGTGGTCTCGATCTCGGACTTCGTGTCGGTCTTCGTCTCCGTCTCGGTCTCCGTCTCCGTCTCGGTCTCCGTCCTCGGCTCGACTCCCGTCCACGAGCTCACCGCCGCCCGCCCCATGCTCGAAGAGCAACGCGATCGTCTCGGACAGATCGCCCACCGCGGCCGCGCACTCGTCGAAGAGCCAAGGTTCGATCGCGAGCGCCGCGCGCGCGTGCTCGGCGAGGCGCGCGGGACCGATCACGCGCTTGAGGCGCCCACCCGAGAGAAAAAAGAGCGTCCACGCCGCGTCGGACGCCGTGGCCTCGCGGAGCGCGCGCGCGACCGCCTCCGTCTTGGCGGTGGTCCCCGACGTGACCTCCAGTCGCTCGTGCAGCGCGGCCAGCCCGGTCAGCCCTCGCAAACCCGGAGTGCTCGACGTCGAGGTCACGGCTCGCCTCCGTCGTCGGTGCGCTCCGCGCCAGCTTCGCCTTCCCACGCGGTCGGCAGCACGTCGGCGTCGAGCGCGTACGCCTCGCGCAGATGACGCGCGAGCGAGCCCGCGAAGCCGTGGGTAGCGAGCACCCGACGCGCCCCCGAGTCACGCACGGTGCGGATCAACGCCGGCCAGTCCGCGTGGTCGGAGAGCACGAAGCCGCGATCGACGCCGCGACCGCGCCGCGCGCCGCGAACGCGCATCCAACCGCTCACGAACGCGGTCTCGTGATCGCCGAAGCGGCGCACCCAGGGAGAACGTCGGACCGAGGGCGGCGCGAGCACGAGACGACCTGCCCACGACGTGCGCTTCGGCTCGTCGCGCACGAGCTTCACGTTCGGGAGCGGCACGCCGGCCGTGCGGTAGTCGTCGCAGAGCGCCGCGACCGCGCCGTGCACGAAGACGTCGCGCTCGACGCGATCGCTGCGGCGCGCGAGCTCCGCGAGGAGGCGCTGCGCTTTGCCGAACGCGTACGCGTAGACGAGCGTCGCGCGACCGGCGGCGGTGTTCTGCTCCCACCACGCGACGAGCCGATCGAGCTCCGCGTCGACGTCGGGCCAGCGGTAGACCGGCAGGCCGAACGTGGCCTCCGTCACCAGCACGTCACACCGGATCGGCTCGAAGGGTGCACACGTCGGATCGGCGTCGCGCTTGAAGTCGCCCGTCACGACCCAGGTCTCGTCCGCGACGATTCGAAGCTGCGCCGAGCCGAGCACGTGACCCGCAGGATGCAGCGAGAGCTCGACGTCGCCGAGACGAAACGGCTCACCGTAGTCGTGAAGCACGAGCTCCGTGCCCGGCAGGCGACGACGCGCGATGGGCTCCGCGGCACGATGAAGGTGCACGACGCGAGTGCCGGGTCGCGCGTGATCGGCGTGCAGATGGGTGAGCACCGCACGCTCCACTGGCGCTGCGGGATCGACGTGGAAACCACCATGCGCGCAGAAGGGTCCCTCGGGAGTCGCGACGAGCACGCGCCGAGCATCGGGTCGGGCGCCGCGCGCGTCCAGCGCGCACGCCACGCCGATGCTGCGCGTATCACGACGCCGCGAACCGCCCTCGGCTTCGCCTCTCTCGTGTCGTTTGCTACACCCGCGCGATGCGCTCGTGGCTCTGCTCGTCCCTGCTCTTCGTGCTCGCGTGCCCTCCCCCCGAGGTCGGGCACGTCACGCATCCGCCGTTGACCCCGCCCCCGGCCGAGACGGTCGACGTGGGTCCCGACGGCTCGAGCCCCGAGGCGGGCCGCCTGCCGAACGACGTGACGCCGACCGCCTACGCGCTCGTGCTCGACGTCGATCCGCGCCAGGAACGTTTCTCGGGCGAGGTGCGCATCGACGTCCGGATCGACGCGCCGCGGCGGGTGATCTGGATGCACGGGCTCGGGCTCGACGTGCGCACCGCGGCGGCACGACTGCCGAGCGGTGAGATCGTGCCGGCGTCGTGGGAAGGCGCGAGCGACGAGGACGGCTTCGGCAAGCTCGTGCTCACGCGCGCGATCGAAGGCGAGGCGCAGCTCGAGCTGCGTTGGACGGCGCCCTTCGCGACGAACCTCGAAGGGCTCTACGCGGTGAACGTCGGCGAGGACCGCTACGCGTTCACGCAGATGGAGCCGCTCTCCGCCCGCAAGGCGTTCCCGTGCTTCGACGAGCCGCGCTTCAAGACGCCCTTCCGCGTGAAGGTGCGCGGGCACGCGGGCGACGTCGTGGCGGCGAACTCGCCCGTGGAGTCGGTGGAGGACGAGGTGCACACGTTCGCGCCGACCCCACCGATGCCGACCTATCTCTTTGCGATCGCGGTCGGTCCCTTCGACGTGGTCGAGACGACCGTGCCGCCCGCCGCGGGTCGCGAAGCGCCGCTGCCGCTGCGTGGGCTCGCGGTGCGTGGTCGAGGGCCCGAGCTCGCGTACGCGATGGAGCACACGCCCGCGATCCTCGGCGCGCTCGAGACCTGGTTCGGATCGCCCTACCCCTACGCGAAGCTCGATCTCGTCGCGGTGCCGGACTTCGAAGCGGGCGCGATGGAGAACGTCGGGCTCGTCACGTTCCGCGACGCGCTCTTGCTCGTGGACGACGAGCGCTCGCCGACGCGGCTCCTGCGGACGTTCGCGTACCTCGTGGGGCACGAGCTCGCGCACATGTGGTTCGGAAACCTCGTGACGATGGCGTGGTGGGACGACCTCTGGCTCAACGAGGCGTTCGCGAGCTGGATGGAGTACCGCGCGATCGAAGGATGGCGGCCCGGCTACGAGCCGGAGCTCGAGCTGCTCGATTGGGTGCAGTCGACGATGAACGAGGACGCGCTCGTGAGCGCGCGGCAGATCCGTCAGCCGATCGTCTCCAGCGACGACATCCACAACGCGTTCGACGGCATCACGTACGGCAAGGGCGCCGGCGTGCTCGCGATGTTCGAGCGTTGGCTCGGGCGCGAGAGCTTCCAGCGCGGCGTGCGCGCATACCTCGACGCGCACCGTTTCGAGAACGCGACCGCGGACGACCTGATGCGCGCGCTCGGCGAAGCGAGCGGACGCGACGTCGCGACGCCCTTCCGCACCTTCCTCGAGCAGCCGGGCGTTCCCTTCGTGGAAGCCGAGCTGGTGTGCGAAGGGCAGAGCGCGCGGGTGCAGTTGAAGCAGCGCCGCTTCGCGCCGGTCGGCTCTCCGATGGAGACCGACCGCACGTGGCAGATCCCGGTGTGCGTGCGTCACCCGGCGGGCCGCGGCGCACGCACGACGGGCGTCGCTGGTCCGCGGGGTCAGCCGCGGACGATCGGCGAGACGTGCGGGCTGCTCACGTCCGCCGAAGGTGGCTTCGCGCTGCAAACACAGGCATGCCCGGCGTGGATCCACCCGAACGCGGCCGCCGCGGGCTACTACCGCTGGTCGCTGCCCGCGACGCAGCTCGACGCGCTCCGTCGCGCGCGCGGGTCGCTCTCGGTGGCGGAGCGACTCTCGCTCGCGGACGCGACGCAGTCGGCCTTCGACGCGGGCCGCGTGGACGGCGGCGCCGCGGTCGACGCGCTGCTCTCGCTCGCGTCCGATCCGCACCACGCGGTCGCGACCGCGAGCCTCGGCTTCCTCGACGGAGTGCTCGAGCACGTGGTCGATGAAAGCCACGCCGCGAAGCTGCGCACGCGGCTGTCGCGCGCGTACGCGAACGACGCGCGACGGCTCGGCTGGAGCGCACGTGCGGGCGAAGACGAGAAGGTCGCGCTGCGCCGCTCGGCCGTGCTCGCGTTCCTCGCCGGCGTGGCGGAGGACGGAGGCGCGCGCACCGAAGCCGCGCGACGAGGCCGCGCGTTCCTCGGCACCGACGCGATCGATCGTTCGGCGGTGCCGCCGGATCTCGTCGAGGCGGCGGTGCGCGTCGCGGTGGAGGTCGGCGAGGGCACGCCGAACGACGTGTGGCCGTTGGTGCGCGCGCGGCTCGCGACCGAGTCCGACGGCGTGATCCGACGCAGCTTGATCCGCGCGCTCGCGTCGACGCGGAACCCCGAGCGCGTCCGCGAGGTGCTCGCGCTCACCCTCGGCGACGAGCTGCGGGTCAACGAGGTGCTCACGCCGATCGCGATGCTGAACCGCGAGCCGAGCGTGCGCCCGATCGTGGGCGAGTGGATGGCCGCGAACGTCGACGCGCTCGTGGCGAAGCTGCCGCCGGGCTACGCGGGCTATCTGCCGCTCGTGGTCGGACAGGGCTGCGACGAAGAGGCCGCGCGCGAGCTGGAGAGCTTCTTCGGCCCGCGCGTGGAGTCGCTCCCGGGTGGGCCGCGAAACCTGGCGTCGGCGGTGGAGAGCGTGCGTCTGTGCGCCGCGCGGCGCGATGCGCAGCGCGCGAGCGTGCACGCGTGGCTCGATCGTTGAAGCTCGAAGACGATCCGTCAGCGACCTACGCGTGCGGCGTGAAGTGAGCCGGTCGATGTGCCGGTCGCGCCGGGATTGGCGGCGACCACGACGCAGTTTCGACCGCGGCGCTTCGCTTCGTAGAGCGCTTTGTCGGCGCGCTCGAAGAGGGCTTGGCTCTCGTCGCTTCGACCACGCCGGAACGTCGCGACGCCGATGCTGACGGTCGTCGCGATGCGACGGTCGTCGAACGCGACGGTCGTGGTCTCCACACGCTTGCGGATGCGATCGGCGACGGACAGCGCCTGCACCGCCGTGGTGTTGGGCAGGAGCACGACGAACTCTTCGCCACCGAAGCGAGCGGGCGCGTCTTCGGGACGAAGCTCGGCGACGAGCAGGCGGCCGAGCCGCGTCAGCACTGCGTCGCCTCCGGCGTGTCCGTGCGAGTCGTTCACGCGTTTGAAGAAGTCGATGTCGAGCACGAGCAGGGCCAGAGGCCGTCCGACTCGCTCCGCGTCGAGCAGGAGGCGCTCCGCCTTGAGGTCGAACGACCGTCGATTCGGCAAGCCGGTGAGCGCATCGGTGCTGGCGTCGTGGTGCAACGAGCTCGCGAGCTCACGCAGCTCCTTCTCGAGAGCGTCCTTCTGCCGCAACAGCTCGTCCTTCTCTTCGAGCGCGCGCTCGAGGTACCGGACGAGATGTTCGTACTCCAAGTTCAAGTCCACGAGCGCCGCGCTCGCGACCTCCGACAGTTGATCGAGCTCGACCTGCGCACCGACGGGACGATCGAACCCCACCGCAGTCTCGGCGACCTCCTTCGGGAGCCGCGCCAGCACCGAGTCGACGTCCTCCACGTCCACGTCGACCGCGCGAGCCGCTTCGTGGGCTCGAGCGAGCGCGCGCGCGGGGTCTCCCGGTTCGAACACCGCGACGATCCGCTCGGCGAGCCACGCCACGCGCCCGAGCGCACTGGCAGGCGGCTCGGCGTCGTGGTGGGTGGCGATCGCCTCACACACCTCCGGGGGCATGAAGTTTCGTCTCGCGAGCTCCGCGCCGGCGAGTGCGTGGGCATCGAGCCCGAGGAGGCGTTCCCGAAGCTCCCGGTGAGCGATCGGCGTGGACAAGAGCTCTCGGACGGGATCGGGGTACGCGATCGCGTGTCCGAGCAGCCCGGCCTCGAGAAGAAGACCGAGGGTGAATCCACGATCCAGATCGGTCTCGCCGAGCGCGGGGCAGAGCGCGCGGGCCGCCGCACCACGACGAAGACAGGCCGTGAGGAGCGCCTCACCGAGGTCGTCGTCGGGGACCATGCCCACCACGACCAGGCCGAGTGCGACGCTTCGGAGGCCGCGGGCGCCGAGCATGCTGGCGGCTTGGCGGATGTCCTCCACTGGAAGCGTCCGTCGAAACGCTGGACTGTTGACCACGCGGAGGATCCGCAGCGCGAAGCTCGGATCGCGCGTCGCCAACGCCGCGAGCTCGTCGACCCGACACTCGGGGGAAGAAGCGCGCTCCAAGATCCGCAGCGCGAGTGGGCTCACGCTGTCGGGGCGCCGACGAGTGCTGGACGGGTGGCTTCCGGGCGTCGAATGGCTCGGCCGCCGAGCCTGGGTGGTCGTCGCGCGTTCGGAGTCAGGTTTCGTGCGGTCGGAATCGATCGATGCGTGCCTCATCTGGTACCCCCAACCCGTCAGTCGAGTGTTGCGTCGGTGTGGTCTGCGTCCGCGGAGTGATCTCGCGTCGACGAAGCGTCCACGCCGCCTCGCCGAATCACGACGAACTCCACCCGCCGGTTTCGTTGGTGCGCCGCCTCGTTGCGACGCTCGTCGCGCGGACGGCTCGCGCCGAAGCCGACGAAGGTGACCTCGCGTCCTTCGAGCCCGCGTTCGAGCAAGGCTCGCATCACGTTGCGCGCGCGACGCTCGCTCAGCCGCAGGTTGAACTCCTCGTCGCCACGGCGATCCGCGTGCCCTTCGACGCGGAGCTGCGTCCACTCGGGGTGCTGGCGCGCGAGCTCGACGATGGCATCGAGGACGGCCCGCGCCGCGCTCTTGACGCGCGCTCGCTCGAAGTCGAAGAGCACGTGCTCGTCGATCACCACGCGGTCGTCGATCATCACGATCAGGCCCTCGTCGGGGCACCCGTCCGCGTCGTCGATGCCGTTGAGCACTTCGGGCTCGAGCGGACACGCGTCGTCGTCGTCGAGGATTCCGTCGTCGTCGTTGTCGGGATCCGGACAGCCGTCCTCGTCTCGGAATCCGTCGGGGTCTTCGGGCTCGCGCGGGCACGCGTCGTCGACGTCGAAGATGCCGTCGCCGTCGTCGTCGAGGTCCGGGCAACCGTCTTCGTCCTCGAAGCCGTCGAGATCCTCCGGCTCGTCGGGACACACGTCGCGCGCGTCCGGCAAGCCGTCCCCATCGCGATCGACGCTCGACGGATCGAGCTCGAACGGGGTCGACTCCGCGACGGGCGGGCGCGCGCGCGGATCGAAGAGCACCAGCTCGATGCCCACGAGCAAGAGCGACGCGTCGCGCGCGTCGAGCTGGCCTTCCGAGGGCTGCACCACGTGCTGGTAGCGAGCGATGGGGGCGATCGTGATCGGTCCCGCGGCGATGCCGTACCCGAGCGCGCCGCCGAACGTCGCGCGTAGGTGACCGCCCGTGAGAGCCGCGCCGCCGCCGAGCTCGACGAAGAGACCGGTTGCGCGTGCGTCGCGGAGTCCACCCGTGCTCAGGCGCGGTCGCAAGACCATCTCCAACGTGCCGAGCCCCCCGGTTCCGGGATCCACGAGCGTGGTGTCGGCTGGGGCCGGCCCGTCCGTGAGCCAGGCTCCGCGTGCGCGAAGACCGAGCGCGAAGTGGGTTCCGAGCGAACGCAAGAGCGTCACCGAGCCCGCACCTCCCGGACGAAACCGCTCGGTCTGCGGCGCGCGAAGCGGGGCCATCGCGTCGAGCTCGAGCCCGAGCATCCACGGCTCGTCGGCCGAGACGGCCGACGGGGAGCCGAGCTCGAGCGCGACGAGACATGCGACCGTGATCGAGATCGCGCGCCGTGTGGGTCGACGTCGCGCGGAGCTCATGGCCCCACCACGCGATGGACGACGACCGGACCGAGCTCGTGCGCCACCACGGTGGTCCCGAGGCTCATGCCGACGAACGCGACGCTCGAACGCTCGGCGCGGTAGCGGTCGGGTAGACGCGCCGCGACCGCATCGCCGGGAGCGACGACCGAGACGGCGGCCGCATCGACCGACACGCGAGAGGTCGCGACGAGCAGCCCAGCCGCGTCGAGGATCTGCCAGGTCCCTGCGTGCGAGCCTTCACCGTCGAGGAGCACCACGATGCCGCCGCGGCGCACGAAGAGATCGAGATCGGAGCGCCACGCAGTGCCCAACGCGCGAAGCTCGTGGTCGGAGGCACGAAGCTGCGCGTGCACCACGAGCACTTCGGCATCGGCGAGGGCCACCGAGAGCGGCTCGGCGAGCACGCTGCGCCGCCAGATGCGCCCCGACGCGTGCTCGTCGATCGCACGGTCGACTCCCCCGCGCGCCGCCGACGACGCATCGCCGGGAATCGTGAAGTTGATCGGTTTGAGCACAGG
>ERZ761602.5136-NODE-5136-length-15814-cov-4.909258_pt1 | contig 15814 bp, 14 predicted proteins | sample MGYA00512165_ERZ761602 | MGnify/ENA primary metagenome ERZ761602 (study PRJEB28899, sample SAMN02445085) | bioreactor sludge metagenome | biome: EBPR sludge; isolation source: Thorneside wastewater treatment plant | place: Australia: Brisbane, Thorneside...
CGTCTGAGCGTCGGAAGGGGCCCAGAGCCGGGTGGACGGGGGCGCGGGTGGTCGCACCCCCCGCGAGGCGCTATCACGCCGCGCTTCCGGCCGCGTCATGTTGTTCCACAGCCTCGACTACCTGCTCTTTCTGAGCATCTCCGTCGCCGCCTGGTGGACCCTCGCGCGTCACGAGCGGGAACGCCTCGGCTACCTGCTCTTCGCGAGCTGCGCGTTCTACGCGGCCTGGAGCGCCAAGTACCTGCTGCTCATCCTCGGCTCGACCGTCCTCGACTACTTCGCGGGTCGCTTCATCCACGCGAGCGAGGATCGACGCACGAAGAAGACGTGGCTCGCGCTGAGCCTCACGGGCAACCTCGGGCTGCTCTTCACGTTCAAGTACTACAACTTCTTCGCGCTCGAGATCTCCGAGGGGCTCCGGTCGATCGGGCTCGACGTGGACCTCCCGCTCCTCAACGCGATGCTGCCCGTCGGCATCAGCTTCTACACGTTCCAGACGCTCTCCTACACGATCGACATCTACCGAGGTCAGCTCGCGCCCGCGAAGTCCTTCGTGAGCTTCGCGGCCTTCGTGATGTACTTCCCGCAGCTCGTCGCGGGACCGATCGTGCGTGCGAGCGAGCTCCTTCCGCAGCTCGAAGGCGGACGCCCGCGCGTCGACACCGAGCGTGTCTCGCGCGGTCTCTTCCTCATCGCGCTCGGCATCGTGAAGAAGCTCGCGGTGGCCGACTATCTCGCGCTGAACCTCGTCGATCGTGTCTTCGATCAACCCGAGATGTTCAGCGGCGTCGAGGTCGTGCTCGCGCTCTACGGCTTCACGATGCAGCTCTATTGCGACTTCAGCGGATACACCGACGTCGCGCGCGGCTCCGCGATGCTGATGGGGCTCGATCTGCCGGAGAACTTCGACCGACCGTACCAAGCCACGAGCCCGGCGGACTTCTGGCGCCGCTGGCACATGACGCTCAGCCGTTGGCTCCGTGACTACCTCTACTACCCGCTCGGAGGCTCGCGCGTCGGTCCGATTCGCGCGTACTTCAACCTCGCGCTCACGATGTTCCTCGTCGGCATCTGGCACGGCTGGTGGCAGAACTTCGTGGTCTTCTTCTGGTATGCGCTCCTGCAAGCGGGCGCGATGACGGCGCACCGGTTGTTCGTTCGACTCACGCCTTTGAAGCGCGTTCCGACCGAGCGAGTTCGGCAGGGAGAGGGCCCCTATCGCGACGGGGAGAGCGAGCGCGCGCTGGAACGGAAGCCGAAGCTGGCGGTCACGGCGTTCAAGGTCTTCCTGTGTCTGCAGTTCGTGGTCTTCAGCCGCATCCTCTTCCGCGCGTCGAGCATGGAGAACGCGCGCGCGGTGGGCGGGCGCCTCTCGGACTCCGCGAGCTCCGTCTGGACGCATCTCACGGGTCCGGGGCTCGACGCGACGCAGCTCGCGAGCGCGGTCTCCACCCTCCGCATCGACGCGACCCTCTGGGCGCTCCTCCTCGGGACCTTCGCGCTCCACTACACGCCACGCGCTTGGTTCGCCGGCGTCGAGCGCGCGTTCGTCCGCCTGCCCGCGCCCGCGCAAGGTCTCGCGCTCGCGGTCACCGCCGGTGTGCTCGGTCTGGTCGCCTCCGCCGAGGCGGTTCCCTTCATCTACTTCCAGTTCTGATGGCCACTCCGCCCAAGAAGCGTTCGTCGAAGAACGGTTCGTCGAAGAACGGCGGACCGAAGGCTCCCGTGCCGCCGACGCCCGCCTCGTCGGAGGCGCCGCTGCCGGAGCCGCCGCTCGCGCCGCGGTCGGAGACGCCGCTGTCGTTCGCTCCGCACGCCGCGCCCGAGCCGGTCCTCGACGTCCTCGGTCCGACGGACCCCGACGCCATGGACGCGGTCACCCACGCCGCGTTGCGGCACCTCCTCTTCGCGGGCGGAACCCTCGCGCTCCTCGCGCTGCTGACGTACGTCGTTCCACCGCTGCATCGTTTTCGCCCGTGGTTGCCGGGCGATCCGTGGCCGATGCAGTCGCTCGTCGAGCCGGCGACCGAGAGCTACGCGTTCGGTGGGACGTCGGGCGGCAACGCCGCGGAGCCGGAAGAGGACGAGCCGGTCGCGCCGGTGCGCCCGGCGACGCCGCGCGTGCGACCGGTCGTGCAGACCCCGAGCGGACCGCGCTACACGATCGATCCGACCGACTACGAGGGCGCGCCCGTCGCGATCGTCGACGAAGGGGATCGGGGGCTCGCGCCGTTCTACGCGCAGCTCCTGCGCACCGCGCTCGGCGAAGAGCGCGCGGTCACGCGCATCGCGCACTACGGCGACTCGAGCATCGCGACCGATCACATCACCTCGACCGTGCGTCGCGATCTACAGGCCCGCTTCGGTGACGCGGGTCACGGCTTCGTGCTGATCGCGAAGGGCTACCTCCCGTACCGACACCGCGACGTCGAGCACCGGGCGAGCGAGAGCTGGCAGCTGCGCGAGATCACGCGCAACCACGACTCGACCGGCTGGTACGGCTTCGGCGGCATCCAGTACCGCGGCCGCCCCGGCGCGACGGCGCACTTCGCGACGACCGACGACGGCCCGGTGGGTCGCGAGGTCTCGCGTTTCCTCGTGTACTACCAGAAGCACGAACGCGGAGGCGCTTTCGAGCATCGTCTCGACGGCGGCGTGTGGACGCGCGTCGAGGCCGTCGCGGATCCTTCGGAGGACGCGGTGCTCGAGCTCGCGGTGCCCACCGGCGCGCACGCGCTCGACCTGCGCTTCGCGGGAGGACAACCGCGCCTCTACGGCGTCGCCCTCGAACGCGAAGGACCGGGGGTCGTCTACGACTCGCTCGGCCTCGTCGGCGCGCGCGCGTCGCGCCTGCTCTACTTCGACGCGGAGCACGTCGCGCGGCAGCTCCGCCTGCGTGGAACCCACCTCGTGGTGCTCGGCTTCGGCGGCAACGAAGCGGAGGACAACATCCGCCGCGACACCTACCAGACCGACTACCGCGAGGTGATCCGTCGGATGCGCGGCGGTCGCGACGACCTCGGCTGCCTCGTCTTCGCGCCGCTCGATCAGGGCGAGCGCGACGCGCGCGGTCGCGTGGTGACGATGGAGAACCTCCCCGTGATCGTCGAAGCGCAGCGCGCGGCCGCGGCCGCCGAAGGCTGCGCGTTCTTCGACACCCTCGCCGCGATGGGTGGCCGCGACGCGATCGGACGCTGGCTGCGTTTGCGGCTCGCGTCGGGCGACCTCCGCCACATGACGCCGTCCGGCTACGAACGGGTGGCCGACGCGTTCCACCGCGCGCTGCTTCGTGGTTTCGCCGAGTGGCTCGACCGCCAGAGCCCACGCGACGATCGTGCGGCGTCCGAAGAGGAGCCGAACGAGCAGACGTCCGACGCGGCCTCCGCGACGAACGACGCGGGAGTCGTGAACGACGCGGGAGCACTCGATGCGGGAGTCGACGCCGGAGCCGTGCTCGACGCCGGCACCGACGCAGGTCGCGCTCGACGCCGTCGCGCTCGCCGCGCGCGTTGAGCTCCGTCGAGCTCCTCGATGCGAGCTCCGTGCCGCGCGAGCCAGCGGGCGCCGCACCTCAGAGGTTCGCGCCGGAGAGCATCCACGCGCCGACCGCGACGCCGATCGCGATGCGCCACCACCCGTAGATCGCGAGCCCGTACTTCTGCAGCGAGCGCACCATGAAGCGCACCGCGAGGACGGCCGAGACCCAGGCCGCCGCGAAGCCCACCGCGTGGGGCGCCGCGCCGTACGCATCGAGCATCACGCTCCCGCTCTGCAGGCTCTCGTACGCGGTCGCCGCGCCGAGCGTCAGGAGCCCGAGCAAGAAGCTCAGCTCGACCGCGGCGGGCAGCGAGAGCCCGACGACGACGCCGCCGACGATCGCGGCGAGGCTGCGGCTCGTGCCCGGCCAGAGCGCGAGGCATTGGAAGAGACCGACGATCACGGCGCGCTTCCAGTCGAGCGTCTCCAGCCCACCGCCTTCGACTTTCCGCAGTCGACCTCCGAACGCGACCAGCAGCACGCCGCCGACGACCCACGCGATCACCACCGGCCACGTCCCGAAGAGCACGCTCTTGATGACGTCGCCGAGCAGCAATCCCGCAGCGGCGGCGGGCACGAACGCCGCGACGAGCGCGAGCGCGAGCTTCAGGCCTTCCGGATCGCGCCCCACGAGCCCACGCAGCATCGCGATCACCCGCGCGCGGTAGAGCCCGAGCACCGCGACGATCGCGCCCGCTTGGATCACGATCGCGAACGCGTTCGCGGCCTCGCCGCTCTCGATGCCGAGCAGTCGCTGCGTGACCAGCAGATGACCGGTGGAGCTGACGGGCAGGTACTCCGTGAGTCCCTCCACCAGCCCGAGCAGCAGCGCTTCCCAGAGCTCCATGGCGCGCGAGCCTGCGACGAGCCGCGGTCACACGCAAAGCTCGCGTGTACTTCGCGAACGTCAGAGCTGCGCGGCCACCTCGAACGGGATCTGCCAACGCGCGCTCCGTCCGACCCGCACGCCGCTCTCCGCGAGGTACGCGGTCAGCCCCGCGGCGAGGCATGGCTCGAAGCCGTCCACGTCGAGCGAGGTCTTCTCCACCGTGAACGCGCCCTCGTAGAGATCGTACGTGCCCATGTCGCGCATCCGCGTCTCCAGCTTCAGCAGGAGCGAGGCGCGCGCTTCGCGTTGATGGCGCAGCTCCCAATCCTGGATGAAGCAATCCGCCACGATGCGCGTCGCGTCCTCGGTCCGCAGCGCCTCACGCACCTCCGCGTAGCCGGGATCGCTCGACTCCGGCAGCGAGAGCGCGAGCTCGACCGCGTCCACCGTCGGCCGCGAGGGCTCGCGAGAGAAGAAACGCTCCGGCGCCGTCGGCTGGTCGAAGCCGTCGAGCGCGAGCCCGTCGTAGCGCAGGCGACCAACCGCGCGGAGCACCTCCACGCGCTGCGTGTTCCCCGGCAACGACGCGCGAAAACAACGATCGGCGAAGCGCGCGCCGCGCTCGCGCTCTTCCGGAGTGTCGTAGTAACGAAGCGCGAGCAGCGCGGCCGAGCACGCGACCTCGGCCGGCGCGGGCACCTGTGCCTCGACGTACGCCCCGAGCGCCTCTTCGAACGACGTGAGCGCGCCTTCGGAGTCGCCCGCGAGTCGCTGCGCTTCGGCGGCCGACGCAAGCGCTTCGGCACGCACGCTGGTGCGTCGATGCCGACAGAGCCCGCCCGAACAGACCTGACCGCGCGGACAGCTCGGGGTCCCGTCGCAGGTCGCGCCCGACGCGAGCTCGACCTCGGTCGTCGCTTCCTCCGAAGGGTCCGCAGGTCCCTGCGCCCACACGTTGCCGCCGCTGCCGCTCTCGTTGCTCTGCCCACACGCGACCAGCGCGAAGGCGACGATGCACAGTCGCTTCATGCCGCGAGCATCGGCTCTGCCGCGCGTTCGGGGCAAGCGACGATCGCTTCGTGCCTCGAACGACCCGTTCGTGGCGGGTCGGTCGCGTGCTCAGCCGCCCGCCGCGCCCGAGAGCGCGCCACCGAGGAAGGGCAGCAGCGAGCGCAGATCCTGATCGTTGAACCGGAGCTGCAGACCGAGGAAGAAGTCGAAGCTCTCGTTGAGCGCGTCGTCGATGCCCGCCGTCACCCAGAGGCGGTTCACGATCTCGAACGCGAGGCGCGCGCGCACGCGCGGGAGCGTCTGCACGCCGAACGCGAACACGTCCGAGTTGATCTCGAGCCGGTCGTTCCAGATGTGCAGATCGAGGCCGAGCCCGCCCGTGCTCTCCATGATGCCGAAGCGGAACGTCGCGAAGGAGATGCGCTTCGCGAGCTGGATCGTGAACCGCAACGCGTCACCGCGGACCACGCGCCGCTCGACGTACTCGCCCGGATCCGGCGAGCCGCTCCGCGTGACCTGGGTCTCGGTGACGGAGATGTCACCCCGCGGATCGTCGACGAGCTGAATCAAGAAGTACCGGTCCTCGCGGGGCTCGAGGCGCAACGAGAAGTACGTCTTCAAGGTGTTCGCGAGGAAGTTGTACTCGCTGCGCAGCTCCACGATCGTCTGCAAGCGCGCGAAGCCACCCACGAGGTTGTTCAAGCCCTCGGCCGTGCCCTCGATCTCGTCGATCAGCGTCTCGTCGCTCGTGAGCCGTCCGAGGCTGCCCTCTCCGCGTGCCGTTCGGTCCGTCACCGCGCGTACGTCCGCGAGCACCTCTTCGAGTTGCTCCGACGCGCGCCGAATCGACGACACCGTGTCGTCGACCTCGCCCACCGCCTGGTCGAGCTCCGGTCGACGGTTCGAGATCACGCCGCGTACGTCCGAGGTGATCTGCTCGAGGTTCTCGAGCGCCGCGACCAAGCGTGGTCCGCCGGCGCTCGTGGTCTGCTCGATGTCGGCGAGCGTGCGCGTGACCACCGCCTCGTTGGCTTGAATCGTGCGGTTCACCGCCGCGAGCGCCTCGCTCAAGTCTTCGAGCGCGCTCCCCATACGATTGCCGGCCTCGTCGTTGCCGAAGCTGCGCTCGAGCTGTCGCGTGACCGCGCGGATGTCCTGCGAGATCTCGGACACCGTCTCCATGATCTGATCGGTGCCGACCGACTCGCGCACGACCTGGATCCGATCGCCGTCCTCCAGCCGCGGGAGCGTCGTGTCGCCGGGGTTGAGCACGAGCACCTTCTCGCCGAGCAGCGACTCGGTCCGCATCGCGACCCGGGCGTCCTCGTGCAGCGGTACCGTGTCGTCGACGAGGATGTCGACGCGCGCCTTGTTTCCCTCGAGGGAGATCCGGTCGATGCTCCCGACCGGGATGCCCGCGATCACCACGCGCGACTTCGGGATGAGCCCCTGCGCGTCCTCGAAGAGCGCGTACACGCGATAGCCACCGCTGTCGGAGCCCTCGTCGACGTAGCGGAACACCGCGATCACGGCGGCCACGCCCAGCAGCACCAAGAGGCCGACCTTCGCGGCTCGCCAAGTCTCCCGCACGGCTGCCACTATAGTCGGGTTCTGCGCCTGGCGAGCGTCGTCCTACACGGGGCCCTCCCAGCCCGACCTCCGCACCACCGTCGACCCCCTTCGTGGAAGACCGGATGGCGGAGCGCGCCGAAGAGCGTCCACGTTCACGTACGCGGCCGTTGACCCTTTCGTGTCGGCTCGTGCAACCTAGCCCTCGTGCGAAGGCTCCTCGTTCTTTCGTGCGTGTGGATCGGTTGTGCGACCGAGCCGCTCGGCGACAACTTCGTCGCTCCCGATCCCATGATCGACGAGGACTTCTTCTACTGCCGCATCCAGCCCGAGATCATCGCGACGCAGAGCTGCGCGAGCGGCGGCGCCGGTGAAGGCGGCATGTGTCACTCCGCGCGTTCGGCCCTCCGCCTCGATCCGATGGGCGAGACCGATCCGCGCCCCGCCTGTGACGGCGATCTCCTCGTGGGTGATCCGCCGCCTTCGTACGTCGCGAACTTCGAGCGCGTCCGTTTCACGGTGCGCGCCGATCCCTTCTCCAGCCCCTTCTATCGGCGCCCCATCGGGCTGGACTCGCATCCGCGCGAGATCTTCGCGCCCGCCTCCGCTGAAGCCGATCTGATCGTGATGTGGCTGACCGGGAGCGGCATGTGATCGCGCGCGCCAACCCGATCGCGCTCGCGCTCTTCGCCGCGATCCTCACGTTCGGTTCGGTCGTTCGCGCCGACGACGTCGAGGTCTTCGCGCGCGTCGTCGTCGACTCCACGCCGCTCCGCAGCGGACCCGGGTCGAGCTTCCGCCAGGTCGGCCTCGCCGTTCGGGGCGACACCTTCCCCGTGAAGCGTCGCGCCACGAGCGGCTACTGGTTCCAGATCGAGCGCCCCGACGGAACGCTCGCGTGGGTGATGGGCGAAGCGGTCTACAACCACGAGCTCGGCGAAGGGGAAGGGCGCCGCTGGCGCATCTTCGCGCCGCCTCCGCTCAACGACGCGCACGTGGAGATCGCGGCCACCTTCGGCGTGCTCGGCGGCGGCGGCTTCATGGCGATCCGTCCCACGCTCCTCGTCGCGCCGATCTTCGGCCTGGAGCTCACGGGCGCGGTCGCGGTGTCGCGCGCGGGCCGGCTCATGCTCTTCGGTGGTGGCGGCGTCATCAACGTCTTCCCCGACTGGCCCGTCGTGCCGTACCTCGTGATCGGCGGCGGCGTCACGGTCAGCGATCCGAACGCCGACACCTTCCTGCTCGAATCGGGCAGCATCCCGATGCTCTACGGCGGCGGCGGCCTGCGCTTCGGCTTCCGACAGCGCCTCACGATTCGTATCGAAGCGCGGGCGTACGCGTTCTTCGAGCCGGGGCGCTACGTCGCCCAAGAGGAGTACAGCGGTGGACTCTCCGTCTTCTTCTGAGCTTCTTCTTCGGAAGATCGTTACCCCCGGAGCGGTTCGTGCGGCCGCTCGGACGTCGGCGCGTGGCCTCGGTCTGATCGGCCTGTTCGCGCTCGTCGCATGCTCCACGGTGCGTCCGGAGGAAAAAGAGTTCCTCGCGCAGCCGTCGATGACCTTCGGCTCCGGCGGCGAGGACGCGGCCCAAGAAGATCACGTGATCTCGAACCGCGAAGGCTCGTACGGCGGGGGTGGCGTGAGCGGCGGAGGTTGCGGTTGCAACTGAGCGTGACGCCGGCGCGTTGGAGCGCTCTCGCGTGCGGCCTCGCGATCGCGGCCGTCGCGGCGTGCAGCTCGCACGTCTCCGCGCAGGTCCGCGCGTCCACGACCGCGACCTACTACCGCGAGAGCGGCGCCAACCTCTCGCACCAGGCGATCACCCCGTCGGTGCGCGTGAGCGGCGTGGTGCGCGACGTGGTCTCGCTGCGGCTCGGCTGGGACGCGGACGTCGTGAGCGGCGCGAGCGTCGCGGTCGTCGACGCACCGGGCGGCGACGTCGACGCGATCACGAGCGCCACGAAGTGGAGCGACTTCCGCAACAACGTCACCGGCGGCATCGGCGTGCGCGGCGAGTACACCAGCCTCGACGTCAACTACACCTGGGGACGCGAGAGCGACTACCGGTCTCATTCCTTCACGATCACCGGTCGCGCGGAGCTCTTCGATCGCAACACCACGCTCGAGCTCGGCTACGGCCGGGGCTTCGATCAGGTCTGCAACCTCGCGCAGCCGCGCGCTCAAGAGCCCGTCGATCGCCAGCGCCTTCCGTCGAGTGACGGCTGCTTCGACGCCGACGATCGCGAGAGCCTCGATCTCTCGCTGCAGACCTTCCGCGGCGGCTGGACCCAAGCCTGGACGCCGATCTTCGCGACGCAGCTCTCGGTCTCCGCGCAGGTGATCAACGGCTTCCAGGGCAACCCGTACCGCGCGGTCTGGCTCGGTCGCGCAGCCGCGCAAGAGAACCACCCCGAGAACCGTGTGCGCTACGTCGGCAACCTCGGCGCACGCCTCTGGGTGCAGCCGTTGCGGGGCGCGCTCCAGCTCGCGGGGCGCGTGTACCGCGACACCTGGGACGTCTTCTCGGTGACGGCCGAGCTCGCGTGGGAGCAGCGCCTCTGGGATGGTCTCTCGGTGCGTCTGCGGGGTCGCTACTACAACCAGACCGGCGCGCACTTCTTCAGCGACGACTACGGCCGCGCGCCCCGCGGTCAGTACTTCACGGGCGACCGCGAGCTCTCCCCGATGTCGAGTTGGCTCGCCGGCGGCCGCGTGCGCCTCGACTTGCCTGCGGGCGACGACGGCAAGGTCGGTCCCTTCGCGGCCTTCGCGATCGTCGGCGTCTTCGACATGCTCTTCTACGATTTCCGCGAGTTCCGCTACGGCCGCCGCGAGGTCCCGAACGACAAGGGCATGCTCGCGACCCTCAGCCTCGAAGCCGAGTTCTGAAAGACGACCATCCGACCCGCGCGTGGTCGTGAACGTGGTCGTGAACGTGGTCGTGAACGTGGTCGTGAACGTGGTCGGCGACGGACCGCGCACTCTCGCGACGCCGCTCTCGTGATCGTGACGCACGACGCAGCCGTCGCCCGGGCTCAACTCGCGTTCGGTGTCGGTGTCGGCTCGGGCGCCGCACCTTCCTGATCGAGGAAGAGCAACGTGCCACCCGCGACCGCAGCCGGCATGAAGAGCAGGTTCACGAACGGCACGAACAAGAAGAGCCACACGCCCGCGCCGAAGCCGAACCACGTCCAGAAACGCGCGCGCGCGTTCGAGAAACGATGTCCGACCGTCCAGCCGCGTCGCTCGGCCGGCCAGTCCGTGTAGTCGAGGCCCCAGTACCACGCGGTGAACACGAAGCCGACCACGCTCACCACGATCGAGCCGAAGCCCGGCACGCCGCACTGCAGGATGAAGAGCGGCACCATCACGCAGAGGTAGAGCAACATCTTCACCGCCTCGAGCACGATGGTCCGGCCGATGTCGCGCACGAGGACGCCGAAGCCTTCGTCGGCGAGCGCCTGCCCCGTCTTGATTCGCTCCACTGCGGTCGAGAGCGCGCCGTTGAAGGGCGCCGCGATCACGTTGGTGAGGAACATCAGCACCACGAGCGACGCCGCCCAGAGCGCGAGCGAGAGCACGAACGACGCGATCGCGTGGAAGAAGCGCGTGACGCCTGCGAGCCAGCCGTCCTCGGTCGGCGCTTGCCACCACGAGTCGAGCAGCTCGCCGCCGTAGGTCCACGTCGCCCAGCTCCCGAGACAGAACACCAGCACGGTGATCAGAATCGGGAATGCCCAGTAACGCACGAGGCCGGGGTGCTCGAAGAACACCACCTTCATCCCGCGGAACGGGTACGTGAAGCCGGTCCAGAAGCCGAGCGGAGCGCGCACGACCGAGCGCGCGGCGGAAGGGACGTTGGCCATCGATCGAAGACTCCGCGCGAACGTACGCGCTCGCAAGCGCGGATCTTTCACGAGGCGGCGCGAAACCTCGGTCGCGGCTCCACGACGAGCGCCCGACGATCGCGTGTGAGCTCCCTCGGTCTCCCCGGGACGCATGCGTCGTGCGGGGCGCCTCGCTCGGCCTGGCGGGCGGGCTCGTACCGTCCGCCGATGAATCGATCGCGAAGGTCGCGCGTCCGTACCGACCTCGGCGGCCTCCGTCCCGCGCAGGGGTGGGCGTTGTTGAGCGCGGCGCGTGGGTGGTATGGTCCGCGCGCCCCGCAAGAGCCGGTGATCGTGCCGGAATCCAGGCGGGCGACGTCTCGCGCGAGGCGTCGGAAGATCGGGGTCGTGTCGGCCCCTGACGGAGGAGTCATGAGGATCCAGCGAGTGATCGCGGGCGTGCTGACGTCGAGCCTGGTGGTGGGCCTCTTGGCGTGGGGCACGACCGATGCGGACGCCCAGCGCCGCGGTCGTCGGGGCGGCGGTGGCCAACAAGCCGCAGCCCGCGAGCCGGCGACGCCGAACAGCGATCAGATCGCGCCGGCGCTCACCGGCATCGAGTGGGGCTGGAACAAGCGCCAGCTCCTCGACTTCTACGTGAACAAGCTCAACACCGAGTTTCAGCCGCGGATCAACAAGGCGCGCGACGCGATGACGGAGGACCAGCTCCGCCACGAGCGCGATCAGCGCATCCGCCGCATGCGCGAGAGCTACATCGAGTTCAGCGGTCAGACGACCGGCTACGACTCGGGCTTCCTCCGCGACGAGTTCACCCACGGCAACCAAGAGTCGATGGTCCGCGTGCGTGGCGAGGACGGTGACGACTACTTCTTCTTCATCCGTGGGAAGCTGTGGAAGTGGTACCACGCGTTCGACGCGTCGGTGTTCCAGGGCGCGACCTTCGCCGACTTCCAGGCCGCGATCGGCCAGCGCTTCGGCGTCGAGGGCCGCGAGCGCACCGGCCACCTCGTCGCGAGCGAAGCGGAGCGCACGTGGATGGAGTGGCAGGACGATCGCACGCGCGCGCGCGTCGTCGACAACACCCGCTTCTACGGATTCTTCGGGCTCGTGTTCGAGGACCGTCAGGTGCTCGATCAGCTCGAGACGCTTCGTTCCAACACGCAGCGCCGTGGTCGCCAGGGTCACTCGCTCGTCGACGCGGTCACGAGCGGCGAAGAGGCGGAGAACCCGGACGCGAACTCGGACATCGTCGATCGCATCACCGGCAACATCCGCCGCCGCGACAACGCCCCCGCGCCCGCCGAGTGAGCCCGACGTCCTCGGACGACCTCACGCAACCTGCTTCGAGAGCCCGCTTCGGCGGGCTTCGTCGATCGCGGCCCTCTGTACCAAGCGAGCGAGCCGCTCGAGCAGCGAGGGATCCAACGGGGAGCCAGCCTCGAGCGAGCGAGAGCCGGGAGCGAGCCAGCCGCGAGCGAGCCGTTCATGCTCATCACACCATGTTTCCGCCCCGCGTCGTCGACGTGGCGAGTCGGTTGTCGACGGTGGAACCTCGCGGCTCGGTTTTGATATCCTCCCGGCGATGTCTCGGTACCGCCTCAAGTTCCTCCTTCAGGAGTTCGACCTGCGCGGCCCCGAGATGGTGCTCGGGCGATCTCCCGACTGCCACATCACGATCGAGGATCCGCTCGTGTCGCGACGCCACGCGAAGATCGTGATCGCGGATCGCCCGATGGTGGTGGACCTCGAGAGCCGCAACGGCGTCTCCGTCAACGGCGAGCGCATCCGCGGCTCGCGCGCGCTCGAAGACGGCGATCGCATCCGGATCGGCACCCAAGAGCTCGTCTTCTACGTCGTGACGCGCACCAAACGCGACGCGCGCACGACCGGCTTCATGACCGTCTGCAACGGGTGCGGCACGCCGTATCCGGAGCAGTCCGCGCAGTGCCCGCACTGCGGCGCGCCGCGTCGCGACGACGACACGATCAGCGGCCTCTTGGTCGAGCCGCGCCGGAGCTGGACGTTCCAGCTCCTCGGCGAGGTGATCGAGCGCGCGCTCGCGACCGGCCGCGCGATCGAGGCCGACCGCATCCTCCGCCGCGCCGCACGCGAGGTCGACGAGCGACTCGCCGCCGGGGAGCGGCTCGCGTCCGACGAGGTCACAGCGATCACGCGTTTCGCGGTGCGTCTGGTGCAGCTCCCGGACGGCGCCACGGAGTGGCTGCACTGGGCGCTCAACGTGCACCGACACCAAGCGCTCTTCCCGAGCGCCGAGGTGCTCGAGCACCTCGAGCGTCTCGATCTCGACGTGCTCCCCGAAGCGAGCGCGGCGATCCGAGACTTCGCGCGGTGGGTCGACCGCGAACGCGAGACCCTGCGCCCTCCGCCCGACGGGGAGAAGCTCGATCGCCTCCAACGCATCACGCGCCCTCCCGAGTGAGTACGCCCGAGTGATCGCGCCCTCGTGAGCCCGAGCGAGGCGCGTGAGTGAGAGCGCCGGAGGAGGCTCCCGAGTGAGTGCGCGCTCGAGCGCGTCTTCGTTCAGGCGCTCACGACACGTTCGAGCGACTCGAGGCGGCGCATCAGGAACTTCTCCGTCGGTGAGAGCTCCCGCGCTCGCAGCGTGGTCAGATAGGCGCGGATCGGCTTGGGGTTCGTGAAGCGCGTCTTGCGCACGAGCTCGTGCAGTCGATCGATCGTCGACGACGACATCATGCGATCGCTGCGGGTGTGCGCGTCGAACAGCCACGTGATCCATCGAGCCGACGAGGGACCCTCGCACAGCTTCAGCGCGAGCCCGGCCGCACGCTCGAACGAGGCGCCGTCCGGAGGCTTCGTCGAGCCCATCACCTCGAGCAGCCGATCGAGGACCGGACCGGCGAGGCGCGCCGCTTCCTCGAAGCGGCCGAGCGCGAGCGACTTCTCCGCGATCGGCGCGAGGATCGAGATCGCGGGCGTGGTGGTCGTCGCTTCTTCTTCGTCGCGTGCGAGCTCGGGGATCGCGCCGAGCGCGATGCTGCCCCCCGCGAGCGTCTGGTGCTCTTGGCCGAGGCGTGCGCCGCACTGCGCGCAACGCGCGACTCCGGGCTCGTTCAGCGCGCCGCAGGCCCAACACCGCTCGATCTGCAGCGTCTGCGCGGCGGTCGGCGCCGAGCGCTCGAGCAGCACGAGCTCCTGATGGCCGATGGTGACGCGGTCGAGGTGCTTGATCGGGTGAGGACCCTCGATCGTCTTGCCGTTGACCTGCACGCCGTTGCGGCTGCCGAGATCCTCGACCGTCACGCCGGCCGCCGTCACCCGAAGCAACGCGTGCCGACGCGACACCAGCCCGTCGTCGAGCGCGAGGTTGCAGCTCGAGCTCCGGCCGACGACGAAGTCGCCTTGAGGCATCTCGAGGTCGGTGGAGCCGTAGCGGAGACGAAACCTCGCCACGGACCGGAGGATACCTCATCCCCTGCTTGGGGGACGAGCAACGTGTCGGTGTCCGGTTTCGCCGATAACGAGCGTGCGTCGCATGCCGTCGCCCGTCGCGAAGCCCGCGTCGCCCACCCTCTCGCTGACCCACGCGTGTCGGCGCGACGCGGGAACAGTGAACGCGAGCCCACGAAAAAGCCCCGGCCGAAGCCAGGGCTCAATCGAGGTTTTCGCGGCTCGATCAGAACGCGAAGATCTCTTCGTTCGCCGCGATTTGTCCGAGCGATTGTTCGAGCGTGCCTTGCAGGGTCACCGTCTCGTCGAGCATCGCCTTGAGCTGGCTGATGTCACGCACGTACTCGGCGAAGAGGCTCGACTGCTCGCCGAGCACACCCATCGACTGCGCGGTGTTGATCAGCACGACCTGTCCATCCTCGGGCTCACCACCCGCGTAGACGGGTCGCTCTGCTTCCTGGCGCGCGCGCCGCGAAGCGCGGACGAACGCCTTGTTCGCCTCGTCCATGCGGACGTACACGAGGTTGCAGACCCACTGCTCTTCCGAGTACCCGAGCATGCAGCCGGTGAGCGCGCCGGCTCCCTCGACCGCTTCCGCCGCCTCGTTCAGCTCGTTGCGACGCTGCTCGCCGCTCGTCGATGCCGCGAGGCCCTCGATGCGCGTCCAGATCGTGTTGATGTGCCCATAGTAGTCGAACATGCCGTCGACGGTCGCGGGCTCGAAGAGGTTGTAGTTCTTCCGAGAGAAGACGTTCGCCTCGAAGGGCTTGGCGAGACCGCGGAGGGTCTCGATGGCCGCATAGTCGACCGCGGGCGCCTTGCCGGGGGCACCACGTGCCGCCGCGACCGCTTGGTCGACCAGACGCTGCGCCTCGGTGACGGTCGTCGATGCGGTGCGGACGGCCTCGTAGAGGTCTTTTCCGTCGCGAACGGCCGCGTTGTAGGTCTTGCGGTCGTTCATCATCGAGCCCGCGCCGTAGCCGAGCAGGACGCCGAGCGCGAGACCGAGCCCGAGGAGGAGGTAGTTGCGCGAGCGCTTCTTCCGGCCGACCTCTTCGTCCTCCACCGGACGGTCGTCGAAGACCAGACGGACTTCTTGGGGACCCGCGGCCTGCAGGGGCGCGGCCGAGAACGGATCGGTCGGCGGCGGAGGCGCCGACGGGGCGGGCGCCGCTTGCGCGAACGGCGGCGCGACGAGGCCACCCGGCGCCGGGACGGCCGGCTTCGGCTTGGGCTTCACCGCCGCGGGCGGCGCGACGATCCCCGGCGCGGCAGCCGCCGGCGCAGGAGCCGAAGGCTCGGGCGCAGTAGCCGCAGGAGCGGCGGCGCCGAGGTTCGGAGCGGCGACCTCGTCCTCCTCACCTGGGGTGTTCGGGGCGATCGTCCGGCCCAAACGAGCCTTCAAGTCCTTGATTTTCCGCGGCTTCTTCTCGTCGGTCATGTTTCTGCGGTCCAGCCCCCTCCGGCGTGCGGAGCGGCGCGAAGGTACTTGCCACCCTTCCGGGGTGTCAAGCGAAGGTGCCCTGTCAGTTCTTTGGAGGGGCTGTCGCCAGCCCCTCCCCCACGGGGCGTGAAGCCCCGATGGGGCCCCC
>ERZ761602.5137-NODE-5137-length-15809-cov-4.044687_pt1 | contig 15809 bp, 16 predicted proteins | sample MGYA00512165_ERZ761602 | MGnify/ENA primary metagenome ERZ761602 (study PRJEB28899, sample SAMN02445085) | bioreactor sludge metagenome | biome: EBPR sludge; isolation source: Thorneside wastewater treatment plant | place: Australia: Brisbane, Thorneside...
GTTCCGGCAGGGTCTCGGCTTCCGCCCTCAGTTCGGCGATCGCTTCGCGCGCCGCGTTGCGCGCTTCCTCGGTTTGTGCCCCCAGCGCCTGCAGCGCCGCGGTGATCGCTTCGATCGCCGCCGTCGCGGCGGCGCCCGTCTGGTCGGACGCCGCGGAGGCTCCGCGCGCCGCCATGTCGAACGCGGCGCGCGCCCGCTCGGCCGCATCGCCGGCCGCCGCCACCGCATCCTTCAGCCGTTCCTCGGCGGCGCCGGCCGCACCGTCCAGACGCTCCACCTGCCCGGCGAAGGCGGCCGCGATGGAGTCGACGCGAGCCCCGAGCGCGCCGGAGGCCGCCTCGCCGCGCCGCGCGATGTCGGCGGCGACGGCATCGACCCGCCGGGTCTGCTCGGCGAACGCCTGGCCCATGCCGCCCAGCGCATCGAGATTGCGTCCCAGCGCCAGTTCCAGTGCCTGCGTCTCGGCCTTCATCGCGGCGACCGCTTCGGCCAAGGCGCTGCGCTGGCGCTCGCCGCGCTGCAGGAAGCCGTCGAGGCGGCCGTCGAGCTGCTCGGCGGCGGCCATCAGCGCCGCCGCCCCGCGGTCGGCGGTCTGGGCGTTCACATGGGCGGTCGAGGACGCCATCTCCAGCGTGTTGCGCAACGCGACCGCCTTGGCGTCGATCTGCTCCTGCGCCAGCGCGATGTCGGCCGCCGTCTGGCGCACCGTCTCGCGCAGCGCCTGGGTGCGGGTGCGCAGATGTTCGCTCATCCGGTCGGCGTCCGACGACAGCGTATGGGCGACCGAGGCGAGGCTCTCGCGCTCCTCGCGCAGCGTGGTGCGGATCGCGTCGCCGCGCTCCTCCAGGCTGCGGGCCGTTTCCTCTACTGACGCCAGGCGCTCGGCGATCGAGCTCTCCAGCGTGCGGACACGGATCAGCGCGCCTTCCAGGCCCGTGTTCAGCGCGTCGATCTCGCGCCGAACCGCGCGGCCGAGGCGCTGGATCTCGCGCCCCGCGGCGGCGTCGGGCTCGATCAGCCGCGCCGCGATCTGCAGCAGGTCTTCGCTGGCAAGCTGCAGGCCCTGCGAGCGGCGGGCGAGGAGGGCGACGAACCAGGTCAGCGCAATCGGAAAGGCGACCGCGAAGCCGAGCCCCGCCAGCCAGGGCCAGTCCAGCGCCAGCACACCCTCGAGGCCGAGATAGCCCGACACGAACGCCGCCGCGCCGCCCAGCCAGAAGGCGCTGACGATGGCCGCGGCCAGATAGGGTCGCGTGCCGGGCTGGCGCAGGGCGTACCGCCGCGTGGCGTCGGTGAACTCCTCGGCGAAGCCCGCCGGCGCTGCCGGGGCGGGCTGCGACGGGATGTGCAGCGCTGCAACGTCTTTCAGTTCCATCGTCGGATTCCGGGTCCCGCCTCGTTCCCGGCGTTGAAGCCGGAGCGCGTTTGAGTCAATCTTAACACGATTGGGCCAAGGTGCTGGTTAATGAAGCGGCGCAAAGCCGCTCTCGCTCAATCCGATGTGGGGCGTCATGGCGGCGATGGAAGACGGGCGGGCCCTCTGGGCCCCGACGATGGCTCAACGCAACTACCTGGCCCGCGGCCTGGAGCAGCCGGGCGGCAAGCTGCCCCTGTTCGACGAGGACGGCCAGTCGATCGATCCGCGCATCATCCGCGCCTGCCTCTCCCAGGGCTGGGCGATGCCGTGGTTCAACAACCCGATCAAGCCGGATTTCCTGGTCTGCCGGATCACCGAGGCCGGTCGCCGGGCGCTGATGACCGTCTCGTCAGAAATCCGTCACAACGTCGTTAACTGCGCTTAAGCGATCGCCGGATACACTGCGCCGCAGGGAGAATCCTGACGATGCCTGCTCAGGCCGCGCGCGCCATCGACTTCAATCATCTCGACGCCTACACGGCCGGCGATCAGGACCTGATCCACGAAGTGCTGCGCCTGTTCAAGGGACAGGTCGCCCATCTGCTCACCGTGCTGGCCGAGGCCGGCGATCCCAAGACCTGGAAGGACACCGCGCACGGCATCAAGGGTGCGGCGCGCGGCATCGGCGCCTGGCAGGTGGCGGAGGCGGCGGCCGAGGTCGAGAAGGCCGACTTCGCCAACCTGACCGGTCGCTTCGCCGCGCTCGCCCGCCTCGGCGCGGCGTTCGACTGCGTCCGGACCGAAATCGACGAAGAGCTGGCCTCGCCGTCCTGACGCGGCCTCAGCCGGCCAGCTTGAAATTCAGGATATAGGCATAGCCGCGCGACACGTCGCGATAGGCGATCGAGCCCTTGCCGGCCGCCGCGAGGCTCTCGAAATAGGCTTTCACCTCGGGCCGGAAGCGGACGTGGAACTGCTTGAGCCAGGCGCCCAGCAGCCATTTGAACCAGCCGGGCAGGCCCTTCTGGTCGCCGAAATCGACGACATGCAGCGTGCCGCCGGGCTTCAGCTCGCTCAGCGCATGATCGACCGCCGCCTGCCAGTCGTCCATGATCGAGAGGGCGTAGGAGAAGACGATGCGGTCGAATTTCGCGTCGAGGCCGAACTTGGCGGCCGAGAAGTCCTGCGCAAGCGCCATCAGCAGCGGCACCTTGTCCTTCAGCCCCGCCTTCTCGACCGAGGCGCTCGCCGTCTTCAGCATTTCGGCCGAGGCGTCGAAGCCGAAGAACCGTCCCTCCGGGTAGCGCTTCGCCATCAGGATCAGGTTGCGCGCCGTGCCGCAGCCCGCCTCGCACACCGTCTCGCCCGGCTGGACGTTCAACTCGCCGATCAGCGCGTCGCGTCCCAGCAGGTAGTACTTGCGCGAAGCGTCATAGACGTGCCGCGTCCAGCGATACATCCGGTCCATCGCCGGATGGGCGTCCTTTGCGGTGGCCATCAGCGCTTCTCGTAGATGTGGAAGCCGCCATAGATCGACGAGCGGTCCTGGCGGTGGAAGTCGTGGCTCTCGTCGGCCTGGTAGGCCCACTGGCCGAGGATGTCGGCGGGCAGCTTGCGCTCCAGCGGCGAGATCTCGCCGGCGGTGCGGAAGATGACCCGCGCGCCGGGGCCGGCGACGCGGGTGATCTCGCGCCACAATTCGGTGATCTGCTGCTCGTTCATCCAGTCCTGGGCATCGAGCAGGACGAAGCGGTCGAAGCTGTTTTCCGGCTTGGCGGCCAGGAAGTCCGTCATGATGACGTGGTTGACGTCGATGCGGTCGGTGCGGTCGCGCAGCAGCGCGAAGGTATCGGCCTTCAGATAGTCGGGGACCGCCAGGCGCTTCTCGGTGTCGTAGGCCCGGCTGAAGGCCTGCCAGGCGAAGTAGTTGTATTCGATGGGAAAATCGCAAGCCATCTTCTCGATGCGGCCGCGCAGCATGGCGGCCGTCTGGCCTTCCTGGGCCGAGCCGGCGAGCTCGTCGAACTGCTGCGGCGGGATGCCCAGCATGTAGTAGACGGTCGGCCGGTTGGCGACCCAGCGCACGAACCACGACTTGAAGACCCGCGCCCAGTCGCGCTCGAAGATCGCGCGCTGCTCCTCCATCGTGCGGGCGTGGAGGATCTTGGTCGTGTCGAGGCGATAGGCCCACGACATCCAGCGCATCAGGCCGATGAACTTTCCCAGCAGGCTGAAGCGGTAGAAGCCGCGCGCGAACATCGAGATCTTCCGGCGCAGGCGGAACACGCCCATTCGGCTGTTCCAGTGCGCCTTGGTCTCGGCATCGAGATGGGGCTCGAGATGGCTGCGGTAGACCTCGACGTTCCGGCTGTCCTTGCCCACGGCGAAAAACCGGAAAAAGGACTCGTAGTCCGGCGCGTGCTTCACCGCCGCGATCTTCAGCCGGGTCAGCGCAAGATGGTTGGGATTGAGATCGACCGCGGTGATCGACTTCGGGCCTACGGCGAGGTAGTTGAGGATATTGCAGCCGCCCGAGGCGATCGTGATGATCCGCGTTTCGGGTCCGATCCGCATCGCCTTGATGTCGACGTCCGGATCTTCCCAGATCTGGTTGTAGACGAAACCCTGAAAGAAGAACGTGAAGAGCCGCTCCATCCACCCGCGCTTCGTCGACCGGGGCGAAGTCTCGGCAGCTTTCTTCAGGAGTTCGTTGGCCATCGGCTCGCTTGGGCGGGGGATTCGGGAAAGCCGTGGTTCTAAGGGGGCCGTCCGGTGAAGGAAAGGCGAAATCGCCGCGGCACGCCGCCGGTCCACGCAAAGCTCGAAACCCGCCGGACCGCGCTGAAGCCGCCCGGACAGCAGCCCAGGGGCGGCAAAGGGCCGGCCCGGCGTGCGCCGGACGCCGAACTGCTGCAGGCGATCCGCGCCTGGGCCGGCGGCCGGGGCGGCGAGGTCGCGACCGACGATGCCCTCTCGGCTGCCGACCGGCCCGGCCGCTTCCGCCTCAAGGGGGCGCTCGACCGCTTCTTCCGCCACTACGCCCGCCTGTCCTGGCTGCTCGGCCGTCAGCGCCTTCCCGCCACGCCCGAAATGCTGTGGGGCGCCGCTGCCGTCGTCCTTGACGGCTGCGATCCCGATGCCGTCGCCCGTGCGGTTGCCGTAACGACAGCAGAGATCCGCGCGCTCGCCTCCACCTTCGGCCGCATCACCGGCGAGGGCCTGGAGCATGAAGCCATGCCCGACTGGGTGCGGTTGGAGTGCCCGGAATACTATTATTCAATTTTGTCAGATAGTTTCGGTGTTTCTCTCAAGCAGGAATTGAGCGCGCTTGGGCTCCCCGCGCCGCTTGACATCCGCGTGAACACGCTGAGATCGACGCCGGAGAAACTGGTCGAGGCTCTGGCCGCGCTCGAGATCGAATTGAGGCCGGGCGTCTATGCGCCGCTCGCGCTTCACGCCAAAGGCCATCCCGACCTGGCGGCGACCGAGGCCTTCGCCGCCGGTCACTTCGACATGCAGGACGAGGGCTCGCAGCTCGCCGCCGCGCTGGCCGACGCCCGGCCGGGCCATCAGGTGCTCGATTTCTGCGCCGGGGCCGGCGGCAAGAGTCTGGCCTTGGCCGCCGCGATGGACAACCGCGGCCACCTCGTCGCCGCCGACACCAATGCCAAGCGTCTCGCCCGGGCGAAGCTCCGCTTCAAGCGGGCCGGCGTGGAGAACGCCGAGCGGCTTCAGCTCACCGGCCGCGACGACGACCCCTTCCTAAAGAAGAAGGCGACCCAGTTCGACCGGGTTTTGGTCGATGCCCCTTGCTCGGGCACCGGCGCCTGGCGCCGCCACCCGGAGACCAAGTGGAAGGCCGACGCCGGCCTCGACCGGCTGATTGCCCTCCAGCAGGCGATCCTCGCCCGCGCCGCCCGCATGGTGAAGCGCGGTGGCCGGCTGGTCTATGCGACCTGCTCGCTGGTCCCGGCCGAGAACGAGGCGCAGGCCGGGGCCTTTCTCGCAGCCCACCCGAATTTCCGCGCGATTCCGGCCGAATCCGTCTGGACCTCGGTGCTGCCGACGCCCTGGCCGTGCGGGGCGCCGGAGTATCTGAAGCTCACGCCCGCCCGGAACGGCACGGACGGGTTCTTCGCCGCGGTCTTCGAGCGCACGGCCTAGCCGGCGAGCCACGCCCACATTAGCCGGCCGGGCAGGAAGCTCAGCAGCCCGGCGATCAGCAGCGCGCCGAAATAAAGGTTGAGAAGGTGCCGCTTGTGGTCGGCGATCCGGCCCTGCCGGGCCGCCGTGATGGCCTGCGCGAGCCCCACCAGGGTCAGCGGCACGAACAGGTGGATGAAGCTGAAGCCGCCGTCGTTGATGTGGCGGATGAACAGCGTCGATAGTGCCGTCACGCCCATCAGCACCATCCAGACCATCCCCAGAAGGCGATGGGCCGGTGTTCCCTTGGGGCCGAGAAATACAAGCAATCCCAGAGGGATGGCCGGGACTACTGTCGTGAGATGGACGATGATCGCGAGGTCCCGGGCGGCCTGCGTCTGCGGCGCGAGGCCCAGCCCGAGGCGGGCGAGGGCGGCGAGGCTGGCGGCCGTGAGGACGGCCCCGCCTGCCGCCAAGGCGATCCGTGTCGTTGGGGCGAGGTCGAAGGCGGGGCGGCGAAGGGTCTGGCTCGGCATGGTCACGGTCGGCTCCCTGAGGTCGGCTGGGCTCACGATGGCGCGGGGCTCCCGGCGTGCAATGTCGATTGCGCGGACGGGCGGGGCGCTTCGCGAATGGCGCGGAAATCCCGGCATTGCCGTTTCGCGAAGCGCGGACGGGCGCTACATCTGCCGTGTCAGGGAGCCGGCATGACCAGGGTGCGCACAGTGTTGATCGACCTCGCCATCCTGGCGGGCATCGGGTTCATGCTGGCGCTGCTGGGACCGTTCGGCAGTTTCGCCGCCCCGTTTCCGCGGCGGCTGGCCTACTGGGTCTGCCTGACCATCGGCGGCTATGCCTTCTATCGTCCGGCCCTGGGGGGCGCAGAGTGGCTGAGCGATCGGCTCGACCTGCCGCGCGCCGGCACCTGGGTCGCCGCCTGCCTGGTCGCCACCGTGCCGATGTCGATCCTGGTCTGGGGCGCCGGAGGCTTCTACCAGCCGCTCGGGATCCCGAGTTTCGAGGTCGCGGCAGCCTATTACGGCAATGTTCTGGTGGTCGCTGCCGTGCTCTGCCTGATCTTCTGGTTCGTGGGAGAGAACGCCGAACGGCGGCGGGCCTTGCCGCACCTCCTGCGGGCGCCGGCCCCCGTCGCAGAGGCCGTCCCGCCGCCGCCGCGCTTTCTCGACCGGCTGCCCGCCTCGGCCGGCCGCGATCTCATCGCGCTGGAGATGCAGGACCACTACGTCCTCGCCCACACGGCGACAGGGCAGGCGATGATCCTGATGCGGATGCGCGACGCGGTCGCCGAACTGGACGGGCATGAGGGCGCGCAGGTCCACCGCAGCTGGTGGGTCGCCCGCAAGGCGGTCCGCGAGGTGAAGCGGGACGGCCGCAATGTCCGTCTCGTCCTGACGCGCGGGCTGGAAGTGCCGGTCGCCCGCGCCGCCGTGGCGACGCTGCAGCAGAGCGGCTGGCTGTCGCGCTAGGCGTCAGCGCCAGGCCGAGACTCCGAAACGGATCAGCAGATCGCCGCTGAGACCGCCGATCAGCCGGCCGCGGCCGCGGCAGGCGAGGGCGGCGGCGGCAAGCCGACCCTCCTTCTTCAGCGCCTGCGCCCGCCGCGCGACATGGCTGAGCCGTTCCCAGATCGCCTCGCTGCCGGGCTCCAGCGGCGGCGAAGGCAGATCGGCAAGACCGGCGGCGAGGCCCGCCGCGTCGCCGCCCAGCGGGGCGATCGCCGCTGCCGCGTCCAGCGTTGCGCCGCTTGCGACCGCCACCGTTGCGCGCCACGGGGCGCCGCCCTCCGGCGCGCTCAGCGCCCGCGCCGCTTCCCAGACCAGATCGGCAGGTCCCGCTTCTGGCGGCACCGCCGCCCCTGGCGGCAGATGAAGATGCAGCGCTCCATGGGCCGCGAAGACATGCCAGGCGCCGGTCGCGCTCATGCTGGCGGCCGCCACCACCCCGGCCGGATCGTCGCCCGCCCCCGACAGCATGACCGGCGCGCCGCTGTAGAGGACGAGGCCGGGGCCGAAATCGAGACGGTGGACGCGCATGCAGCCTTCGTGGCCGCTCCGAGATTGCGCCGTCAAGGCCGCCCTGACATAAGCGCGCCCATGCCGGACCTAGCGACGCGAACCGAGGCGGTCGTCCCGCCCGCCGACTGCCCCGACATGGAAACCCTGCGCGGCCAGATCGACCGCATCGACCGCGCCCTCGTCGCCCTGGTCGCCGAGCGCACGGGCTACATCGCCCGCGCCGCCGAGATCAAGCAGCGCCGCGACACGGTGCATGACGACGCCCGCATCGAGGATGTGGTCGCCAAGGTCCGCCGCACCGCCGAGGCGCTGGGCGTCCCCGGCGCTCTCGTCGAGCCGGTCTGGCGCGAGCTGATCGCCCGCTCGATCGCCTATGAATTCGTGAAGTTCGACGCCAAGGGCTGACGTCAGCCGGGCGTCTTCGGCTTCACCGGCCGCATCAGGCCTTCCTGCACGACGCTGGCGACCAGCTGTCCGGCGCGCGCGTAGATCAGCCCACGATTGAAGCCGCGTCCGCCGGCCGAGACCGGCGCGTCATGGGCATAGAGCAGCCAGTCGTCGATTCTCAGCGGGTGGTGGAACCACATCGCGTGATCGAGGCTTGCGCCCATCATCTTGCCCGACATCCAGGAGATGCCATGCGGCTGCACGGCGGTATCCATCAGCGACATGTCCGAGGCATAGGCCAGGAGGCACTGGTGCAGGCGCGGATCGTCGGGCAGGGCGCCGTTGGCGCGGATCCAGGTGTGCTTGAAGGGCGGCCGGGGCGCCGGGTCGATCTCGTCGGGCGGATCGATCTCGCGCTGCTCGATCGGCCGGTCGCGCAGATGGTGCGCCTTCATGCGCTCCGGCAGGCGGTCGAGATAGGTTGCCCGGTGCTCGTCCTCGGTGGGCAGCGTCTCCGGCCCCGGCACGTCCGGCATCGGGAACTGGTGCTCCCAGCCCGGCTCGCTGACATGGAAGGAGGCTTCCATGTGGAAGATCGGCTTGCCGTGCTGGATCGCCACGATGCGCCGGGTCGTGAAGCTGCCGCCGTCGCGGCTGCGGTCGACCTCGTAGAGGATGGGGGCCTTGGGATCGCCGCCCAGCAGGAAATAGGCGTGGAAGGAATGGCACAACCGGTCGTCGCCGACGGTGCGAAGCCCGGCCATCAAGGCCTGCGCCATGACGTGCCCGCCATAGACCCGCGTCTCGCGCTCCACCGGCGAGACGCCGCGGAAATAGTTGACCTCGACCTGTTCCAGGTCGAGCTGCTCAAGCAGTTCTTGCAGCGCCGCATTCATGCAGCCACTCTCCGGCGATGACAGGAATCCCGGGGGGCTTTAGACCACGCGGGACAGCCAAAACAAAGACCGGGAAGGGGCGCGGCGCATGAGTGACGTGACGGCAGGAGAGCGCGAGCCGACCGCGGGCGAACTGCGCATGGTCGTTACCGCCGCGTCGATCGGCACGGTCTTCGAGTGGTACGATTTCTTCGTTTACGGCACGCTGGCGGCGCTGCTGGGCGCGCTGTTCTTTCCCGCCGGCAACGAAACCGCCGCCTTCCTGCTCAGCCTCGCGACCTTCGGCGCGGGCTTCGTCGTGCGGCCCTTCGGCGCGCTCTTCTTCGGCATGCTGGGCGATCTGGTCGGGCGCAAATACACCTTTCTCGTCACCATCACGCTGATGGGCGTGGCGACCGCCGGCATCGGCTTCCTGCCGACCTTCGAGGATATCGGCATCACGGCCGCCGTGCTGCTGCTGATCCTGCGCCTGCTGCAGGGGCTGGCCATCGGCGGCGAGTATGGCGGCGCCGCGACCTATGTCGCCGAGCACGCGCCGCAGCACCGGCGCGGCTATTTCACGTCCTACATCCAGGCGACCGCGACCATCGGTCTCTTCCTCTCGCTCGCCGTCGTCTCGATCTGCCGCATCTCGCTGGGCGAGGAGGCTTTTCGCGAATGGGGCTGGCGCATCCCCTTCGTGCTCTCGCTGCTGCTGCTGGCGATCTCGATCTACATCCGCATGAAGCTCAGCGAGTCGCCGGTCTTCCGCGCGATGAAGGAAGAGGGGCGCGGCTCGAAGAAGCCGATCCGCGACAGCTTCGGCAACTGGGCCAACCTCAAGATCGTGCTCATCGCCTTCGCCGGCGCCTGCATCGGCCAGGGCGTGCTGTGGTACACCGCGAATTTCTACGCGATGCTCTACATGCAGAACGTCTTGGGCGTCGGCTATCTCGACACCTATCTGCTGCTCGCCCTCGCGCTGCTGATCGGCATGGCCCTCGTCATCTTCTTTGGCTGGCTGTCCGACCGGGTGGGCCGCAAATGGCTGATGATGGGGGCGTGTCTTCTGGGCGCGCTGACCATCCAGCCGGCCTTCCACCTGCTGGCGCGGGCCGTGAACCCGGCGCTGATGGAGGCCAACGACAAGAACCCCGTCACGCTCCAGGCGAACCCCGCCCAGTGCGGCATGGTGATCTTCGCCGACCCCACGACAGGGTGCCAGAAGGTCCGCGCCCTGCTGTCGAAGGCGGGGGCACAGTTCTCGACCGTGCCCATCGAGGGCGACCGGGTGCTCGTCGCCATTCCCGGCGTCGATCCGGCCAAGGCCGGCGGCGAGGAGCCCGGCCTCGCCGAGGGTCCGGGCGAGTCCGTCTTCGTGATCGAGGGCGCCGACGTGCCGGCCGCCGAGATCCGCAGCCACCTCACCGCGGCCGGCTACCCCGAGAAGGCCGACCCGGCCCAGATGAACTGGCCGCTGGCGATCGCCGTCCTCACCTGGCTCGTCACCATCGCCGCGATGATCTACGGCCCGATCGCCGCCTTCCTGGTGGAGCTGTTCCCGACGCGCATCCGCTACACCTCGCTGTCGCTGCCCTACAACATCTCCAATGGCCTCATCGGCGGCTTCCAGCCTTTCGTGTCCTTCGCGATCATCACCGCGACCGGCGATATCTTCGCCGGCCTCTGGTACCCGATCGCGGTGGCGGCGATCTGTTTCCTGGTGGGCGCCTTCCTGATGCCAGAGACCAAGGACCGCAGCCTGCACGACGACGACGCCCGGCCCGCATGACGAGGCGGCTGCGCAATTTCGGGCTGGCCGAGACGGTCGAGACCCAGATGCGCGTGCGCGAGTGGGCCGAGCTCCGCTTCCTCCCCGACGACGAGGACATCGTGATGGTGACCCAGATCGAGTGCGGCCAGCCGGGCTGCCCGCCGCTGGAAACCGTCATCGCCCTCATGCGCCCGGGCCGGGCGGCGGTGAAGTTCAAGATCTACAAGGCGCTCGCCGACGTGACCGCCGAGGACGTGCGGCGCCTCGGCAAGCCGGGCTGGACGATGAGGGACGAGGGCCGCGGCTGGTAGCCCGCGCCCATCCCCGTTTTCGGGGATTGAAAGCGCCCCGCGTCCGCGCCCTAATTCCCTCCAGCTCGCGCGACCCAGGAAGGGGGTGCCATGGCACTTGCCGGAGTCCAGCGCCCATACCGGCTCTACATCATCGACGGCACCGGTCCTTCCGACGACAACGACTATGCTTCGAGCATGCGGAACTCGTTCTGCAATCAGCTCGACGCCGCCTGCGGCCCCAGCGCCTTTTATGCGCGAGGCCCGACGAATCCCGGCTTTGAATTGATGAGCCTTGCCGCTGCTGCGGTAAATTGGCTCGGCGCCCAGAAGCAGGCGTTGCCGGAGGCCAGGATAATGCTGGCCGGGTACAGCCGTGGCGCAACGGCGGCCATTCTCGCCGCGCGGCATCTGAGGCCGCGGCGGATCGATGTCGATGCGCTGTTTCTGTTCGATGCCGTCTTGATGCAGACGCAGTTGGCGGCTCACACGCTGACGTCGAACATCCGGCATGCCTATCACATCATGCGCCCCAGCCCCGATGTTGCCGATCACCGCGGCTTGATCGGCAAGTACGAAGGCACGATCCTCGACGAGGTCTGGGACATCGGCGAGGCGGGCGGCTGGACGCTCGGCCGCAAGGCGAATCCCTTCCGGCCGGACTGGGGCAATTGCGGCCGCATGGTGGAAGATCCCGCGCGCACCGCATTCCAGTCCATGCGCCTCGGCATCGGAACCCACGGTGCCCTTGGCGGCGTCGGCTGGAACGGCGTCGAACGCGACGAGGAGGCTCAGGCGCTGGTGGCGAAATGGATGAACGCCTATCTGGCGCTACAGGGATTGCCAGCCTGCCTGAAGAGCCTTCCGCCGATGGCCCGGCTTCCGTCCGTCGGGATGCAGACCGTCCCCGAGATGATCGAGGAGCGGGGCCGGAAGAGAAAGCCCTCGAAGCTTCCCGTCGAGACGGTGCGCCGGCCGAAATACTAGCGGCCGACCGTCTAGAGCGTCGCGACGAAATCCAGGCCGATGTCCAGAACGCTCGCGCTGTGGGTGAGCGCCCCCACCGAGATCAGGTCGATGCCGGTCTCGGCGATGGCCCGCACCGTTTCCAGGTTGACCCCGCCCGAGGCCTCCAGGATCGCCCGTCCGGCATTGATCGCCACTGCCTCGGCGAGCGTCGCGGGCGTCATGTTGTCGAGCAGCACGATGTCGGCCTTCTCGGCGAGCGCCGTCTCGAGCTGCGCCAGCGTATCGACCTCGACCTCGATCTTGACCATGTGCCCGGCATGGGCGCGGGCAAGTCGGATCGCCGCCGCGACGCCGCCCGCCGCCGCGACATGATTGTCCTTGATCAGCACCGCATCGTCGAGGCCGAAGCGGTGGTTCGCGCCGCCGCCGCAGCGCACGGCGTATTTCTCGAGCGCGCGCCAGCCGGGCGTCGTCTTGCGCGTGTCGACGATGGTGGCGCGCGTGCCGGCGATCCGCGCCACATAGGCGGCGGTCAGCGTCGCCACGCCCGACAATCGTCCGGCGAAGTTCAGCGCCACCCGTTCCGCCGACAGCAGCGCCCGCGTCCGCGCCTCGATGGTGGCGATGACCGCGCCCGGCGCCGCGTCCGCGCCGTCGGGGATCTGGGCCGCGAACGCCGCGTCGGGATCGAGCGCCCGGAAGGCGAGGCGCGCGAAGGCCAGTCCGGCCACACGCCCGCCCTTGCGCGCCCCGATCGTCACGCGGGCCCGCGCCTCGGCCGGAATGATCGCGTCGGTCGTCACGTCGCCGGCCCGGCCGAGGTCTTCGGCCAGCGCCGCGCGTACCGCGGGATCGATCATCAGATCGGGCAGGGGGATCACGCTCATCTCGTCCTCATGCGGCCCGGTCGAAGCCGCCGGCCAGCGCCTCGGCGGCCACCGCCTCCGCCGCGCTCAGCGTCGTGCAGGTGCGCCGCTTCCAGTCGTCCGACGCCTCGGGGAAGTCGCTGCGGTAATGGCCGCCGCGGCTCTCGGTGCGCGCCCAGGCGGCGCCGGCGATCAGCAGCGCCGCGTCGGCGGCGGCCGAGACCGTCTCGCCCAGTTCGCCGTTCCGCAGCGCCGCGATATCGGCGAGCGCCGCGGTCAGCGAGCCGGCGTCGCGCTCGACGCCGACATGCGCGCTCATCGTATGGCGCAGCAGGCGGATCGCCGCGGCATCGTCGGCGAAGCTGCCCTGCGGGGCGGGCGGCAGCGCGAAGCGTCCGCCGTCCAGGGGCGTCGCATCGATGTCGGCGGCCGCCCGGGCGCCGAAGACGATCGCCTCCAGCAGCGAGTTGGAGGCGAGACGGTTGGCGCCGTGCAGGCCGGTCGAGGCGCATTCGCCCGCCACCCACAGGCCCGCGATGGTCGAGCGCGCATGGATGTCGGAGGCGATGCCGCCCATGTGGTAGTGCGCCGCCGGAGCGACCGGGATCGGCTGCACGCGCGGGTCGATCCCCGCCGCGATGCAGCTCGCATAGACGGTCGGGAAGCGATCGGGGAAGGCCTCGCCCACCGCCTTCCTCGCGTCGAGCAGCACGCGCCGCCCGGCCTTGATCTCGCGGAAGATGCCGCGCGCCACGATATCGCGCGGCGCCAGTTCGCCGTCGGCATGGGCGGCCAGCATGAAGCGCTCGCCCTGGTCGTTCAGCAGCGTCGCACCTTCGCCGCGCAGCGCTTCGGTGGCGAGCGGCGCGGGGTCGCGCCCCACGTCCAGCGCGGTCGGATGGAACTGCACGAACTCGGGATCGGCGATCACCGCCCCGGCCCGCGCCGCCATGGCGATGCCGATGCCGCGCGCCGTCACTGGGTTGGTCGTGACCTCGTAGAGCCCGCCCGCGCCGCCCAGTGCGAACAGCACCGCGTCGGCGACCACCGCAACGCGCCGTCCGGCGGCGTCGCGCGTCCACACGCCACGCGCCCGTCCGTCCGCCATGATGAGGCCGGTGGCGCGCAAGCCGTCGATGACGCGGATATCGTCGCGCGCCCTGACCGCCCCGGCCAGCGTCGCCATGATCGCCGCGCCGGCCTGGTCGCCCTTCACGCGCACGATGCGGCGCCGTCCATGCGCCGCCTCGCGCCCGAGCACCAGATGGCCCGCCGCGTCGCGGTCGAACGGCGCGCCGATCCGCACCAGATCCTCGATCCGTGCGGCCGCTTCCTCGGTCACGAGCCTTGCGACGGCTTCATCGACGATCCCGGCGCCCGCCGCGATCGTGTCGGCGGCGTGCAACGCCGGGCTGTCGTCGGCGCCGACGGCCGCGGCGATGCCGCCCTGCGCCCAGGCCGACGAGGCGTTGGAGCCGATCGGCGATCCGGCGAGGATCGTCACCGGGCGCACCTTGAAGGCGAGCGCCGCGAACAGCCCCGCGAGCCCCGCCCCGACGACGAGGGCCGGCCCCGCGTCGATCGTCTCGAAGTCGGTCATGGCGTGGCCTTTCAGGCCGCGTGCGCGCGCATGCGCGGCGAGCCGACCTTCAGCATCGCCTCGACCGCCGCACGGGCCCGCACCGCGATCTCGGGATCGACCGTCACCTCGTGGGTCATGGTCTCCAGCGCGTGCAGGATCTTGGGCAGCGTGATGCGCTTCATGTGCGGGCACAGATTGCACGGCCGCACGAACTCGACGTCGGGCAGCGAGGCCGCCACGTTGTCGCTCATCGAGCACTCCGTCACCATGACGACGCGCTTGGGCCGCTTGCCCTCGACATAGCCGATCATCGCGCTGGTCGATCCGGCGAAGTCGGCCTCGGCGACGACTTCGGGCGGGCACTCGGGATGGGCCAGCACCACGACGCCGGGGTGCGATTTGCGGAAGGCGCGGATGTCGTCGGCGGAGAAGCGCTCGTGCACCTCGCATGAGCCCGCCCAGGTGAGGATCTCCACCTTGGTCTGGTTGGCGACGTTGCGGGCGAGATACTGGTCGGGGATCAGGAAGACGCGGGGCGCCCCCAGCGACTCCACCACGTCGACCGCGTTCGACGAGGTGCAGCAGATGTCGCTCTCGGCCTTCACCTCGGCCGAGGTGTTCACATAGGTGACGATCGGCACGCCCGGGAAGCGCTCGCGCAGCAGCCGCACGTCGGCGCCGGTGATCGAGGCGGCGAGCGAGCAGCCGGCCGCGAGGTCGGGGATCAGCACCGTCTTGTCCGGGCTGAGGATCTTCGAGGTCTCGGCCATGAAGTGGACGCCGGCCTGGACGATGATCTTCGCATCGGTCTTCGCCGCCTCGCGCGCCAATTGCAGCGAGTCGCCCGAGAAGTCGGCGACGCAGTGGAAGATCTCCGGCGTCTGGTAGTTATGGGCGAGGACGACCGCGCCCATCTCCTTCTTCAGCCGGTTGATGGCGTCGATATAGGGCGCGTGCATGCGCCATTCGATCTCGGGGATGATCGAGCGGACGCGCTCGTAGAGCGGCGCGGTCGCGCGCGCGACTTCAGGCGTGAAGGTGAGATCCGTTTCCATACCCTTGCCCTCCGAGATATGCTCTACATGAGCATATATACGACCCGAAGAAGAGCGGTTCAAGACCGCCGATCGGGAATTATGCTAGGGCTGAGCATATAAAAATCAAGAGCCTGCCACGAAGGTCAGCAACGCGGCCGTCAGTCCGGACGCCAGCGGCAGCGACGGGTCGCTGTAGGCGGCGATATTGGCCGCCCGGTCGGCCGGCACGGCCTTCAACACATGGTTCATGCCCTCGACGATCGTGTAGGCCGCGTCCGGCCGGGCCGCGTGCAGCCTTTCTGCGTCGCTCACCAGGACCTGGAGATCGGTCGTCCCCTGCACGATGGCGACCTTGCCGGGGATCTTGGCGATCTCGATGGCGGGATCGTAGCGGAACCACGAGATCAGATAGGGTTGCACGCTCGGCCGGAAGAGGGCGGCGAGGGCAGGGGCGGGATTGGGGGCGAGTTCCCCGGCCTCCAGCTTCTTGAGC
>ERZ761602.5138-NODE-5138-length-15807-cov-10.825292_pt1 | contig 15807 bp, 12 predicted proteins | sample MGYA00512165_ERZ761602 | MGnify/ENA primary metagenome ERZ761602 (study PRJEB28899, sample SAMN02445085) | bioreactor sludge metagenome | biome: EBPR sludge; isolation source: Thorneside wastewater treatment plant | place: Australia: Brisbane, Thorneside...
CCCCCGGCCCCCGCGCCGCACGCCGGCCGTGGCGCCCCCCCCGCCGCCCTGGTGGTGCTCGCCGTGGAGGCCTCGCCGCCGCCGCGCTCGATCGCCTCGCCGCGCATCGCCTCGCCCATCCTCGTCAAAGAATGGGCCCGCCTCGCTGGTGAGGCCGGGGGCGAGGTCTGGGAGCGCACCGACGGCTCCATGCTGGTCGTCTGGCCCGCCCGCGCCGGCCTCCGCGACGCCATCAACCGCGCCGTCGCCACCGCCGACGCGATGCAGAAGGCCACCCTGCAGGCCGGCTACCGCCTCTCCGGCGGCCTCTGCCCCGGCGTCGCCCGCATCGCCCCCGACACCGAGCGCCCCGCCGAAGGCTGGGAGCTGGCCGGCCCCTTCTACCTGGCGCGCTGGATGATGAACCTCTCCGCCCACCGCGGCCGCGTGCTGCTGACCGAGGTCGGCGCCAACCAGCTCCGCTCGCGCTGCGGCCTGCTGGGCCGGATCCCCATCCAGGGCAACCGCACCATCAACGTCTACGAGCTGCGGAGCTGAGCGCTCAGTTCAGCAGCGCCAGGGCCAGGATGCCCGCCGCCGCGCTGGCCAGCCCGGCCACCGCCGCGGCCGTCGTCCAGCTCCGGGTGGGCACCAGCTTCAGGGCGTACAGGCCCATGCCCAGCGCGATCGGCGCGCCGCCGGCCAGCGGCCCCCACCAGGGCTGCCAGGTGGCCTCCAGGGCGCCCGGGCGGGGGCTCCAGTCCGCGGGGTGGCCCAGGACCCAGGTCTCCACGTAGACCGAGAAGACCAGCGTCCCGTACATGGCCGGCACAGCGGCCAGCAGCACCGGCAGGCGCTCGGCGGTCGACGCCCGCAGGGTGCGCACGAAGGTGAAGGTCCACAGCAGCACCTGCACGGCCTGCACCGCCGCCCAGAGCATCGTGACCGCGTCGGCGCTCACCGGCGCTGCCGGGCGAGGGCCCGATCCATCGCCTCCAGCACCGCGGGGACCTGGTCGAGGCTGTTGCACCAGTGGGGCGAGAGGCGCAGCCGGCCGTCGGGGATCGAGGCGCTGACGCCCTCCTCGGCGAGGGCGGCCAGCAAGCGCGGCAGGTCGATGTCCTCGGGCGGCCAGAAGGCGAGGATGCCCGAGCGAGCGGCGGCCTCACCCGCGCGCAGGCTGCGCAGGCCTCGCTCCACCAGGGGCCCCTCCAGCGCGTCGTGGATGGCCTGAACGTGGGCCAGGATGGCCTCGGGGCCGAGGTCCAGCAGCGGCGCCAGCCCGGCCTCCAGGGCGGCGAAGCCCAGCGCGTTGGGCGCGCCGACCTCCACGAAGTCCGCCCGCTGCCGCACCGGCTTGCGGTAGTGCATCGACTCGACGCCGGCGAAGAGGAAGTCCAGCGGGTCCTCGACCGAGAGCCAGCCGGCGAGCCGAGGCCGCAGCGCCGCGACCCGGTCGGGGTGTACGGCCAGGAAGCCGCAGCCCTCGGTGCCCATCAGCCACTTGTGGCTGCCGCAGGAGAGGTAGTCGATGCCCCAGCCGCGCAGGTCCAGGGGCACGATGCCGACGGCCTGGATGGCGTCGACGAACAGCTCGGCGCCGTGGTTGTGGCAGAGCGCGACCAGCTCGGCCAGGGGCATGGCCAGGCCGTCGCGGAACTGCACCGCGCTGACCGCGACCAGCCGTAGTCCGATGCGGAGCTGGGCCTCGACCCGCTCCAGGGTCCGGGCCATGTCGCTGCCGAAGTCGTCCAGGCTCTCGAAGACCAGCTCCAGCCCGTAGGTCTCGGCAGCCCGCTGCCAGGGCACCACATTGGTCGGGAACTCGCCCTCGAAGCAGAGGACCCGATCGCCCCGCTTCCAGTCCAGGCCGTGGGCGATCGCCAGCACGCCGTGGGTGGTGTTGGGCAGCAGGCCGATGTCGGCGGGGTGGGCGCCGACCAGCCCGGCGAGCTGGGCCCGCAGCCGCTCACGCTGGGCGACGGCGTCCATGACCGCGCCGACCCCGCGGGTGGCGTAGTCGTCGAGCATCGCCGCGATCGCCGCCCGGACCAGCGAGGAGGGGGGCGAGACGGCGGCGTGGTTGAGGTAGACGCGGGCCTGCAGATCAGGGAACCAGGCGCGGCTGCCGAGGGCGGCCTCCGGGAGCTCGGTGCCGGGCAATCGGTCGAGGAGGTCCTGGACTGCGCTCATGGCTGGGCCTTCGGCTGGGGGTCCTTGAAGAGCTAACCGCCCACCAGCCCGGTTCAGGCACCACCCTCAATCGGTTGAGGAGTCAGGTCGTTACAATTCCAATTCCGGCCGAGCGTGACTCCAAGCCCCGGTCCCAAGCCTCGGTCAGCCTGACGCTTCCGCCCCCTCCCCCGGATGCATCAACGAGTACACCGCCGGGATCAGCACCAACGTGATCAACGTCGACCCGCTCAGCCCACCGATCACCGCCCGGGCCAACGGCGCCTGCGCATCCGCCCCCTCGCCGATGCCCAGCGCCAGCGGCACCAACCCCAGGATGGTCGTCAGCGTGGTCATCAAGATCGGCCGCAGCCGCCGCCTCCCCGCCTCCTGGACGGCCTCTTGGGTGCTGTACCCCTCCTCTCGCAGCCGCCCGGCCTGGTCGACCAGCAGGATCGCGTTGTTGACCACGATGCCGCCCAGCATGATGCAGCCGATGTACGACTGGACATTGAACGTCGTCCCGGTCAGGAAGAGCGTCAGGAACACGCCGATCGACGCGGCCGGCACCGAGAGCATCACCACCAGCGGGCTGCGCAAGGACTCGTACTGCGAGGCCAGGACCATGTAGACCAGCAGGATGGCCAGCAGCAGGGAGACGGCGAAGTCCTGCGAGGCGCGCTGCTGCTCGGCGAAGCTGCCTGCGATGCGTACATCGTAGCCCTCGGGCCGCGGCAGCTCGTCGAGCACCTCCTGCACATCCTCGGCCACCGAGCCCGCGTCCCGACCGGCGATGTTGGCCGAGACCGTCACGATGCGCTGCTGGTCCTTGCGGTCGATCTGCTGCGGGCCGCGGGTGGCTTCGGTGTCGACCGCCGCCCGCAGCGGTACGAGGTCGCCGGCGGGGGTGCGGATCGTCAGGTCCAGCACCTCGTCCAGGCTGCGCTCATGCGCTCCCGCGAGCTGGACGAAGATCCGGTAGCTCTCGGCGCCGACGCGGTACTCGCCCGCGTCGGTGCCGGCCATCGCCGACTGCAGCAGCCGGGTCAGGTCCTGCGCCCGCAGCCCCAGATCGGCGGCCTTGTCGCGGTCCACCTGCAGCTCCTGCTGCGGCAGGCCCACCTGCCGGCTGAGATCCACATCGGTGACCCCCTCGACCGCGGCCACCCGCTCCGCCACCTGCTCGGCCAGCGTGTCGAGTACAGACAGCTCGTAGCCGCGGATCTCGATGGGCAGGCCCTCCTCGGCCCCCAGCACCCGCTCCAGCAGGAACTGTCCTTGCGGTGCCCGGACCCGCACATCCATCCCGGGGATCTTCCCTTCCAGCAGGGTGCGCAGCGCGGCGGCGATCTCGGTGTTGGAGCGGCTGCGCTCCGAGGCCGGCGTCAGGTTCAGCCGGATCTCGCCCTGCCCGTCCTCGACGCTGACGATCGAGGCGACCACCTCGGGCACGGCAGGGAAGACGATCTCCTCCATGCGCTGGGTCTGGCGGTCGACCAGGTCCAACCGGGTGCCGGGCTCCATCTCGCCGGCGATGCGCACCTCGCCCTCGTCGCTGGGCGGCATGAACTCCGAGCCGATCAGCGGGACCAGCAACGTCGAGGCGGCCAGCAGGGCGGCGGCGAAGCCCACCGTCGTCCAGCGTCGGGTGAGCACCCGGCTCAACAGCCGCGTGTAGCCCTCTTCCAGCCGGACCAGGGCGGCCGCGCTGCGCTCGCTTGCTCGCTGGACGAGGCCCGGGCGAGGTGCCGGAGGCTCGTCCAGGAGCAGGCGAGAGGCCAGCACCGGCACCAGGCTGAGCGAGACCAGCAGCGAGGCCAGCAGCGCCAGGACGATGACGATCGCGAGGTCCTGGAAGAGCAGGCCGGTCACGCCCCGCACGAAGACCAGGGGGAGGAAGATCACCAGGGTGGTGATCGTGCTGGCGACGATGGCCGAGGCCACCTCGTCCGCCCCCTCGACCGCGGCGACCTCGGCGGACTCGCCCAGCTCGGAGCGCCGCCGGAAGATGTTCTCCAGCACGACGATGGAGCTGTCCACCATCATCCCGACCCCCAGGGCCAGCCCGCCCAGGGTCATCAGGTTGAGGGTCAGGCCGCTGAAGTACATCAGGGCCAGCGTGGCCACGACCGAGATCGGGATGGCCAGCCCGACGACCGCCGTGCTGCGCAGGTTGCGCAGGAAGACCAGCAGCACCAGCACCGCCAGCCCGCCGCCCAGCAGCACAGATCTGGCCACATTGGAGATGCTGCGCTCGATGAAGTTGCCCTGGTTCATCACGGCCACCACCCGAAGCTGCGGGAAGGCCTTGTTGATGCGCTCGACCTCCTCCAGAACCCCGCGCACCACCTCGACCGTGTTGGCCTGGGGCTGCTTGCGGATCGCCACCCGGATGCCCGGCTCGCCGTTGATGCGCTCGACCTCCGTGCTGCGCTCGTAGGTGTCCAGGACCTCGCCCACCTGCTCCAGGCGGATCTCGGCCCCGCCGCGCTCGCCGACCACGGTCCGGCGGATCTGCTCCAGGTTCGTGAACTGGGCTGGCGCCCGCAGGGTCACCTCGAAGCGGTCCTGCTGGATGCTGCCGGCCGGGAGGTCCATGTTGGCGGCTTCCAGCGCCTGCACCACCTCGTCGAAGGCCAGCCGCTGGGCGGCCAGGCGGCCCGGGTCCAGCTCGACGCGGATCTCGCGGTTGAAGCCTCCCCAGAGGTCCACCTGGGCCACCCCGGCCACGCGACCCATCCGGTAGCGGATCTGGTCCTCGACGATCTGTGTCAGGTCGACCGGATCCATCGTCGAGGCCACGCCCAACAAGACGACCGGGAAGCTGCCCACGTCGAAAGAGCGCACCCGCGGCCGCACGATGTCGTCGGGCAGCTCGTTGATCTCGTCGTCCAGGGTCGCGCGCACCGAGGCGGCGGCGGCGTCGACGTCGCTGCCCCAGCCGAAGCGCACCCGCACCCGGCTGTCCCCGGTCGAGGAGGTGCTGCTGATCTCCTCGACCCCCGGCACGGTGGCCATGATCTCCTCGATCACCTGGGTGATCGTCTGCTCCATCACCTCGGGGCTGGCCCCCGGGAAGTCGGTGCTGACGCTGACCGTCGGCAGCTCCAGGCTGGGCAGCAGATCGATCTGCAGGCGCTGGAGCGAGATCATCCCGATCAGCACCACCATGCAGGTCACCATGCTGGTGAGCACCGGGCGGCGCACGCTGAAGCGGGGGAGGCTCACTCGCCTGACGCCGGGGGCGAAGGGGCGGGCCGGACCGGCGAACCATCCGCCAGCCGCTCCAGCCCCAGGGTCACGACCCTCCCGCTGAGGCCCTCCCCACTGACGGCGATCCGGTCCCCCTCCCTCACGCCGGCGGTCACGGGCACCCAACGCACCTGCCCCTGCGCTTCGTCGTAGAGGAAGACGCCGTCCTGCCCCTCGCGGCTGGTGAGGGCCTCGGCCGGGACGATCCGGGCCTGCTCCTGCCGGTCGAGGCCGACAGTGGCCCGCACGAACATGCCCGGCTTCAAGCGGCCGTCGGCGTTGTCGACCTGCAGCTCGACCCGGGCCTGCCGGGATCGTTCGTCGAAGACCGGGGCGATGCGGGCGACCTTCGCCGGGAAGACCTCGCCCGGCCAGGCCTCGGCCGAGAGCGATACCTCCTGCCCGACCGCCAGCCGCCCGTACTCCTGCTCGCTGACCGAGATCACCCCCAAGAGCGGGTCCAGGCCCACCAGGGCCACGATCGGGGCGTCGGAGCCGACCGTGTCGCCGCCCTGCACGAAGCGCTCGGCCACCACCAGCCGGTCTGGCCCGCCCTCCCAGCGGGCTTCCAGCTTCGTGTCCCGCAGGCCGATACGCGCCAGCTCCAGGCGGGCCGCCTCGGCCTGGACCTCGGCCTTGGCCATCGCCACCTGGGCCTGCGCTTGCAGGTGCCGCACCCGGTCCTCGTCCAGCTCGGCGTCGGAGATCACCCCCTTGGCGTGCAGGGCCTGGGCCCGCTCCCACTCCCGACCGGCCACCTCGACCGCGCTCTCGGCCTCTACGCTGGCGGCCCGGGCCTGGGCGAGCTGGGCCTCGGCCTCGCGCAGGCCCTGGGCGAGGGTGGCGTCGTCCAGCTCGGCGACCACCTGGCCGCGCTCGACCACCTCGGCGAGCTGCACCTTGAGGGCCTCGACGCGCCCGCCGCCCGGAGAGGCGACCACCACGCGCTGGGAGGGCTCCAGGCTGCCGCTGAAGGCGCGCAGGTCTTGGATCGCGCCGGTCTCGATCGGGGCCAGCTCGACCGCGATCGGGGCCGACGCCTTGTCCGAGGACGACGGGCCCGCCCCACAGCCCAGCGGATTCAAGCAGGCCAGGGCGAGGAGCAGCGCGCGCGAAGAGTACATCCTTCGGGGGGTATCCCAGGACGAGGCCCTCGCCACGCAGGAGATCAAGGCACCGGGTGCCCGTCCAGCCGGAGCTGGAACAAGAAGTACGTCGGCGTGCAGAAGCCCACCCCAGCCTCGGCCAGCACCCGCGCCTGCGCGGGCATGCCCGGGAGCTGCCAGGGCAGGGCCTGGCAGGCGTAGTCCTCGCGGCAGGAGCGCCCGGCGTGGCAGCTGTCGACCATCCCGCGGGCGACGATGCCGTCCAGGCAGTCGTGGAAGTCGCCCTCGACGCAGCGATCGAAGGCGCTGCCGCCGACCACCGCGCAGATCTCCTCGGCCACCTTGCCGTCCTCGCGCAGCACGCCCTCCAGCGCGCGCTCGGCCTTGGTGCAGCTGCGATAGGTGCGGCCCAGGGGCACGCCGATCACCGTCGGACGGCAGTTGTAGGACGTGGCCGAGAAACGTTTGTCTTCGGGGAGCGCGTACAGTTCCGCCTGGACGAAGCGGTCCTGGTAGCCGTCCGCTCCCGTCTGGATCTGCCCTCCGCGGCAGGAGAGGCCCGCCGTGAGCGCCTCCTGGGCCGGCAGGCACTGTCCGAAGGGCACCGAGAGGCCCTCCTCTTTCACCAGGACCGTGCACGTCTCGGCGGGATCGGCGCAGCCCCAGGCGGCACTCGCGACGAAGGCGCTCTGCGCGGGGGGCAGGCAGGGCGGGTTGGTGCCCGAGTGGCCCTGCAAGGAGTGCGGGCGGAAGCGGTCGGGCTCCTGGCCGGCGAGGAGGGCCGAGACATAGGCCGCGCGACGCCCCTGCTCGGCCTGTCCGTGCGGCGAGAGGGGCAGGTTGAGGCGGTTGGTCACCCCAGCCAGCGCCGGATCGTCCTCGCCCAGGAGGTGGAAGCCGGCCATCGCACCCGCCTGGTGACAGCCCTGGCAGCTGCCGTCGTCAAGCCGCTCCAGCAGGCCAGCGGGAGAGGCGATCAGCCGCAGATCCGAGGGGATCGCCGGGAGCACGGTGTCCGCGAACAGTCGGGTGAAGGGCTTGTTGATCGTACGGTTGGTCCCAAGCGTCGACCAGGAGACGGCGCGGGTCGCCAGGAACCCCTCGGGGATCCGGTAGGCGCCCAGGTCGATCTCCTCCAGGTGCCCCGCCATCCAGGCCAGCAGCCGCGCGCGCTCCTCCGGATCGGCCCGCAGCCGCTCCACGTCCGGCGTGTTCTCCAGGGCCTGTCGCTGCCAGACCCCGTCCACGGGGGCGTAGACCGCCAGCAGGTAGGCCGCCTGCCCGCCAAACTCCGTCTCCACCCCCGAGGGGAAGCGCACCACCTGGGCGTTGACCTCCACCCGCAGCAGGCGCAGCGGCGCGGCCAGCGGATCGGCCCAGCTCGCGGCGCAGGGCTCCGGGCGGCCCATCACCACGTTGAGCGTCAGGGGGAGGCGGGAGCCGACGCTGCCGCCCTCCTCCCGCGGCTGGCGGTAGGCGAGGCGGTAGATCAGCCGCAGCTCGCCGCAGCCCCCCACGATGTCCCGGCGGTCGGCCCGGTCGATGATGCCGGCGAGCTGGAAGAAGGCCAGCTCGGAGCGCAGCCAGCGCGTGTCAAAGGCCCGCCCGACGTTGCCCGCCGGCCAGCGCTTCGCCTCGGCGTGCTCGCGCACCAGCGGGCGGTCCACGGTGGCGATCACCGCCTCGATGTCGGCCGCCAGCAGCTCGCTCAGCGAGTCCCAGGCGGGCACCCGGCCCTCGAAGGAGTAGCCCTCGCCCTCCAAGGCCGCCAGGGAGGCCCGGTCGAGCACATCGGCGGGCGAGGCGAGGGCCGCAAGCGACCCGGCCAGCACCAGCGCCAGCAGGCTCACCGGATGAACCCCGCGATGTCCGCCTTCAAGGCCCGCAGCGAGGGCGGGTGGAAGTACATCATGTGCCCCGCCGGGTAGGCGCAGACCTGGACTCGGGCCCGATCCTCGTCCGGCAGCAGCAGGTGCTCGACGCTGTGCCGGGCCGCGAACAGAGGCGTCGCCAGGTCGTACAGCCCGTTGCAGATCAGCACCCGCAGGTGCGGGTTGGCGATCATCGCCGCGCGCAGCTCACCGGTGGTGCTGGGGAAGCCCTTGCGGCCGCCCCGCTCCCACCTCCAGCCCTGGTTCACCTTGCGGGAGAGCACCTCGTATGGCGCCTCCTCCTCCCAGCCCAGGCGTCGGCGCAGATCGTCGTTGACGGCGGCGGTGAAGGCGCCCAGCGCGGCGTCGTAGGAGGGATCCCTCGTCATCTCCTGCCCGTAGGGGTCCAGGTCCGGTCCGGTGTAGCGCGCGTCCAGGCGCCCGACGGTCCGCTCCCCCTCGCCCAGCACGGAGCGCATGAACCAGGAGTAGGGGATGCGCAGGCGACGCCGGGCGATCTGGGAGGCCGGCAGGCCCGTGTAGCGGGCGAGGGTGGCGGCCAGGGCGTCCCGGCGAGCGGGGGGCAGGCGGGCGCCGAGCAGCAGCGCAGGCGCGTACTCCTCGATGGCGAAGCGCTCGACCTCCGCCAGGAAGCTCTCCAGATCGGCCGGCGCGGGGTCGAGCCGCCCATGGTAGGCCGCCGTGGCCGCGTAGCCGGGCAGGTAGAGGATGTGCGGCAGGTCGTTTCCCGGCTCGAAGACGAAGTTCTGGAAGTCGGTCGCCAGGCTGACCAGGATCACCCCGTTCAGGGCCACCCCGCGCTCCTGCAGCCAGCCAGCCAGCCCGGCCGCCCGGGTCGTGCCGTAGCTCTCGCCGGCCAGGTAGCGGGGCGAGGCCCAGCGGCCGTTGCGGTCCAGCCAGCGGCGGATCAGCTCGCCGACGCTCTCGATGTCGCCGTCGATGCTGTGAAAGGCCTCGGCCTTCTCCTCGCCCAGGGGCCGGGAGAAGCCCGTCCCCACCGGGTCGATGAAGACCAGGTCGGTCTTGTCCAGCAGCCCGTGGGCGTTGTCCACCATCCGCAGCGGCGGCGGCGGGGCGGCCTGCAGATCCGGCATGTCCACCCGCCAGGGCCCGAAGGCGCCGTAGTGCAGCCAGACCGAGGAGCTGCCGGGCCCGCCGTTGAAGCAGAAGGTCACCGGGCGGGAGGCCGGATCCTCGACCCCGTCCAGCACATGGCTGATCGTGAACAGTCGGGCCCGCTCCTTGCCCTCGGCGTCGCGGAGGTGAACGGTGGCCGCGGTCGTGGTGAAGGGGTGCTCCACCCCGTCGATGCAGGTCCGACCGGGGCGGCTGGTGCTCTGTTCGGGGGGGATGACGGGCTTCTCGGCTTCGGTCTCGGCCATGGGGGGCTCCAGGTGAGAGAGGGGGTCGGCCTCAGCTTGTCGTGCGAGCCAGCCGCAGGCGGGTGATCTTCAAGCCCTGCATCTCTTCGACGCTGAGCGTGTGCTCGCCGACCCGGACGATCGCCCCGACCTTGGGCAGCGTGCCGTGATGCGAGAGGAAGAGACCGGCCACGGTGACCACATCGCCGTGCTCCAGGACGACCTGGTAGTCCTCCTCCAGCTCGGCCAGCGTGACCTCGCCGTCCAGGCTGTAGCTTCCGTCCTCCCGGGTCCGGATCCGGTCGGCGTCGTCCGGGCTGCCGTCGTCGATCACCTCGGCGATCAGATCGTTCATCGTCACAAACCCGAGCGTGCCCCCGAACTCGTCGACCACCAGCGCGGCGTGGACCCGGGAGCGCTTGAAGACTGCCAGCAGCTCGTCGGCGGTGGTGGTCGCCGAGACGCTGGGCAGCTCGCGGATCAAGGAGCGCAGATCGAGGGGGCGGCGCTTGGCCCGCGCGCGGATGTAGTCCTTGACGTGCAGCACCCCGATCACCAGGTCCAGGTTGCCCTCGTAGACAGGGTAGCGGCTGAGCGGGTTGCCAGCGATGTGGCGGCTGAGCTCTTCGGCCGAGATGTCGACCTCGAGCGCGGTCAGCCGACTGCGCGAGGTCATCAGCTGCTCCACTGTCCGGTCTTCGAGCTCCAGGATGTTGTGGATCAGCGTGCGCTGAGCCGCCTCCAGCTGCCCGCTCTCGGCGACCTCGTCGGTCAGGATGGCCAGCTCCTTGCTGGTGTACAAGGTCGCCGTCTTGCTGGGGTCCCGCACACCCAGCAGGCGCATCATGCTCATCGCCAGGGTGTTGAGGAACCAGACGAAGGGCCGCATCACGAAGCCGAAGGCGCGCATGAAGCCGGTCACGGCGACGCTGACCGCCTCGGGAGCCTGCAAGGCCAGGGCCTTGGGGATCATCTCGCCGAAGACGACGTGCAGGAAGGTGACGCCGCTGAGGGCGATGACGAAGCCGATGGTGTGGGCGGCGTCCTCGGTCAGGCCCCAGGCTTCGAAGGGGCCGTACAGCCAGGCCGCCACCGCCGGCTCGCCGTACATGCCCAGCCCGATGCTGGCCAGGGTGATGCCGAGCTGGGCCACGGCGATGTAGGAGTCCTTTCCGGTCGGCCGGGCGAACTGTTCGAGCAGCCAGCGGGCCGAGCGGCTGCCCGCCTCGGCCAGGGGCTCCAGCCGGCTGCGGCGGGAGCTGACCAGGGCGAACTCCGCTGAGACGAAGAGCCCGTTGGCCGCGACCAGCAGCAGGATCACGCCGATTGGCAGCAGGACGTCGACGATCATTCCTGCCCCTCGGGCAGGTCGAAGCTGGCCCGGCGCACGGCGCGGTGCTCCATGGCGTCCACCCGCAGGACCGGACCGTCCTCTTCGAAGCGGATCTCGTCGCCGACCATCGGCAGTCGACCCAGCTCGTGCCAGAACAGACCGCTGACCGTGTCCACGGCGTCGGTGGGCAGCTCCAGGTCGAAGCGGGTGTTGAGCTGCTCCACCAGGACCGCCCCCTGGACCACGACCCGCCCGTCGCTGACCACGATGGGCTCCTCCTCGGCGTCGAACTCGTCCTGCAGCTCGCCGAAGATCTCCTCCAGCGCGTCCTCCAGGCTGACCAGGCCGGCGATCGAACCGTACTCGTTGACGACCACGGCGCAGTGGTGCTGGGCGCCGCGCAGCGCCTGCCAGAGCATCGGCACCGTCATCATCTCGGCCACCACCAGGGGCGGCCGCATCAGGGCGCCGACGGCCGTCTTCGGATCCCGCTCGGCGGCCTCGAAGACCGCCCGCAGGTGGACGATGCCCACCAGGTCGTCTTCGGACTCGCCGGTGACGGGGAAGCGCGAGAACGGAGTCAGGGCGAGGCGGGGCAGGGCCTCGCCGACCGACTCGGCGGCCGGGGTGAAGACGAGGCGGTTGCGCGGGGTCATGATCTCCCGCACGCAGCGCTCGTCCACGTTCAGCGCGCCGGCCAGCATGTCCCGCTCGCTGGCGTCGATCAGCCCGCCCGCGGCGCTCTCCCGGTAGAGGTCTTCGAGCTCCTCGGGCGAGTGCACATGGGTGTGGCTGTGGTGCGTGTCGAGCCGGACCAGGCGCATCAGGGCGAAGGCCGTACCGTTGAAGAGGGCGATCAGCGGTCGAAAGAGCCAGAGGCTGAGCTGCATCGGCCGCAGCGTCGCCAGGGCCAGCTCTTCGGGGTAGCGCAGGGCCACCGTCTTGGGCAGCAGCTCGCCCAGCACGACCTGCAGCGTGGTGATCAGGACCAGGACCACGATCACCGCGGCGACCTGGCCGCCAACCGGCCCGAGCAGCGGGCTCAGCAGCGGGGTGAGCTGCGCCTGCCCGAAGGCGCCGGCGACCAGGCTGCTGACCGTGATGCCGATCTGGCAGCCGGCGACGTAGTGGTCGAGCTGCTTGGGATCCTTGAGGATGAGCAGGAGCGCGGCCGCTGTGCTGTGCCCCGACTCGGCCGACTCCTGGACGCGGCTTCGACGCGCGCCCACCGTCGCGAACTCGGCGGCCACGTAGAGGGCATTTGCGGCGACCATCAGCAGGATGACCAGCAGCGGCGCGAGGACGTCTACGACGATCAACAAGGTTTCGGGGAGAGGGGGAGGAGGGTCACGGCCGCCCTCAGCGTATCATGGAGGCGATCTCGGGGAACGCGAAGGGCCGGTGCACGATCACCTCGAACTGGCCGGCGCTGCGGGCGCCGCGCATCTCGACGCACAGCTGACGGGCGACGAGGCGCACCCCGACGGCCTGAGGCCGGAGCTGGCGGACGATCTCGTCGGCGAGCTGGCCGGCGAGCCGCTCCTGGAGCTGGGGCCGGCGGGAGAGGGACTCCAGCAGCTTGGGGAACCAGCCCAGCCCGGCGAGCCGCTCGTCGGGCAGGTAGGCGATGGTGGCGTGGCCGAAGAAGGGCAGCAGGTGGTGGGCGCAGAGGGAGTGGAAGGGCAGGTCGCGCAGCACGACGAGGTCACGCGACACGGTCGGCAGGGGGGCGCACTCGGGCAGGGGACCGGGCCGGAACTCGGCCAACATGGCGGCGACCGCCTCGGGCGTGCCGGCCATCTCGGGATCGGCATCCATGCCCAGCGCGCGCAGGGCCTGGGCCAACGGCTCGGCGACCTCCTTCATCCACACCTCCACCAGGGGGATATCGTCCGGCCATGCCCTACGCCCCCCTCCTCCGCTCACCCGACCAGGACGCCGTGCTCGACCGGATCCTCGCCACGGCACGCCGCGGCGACCTGGCGGTGCTGGACCTCGATGGCTGCCTCTTCGACAACCGCTGGCGCCAGGTCCGCATCCTGCACGAGCTGGCCGGCCACCGGGACTGGACCGCCCTCGCCGGGGTCGAGGTCGAGCACTTCGAGGACTGGTCCCTCTCGCGCACGCTGCGCAACGCCGGAGTGCCGGCCGAGCAGGTCGAGGCCCGCCGGGCCGAGGTCCGCGCCTTCTGGGAGGCGCGCTTCTTCGACGGCAGCTACACCCTGCACGACCGTCCGATGCCCGGGGCGGTGCCCCTGGTGCGGGCCCTGCACCGCGCGGGGATGGAGATCGCCTACCTGACCGGCCGCGACGTGAGCATGGCCGAGGGCAGCGCCCTGGCCCTGGCGAGGGCGGGCTTCCCACCGCTGCCCGAGGCCCACCTGCTCTGCAAGCCCGACGCCGGCATGACCGACGAGGCCTGGAAGATGGCCGCCCTGCCCCGGCTGCGTGAGCTCGGCGAGCCGGCCCTGTTCCTGGACAACGAGCCCTGCAACGTCAACGGCTTCCGCCGGGAGTTCCCCGAGGCCCTGGTGGTCTTCGTCGCCACCGACCACAGCTTCCGGCCCGACCTGCCCGACCCGGCCCTGCCTCGCATCCGAGGCTTCCTGCGGACCGCCGGCGGCTGAGGCTCAGTGGGCCGGCTCGTCCGGATCGACCTCTTCGACGCTGTGCCGCAGGGCCATCGGCGAGCCGTGGTGCAGGATCATCCGCCAGCCCTGCTCGGTGCGCAGGAACAGGTTGGTCGCGGCGATCTGGCTGTGCGCGGTCTGGGCGCCCGCCACGGTCATCAGGTTCTCGACGTTGGTGGCCCGCGCCAGGTCGCCGATCAGCTCGACCCGCACCTCGCTGGCGTAGGCCCGCATGAAGCCGGTGTTGGCGAAGATCGCCCGCCAGCTCTCGCGGATCAGCGGCCAGCCCTCCAGGATCTCCCAGCCGGGGTGGACGCAGATGTCCTGCTCGCGCCGGGCCCAGACCTCGCCCATCGCCTTGAGGTCCAGCGCCTGCAGCGCCGCGTAGAAGGCGTCGACCGCCGCCAGCACGGCCTGCCGGTCGGCCAGGGCGTCACGGGAGCGGCTGGAGTCAGACATGCGCCCGCTGTATCCTGTCCCCCCGGGCAGAGGAGCCGCGCGTGCCGCAGACCGTCATCGGCTGGACCCTGACCGTGCTCGGCGCCGTGGCCGGCTACGAGCTGGTCCGCCACGCGGTGGTCTCCGGGGCCCGGCGGCGGCTGCGCGAGGGCGCCCTGGCCTTCACCCGCCGCCACAACATCCGCCTGGACTCGGCCCGCTTCATTGACCGGGCCTGGCTACGCGAGCAGCTCCTGCTCGACAGCGAGATCGACCACGCCCTGGTGGCCTCCGCCGAAGAGCAGGGCCTGCCCCCGGCCGTGCTGCGGCCCCGGGTCGAGCTCTACATCGACGAGATCGTCCCGGCCTTCTCCCTGACCGCCTACTACCGGGTGGCGGCGGTGCTGGCGCGAGGGATCAGCACCTTCGCCTACGAGGTCGTCTTCGACCGGGCCGAGGTCGACCGCGCCGTGGCCCAGGTCCCCCCGGGCGCCGTCGCCGTCTACGTCATCAACCACCGCAGCAACGCCGACTTCGTCGTCCTCACCTACGGGCTGCTGCGCCATGTCGCCCTCTCCTACGCCGTCGGCGAGTGGGCCCGGGTCTGGCCGCTCGACGCGCTGTTCCGGGCCTTCGGCGGCTACTTCGTGCGCCGGGGCGAGAAGGACCGCCTCTACCACAAGGTGCTGGAGCGCTACGTCCAGCGCATCCTGGCCAAGGGCGGCGTCACCGGCTTCTTCATCGAGGGCGGCCTCTCCCGCGACGGGCGGCTTCGTCCCCCCAAGGCGGGCCTGCTGGACTACATGATCGGCCTGCAGCGGGAGAACGCGGGGCGGGAGATCGCCTTCATCCCCGTCGGCATCAACTACGACCGGGTGCTGGAGGATCGCCACCTGCTGGCCGAGGCTGGGGGCCGCAAGGCACGGCCGACCCTGCTGGACAAGGGCGCCAGCGCGCTGAAGTTGCTCCTGCGCCTGCCGGTGCTGATCGGCGCCAACCTCGTCAAGGTCGCCCTACGCTCGCACCGCAAGCTCGGCTACGCCGCCATCTCGGTCGGCTCGCCCGTGCTGCTCTCCACCCTCTGCGGAGGAGATCCCGTCTGCCGCCTCCCCGAAGAGGAGCGCCGCCTGCGGGTCAAGGAGATCGCCGAGCGGCTGCTGGAGTCCGTCGCCGAGCAGATCCCCGCCACCCCCGTGCCGGTGTTCTGCCTCGCCCTGCTCCAGGACGAGGACCGCGGCGACCGCGCCGTCCTGGAGCGGATCCGCCGCACCCTCGCCGCCCTGCGCGACGCCGGCGCCTCGCTCGCCTTCGGCCTGGCCTTCCCCCGCTTGAACGAGGCCCGCTCGACGATCCCGGGCCTGGAGGACGAGGTCGAGGGCGAGAACGAAGCCGAGATGGTGCTGACCCTGGCCGGCTTCGCCCTGGAGAGGCGCGGGCTGCTGAGCCACCGAGCGGGGGCGTTCCACGTGGAGCGGGACGGCGAGGAGGTCCTGAAGTACTACGCCCGCTCCATCGAGCACCACCTCGGGCGCTCCGGACGGTAGGTCCCCCTGGCGTCGAGGCGCCTCCACAGGACCATGAGACAACGCTTCTCCCTGACGCCTCGGCGACATGGGGGACGCGGGGGTTGGGGGGGGCGGCCGA
>ERZ761602.5139-NODE-5139-length-15805-cov-7.017460_pt1 | contig 15805 bp, 15 predicted proteins | sample MGYA00512165_ERZ761602 | MGnify/ENA primary metagenome ERZ761602 (study PRJEB28899, sample SAMN02445085) | bioreactor sludge metagenome | biome: EBPR sludge; isolation source: Thorneside wastewater treatment plant | place: Australia: Brisbane, Thorneside...
GAATCCTGCACCACCCCGGCGCCTCGCGCGACGACGGGGTTCGTGCAGCGGATACGTGGATGACGCTCGAGGGTCTCGGCGCGGCGACCGCCGTTGGCCTTCCGCTACTGTGTCGTAGGCGCGGGCTAGGTCGATACGCTCTTCCGCGCCTCGCTCTCGCCACTTCACGGTGAACGCGGCTAAGCTCCGAGGCGCGTAGGTCACCTACCCTGCGCGGATCGCGAGTCCCACGGTCGGTAGGTGTGGCGCTCGAGGCCGTGCGGCCGGCCGGAGGTGGTGAGCGTGAGCAAGGCGGTGGCGCTGACAAGTCCACCTCGGCCGGAGGGCGAGGTGGCGGAAGGGGAGGCTCTCTCGGATGAGCGTCGCTGACTCGAGCTCACGGTGGGTGTACGAGCCGGACGAACGCCCCAAGCGGAAGCACCGCTGGCGTCACGCGTATGCGGGCTTCGTGGAGCAATGCGGCGAGAAGGTCGGCAAATGCCCCTTGACGCTCTCCGACGCGCAGGCGGAGGAGCTGCTCAACACCCAGGCCGTGCCGTACTTCAACCCGAAGGCGCGCGGCCCGAGCCCCGACCGGCTGTACGTGGTTCACGACGGGGTGGTGTACCGAGCGGTACCGACCCGGGCGGGGCTGTCGTTCCACGGGTTTCCGGAGTCCCCTGAGCATCTGGCTCGTCTTCCTCGGGCGGTGCTGGAGCAGATCCTCGCGCTCGCTGAGCGTCTGGGGTGTAAGGATCGAGTCCAGGACTGGATGAGCGGATGATCTCCTTCGGAGACAAGCAGAGCTTCGGCGTCGACCTCGTGTGGTCGGGGGATGAGGCGATGACGGCGGCGGAGGCCACGCGCGGCAAGCTCCGTCTCTGGGTCGGATCACGAAGCGTTTGGGGTTCGACCGGCGGCCTCGAGTGGACCTGGGTGGAGCTGCTCGAGCACCTGGCTCGCTTCTGGCCGTGCTTGCTGCTCGAGGAGTGCGATCCGCTGGGGCTCGGCGTGCCGGCAGAGAAGCTCCAGCACCGTGCGCGCGAGCGCTGGGCGAACGCGGCCGAGGCACAGCGCGACGACGAAGAGGCGGCCGTCTTCGCGTACCTGGAGGCCCACGACCTCGCAGCAGGTCTTGGTGGGGTCTTTCCGGCCTCGGTCTACTGCACCCGTCAAGGCGAGTTGATGCGCGTCGCGGCTCGCGACACGGTCGTGCGGCCACGCCTCGCCGAGGTCGAGGGCACGCTGGTCGCGCTCGGTGACGAGATCGCCGCCCGCCTCGCGAGCTTGGACGACCCTCGCGCCGTGGAAGCGCGCTCCGCCTGGAGCGCTCGCGAAGCCGACGGGCCTGTGTCCGCCGCAGCCATCGCGACGGGCATGCGGGAGTCCGAGGTGCATGAGCTCTTCGGGAAGCTGGACCCGGGTCTGGCAGCGTCCGGGCTGCGAGCCCTTCGGCCCTCTGACGAGCTGCTCGCCGTGGCTCGCATGACGGCGGGCACGCTGCTCGTGCCCGAGGTCGCGTCGATCCTCGAGCAGATCGCGCAACAACCGCAGGTGTGGACGAAGCCCATCGACGAGCTCGCGGCCCACGTGGCACCCACGCTGCTGCGGCTCCGAGACGCTCAGCCCTGGCTTCAGGGCCACGAGGTCGCCGCGCAGGTCCGCGCGCATCTCGGTTGCTCTCCCGAACAGAGGCTCGACCCCGAAGCGATCCTGCGAGCGTGGAAGGTCCCCGTGCGTGACATCGAGGTCGCGAGCCCGCTGCTCGATGCGCTCTGCGTGTGGGGCCCGAAACATGGGCCGCTGATCCTCGTGAACCGCCGAGGGCATCACGGGAGGTTGAAGGGTCGGCGCGCGACGCTCGCGCACGAGATCGGCCACCTGGTGATGGATCGCGGAGGCGGGCTGCCCGTCGCCGAGGTGCTCGGCGGGCGCGTGCCCGAAGAGCTCGAACAGCGCGCGAAGGCCTTCGCTGCGGAGCTGCTGCTGCCCAAGGCCGTGGCGAGCGCACGTGTGTCGATGGCCGATGACGTCCGCGACGAGGTGCGGCTCCTCAGCGAAGAGTTCGGCGCGAGCCTCGAGCTGGTGGCGTGGCAAGCACGCAACGGCGCCGCGCAGCTCTTGCCGCGGGCGGTGCACGCAACGCTGCGCGGCTACGTCTCGGATCCAAACAACTTCTGAGCCGAGCGGCGGTCTGCCGCCGATGCGCTGGTGGCGTCGCGCTCGTCGAGCCACCCCCCGACCGCAGCACGCTTGCCTGTGCCGCGCGCCGGCTGCCCTCTGCAGGCGACCCGCGCCCTCGCTCGCGGCGTTGCGCTCAGCTCCCGACCCCTGCGTCGACCGGGCGGAAGACCAGGACCGCAACGTCGTGCCGCACTTCTCCGCCCCCGCACATCAGCTGGGCGAGCACCATCGGGCCCAGGGCTCTGCCGCCGATCACGACCTGCACGGGCTCACCGCCGACGCGGGGAAGGTGGCCGTCCGCGTAGAGCTGCAACGCCGTGGGCATCATCGCATACACGGTGGCGGTGCCGTCATCGGCCACGCGACCACTGTGCCGGTCGACCGGGAACGAGAGGGCCATGTTCGAGCCCAGTGAGATGCTCACCTCGTCGAGGAACCTGCCGCCGATGGCGACGCGCTTCTCGGCGGGCGGGGGAGTCTCGGCCTCGACGCCCTTCGGCAGAGCCACGGTGCATACCAAGCGAGGCGAGCTCCCGGCGCCGAGCTCGTAGCTCCAGGCTTCGACCAGGCGCGGATCGAGGTCGTGGGGACGACAGCGCTCCACGAGCAGATCGAAGCTCGCCTTTTGCTCGGGCGTCGCACCGCGCCCTCGCATCTGCTTCTTCAGGGCGTTCAGCTCTTTGACCCTCGGGCGCTCCCAGCGTGTCGAGGCGAGCACGCTCGCGTTCCATACGGCGATCGTCGTAGCGAGGACGGCCCGCGCCTCGTCGAGGGTCGGCGCCGAACCGAGCTTCTCGAAGAGAGGCGTGGCGACCTCGAGGAGGATGTCGGCGAGCTCGCGCTCGGGGAGGCGGACGAGCGTCCACGAGTCGGGGTCTCGGCGTGCCATCAGCGCTTCCTCCGCGACCGCGTCGCGGGCTTGCGCGTGCGCCTGCGCACCGGCGCGGCGCCGCGAAGCGGTTCGTACGGCACACGGAACCTGACCTCGACCTCGCCCTCGTGCGTCGCGACGCGCACGGTGCGCTCGACGGGCGCGCCTCCGCTCCATGCCGCCAGCACGGCCTCCTTCTCGGCGAGCAGCGCAGGAAGCGCCAGAGCGACGGCCTCGGCGATCCGGACCTCCTCGGGGGTTGGTGGTCGCCCCACGAGATCGTCGTCGACCGCCACGAGCCACGGGTAGGCGCTCGCGTGCGCGACCTCCCATCCGTGGCGGGCGACCTCCTTGCGCTGCGTAGCGCTGAGATCTGCGCCGCGCTCGAAGTGGAGCGCGAAGTGCGGCGGCATGCGCGGCCGCTCTCCGTGTGCGATCGCCTGGGCCGCAGCGATGAAGGCCTCGAAGTCGTCGATGCCGGAGTACAGCACGACCCCGTGGCTCTCTCCCATCTGCCCGATGACCGAGAGCGCCACCTCGTTCACACCGAGCGCGTCGATGCTGAGCGAGAGCACGCTCTGATCGGTGGGCACCGTCTTCCACGGCTGCGCGCGAAAGAGCGCCGCCGCGGCGCGGAAGAGCGCCGCCAGCGCGTCGGGGGCGACACCGGGCACGAGGTAGCTCGGCTCCGACTCCGGGTGCTCGTGCATGTGCTCACGCATCGACGCGAAGAGGGCGTCGATCTCTGGGGTCGGAGCGCAGATCACCTCGATCGCCGGGTGCCCCGCACGCAGTGCGTCGGCCAGGGCGGGCGAAGCCACGCGCACCCGATCGGGCACGTGTGGGCGGCCGAACGATGGCCGCTCCATCGCGTCGCGCAAGCTCTCGCAGGCCAGCGCCACGAGCTCACCAGGCTTGGCGACGACGTGCCCCAGCACCGCACCCTCGGCACCCATCCAGAGCAGCGCCTCGGGCCGGTAGGGCTCGCCTTCGCCCGTCACGTAGGCCGGCATCGCCCCCACACCGCCCACCCATTCGACGATCGATCGCTTCTTCTTCGCTGCCATCGCGCTCACGGACCCTTCGGCTCGTGCTGGCCTGCACCTGCTGCTTGCCGTTCGAGCCTCGTGGGCAAGCTACCGCGCGGCCGACCCGCCGCGCCACCTCAGCCCTCGGCGCCGAGCGCGGCGGCGAGGATCTCCCTCAGGAAGGGCCGCGCGCTCTCGGCGACCTCGCGATCGTCGCCATTGCAGTTGCAGGCGACCGCGAGGCTCAGGTCGAGGCCCGGGAGCACGACCAACAAAGCGAGGAAGCCGGGGCCACCACCGTCGTGCTCGAGGGTGGGCTGGCCGTCGATCACGCCGTGGATCGGGCCGCGGCCGTGTCCGCGCGCGCTGCCCGTCACCATGGCGTGGAGCGGCGAGCGCTCGTCGCCGACGGCGCGCCCCAGGCCTTGCCCGAAGCGCGCGAGCTCGGGCGTGGAGGTCCACAGCCCGGTGAAGGGCATGGAGTAGCGGCTCAGGTACCAACCGGGGGGATTCGTCGTGCGCGCGCCGTCGCGCGTCACGATGCCCCAGGCCATGTGCTCGGCGTCGCGAGGCACGAAGCTCGCATTGGGCATGCCCACCGTGGCGAGGTAGCCGGACATCGCGTCGGCGTAGCTCGCCCCGGCGCTGCGCTCGATGATCGCGCCGAGGAGCGCGTAGCCGAGGTTCGAGTATCGCTGGGTGCCGGGCGCCGCCACGAGCGGGACCGTCCAGGCGTCGCTGAGCCGCCGGAGCAACCCAGGGTCGACCCAGCTGCTACCGATGCGCGAGGGGTCGAGATCCGGCGGTTGGTGCGGCAAGCCGCCGAGGTGGCGCAGCAGCATGTCCAGCGTCACGTCGCCGCTGCGGTCGACGCCGGCCTCGTCGGGCAGGCGCACGCCGGGCAGCTGCGAGCGCAGCGAGTCGTCGAGCTTCAGGCGCTGCTCGTACGCGAGCGCCGTGATGCGCGCAGCGGTGAGCAGCTTGCTCACGCTCGCGACGTTGAAGCGCGTGGCCCCGCTCACCGGAGGGCCCTCCGGGCGCTCCGTACCAGCGGTCACCACCGTCTCGAGCTCGCCGCGACGCAAGGCCACCGAAGCACCTGTGCCGAGCGCGGCGAGCGAGCGCGTCGGCGTCTCGAGGCGCTGAGCGAGAGAGGGCTCTTTCACGACGGGCGGGGGAGGGTCGGTCGGCATCGCGGCGCTGGGCTCGGTGCGTGCGAGCTCGCTCGGTCCGGCCGCGGGTGACGCGGGCGCACAGGCGGCGCCCAGCGCGAGCGCCACGCCGAGCCACGGCATACGCGCGCTCTTGGGGCGCCGGCTCACAGCATGCCCCATCGCCCCGCCATCAACCCAGCCGATACACCGCCGAGCCGTAGGTGAAGCCCGCGCCGAAGACGCTCGAGACGATGAGATCGCCCGGCTTCACCTTGCCCGCCTGGCGGTGGTGGTCGATCGTGAGCGGGATCGTCGCGGCGGTGGTGTTGCCATAGAACTGGATCGTATTGAGCGCCTTCTCCGGGGGGATCTCGGCGTACTGCACCACGGCCTCGTTGATGCGCAGGTTGGCCTGGTGGGGCACGAACCAGTCGACGTCGTCCCAGCTGAGGCCGAGCTCCTCGAGCGCGGCTTTGGTGCCGAGACACATGGCGCGCACCGCGTTGAGGAAGACGCGTTTGCCGTCCATCTGCGGGTACACGTACTTCGGATCGTGGGTCTCTTCGTCTCGCAAGAAGTGCGGCATCTTGCTCACCTCGAAGACCTTGAGGTGCAGATCCCACGCGCCCGTGCCGTCGGCGCCGACCTTCGTGTAGAGGATGCCCGCGCGCGGATCGTCGGTCTCCACGGGGCCGAGCACCATCGCGCCCGCGCCGTCACCGAAGAGCGCCGTCACGTCGCGGCCGCGCGTCGTGTAGTCGAGCGAGTGGCTGTGTAGCTCGGCGCCCACGAGCAGCACGCGTTTGTAGAGGCCGGCCTGGATGAATGCGTCGGCCATCTGCATGCCGTAGAGGAAGGCGCTGCATTGCTGGCGGATGTCGTAGCAGGCGCAACCACCCTCGCGCGCGATGCCGAGCTTGCGCTGGAGGAAGATCGCCGTGCCGGGGAAGTGGATGTCCGGGCTCAGGGTGCCGAGGATGATGCAGTCGATGTCGTCGACGCTCAGGCCGGCGTCGTCGAGCGCACGGCGCGCGGCCTTCTCGGCGAGATCGCTCGTCGAGGTCTGGCCGTCGTTGGCGACGTAGCGCCGCTCCTCGATGCCGGTGCGCTTTCGGATCCACTCGTCGCTCGTCTCGCTCTGGCGCTCGGCCTGGCGCACGTGCTTCTCGTCGAGGAAGGACAGCTCCTCGTTCGTGACGACGCGGTCGGGGACGTAGGAACCGAGGCCCAGGATCTTCGCTCGACGCATGCGAGAGGCGTAGCCGCGCCACGGCGAGGACGCACACGGAACTCGACGAGCGGCGCGCGATCGGCCCCGCGCGCGGCGCGACGCGCGGCGTCAGCGCAGCGGCCCAGCGCAGTGGCTCAGCGCAGCGGCTCTCGCAAGAGGCGCGCGCCCAACCACTGGTGCAGCGGGCGGCGCGCGTCGTTCGCGCGGAACACCAGGCGGAAGTGGTCGGAGAGCGGCCGGAGCTTGGGGAAGAGGCGCACGAGGCGCTTCTTGGCGAGCGCTTCGCGCACGAAGTAGGTGGGCAAGACCGCGACGCCGCGCCCGCCGAGGACCGTCGCGCGCAGCGCGTCGATGGTGCCGAGGCGCACCACCTTGGCGAAGCGCATGCTGTCGATGCCGCCGGGCGCGTCGCGGAAGTACTTGTAGAGCGGCAGCTCGGCGCTCACGTCGAGCAGCTCGTGCTGGCGCGCCTGCTCGGCGCGCGTGAAGGGCAGCTTCTTCAGGAGCGCCGGGCTCGCGACGAAGGTGTAGGTCTCCTCGTGGAGCTTCACCGAGTCGAGCGCCGGGTCCGAGAGGCGCGACGAGGTCACCGCGCAGTCGACCTCTCGCGTCGCTACGCGCGCCACCAGATCGGGCCCCGAGCCGAAGTAGAGGTGCACGGTGAGCATCGGCTGCTCGGCGGCGAGCTTCGGCAGGAGCGGGTGCAGCCACGACATGCCGAGCTCGTGGCGCGTGCCGAGCACCAGATCGCCGCCGAAGGACTGCTCGTCGCCGGCGGTGGCGACGAAGCAGCGCTCAGCCGCCGCGAGCGCCTCCTTCGCGGCGGGCAAGAGCGCGAGGCCTCTGGCGGTGAGCTCCATGCGCCGCGTGGTGCGCAAGAAGAGCGCGCCGCCGAGCTGCTCCTCGAGCAAGCGGATGCGCTGCCCGACGGCGGCCGGTGTGAGGTGCACCGCGCGCGCCGCGCCGCGGAAGGAGCTCGCGCGCGCCGCCTCGACGAAGCAGCGCAGCGACTCGAGCGGGGGCAGCTCCGTGGCCATCGACGAAGGGCTGCCTCAGAGCGGCGCGAGCACGAAGTCGAAGCGCGCGTAGCGCTCGCCATCGACGCTCAGATCGTTCACCAAGAGACGCGCGTCGAAGAAGGCGTCGCTCTCGTTGAAGGGGTCGCCGGGGAAATAGAGCTGCGTCGTGAGCAGGCGGTGGCCCGCGGCGCGCAGCTTGAGGTGCAGGTGACGCGGCCGGTAGGTGGAGCCGTTGAGGTAGCGCCCGGGCAGCACCGTGGAGATCGCGAAGGAGCCATCGGGTGCCGTGAGCACCTTGCCGCGCAGCGTGTAGCCGACGTTGTCGTAGACGCCGGCTTCGTCGGCTTGCCACAGATCGAGCTCCGCACCCGCGAGCGGCGCGCAGCCGAGCGCGTACACCGTGCCGGCGAGCACGATGCGCTCCCCGGGCGAGCTGGGAGAGAGCACGGCGCGACCGCTCGCGTCGGGCGTCAGCGTGGGAGCGTTCTCCGTGTAGTAGGGGCCCTCGATGTCGCTCTCGGTCTCCTCCTCGCAGCTCGGCGTGGGCGCGCCGCCGCCGCCCCCACCCTGCCCGCCTGCGCCCGCGCCCGTCGGGCCGCTCGGCCCTTCGCCGCCCTCGCCTTGGCCGGCGCCTGCGCCGCCTCCGCCGTCGGCCGCCGCCAGCGTGCCTCCGCCGCAGGCGCTCGCACCCAGGCCCAGCGCCGCGAGGCCGAGCACACCGAGCAGCTCGCGCCGGCCGGGTTGCTCGAGCGTGCTACGTGGCTCGGCGTTCGTGGAAGCTGTCTTGCTCTGGCTCATGTGGGGTGGCTCCTCTCGGGTGGCCGGGTCGCGAGCTCGGCTCCGCGTCTGCCCGGTGTAGAGCAGCCTGCGTCCAGCGTAGCGCGAGATCGAGGCATCGTTTCGAGCCGTGATTGCATGGCGCAGCTTCACGATCGCCGGCCCACCGAGCAGGTGGGGCCTCAGCTCGATCGGCGCCTCGAGCCTCCCGCGAGCGCTCCGACCAGGAGCCCCGCGACGACGAGCGCGCCGACCTTGCCCACCGTCTTCACGTGCTCGCTCTCCGAGCGCGCGATGAGCTCACTCTGCTGCGCGCGCCAGCAGGCGTCGCAGGTGGGGCCGTTCGGGCCGACGTTCGCGCGCTGCGCCTCGATGTGCGCCGAGCACTCCACGCAGGGCACGTCGCCCGCGACGACCTGGGCGCGCGCGCGCTCCGGGGAGGGCTCGCCGAGCAGCTTGCGCAGCACCGTCTGCAGCTCGTAGCTGTCGAACCAGGTGCCGTGCTGATCGCAGAGGTCGAGCTCGACGCCGTGCGCTCTGCGTTTGTCGAGCACCGCCGGGCAGCACGGGCAGGTGGGCGTCGAGCTCCTGGGCTTGCCGTTCTTCGCCGCGTGGGCGCTCGCGCGCTCGGCGAGCTCGATGACCACGCGCTGAGGTGAAGCGACGAGCGAGCGCGCGCTCGCGTTGTCGACCCAGATGCCACCGCAGCGCCCGCAGCCCGAGAGCGCGAGCTCGCCGACCTTCACGGTGACGAGCAGCTTCTTGCAGTGGGGGCAGCGCAGCTCTGCGCTCCCCGCCTGCGCGCGCGGTTCGACGTGCAGCACGTTGTGCACGACTTGCACCGGCACCGGCACGTGGACCTCGCGCGGCGGCTCGGCGTTCACCGCGTCGCAGAAGCGACACTCGACCGGGTAGCTCGCCGCGAGCGGCAGCGGCGCACCGCAATGGTGACAGAGGGTCGCGGCGCTCATGCGCCGATCCTACTCAATCGTCGCCGCCGCGCACCGGGCGACGACTGAGCTTCTTGGCCCCGGTGAGGAGCTTGCCTTCGACCCTGCGGCGCTGCGAGCCGCGCGTCGGTTTGGTGGGGCGGCGCAGCTTGGGCACCTCGAGCGCGCGCACCACGAGCAGGCGCAGCTTCTCGCGCGCGTCGGCGAGGTTCTTCGCCTGGTCGCGCGTCTTCTGGCTCGTCAAGAGGACCCAGCCGTCGGCGTCGAGCAGGTTGCGTGCGATGGCGCGCAGGCGCGCGCGCACCGGCTCGGCGAGCGCCTCGCAGCCCTCGAGGTCGAAGCGCAGCTCGACCTTCGACGAGACCTTGTTCACGTTCTGCCCGCCCGGACCCGAGGCGCGCACGGCCGTCCACACGAGCGAGCTCGCGGGCAGCGTGACGCGGTCATCGACGACGAGCGGCGTGCTCATGGCGGCCGAGCTTGTGACAGCTCGAGAGCGAGCCCGCAAGCGCTGGCGATCCTAGGCCACGTTGACCGACGAGCCTCCGGACCCCACCTGCATGACTCGGCGGCCCTCCGTCCCACACGCCATGCATCACACCGCGCTCCTGCTCCAGCTCGCCTCCACCCTCTTCATGGTGGGGCTCATCTGGTTCGTGCAGGTCGTCCACTATCCGCTCTTCGAGCTCGTCGGCCCTGGCTTCGCCGCCTACGAGCAGACACACGCGAACCGCACGGGCTGGGTCGTCACGCTACCGATGTGTCTCGAGCTCGCCACCGCCGTGTGGATCGTGTTCCTGCCTTCGACGACGCTGCCGGCCTGGAGCCGCTGGCTCGGCCTCGGCCTCGTCGCGATCGTGTGGGCGAGCACGGCGCTCTTGCAGGTGCCCGCGCACGGTCGCCTCGCGGAGGGCTTCGACGCCGCCGTGCACGCGCGCCTCGTGGCGACGAACTGGCTGCGGACCTTCGCGTGGACGGCGCGCGGCGCGCTGGTGCTCTGGTGGCTGTCGCTCTCGTGGAAGAGCTGAGCGGATGGCCGCGGCGCGGGCCTCAGCGCTCGGCGAGCACGGCCTCAGCGCTCGGCGAGCACCGTGACCGGATCGACGCTGGATGCGCGCCGCGCGGGCGAGATCGCGCCGAGCAGCGCGAAGAGAGAGGCGAAGCCCATCGCGCCGAGGAAGAGCCACGCCGGGAAGTCGAAGAAGGTCTCCGGCTTGAAGGGAAAGTCGGGCAGCTCGGTCGCGGCGAGGCGGTCGGCGCCGTAAGCGGCGAGGCGAGCGACCACGAGCCCGACGACGCCCCCACCGATGCCGACGACGACGGCGAGCGAGAGCATCCAGGTGCGCACGTCGGAGGCCGAGGCACCGACGGCTCGGTAGAGCGCGATCTCGGCGCGGCGCTCGTCGACGAGCGTGCGGAAGGTGTGGGCGATGTTCGAGGCGGAGACGACGAAGATCACACCCGCCACGAGCGAGAGCAGCGCCATGATGCCGGAGAGCAGGAGGCTCACGTCGCGCGCGTGGGTGTCCTTGGGCTCGAGCCCGATCGACTGCGCGTGCGCGACGATGCGCGCGGTGTGCGCCGCGCTCTTCGCCTCGACGACGACGCTCGTGAGCTTCTCGGCGGCGTCGTCGCCCGCGTACTCGCGGTTGTAGCGGCGCACCACGTCGATCGGGATCGTGACGCCGAGGTCGACGGCGCGCCTCGAGATGCCGATGAGCCTGCCCTTCACGACGCGCGGTGAGCCCGTCTTCGCCTTGCCGATGAGCGAGTCGCCGAGACGCACGTCGAACACCACGCGGTTCGCGCGGCTCACGATCGTCTCGCCGATCGGAGGCAGCTTGTGCGCCGGCGCCATCGTCTTGTCGAAGAGCTCGACGAGGTAGCGCGAGACGAGCACGGGCACCGGATCGCAGCAGAGGCCCTCTTCCTTGCCGGGCACCGACTCGCAGTACTGGTCGCTGCCGCAGTCGGCGTTCGCGCTGCAGGCCTTCGTCGCGCGCAGCAGCGGATCCTCGAAGGGCGGCGAGCCCTCGGGCAGCTCGGCCGCGACCAGCGAGGGCTCGATGCCGTCGCCGGGCAGCTCGCTCGTGCCGACGTCGCGCCCGAGCACACCCTTGCCGCCGCGCGCGCTGGCCGGGAACGCGAAGCGCAGCTTGGGGTAGACGTGCTTCGCGTCTTCGAGGCGCTCGAGCGACTCGACCTGCTCCTTCGAGATCCCGGGCCAGGCTTGGGGCAGGAGCAGTCCGACGAGCCCGGGGTCGGCGGCTTTCGGGGGCTCGAGCTCCACGCGGTCGGCGGGGAAGACGTCGCCGAGCAAGACGGCGCGCACGCCGAGGCCGAGCGAGAGGAAGAAGGCGAGCGACGCCGTCGCCGCGGCGATGCCGAAGCCGCTCGTGGCGAGCGCGCCGCGCGTGCGCACGAGATCGCGCCCCACGAGCACCAGGAGCGACGCGAACCTCACGCCGCCGCCTCGTCGTCGAGGCTGGCCGCGACGAGCTTGCCGCCCTCGAGCTTGAGCGCGCGCTGCGCCGCGCGCAGCACCTGCCGGGTGTGCGTGACCGCGAGCACGGCCGCGCCTTCGTCGCGGGCTTGGCGCGCGAGCAGCGAGGTGACGACCTCGGCGGTCTCGCTGTCGAGGTTGCCGGTGGGCTCGTCGCAGAGCAGCAAAGCCGGCCTGAGCAGCAGCGCACGCGCGAGCGCGACGCGCTGACGTTGCCCGCCCGAGAGCTGCGCGGGCCGGCTCTGCATGCGGTCGGCGAGGCCGAGCTCCTCGAGCAGGTTGCGCGCGCGGCGGCTGAGATCGAGGCTCGACGGCCGGAAGAGCGTGGGCACGAGCACGTTGTCGAGCACCGTGAGGTGAGCGAACAAGTGGTAGGACTGGAAGACGAAGCCGATGCGCTCACCGCGCAGGCGTGAGACCGCGCCGTCGTCGAGCGCACGCGCGTCGCGGCCGAAGAGCTCGAGCTTGCCGTCGAAGCGGCGATCGAGCGTGCCGAGGATGCCGAGCAGGGTGCTCTTGCCCGAGCCGCTCCTGCCGACGATGCCGACGAACTCCCCCTCGTCGACGCGTAGATCGGCGCCGGCGAGCGGCTCGATCACCGCTCCCTGCTCGCCCTCGTACCTCTTGGCGAGCGCCTCGGCTCGGATCACCTGCGACGGCATCGTGGACCGGCGCGCACTCTAGTCCATCGCCCTCGGCCCGCGCGAAGATCGGCCGGCGCACCGCTCGCGCGCTCAGCCGCAGGGGCCCGTGAGGTCGACGCCGCCGAAGAACTCCTCGGCGAGCAGGCGCCAGGCCTCGGCGTTCGGCGCCGGCCCACACTTGTAGCGACCCGGCGCCGCGCCGGGCAGCGGCGGTGGCGCGTCGTGACCCTCGAGCGCGTGGCGCTGCTCGAGGAAGTAGCGCGTGGCGAGCTCCGCCGCGTATTCGTGTGCAGAGTCGCCGTTGTCCGGCTGGAAGGCGTAGTAGGTGCCGCCGCGCACGAGCGTCTTCATCGGCGCGTGCGGCCTGAGGCAGTCGATGCGTGTACCGCAGCGCGCGACGATTGCGTCCGAGAGCGGGCCGAGCACCCGGCGCGACCACGAGCGGTGCGCCTGGTCGTTGAGGTGGAAGACCTCGTGCACGATCGTCTCGAGCACGGCCTCGGGGGAGGAGTGCAGCGAGCCCGAGACGTTGAAGCCGACCTCCCAGCCACCCGCGTAGGCCGAGGGCGTGGTGCGGCCCACGCTGCGGAAGAAGCGCCAGCCGAGCGCGCGCTGCCGGTAGGGCAGGGCCGATCCGGCGCGGCGCTCGAGCTCGGCGTAGACGCGCGCGGACGCGCGCTGCGCTTCGGCGATGGCCTGGAGGTGCTTGCGGTGCGGACCGATCGGCAGCTCCGGCACGATGCGGATCGAGCCGCGGAAGCCGCCGTCCATCGCGTGTGCGCGCTCGAGCCCGACCACGTCGCCGAGCTCGGCGTACATCTCGAGCGCGAGCTCGCGCGCCTTGGGGTCGGCCTCGTAGCGCAGGGCGATCCAGCAGCGCAGCTCGTCGGGCGCGCAGCTCGCGCCCGCGGGTAGCCCTTCGGGGAAGAGCAGCTCGCGCGCACGCTCTGCGGAGATGCGAGGCGCAGGCGGCTCGGCGATCGGCGGCGGCGCCCCAGCCGACGCAGCTGCCGACGGAGCCGCCGATGGAGCAGCCGATGGAGCAACCGCGCTCGAAGGGCTGGTGAGCGGCGCCGCTGCCGAGGCGGCGACGCTCGCGCCGGGCGCCCGCGCGAGCGACTCCTCGCCGCCTCCCGAGGAGCAGGCGACGAGGCACGCGAGCGCGCACGCGACGGCGGCGCGCGCTGCACTCGGAGCTCGCGCGCGCATGGCCTCAGTCGACGAGCGTGACGTCGGAGTAGACGATCTCGGAGAGGTAGCTGTTGCTCTTGCCGCACACGCCGAAGCCGACGTAGCCGTTCGTGGGCAGCGCGACCTCGTAGGGGAAGTTGAAGACCGAGAAGTTCACGCCGTCGTCGGAGCGGTACACCGTGAACAGGTCGCCCGCGCGCGTGAGGCGGACCCACACCGGCTGACCGACCACGGGGTTGATCTGGTCCTCGTTGAGCTGCACGTGGTTCGCGCCCTTGGCCGCGCGGTAATAGAAGATGTCGTTGCCGCTGTAGTTGATCGACTGGTTGAACATCACCGAGTCGTCGTCGAGGTCGACGCGGAACATCGTCATCGCCTTCGTCCACATGTGCAGGTAGCCGTAGTAGCCGTCGACCTTCACCGTGAAGCTGAAGTCGCCCGCCACGGGGTGGTAGACGAAGTGGAAGCTGTCCAGGGAGTTGAAGACGTCGGTCCCGGTGCCGCGCACCACGAAGCTGCCGCCGTTCACGCTGGGGTCGTAGCTCGCCGAGCCGGGCAGGGTGGCGCTCACCGGCCCGATGTCTTTGCTCATCCAACCATTCGGTAGCGCCGAGCCGGCGTAGGCGAGCGTGTTCAGCGAGCGGAGCTGGTCGACCAGCTGGTTGGCCGAGCCGTCCCACACGGTGATCCGGTAGTCGTGCATCTGGCCGGACATCATGCGGTCGACGAGCACCGAGTGGCTCGTCGTGGGCGAGGAGACGTCGACGATCTTCGTCCACTGGTTCAGATCGAAGTCGAGGTGCGCCGTGGTCGGCACGTTGGTGTCGAAGCTGAGCTGGGCGCTGTGTTTGCCGACGTTGGTGACCTGCACGTTGCTGATCGAGATGGCCCCGCCGCCTCCCGAGCCGGTCGAGGAGGAGCTCGAGGTCGAGCTGCTCGAGGTCGAGGGATCGCCGCCGGTGCCCGCACCACCCGAGCCGATGGCGCCACCCTCGCCGCCCGCTCCGCCGCTCCCGGTCGAGGTGCCTGCGATGAGCGAGACCTTCGCGAAGCGGACCTCCGCGAGGCGCTCGTAGTCGGCGCTCGTGGCGGCGATGCCGACGAAGCCGCTCGGACCGACGTCGAGCACCTGCTCACCACCGTGCTGCACCCAGGCCGAGTCGGCCTCGTCGCGGTGGTAGGTCGTGAAGACGTTGCCGACGCGGCGGATGCGCAGCCGGGTGTGCTTCGCCCAGTCGTTGAGCTCGCTGCTCGTGAGGCCCGTGATGTCGGCGCCGCTCGCTTCGCGGCGGAACCAGTAGTCGTCGACGTGCAGGTTCAGCGTCTGGAAGACGCCGGCGCCCTTGCCGGTCGGCGCGCTCTCGCCCGCGCCGCGCGCCTTGAAGACGAGCCCGGCCTGCCAGCCCGGCGACTCCGCGGCGGCGCCGAAGGACTCGATGTCGACCGTGAGCTCGAAATCGCCTTCGATCTCGCGGTAGACGAGCTGCGCGTCGTCTTCGTCGCCGGAGAAGTCGCCGCCTCCGCCGATGACCGTGAAGGCGTCGCCCGCGCGCGTGGCGCTGCCGCCGAGCTCGGCCGAGCGACCGAGGCCGACGCTCCTCCAGCCGTCGCCGAGATCCACGACGCCCTGCTGCGTATGGCCTCCGGCGCCCGAAGCACCGCTGCCAGAAGCACCGCTGCCCGCTTCGCCGTCCCCGCCGCCGCCTCCCGTGGAGCTCGAGCAGCTCGCGGCGAGACCGAGGACCAGAGACAACCCGAGAGCGAAGCCGAAGCGCATAGGAGGACCATGAGCCTAACTGCCACGAGGCAATTCGTCTCATGATCCTTCGTGCAGCTGTGGGGCGGGACCGTGCTCCTCGGCTCGGGTCGAGGTGGAGCGCGAGCGCACCCCGCGCTCCCGGGGTCGGAGAGCCGGTGGAGAAGCGCATCGAGAGTGTGGCAGCGCCGCGAAGCGACGACCCGGACACATCGCTCGCGCGCCCGGAGCCAAGCTGAGGCTCGCGATGCGCGGCGCCGCGCCTCCGGGTGGGAGGCGCGGCGGGCGAGGCGGTCAGGGTGGCGGCGGTCCATCGGGGCAGGGTTCGTCTTTGGTCTGGACGCCGGGCAGGGTCTTGCACTTGTCCGAGGCCCAAGCGTCGAAGCAGAAGGCGATCTCCTCCGCGACCTCGGGGCAAGCGCCGCCGCAGCGCCCGCTGCTGACGGCATACCGGAGGTTGCAGGCGAGGTACTGCTCCATGAACTCGACGCTGCAGCCGTACTCCTCGAACCAGGTCT
>ERZ761602.5140-NODE-5140-length-15796-cov-5.010482_pt1 | contig 15796 bp, 18 predicted proteins | sample MGYA00512165_ERZ761602 | MGnify/ENA primary metagenome ERZ761602 (study PRJEB28899, sample SAMN02445085) | bioreactor sludge metagenome | biome: EBPR sludge; isolation source: Thorneside wastewater treatment plant | place: Australia: Brisbane, Thorneside...
CCGCTTGCGCCTGCTGCGCCTCGGCCAGCTTGGCGTCACGGGCCTTGAGCACTTCTTGCAGGTCGAGGAGTTCGCGTGCCCTGGATTCCAGTTCGTTGGCTGTCGCCTGCTTGGCTTTCCTGGACTCTTCCTCGATCACGCGCGCCCGTTCGGACTTGAGTTGCGCCGCCACCTGATCGGCGACTTGCGCATCGAGATTGCGCTTGGCCTCAGCGACCAGCTTTTCCTTGTCGCGAATGCCTTGCTCGCGCCTGGCGATCTCCTCATCCTTTTGCGACAACTGCTGCTCGAACTGCTTCTTCGTCGCCGCGATCAAGGGTGCGGCCAGCGATTCGGTCAGCCGGATTTCGGTCTTGCAATTCGGGCAAATGATGGTCGGTTCGGTCATCGCGATTGCTCCCTGAGTGCCTTGAGCTCGGGCAGCAGCATCGGAACGTCGCTCTGGATGATGCTCCACAAGGTATCGTTGTCGATCCCGAGGTATCCGTGTATCAGCCGGTTCCGGGTTGCGATGATCAGCCGCCAGGGCAACCGTGGATTTGAATTGCGAACGACATCGGGAATGTGGGTCGCAGCCTCACCAATCAGCTCCAGGTTGCGCATGGTGGCATCGTAGTTCAGGCTACTGGCGACAAAGCCGGCCTGATCGAGGCCGTCGCTATAGGCGATCACTTTCTCGGCGAAACCGATCATGTCATCGAGGTGGAACCTCCACTCCCGCGCCGCGCTGTCAGACATGGACTGCCTCCTTCTCGACAAAAGGCCGCAGTTCGCGCCGCAGGGCCTTGTCGGTAACCAGATCGACCGATACGCCAAACAGGTCCTCCAGGTAGAACTGAACGCCGAAATAGCGTTCGGACGTTGCCGGACCAGCGAAGGCGACCAGAATGTCGATATCGCTGTCGCTGCGCGCCGTATCGCGCGCCGTCGACCCAAACAGGGCGAGATCAACGACTCCGTAACGGTCCGCCAATATGGGTTTGCACGCACGGAGCAGTTCAATGGCGCGTGAACGGTTCATCGTGGCCTCCTTGCAAGTTGTTGTAACGGAATGGGGTCGGGAAGCATCGAGTTTCTTGAAGGCGACCTTGAGGGCTTGCAGCAGTGCGGTGCCCTTGGCGTTCTCGGTGATGGGCACGGCCAGATCGCGGAAGGATTGCAGCTCGCCGACCTCGGCCTTGATCGCGGCGATCTCGGAGGCGGTCGACGCCTTGGTGCTGCCATCGGCGACGGCATCGAGTTCGTCGGCCAGCTCGTCGAGGGCTTGTCCCAATCGCTTGCTGAGGGTTTCGAGCGCACCGGCGATGGCGAATGTCGACGACGCCAGCAACTTGCGCAGGTTGGCCGGTGTGATGACGAGAATGCGACGTTTGCGCTCGGCCCATTTCTGCGCGATCAGCAAACCGGCTTCGATGGTTTTGCCGAGGCCGACCTCGTCGGCAAGGATGGCGCCCCTGGACAGCGGATTGCTCGTCGCGAACAGTGCCGCGTCGATCTGGTGCGGATTCAAGTCGACCTGCGTGTCCAGCAGCGCACCGGCCATGCGGTCCATCGAATTGGACGCGGCACGGCGGGTCAGTTGGTGCGCAAAGCAGGCAAGCTGGTGCGGGCTGTAGGTCATTGAATCTTGGCTTTTTCGATCATGACGGATGGTACTGTGCAGTGGCGTTAGCGCCAGTGCCCCGCGAAGTCGAACGACAGTTGCTGTTGATGCCGGATGGCCAGCAGGTGGATGGCCCCGCCGATCTGCGCGTAGAGCAGCAGGTAATCCTTGAGCACGTATTCGCGCAGCGCCTCCGGGTCGGTGGTCAGCGCCAACAACTTTGCGCATAGCGCCGCCAGGGCATTGGTGGTCTCGACGGAGCGCGGCAGACACAGCATGAACGGTCGGCCCATGCCGGGGAAGCGTTCGAGATTGGGAGTGACGGCTTCCAGCAGTTCATCGAGCAGCGCATCATAGGTCTGCGGCGCTTCGGCCTCGATCAGGAAGCGCTCGATCTCTTCGAGGTTTTTCTCGAAGTTGGCGGTGAACCTGATGGCAGGCTTTCTCGCCACGAATGTCTCTGGCGCACTGGTCACGTGCTGCGGCGGCGTTTGAGGGTCGCAAGCGCGCTGCGGGCGTCCTGGGTGCGGCCTGCGGCAACATCGTCGAGGCCCTTGGCAGCCTCGTCGATCAGCAACAGATGAATGCGCTCGCGCTCCAGTTGGTGGTAATAGTCCAGCCGCTGCGCGTCGATCAGGGCGATGTAGCTTTCACCGTTCTTGGTGATGATCTTCTCGGCGCCGGCCCTGACCTCTTCGGCCAGCTCGGAGAAGTTGGCGCGGGCGTGCGAGAGTGGAACAACGTCGCTGGCTGCGATTCCCATGATGGCCTCCTGTGCCGCACTGGATGTGCATTATTTTGTACATCATACGCTCAGGAGGCACGGCTTCAAAGGCCGGTCGGCAACTTGGTTCGACGCTGGTGGAAGTGGCTCAAGCTGCCGGCACCGAGTAGGCACCGGCACGCACTCGAGCTACCTGGCGCAAAGTGCGCGTGATCTGCCTTACGCCAACTGTTTCGAGCATGCCGGGCAGGAGGCCGCCTTCCTTGCCTGCTGCGGGTTCGTCGAATCGATTCGCGTGCCGACAGGCCGGGAAGCCACCTGACGCGATTTTGCCGGCTGGTTCGGCCGGCTGTGACAGAGCTTCCGCGAGTTCGACGGGCAGCAGGTGTTCGAGGAGATGCGCGGTGTGTTGGCCGCCGGGGTCGGCGGCATTCGCGCACGCGAGGATTACCTGGCGCTCGCTCGAGCGCGCCCGGTGGCGCATGGGCCGGCTGCCCGGCGAGATCTAGCCGCCACGCCGCGCGCCGCCGCCCAACCATAAGAGCCAGGCGAGGGCCAGTGTGACGAGCCCCCAGAGGCTCTCGACCGGCTGCCGCAGGATGGCGGCCAGCGCCATGGCAAGTGTGCCGACAAGGAAGGTCAGCGGCACCAGCGGCCAGCCGACGACGGCCAGCCGCTCGCCCTCGCGCCGCTTGAGGCGCAGCAGTCCGACGACGGTTGCCGCAGCGCACAGGTTGAGGGTGAAGCCGATGTAGGTCAGCAGGCTGCGAAAACTGGCGCTCCACAACAGGAGCAGCGCCAGGGCGCACTGCACGGCGATGGCCAGGCGCGGCGCGCCGTGTCGTGCCGCGAAGCGGCGCGGCAGTTCGCCATCGGTCGCCATGCGCGCGTAGACACGTGGGCCGGCGATGGTCATTGCCGAGACCGAGGCGGCAAGGACCAATGCGATCAGCCCGCTCAGCGCTTCGGCCCAGGCGTCGCCGCCGAGCGCCCGGGCGGCGACGCGGCCGATCTCCAGTTCGCCGGCCAGCGTGGCAACCGGCGCGGCGAAAACGAAGGCGGCGTTGAGCGTCAGGTAGAGGACGCTGACCAGGGCGGTGCCGATGAGCAGGGCACGGGGCAGGGTGCGCTGCGCATCGCGCACTTCGCCGGCCACGTAGACGGCGGCGTTCCAGCCGGAGTAGCTGAACGAGACCCAGATCAGGCCGACGGCGAAGGCCGCCACGCCACCGCTCTCCGGCAGCGGTGGCGGCGGGTCGGCCGGCAGGCGGGCCAGGGCGAGGCCGGCGAAGACGATGATCAGCAGGATCTCGAGCAGCACCGTCAGATTGTGCAGACGGCTGCCGCTTTCCACACGCCACGCATGGAGCAGGGCACAGCCAGCGAGCAGCGCGCTGCCCAGCCATTGCGGCGAGCTGCCGGGGAACCGGTCGAGGACATACTGGCCGAAGGCCAGCGCGGCCGCGGCAAGGGGCGCGGCGAAGCCGACGATGATCGAGATCCAGCCGGCCATCGTGCCGGCCGCCGGGTGCAGGGTGCGCGACAGGAAGAAGTATTCGCCGCCCGATCCGGGCAGGCGGCGCGCCAGCGCGCCGTAGCAGAGGGCGCCGCAGGCGGCGAGCAGACCGCCGATCAGCCAGGCGAGCAGGACCAGCCATGGCGACTTGAGGTCGGCGAGCAGGAAACCGCTGGTGGTGAACACGCCGGAACCCAGCATGCTCGCCACTACCAGCGTCGTCGCCGAGAGCAGGCCGAGCCGGCGCGGGCCGGCGGGACTCACCGCTGGCCGCCCTGAGCGGTACCGGTCATCGGTACGAAGCGCACCGGCAGGATCGCCTCACGTTCGAGGCGGTTGCCGCGCTTCCTGAGCAGGAAGAGGTTCTGATCACCGAACTCGCCGACCGGGATGACCATCCGGCCGCCGTCCTTGAGCTGATCGACCAGTGGTTGCGGCACATGGTCGGGGGCGCAGGTGACGATGATCGCGTCGAAGGGGGCGGCCTCGGGCCACCCCTGGTAGCCGTCGCCGTGCCGCACCTGCACGTTGCGGTAGCCGAGCCGCCTCAGATCGTCCTCGGCGCGTCTGGCCAGCGCCTCGACGATCTCGATGCTGTAAACCTGGTTGACCAGAACGGCGAGGATCGCCGCCTGATAGCCGGAGCCAGTGCCGATTTCGAGTACCCGGTCGGTCATCCGGGGCGCCAGTTGCTCGGTCATGAAGGCGACCACGTAGGGTTGCGAGATGGTCTGCCCGTGGCCGATCGGCAGCGGGTTGTCGTCGTAGGCATGGTGCCGCAGTTCGCGCGGCACGAATTCGTGTCGCGGTACGCTGGCCATCGCCTTGAGCACGGCCGGATTGCTGATGCCGCGCCAGTCGGCAAGCAGTTGCTGCTCGACCATGCGCCGACGGGCGGTGCCGTAGTCGCTGTCGGCGGCCGCCGGGGGGGCGCCGATGGCGGCGCCGAGCAAGGCCGGCAGGACACCGCGCAGCACCTGTCGCAGACGGCCGGAGCCGGGCGGGCGGGGCTCCTCGGCTGGTTGCGGCGAGGGCGCTTGAGGATTGGTGGGCATCGGCTTCTCCCGGAATTTCCGGCGGCGGGCGGGGGCGGGCGAGAGGCCGGCAGCGCGCCATCCGCTCCTCAGTATAGGTCCGCCGTCGGGCTGGCGCCATTGCCGATCAGAGCGTGCCGTTGCCGCGCCCGAAGACACTTGTCGTCGCCCGGCGGCAGCTCCCGACAGGGCGACGGGCGCTGATCGTAGACGGTGCACCGCACCGACCTGCCGATCGTTCCCTGCAGCGCCGCGCAGCGCGGTGTCGCGGAGTTGGTCCCGAGCAGGCAGGCGTGCCAGGGAGAGATCGGTTCGAGCAGCGCGTCGGGCAAGCCATGAACGGCGGCCTCGGCCCAGTAGAACGAGACCCGGTACGTTGCGCAGCAGGCGCCGCAGGCGCGGCAGTCGAAGTCGCCGATGGCGTCGGGAGGAGGGCAGCGGGGGGTCATGGCACGGGTTCGAGGCGTGCCAGGACGCCGCGCGGACTGTCGGTCAGCAGATAGAGCAGGCCGTCCGGGCCATTGCGCACGTCGCGGATACGCCCGATGGCGGTCTTGAGCAGCGGCTCCTGATGCACGACCCGCTCGCCATCGAGTTTCAGGCGCAGCAGCATCTGGTCGCGCAGGGCGCCGACGAAAAGGTCGCCGCGCCAGGCGGGAAAGCGATCGCCGGTGTAGAAGGCCATTCCGGAGGGGGCGATCGAGGGGGTCCATTGGTGCAATGGCTGCGCCATGCCCGCCTTGGCCGTTCCCTCGCCGATCGGCGTTCCCGTGCCGTAGTTCCTGCCGTAGGTGATCACCGGCCAGCCGTAGTTCACCCCGGAGCGGATCAGGTTGATCTCGTCGCCGCCCTGCGGTCCGTGCTCGTGCGTCCACAGTTCGCCGCTTCGCGGATGCAGTGCGGCGCCCTGCACGTTGCGGTTGCCAAGGGTGAACTTTTCCGGTCGCGCCCCGGGTCGGTCGACGAAAGGGTTGTCGGCCGGCACGCGGCCGTCGTCGTGCAGGCGGATGATCGATCCGGCGTGATCGTCGAGCCGTTGCGCGCGCTGTTGATCGCCGCGATCGCCCAGGGTGATGAACAGCAAGCCCTGGCGATCGAAGACCAGGCGCGACCCGAAGTGCTGTCCGCCGCTCGATTTCGGGTGCATGCGAAACAGTACCTGCACCTCGCTCAGTGTCCTGCCCCTGAATCTTGCCCGCAACACCTCGGTGCCGTAGCCGCCCGTACCCTCGGCCACGTAGGAGAGATAAATCCAGCCGGTCTCGGCGAAGCGGGGGTGGAGGGCGATGTCGAGCAGCCCGCCCTGGCCCACTGCGGCGACTGGTGGCAGTCCGCGCACGGGTTCCGGATCGAGTCGGCCGTCGGCGTCGATCAGTCGCAGGCGTCCCGGGCGTTCGCTCACCAGCATGCGGCGATCGGGCAGGAACGCCAGGCTCCAGGGGTGTTCGAGCCCCGCACAGACGATGTTCAACCGAAAGCGTTGCACTTCGCTGTCGAACACCTGGGCCAGGACGGGTGGCGCCCAGACGGTGCAGAGCAGCACGATGGCGGCAAGCCGGCGCAATGTTCCGGCGAGGGGAGTGGTCAGGCGCGACAGCGAAGCTTGTGGCATGGCGACTCCTCGAGCGGGACAGGCCAGACGGCTATGGCGCGCCAGCCGCAGCGGGCGATGATCAGCGCTGTTCAAGTCCGGTAGAATGCAGCGCGGGCGGAAAGGTGCCCGCCCGTAGCGCTCGCCCTTCCGGCCGAGTTCACCCATCCTTGATGATAGCCGAGGCCATGATGACCACCCATCCCTCCGATTTGCTGCCGCTGAACCAGGACAGCGCAGGCCTGATCCTCACCCCTTGTCCGGGAACGAAGGGAGTCGACGTGGTGACTGCGCTCGACCAGTTGCAATCCGCCGGTGCCACTGCCGTAGTCACCCTGATGCCGGCCAGCGAAATGGCGAGCCATGGCGTGTCCGACCTTGCCCGGCTCTGCGCGCAGCGTGGTCTGCGCTGGTTCCATCTGCCGATCGAGGACGACCACGCGCCGGCCGACGATTTCACACTGGCCTGGCAGGAGCAGCGCCTGGCCCTGCACGGCTTGCTCGACGCCGGGCAGAAGGTGGCCATCCATTGCAAGGGGGGGTCCGGGCGCACGGGGCTGATGGCGGCGCAGATCCTGCTCGAACGCGGCTGGTCGAAGGACGATGCGGTGGCCGCGGTCAAGGCGTTGCGGCCGAATGCGCTGAGTCTGGCGGTGCATCAGGATCATCTGGCGCAACTCCCCGTCCAGCAAACGACGGTCGACCACTGTCCGCCGGGACAGGCCAGGCAGGGCGACTGCGTACCGCCGCAAGGCGGCTCGCGGAGCTGAGTGGTGTCGGTCGGCCGCCCGACCCGGCGGCAATCCGTCAGGCTCAGGCGCGCAGTTCGAGGTTGCGCCAAAGGCCGCCGGATTGTCCGAAATCGGTCGTTTGCAGGGTGGCAATGAAAAGTCGATCGTCTTCACTGATGTGACGCTCGAACCAGTATTCGCAGTAACGCAGGAAGGAATGCGCGTCGCGGGCACGGCGGACCATTTCGCCAAGCGCCTTGCCCAGCAGCCGTAGCGTATCCTCGTGAATCTGCGCATGTTGAACGAAATCCAGACCCGCCTCCTCGGCGATCCGCTCTTCAGTCGCAAAATGCATGGCGAAATACTCGATCAGTGCTTCGAACTCGTCGAACGGGACATGACTGCTCTCGAAGCAGGCTGTCTTGAGTGCCTCGATACGGCAGAAAATCTCCTCGTGCTGGGCGTCAATTTCCGGTAAATCGACCAACAACTGCTCCGGCAGCAAGCCGGGAAAGCAAGCATCCATGGCAAGTCTCCTCACGAAATTTTCACGTTTCTATTCTTATCTTGGCAGTATAGGAATAGGCGCACGAAAACTCCAGCGAAATCAGAGTTAAGTCAGCGAAATAAGGACGGCAAGCGGGCGCTGGCGTGCCCAGGTTGTCCGAGCCACCGGTGCGGCGGAATGCTAGGGCCAGAACAGCCAGCAATGGGCGAGCGTCGCGATGGCGCCGAGAAAAGGCAGCGACCAGGCGTGGAAGCTCCACCAGGCTTGTCGCTGACCGAGCAGACGCAGGGCGATGAGGTTGGCGAGCGAGCCGATCAGCAAGCCGAACCCGCCGACGTTGACCGCCCAGGCAATGATTCGCCAGTCCCCGCTATGCTCGGCAAGCAGAATGGCCCCCGGCACGTTGCTGATCACTTGCGAGGTCAACACGCCGGCCAGATAGAGACGCTGCGGATCGTGCAGTCCCACCGAGGCGACCAGGGCCTGCACCCGCGGTAACTCGGTGAACAGGCGCAGGTCGATGAACATCAGGATGAATACGACGATCAGTGCCCAGTCGACCTGTCGCCAGATGTGCCGGAAGGCGGCAGCGAAAATCGCGCCGACGACGGCCAGGCCGAGCCACGGCCGGCGCAGTTCGAGCAGCAGCAGGAAGACCGGATAGAGCAGCAGGCTGGTCCACAACAGGGCACGGCTCAAGGGCGGCGGTGTGATGTCTTCATGCGTCTCGATCGGCCGCGCCGAAAAGGCGAGCAGCGTCAGCAGGAGCAGCGTGCCGAGCAGAATCGCCGCCAGCGGCGCCATCTCGCCGACGAAGGCCGCGAAGGTGGCGCCCGAACGATGCCAGAGGAACAGGTTCTGCGGGTTGCCCATCGGGGTGAGCACCGAACCGGCATTGACCGCGAGTGCTTCGAAAATCACCAGGCGGGCGGTCGGCAGGGCAGCCATGCCATGCAATCCAAGGGTCAGCGGGACGACGATGAAGAGGGCGATGTCGTTGGTCAGCACGCTCGCCATTGCCGCCGCCGTGCCGACCAGCAGCAGGGCGAGGTGTCGTTCGCTGTGCATGCGGGTGATCACATGATAAGCCAGGTGTTGCAGGAAGCCGCTCTCCTCGAGGGCAGTGGTCAGCAGCAGCAGGCCGGTGAGGGCGGCGATCGTCGACCAGTCGACGCGCAGCGGGTAGGTTGCGACGGCGGCGGGTTCGAGCAGGCTGAAGCCGACACAGAGCAGCAGCAGGATCAGCAGCAGGAGGTCGCGTTGCAGGCGGGCGGCGATCGCGCCAGGGATGAGCAGCAGGCGTCGCATTCTTTGCTTCCGGAGTGGGAGGCGGATTGTACGGGATACGGGACTTGCGCCGAAGCCTCTCTCCTCGCTGCCGGCCGGCGGCCGGAAAAAAGCGCCGGACGGCGGGCGGCAGGCGGGTAATTCAGGTGGCTTCGAGTCCGTCGGCGAGGCGACTGATCGTCCACCACTCCTCGACCTGCGACAGCCGGCAGCCAAGCCGGCCGGCCATTCCCCGGGCACCGCCGGCCATCACCACGAAGTGCCGCCAGACGAACATGCGCTGCAGCAAGGGCGCCAGCCGGCGCAGCCACGGTTTGCTCAGTTCGACATCCCAGCGATAGGTGAGGCGGAGGGCGCCGGGGGCATCATCCTCGATGATCCACAGCCCGCTGCCGTGCAGGTCGCCGTTCGCCGTCGCCTCCAGTTCGCGGCCGTGCACCGTGCGCGTCGTGGTCATCGCGAAGCGCAGGTGATAGCCCAGTCCGCTGCGCCAGACGAAGGCATGGCGTGCGCCGATGCCTTCGGCGTCGCCGCCGGCCAGCCGGCTGACGCTGTGCAGGTGGGGCCACCAGCCGGGCCATTCGGTCGGGTTGGTCAACAGTTCCCAGAGGGAATCGCGGGCCGTTTCCAGACGCCAGCGGCTGATCATCACCAGACGGGGGCTCACCGGACTGGCAGCGGCAGGACCTGGCGACCGTGCACGAAGGCCAGCGCGCCATGTTCGCTGAACAGCGCACCGTGCTCGCTGTCTGCCGGCGCCAGGTGAAACTCGCCGGCCCGTACCAGCAGATCGCCGAAATAGGCGTCACCGCTCAGCATCATGCATTCCTCATCGCCATCGTGCAGGTGCGCCGGCAGGAAGGAGCCCGCCGCCAGGCGGAAGAAGCGCGAGATGAGGTCGCCGTCACGCCAGAGGATCTTCTGCTCGACACCCTCGGCGATCGCTGCCCAGCCGTCTTCACTGGCGAAGACGGTATGGCTCGGTGGGCCCTCGCCGGGTAGCAGGCCACCGAGCAGTTCGCCGAGCGCCCGGCTCGTCTGCCCCAGCCCGCTGCCGCGCAGATAGGCCAGCCCGCCCTCGCGTGAGCCGATGCGCGCATGACGACTACCGGGCGGCGAGACATGGTAATCGCCCGGTGCCAGGTTCAGTTCGCCGAGTTGCAGGCCGCCGCGCAGCACGATTCCCTCCTCGAGGTGCTGGTGGCGGTGCACCGGCAGTGTCGCTCCGGGGGCCAGTTCGATCAGAACCGACGCGCCTCGTGCACCGTTGTGCAGGAGCTTGGCGCGGACGCCGGCCTTGACCGTGCGCCAGCTCCCGTCGCCGGTGCGCACGGTGATCAGCCCGCTGTGCCGGCGCGCGCTGGCGCCAACCCTGCGCAACAGGCGGCCGCGCAGTTCGGCGGCCTGGGCCGCGGCTGGTTCGATCGGTGCCAGTCCTTCGCAGATCAGATGATGCAGGGCTTTGTCCTGGTCGCGGTCGGCGTCAGGATGGCTGGAATCCTTGGACTCGGTGTTCATGGGGTCACCATCGGGGAGCGGGGATCATCGGCGCCGAGCAGTTCGCGCAGGCGCAGCAGGGCGCGGCGGATGTGGGACTTGACGGTTCCCAGCGGCAGGCTCATCTGGCATGCGATCTCCTCGTGCGACAGGCCGCGGAAGAAGGCCAGCGCGAGCAGTTGCCGGGGCAACGCGTCGAGCGTGCGCAACGCGACGTGCAGTCGGTGCTGCTGTTGTATCGCCAGCAGCAGATCTTGCGGATCGCTTTCCGCCGGCAGGCTGGCCAGACGCTCTTCGTCGAGCGCTTCGCTCGGCTCGCAGCGGCGCAAGGCGTCGAGTGCCCGGCTGCGGGCAATGGTCAGCACCCAGGTCAGCACACTGCCACGTTCGGGGTCGAAGCGTGGAGCCTGCCGCCAGACCTGCCAGAAGGCGTCTTCGGCCACCTCTTCGGCGGTCTGCACCTGTCGCGTGATGCGCAGTGCGAGGCCATAGACCCGGCCGGCCAGCAGGTCGTAGAGGCCGGCCAGTGCCTGCTCGTCCTGCCGGACGATGCGGCTGACCAGAGCCTGCAATCTGGCCTCGTCGGCGAGCAGTCGCCGCGCGCGTTCTGCCGCTGCGTCCGTGTGAGCGTCGGCGCTCGCTGTGGCGGAAGAGAAATGGTCGGTCTGTTTCATCCGGTGATCTGTGGTGTTCGGTCCCTGGCCGGCATTCTGCCCGATCGGCTCGGCGCAGCCAAACGCCGCGACAGTGGCCTCGGCTGACAGTGGTGCAGCCTGCCGGTCGGTGCGATGTTTCAGGTCGACCGACAAAGCGGCTCTGAAAACTCCCCTGGCTGCTGGTTCGGGGGCGCGCGGCGACATCTCAGGCCCTTCCCGGAATGAAGGGACGCGGAGCACGCGGTTTGATTCCAGCCCGCGCTCGCACGTCCAGGCCGACGCCGGCATGCAGTGCGGCGCCGTTCGGCAAGGGGGGCTGCTGGCAGGGGGTCGTGAGTGACATGTTGTTTCCTTCCGGCTCGCGGGTACGCCTGCTGGGCCACCCTCGCCGGTACATACGCAGGAGCACAGGCGCTGGATGCAATGGTCGCGCCGGGCGATGGCTCTTCCGCTGACGGACTGGAAGATCGCCGGACGACAATCCGGGCGGCGAACCGGAGCGTAGTCGACTAGAATGACTCGTCAGGGTAGGGCAGACTTTCTCAGAGGAATCCACTGTTTTTCAACCAAGGAAGGAAATCGCCATGGCAAGAATCGAAAAAGATTTTCTGGGCGAGAAGGAGTTGCCGGACAACGCCTATTACGGTGTGCAGACGCTGCGCGGCAAGGAGAATTTCCATATCACCGGCATCCCGATGGCGGCGGAGCCGTACTTCGTCAAGGCTTTCGGTTATGTCAAGAAGGCGGCGGCGCTGGCCAATCGTGATCTGGGTGTGCTCGATGCGCGGGTAGCCGATGCCATCGTCGGCGCCTGTGACCGGCTGATTGCCGGCGAGATGTGCGAACAGTTCGTGACCGACTTCATTCAGGGGGGGGCCGGCACCTCGACCAACATGAACGCCAACGAGGTGATCGCCAACCTCGCGTTGGAGAGCCTGGGCCACCGCAAGGGCGATTATCAGCATGTCAATCCGAACGATCACGTCAACTACGGGCAATCGACCAACGACATCTACCCGACGGCGTTCCGGTTGGCGCTGATTCTCCGGTTGGCGAGCTACATGGACGCCCTGCGGCGCCTGCAGGATGCCTTCTACGCCAAGGCCAGGGAGTTCGAGCGGGTGCTCAAGATGGGACGCACCCACCTGCAGGATGCCGTGCCGATGTCGCTCGGCCAGGAGTTTCATGGCTGGGGAACGACCATCGGCGAGGAGGTCAGCCGCATTGCCGAAGTGCGCCAGTTGCTGCACGAGATCAACCTGGGCGCCACGGCGATCGGCACGTCGGTGACGGCGGCGGCCGGTTACCCCGAACTGGTGACGCGCTACCTCTCCGAACTGACCGACACCCGCTTCATTCTCGCCGGCGACCTCGTCGAGGCGACCTCGGATACCGGGGCCTATGTTCAGTTGTCCGGCGTACTCAAGCGTACCTCGGCCAAACTGACCAAGATCTGCAATGACATCCGGCTGCTCGCCTCGGGTCCGCGTTGCGGTCTCAACGAGATCAACCTGCCGCAGATGCAGCCGGGATCGTCGATCATGCCCGGCAAGGTCAATCCGGTGATTCCCGAGGTGGTGAACCAGACCAGCTTCCTGGTGATCGGACTCGACCTGACCGTGACCCTCGCCGCGTCGGCCGGGCAACTGCAGCTCAACGTGATGGAACCGGTCATCACCTTCGCCCTGTTCACCTCGATCTTCACGATGGAGAACGCGGTCAACAGCCTGCGCGTGAACTGCGTCCAGGGGATCACCGCCAATGTCGAGCAGGCGCGCGACATGGTGCTCAACTCGTTGGGAATCGTCACCGTGCTCAAACCGACACTGGGTTACAAGCAATGTGCCGAGATCGCTCGCGCGGGCTACGAAAGCGGCAAATCCCTGCACCAGATCGTGGTCGTCGAACGCAAGCTGATGAGCCAGCAGCAGTGGGACGAGGTTTTTTCCTTCGAGAACCTGATCAGCCCGCAAGCCGAATAGGTCTTTCCTCTATCAACCAACTGGTGGGCGACGGGTTGGCGCATCGGTACTGATGCACGGAAACCGTGGCCGCCAGGGCTTCAGCGCGGAATTGGAGAGTAAATCATGAGCCTCAGCATAATCATGCAGTTCGTCGTCGTGCTCGCGGCGATCTGGATGGGCGCACGCTCCAGCGGCGTCGGACTCGGACTCTGGGGTGCCGTAGGACTCCTCGTGCTGGTGGTTGGCTTCGGGGTCACGCCGACCTCGCCGCCGATCGACGTCATGCTGATCATCCTGGTCGCGCCGCTGACCACCTGGAGTTTCTCTTTCGTGGCCGGCACCGGACACATCGTTTATCCCTTGCTGCCGGTGATCTACGAAACCGCGCACCAGAACGGCATTCGTCCCGAACGACCGATGGCCATCGCCACCATTGCCTCGCAGCAGGCGATCACCGCCAGCCCGGTGGCAGCAGCGACGGCGGCGATGATCGGGCTGTTTGCCGAGAAGGGGATGACCGAATGGGGCCTGCCGCAGATCCTGATGGTCTGTGTTCCGGCGACGCTGACCGGCGTCGTCGTCGCGGCGATCGTCTCGATGTTCATTGGCCAGGATCTGAAGAATGATCCCGAGTATCAGGCACGCCTGCGCGCCGGCCAGATCCCGGCTCCGATGGCGACCGCCGATCGCCCGCCGCTGAAACCGGCAGCCAGGCTCTCGGCCTGGCTCTTTCTGGCCGGGGTTGCTCTGGTGGTGCTGTTCGGCTTTTTCCCCGAATTACGCAAACTGCCCGGAGCCAAGAGCGCACTCGGCATGCCGATCGTCATCGAAATCATCATGATGGCGGTTGCGGCGCTCATGCTGATGCTGACCCGGGTCAATGTCGATGAGGTGCCGAAGACCGCAACCCTGCGCGCCGGCGTCGTGGCGGTGATCGGCATCTTCGGTCTGGCCTGGCTCGGCGACAGCTTCATCGCGGCGCACAAGGAGGTCATCGTGCCGGCGATCGGGAACTGGGCCGAAGCCGCGCCATGGACGTTCGCCTTCGGTCTGTTCTTCGCGTCGGTGCTGCTCTACAGTCAGGCCGCGACGACGCGGGCGCTGATGCCGCTCGGCATCGCCCTGGGCATCCCGCCGCAGTTCCTGATCGCCATGTTTCCGTCGGTCAACGGTTATTTCTTCATCCCCACCTACGGCTCGCTGATCGCGGCGATCAACTTCGATCTGGCGGGAACGACCCGGATCGGCAAGTACGTGCTCAATCACTCGTTCATGATCCCCGGCCTGGTGGCAACCGGGGTTGCCGTCACCACCGGCTTGCTGCTCGCGCGCATGATGTTCTGAGCGTGTCTCTGCGTGGAGAGCGGGCCGCGGGCTGCCGTTGTTGCGGTGCGGGTATGGCACCTGCACCTGAAGGCGCAGTCTATCGCCACAGCGCGAACGAGGGCCAGAACCATGACCAGCCCCGGGCTGGGGAGTCGTCCGCTGATCGGGTTCGCTCTCCGCTGCGCCAGTCCTTCGCCTGCACCGAGCACCGCGGCCTGCCCGTGTTCCCCAAGAGTTGTGATTTCCCTGGCCAGTCCGACACCGTCTCGCGCCAGCCCTGACAGCGCCGCCATGGCGACTTGCGCCTTGAACTGCGCACCGTGCCGCTTGCGTTTGACGACCATGTTTCATGCCCTCTCGGTTCGCTCGGCTCTAGCTTATCCGACTGTCCGAAAAGCCGCGACCGCCGCACCCCCCGTCGCGCCGATGCTTGCCGCCTGATCGGGTCACTTCAAGGTATAATCTGCCGCCCGCAAGCTTGACGCCTTGCCTGGAGCGCGTAGCGTGGCCGCCCGCGCAGTCGTGCAGGCAACCAGCGAAGCACCGAAACATCAACGAATTCAATGCTTCAGACACGAAGGCGGGGCTCTGCCGGCAGCGCGTTCCCGCCCACCCGCCTCACTTGCCCCGCAGGGTTCCGCATCGGTGCTGCGAAGTGGCGCAGAGCGACAATTGAGGTGTTCTTAAATCCAATGTTTGAAATGTCCAATGAAACCCGTTTGGATCGCTTGCCGCAAGCCTGAAGCAAATGCAACACATTCGTAATTTTTCCATCATCGCGCATATCGATCACGGCAAGTCGACGCTCGCCGACCGCATCATTCACCTTTGCGGTGGCCTGTCGGATCGCGAGATGGAGGCGCAGGTGCTCGACTCGATGGATATCGAGCGCGAGCGCGGGATCACCATCAAGGCGCAGACCGCAGCCCTGCAATACCGTGCGCGCAGCGGCGAGGTTTACAATCTCAACCTGATTGACACCCCGGGTCACGTCGACTTCTCCTATGAGGTGTCGCGCTCGCTGTCCGCCTGTGAGGGGGCGTTGCTGGTGGTCGACGCGTCGCAGGGAGTCGAAGCGCAGACCGTGGCCAACTGCTATACGGCGATCGAACTCGGGGTCGATGTCCTGCCGGTTCTGAACAAGATCGATCTGCCGTCGGCGATGCCGGACAGTGCGCGCCAGGAGATCGAGGACGTGATCGGCATCGACGCTTCCGAGGCCATTCTGGCTTCGGCCAAGACCGGACTGGGTGTCGAGGGCATCCTGGAGGCGATCATCGAGCGCATCCCGGCGCCCAAGGGCGATCCCGCGGCGCCGCTGAAGGCGCTGCTGGTCGATGCCTGGTTCGACAACTACGT
>ERZ761602.5141-NODE-5141-length-15794-cov-219.188068_pt1 | contig 15794 bp, 15 predicted proteins | sample MGYA00512165_ERZ761602 | MGnify/ENA primary metagenome ERZ761602 (study PRJEB28899, sample SAMN02445085) | bioreactor sludge metagenome | biome: EBPR sludge; isolation source: Thorneside wastewater treatment plant | place: Australia: Brisbane, Thorneside...
CAAGTTCCTCGCTGTCACCCGGTTGTCGGAGGTTGACCGGCACCATGGCGCGAATCTCGACTCCTTCCACCGCATTGCCCCTGTTCACCAGATAGCTGCGCATGGCGCCGGCGACCGAGGCGAGCAGCAGGTCGTTGACCGAGCACGAGAGCGCCCGGCCGACGGCCTTGATCTCTGCCAGCGGCAGCGGTTCCGACCAGGCGACGCGCTTGACGGTGCCCGCCTTTCCCTTGAAACGCGTCCGTGTGTCATCGGGCATCAGGGCGAGCCTGCCAATCTCCTCGGCAACGGCCCGGGCGACGCTGGCATAATCGCGCAGACCTGCCGGATCGCGGCGCAGCCCCTGATACTGGCCCCAGAGGTTGCCACCGAGATTCAGCGAAGCCTGCGCCACGTCGGCAAGCGGTTCAATCACCGTGCGCCAGAAGCCGCCGCCCGTGCCGCCGTTGGCGTCGCGCTGCCGGCGCGCCGGCCGTTCGGCTGGCACTGTCGCCGGCTGACCAGCGTTCGTCGGCGCGTCGGCCCGGTCATCGGTCAGCGAGTCGATGACGCCAATCAGGGCGATGCCGTCGGCGATGGCGTGGTGGATGCGGATGACGATGGTCGAGTTGCCGTCAGCCGTGTCCACGACGTTGAACTCCCAGCGTGGCCGTGCCGGGTTGAGCGGCGTGCTTGCCATCTCGGCGACGAAATTCTGCAGTTCATGTTTGCCGCCGGGCGGCGGCAGGAACGACCGGCGAACATGCGCTTCAATGGCAAAGTCCGCATCGTCCACCCACCATGGACCATCCGTGTCCTCTCTGATGATCTGCCGAAAGCGCCGGTAGTGCGGCAGCCGCCCAGCAACCGTCCGCTTCAGTCGCTCGTCATCGATGCGGCCGCTGCAGACCATGATCCCGAGGATCTGCATCAGGTTCTCCGGACGATCCATTCGCAGCCAGGCCGTGTCGACGCTGGAGACTCTTTCGCGCGCGGTCATTGCAGGGGCCCCGGGGAAATTTCAAGACCATATAATAGCAAGCCGTTGCAACCGATCATCAACCGGAGAAACCAGCGTGAGTGACCTGACAGCCCAATTCGAGGCCGCCGTGGCCAATTCCAAGACACTGCCCGAGCGCCCCGGCAACGCCACCTTGCTGAAGCTGTACGCGCTCTACAAGCAGGCCAGCGAAGGCGACGCCACCGGCAGGCGTCCGGGCTTTACCGACATGGTCGGTCGTGCCAAGTTCGATGCCTGGGCGGCGCTGCAGGGCACGACGGGCGAGGAAGCGATGCAACAGTACGTCGCACTGGTGGAGCAGTTGCGGGCAGGCTGAGCCCTTGCCTGCACGAGCGCTTCCCGGGCGGCTTCAGACCGGGAAATTCTCATCGAAGAAGCGGTGAATCTCGCGCTCGATCGTCGGTTTGAGGGCGAAGAGCAGGAATCCCAGGCGGATGTTGAGGGCGACTTCGTGCTCGTCGACCGCCAGATCTCCCGAGACACCGGGCCGCTTGAAGCGCATGACGTCACCGCTCCAGGAATAGCTGAGGTCGAATTCCTCGTTCAACTCGGCCGCCATGTGTTCGGCCGAGGCGCGTGCCTCGGTGAGGCTCTTGCCGTGGCGGCGGCGGATCATGATGTCACTCATGCGAAGGCTCCCTTGTGGCGGGTCAGTCGATGTCGGCACAGAGTGCGCGAAAGGCGGCGAAGCGACGGGAATCGATTTCCCCGCGGGACAGCGCGGCCTGCACGCTGCAATCCGGTTCACGGTCGTGGCGGCAGTTGCGGAACCGGCAACTGCCGAGCAGCGGGCGCAGCTCGATGAAGGCCTCGGCAATCTCGCCGGCCGACAGGTGGTGCAGCCCGAACGCGGTCAGTCCGGGCGAGTCGATGAGTGCCGATTGTGGGCTCGGGCGGTAGAGGCGCGCGTGCGTCGTCGTGTGCTTGCCGCTGTGCAGTGCGTGTGAAATCTCTCTCGTGCGGGCGCGGGCGCTCGGGAGCAGGGCATTGATCAGCGTTGTCTTGCCCATGCCCGACTGTCCGATCAGCAGGCTCAGTTGGTGCGACAGGTGCTCCGCGAGCGGGCTGGCATCGTGGCGTGCCGTCAGCCTGAGCACACGGTAGCCGAGTCTCTCGTACGGTGCGAGGACGGCTGCCGCTGCTGCCAAGCGGTCTTCCAGATCGCACTTGTTGAGGACGATCAGGACGGCGATGCCCTGGCTTTCGGCGGCGACGATGCAGCGGGTGATCAACTCGTCCGAAAATGGCGGATCGGTTGCGACGACGATGACGATCTGCGTCACGTTCGCCGCGATGAGCTTCTCGCGGCCCGAGTCCGAGCGATAGAGCAGGCTTCGCCTTGGTGCGAGCGACTCGATAACCCCTTGTTCCGAGTCGAGCTTCTCGATCAATACGCCGTCGCCGCAGACCAGTTCGCTCTTCTTGCCACGAGGCACGCAGAGCACGGTTGCGCCGTCGGCCAGCTCGACGCGATAGTGTCGCCCGTAGGCGGCGACGACCGTTCCGGTTACCGTCAAATTCTTGCCAGCGCCTCGACCTTGGCCGCGCAGATGAAATCATTGCGCGACAGGCCGCCGACGTCGTGCGTGCTGTAGCGGACGACGACACGGCCATAGCCGACCTCGAGGTCGGGGTGGTGATTCTCGCGCTCCGCCAGTCCGGCGAGCATGTTGACGAAAAGGATGGCGGCGGTGTAGCTGCTGAAGCCGAACTCCTTTCGCAGAACGCTGGCCGCGTCAATCTGCCACCCCGGCAGGTGGGCGAGCAACGCCGCCGTCTGCGTCGGGTCGATGGCGTGTTCCGTGCCGCGCAGCGGGCGGCAGTGTTCAGCTGCGAGATTCTGTTCGCCTGACATCACTCGGCCTCGTCGTCGCTCGTCTTCATGGTCGCTGCAGGTGCGCGATGCGCAGCGCAGCGGGTGGATGTGAGTCATAAAAAAGCGAGTGTAACGGGTCCGGGGTCAAGGTGGCTGCATTGTCCTCGTAGAGCTTCACCAGCGCCGCGACCAGCTCGCTTGCCGAGGCGTTGGCCGCGGCGTAGCGATCGGCTTCGTACTCGTCGCGGCGTGACAGCAGGCTGAGCAGAGGTGTCAGCAGGAAAGTGAAGACCGGGCCGACGAGGAAGAAGAGCAGCAGTCCGAGGGCCGTGTTCTCGTCGCGCAGGCCAAGGCCACGGAAGAACCATTCGGCGTCGATCAGTTGGCCGAGAACGGCAAGCATGGCGAGCGAGACGGCGAACAGCATGATCATCCGCTTGACCACATGGCGGTGCCGGTAATGTCCGAGTTCGTGTGCCAGCACGGCTTCGACCTCGCCCGGCTGCAGGCGGGTGAGCAGGGTGTCGAAAAAGACGATCCGCTTGCTGCGGCCAAAGCCGGTGAAGTAGGCGTTGCCGTGGCTGGATCGCTTCGATCCGTCCATGACGAAGAGCCCGGAACTGGCGAAGCCGCAACGCGCGAGAAGTGCCTCGATGCGCGCCCTGAGACCAGCGTCGTCGAGCGGCGAGAACTTGTTGAAGAGAGGCGCAATCCACGTCGGGTACACAAACAGCAGAAAGAGATTGAACGCGCACCAGAACAGCCAGACGTAGAACCACCACCACTGCCCCATCCGCTCCATCAGCCAGAGCACCGCGAGGAGCGCGGGGGTGCCGATGACCAGTGCGAGCGTGGCCTGTCTGGCCAGGTCGGCGAGAAAGAGGGTCGCCGTCATCCGGTTGAAGCCAAAGCGCTCTTCGATGACGAACTGCCGGTACAGCGTCAGCGGCAGGTCGGCCAGGGCCGAGATCAGGACGACGCTGAAGATCAGGGCAACGCCATAGGCCAAGCCGTCGAGGCGCGGTGACCAGAAGTCGTGGATCGCCTGCAGGCCGCCGCCGAAAGTGAGCAGCAGCAGCAGGCAGACCTCGACGAACAGGCAGGCCCGGCCGAAGTGGCTACGCGCCAGCGTGTAGTCGGCGGCCTTCTGGTGCGCCTTGAGTTCGATCCGACCGGCAAAGCCGGCGGGGACCGCTGCCCGGTGTGCCATGACGCAGGCAGCCTGGCGTCGCGCCAGCCAGAGTCTGCAGCCACACATCAGCAGCAGGGCGGCGATGAAGGAAAGGGAGAAGGCGTTTGGCATGTGGTTGTGACACAATGGCGCTTTCGCGGTTCAGGTGGGATTATATGGCACAGGCCGAAAATCGCCTCGTCTGGCTGGATATGGAAATGACCGGGCTCGAGCCCGAGCGGGACCGCATCATCGAACTGGCGATGGTCGTGACCGACGATCAACTGGTGACGATTGCCGAGTCGCCGGTGTGGGCGGTGCACCAGAGCGACTCCTGCCTCGGCGCGATGGACGAGTGGAACCGCAAGACGCACGGTCGTTCGGGGTTGATCGAGCGCGTCAGGACGTCGTTCCTTGACGAGGCGGCGGTCGAAGCGGCAGCGCTGGATTTTCTGCGCGCACACGTGGCGCAGGGGGCGAGTCCGATGTGCGGCAACTCGGTGGGCCAGGATCGGCGATTCATGCTGCGCTACATGCCGCGACTGGAGGCGTGGTTCCACTATCGCAACCTCGACGTCAGCACGCTGAAGGAGCTTTGCCGACGCTGGAAACCGGATCTCGCCAGGGGTTTTGTCAAGAAGGCCGATCACACTGCTCTGGCCGACATCCGTGAATCAATCGGCGAACTGCAGTACTACCGCGAGCATTTCATCCGGCCGTAACCAAAGGAGATCGCGGTTGCCTCGTGCCGCATCAGGAGGCGCCTGCGGCGCCCCGGTTGCTGCCGCGCAGGTAGAGCTGCAACTTCTCGCTCTCGCGGCGATCGGTCGGACGCCCGCCCTGCCATATCTTGCGCCAGCCGCTTCCCGTCGTCAGGCCGCCGTCCTTCGGCGAGCCATGGATCAGGCGCAGCTCGCAGGTTCTCGCGGCGGGTGATGCCGCCGGCAACGTGCGTATCCCCTCGAAGTAGTCGAGCGAGGCGAGCACGGGATCCGCCACGTTGACGCTCGCGATACACCCGTGGCTCGTCGGCAGGTTCCTGGCGAGCGACGCGGCCGGTTGACGATAGGTCTTGATGTGGTCGATCCACGGCATCCAGAGCGCTGCCACCAGCAGCCAGAAGAGCGTCAGGCCGGCCATCCAGTGCATGATGCCGCGCATCGGGGAGCGGGCCGTGGTGACGATCAGCCAGCACCAGGCGGCTGTCGCCAGCAGTGCGAAGCCGGCAGCGATGAGGCTGAAGTGGGCGATGAAACCCGGTGCCAGCCGCAGGGACTGCCGGCCCAGGCTTGCCGGCCAGCCGAAGACGATGGCGCACCAGCCGAGCCAGGCGAGCAGCGCCAGAATACTGAAGGTGATCATGCCGAACCAGTCGAACGCGTTGGCGGCGCCGCGTCGCAGCGAGGTGACTCCCGGCACTGCCAGCAGCACCAGCGGCGGCAGGAGCAGCAGCGCCGACGCGCTGCGGGCATCCAGCCAGAAGCTGATCGTCGGCAGGGCGAACAGAAGGGCGAAGATCGGCAGGGCAAGGGGCGTGCTGCGCAGATGCCGGCGTCTTGCCCACAGAGCCCAGGCGGCGAGCGGGAAGGCCGGCCATGCGTACCACGGCAACATGAGCACGAGGCGCAGCAGTCGTGGCCACGGTTGCGCAGTGCCGCCGAGCTGGCTCAGCTCAGCGACACTGAAGGCAGCCAGATACGCCGGGTCGTGCAGGGACAGGGCAAGGAGCCAGGCGGCGGCAGGAAGGGCGGCCAGCAGCAGGGAGGCTGCCAGCAGGAGCGCGGCGCGCTGCCGGTTCTCGGCACGCCAGGCGACGAAGGCTGCGACCGGCAGCAGGGGCAGCATGGCCGCCAGGCCGTTGGTCAGCAGGCCGAGGCCGAGGGCCATGGCGAAGACGAGGGCGCCACGGCGCGGCCGCCGCTCGAGCTGTGTCAGCCCCCAGTAGGCGGCTGCATGCGCTGCCAGCGTCGCCAGCATGGGCTGCGCCTCGTGCGCGTGGAACAGGAAGCCGATGCTGCCGGCCAGCAGCAGCGGCGCCGCTGGCGCCTCGGTGCGGCCGTGCAGTTCGCGGGCTGCGAGCAGAATGAAGGCAAGCGCCAACAGGGTGCACACGCCGCTGGCCAGACGGGCGCCATCATGCAGCGGCAGCAGCCAGGATGACAGGTAGCCGCTGCTCGCTGCCAGCCAGTAGTACAGGGGCGCGTCAGGGTAGGGGCGGCCGGCAAGTCCCGGTGTCAGCCAGCTGCCACTCGACAACATCTCGTGTACGACGCCGATGGTCACGGCGTCGTCGTTCTTCCACGGGTCGTGGCCGATCAGGCCCGGCAGGACGTAAAGGGCGAGCAGGACGGCGAGGCTCCAGCCGCCTGGCGGCAGGGGCAGGCCCCGAAAACGAGCCGGCTTCGCATGTTCCAGCATCTGGGCGCTATTGCCGAAGGCGTCTGCCTGGCGGAAACGAAAAAGGCAGCCGGGGGGCTGCCTTCCTGGTCGACCCCGCCGTTCGACCTAGGCCGTCTTGCGCATGGCGCCGTACTTCTGGTTGAACTTCTCGACCCGGCCCGCCGTGTCGATGATCTTTTGCTTGCCGGTGTAGAAGGGATGGCAGGCCGCACAGACCTCGACGTGCAGTGCCTTCTTCATCGTCGATCGGGTGGTGAAGACGTTGCCGCAGGAGCAGGTCACCGTGATCTCGTTGTATGCGGGGTGAATCTTGTCTTTCATCTGTTGTTCTTCCGGTACGTTGGAACTGGCGGGTCATCACGAATGGACGCTGCCCGGGAGGTCGGGATTCTCCGAGAGGCGAGATTATCAGCGATTTCTTCCCGATCTGCAATCGGCTGCTGCAACTGCGCGCTGCCGCAGGCGCATCATCCCTGCCGGGCCGGGGAGAATCCCGGCGGTGCCCGCTGTGGCTGGTGGTCAGCGGCGCATCGAGTCAAAGAACTCCGCGTTGTTCCGGGTTGCCTTGATCTTGTCGAGCAGGAACTCCATCGCTTCGAGATCATCCATGTTGTAGAGCAGTTTGCGCAGGATCCACATCTTCTGCAGGACGTCCGGCTTCAGCAGCAGCTCTTCCCGACGCGTTCCGGATCGATTGACGTTGATTGCCGGATAGACACGCTTTTCCGCCATTCGCCGGTCGAGGTGGATTTCCATGTTGCCCGTGCCCTTGAACTCCTCGTAGATCACGTCGTCCATGCGGCTGCCGGTATCGATCAGCGCGGTGGCGATGATCGTCAGCGAGCCGCCTTCCTCGATGTTGCGGGCGGCGCCAAAGAATCGCTTGGGTTTCTGCAGCGCATTGGCGTCGACACCGCCGGTGAGGACCTTGCCGGAGGCAGGCTGGACGGTATTGTAGGCGCGCGCCAGGCGGGTGATCGAGTCCAGCAGGATGACGACGTCGCGCTTGTGTTCGACCAGGCGCTTGGCTTTCTCGATGACCATTTCGGCGACCTGTACGTGGCGCGTCGCCGGCTCGTCGAAGGTCGAGGCGACGACTTCTCCGCGTACCGAGCGGGTCATTTCGGTGACCTCTTCGGGACGTTCGTCGATCAGCAGGACGATCAGCGAGACATCCGAGTGGTTGCTGGTGATGGCGTGCGCGATGTGCTGCATCATCACGGTCTTGCCACTCTTCGGGCTGGCCACCAGCAGGCCCCGCTGCCCCTTGCCGATCGGCGCGATGATGTCGATGATGCGGCTGGTGATGTTCTCCTCGCCGCGCATGTCACGTTCGACTTCCAGGTGCTCGGCCGGATGCAGTGGCGTCAGGTTCTCGAAGAGAATCTTGTTCTTTGACGCCTCGGGCGCCTCGCCATTGATCCGGTCGACCTTGACCAGGGCGAAGTAACGCTCACCTTCCTTGGGCGTGCGAATCTCCCCCTCGATGGTGTCGCCGGTATGCAGGTTGAAGCGCCTGATCTGGCTCGGGCTGACGTAGATGTCGTCGGTGCTGGCGAGGTACGAGGTATCTGGTGAACGGAGGAAGCCGAAGCCGTCGGAGAGGGTTTCGAGCGTGCCGTCGCCAAAGATGCTTTCGCCCTTGCGGGCCTGGTTCTTCAGCAGAGCAAAGATCAACTCGTGCTTGCGTAAGCGGTTGGCGCCCTCGATGCTGTTGTTGACCGCCATGTCGAGCAGTTGGCTGACATGTAGTGCTTTGAGTTCGGATAGTTGCATGTGCTGACGAGAGAGGAGGGAATGACCGGGCGGCCGCTCGCACGCAGATCAACCCGAGATATGCGGAAGCGGCCGAGAGAGGGCGGCTGGGATTGCTGGAAAAAGCGAGAATGCCTGAAGGCTCTGGGTTGGGCGGGGGGCTCTGAGCGGGAGACTCGTGTCTGCCCCCGGATCCTTCAGGCCGCGAGGGTAGCGGCTTTAGAGGTTGCTGTCAATGAAAGTGACCAACTGCGCACGCGACAGCGCGCCCACTTTCGTCGCCTCGACGTTGCCGTTCTTGAACAGCATCAGCGTCGGGATGCCGCGGATGCCATAGCTGGCAGGCGTCTTCTGATTGTCATCGATGTTCAGCTTGACGACTTTCAGGCGGCCTGCATAGTCGGTGGCGATGTCGTCGAGCAGCGGCGCAATCATCTTGCATGGGCCGCACCATTCTGCCCAGTAATCAACCAGGACCGGTTCTGTCGACTGCAACACGTCGGCAGTGAAGCTGTCGTCCGTGACGTGATGGATGTGTTCGTTCATTGAAAGCCTCTTGCGGGATCTTGGATCGGGAGCTTGGTGAGCGCTGGCGGGGCTGCCTGGGGAGAGAGCTCGACTCCGGTCGGCGAGCTTGGCAATGCTAGCGAAAAAATCTCGTCAAGGGAAGCCGTGCATCTGCCCCGACGGTCGCAATTACGCTATAGTCGCCATCGTCTCATATCTCCAGAAGCGTGATCATGGCATACGTTGTTACCGAGAACTGTATCAAGTGCAAGTTCACCGATTGCGTCGACGTTTGTCCGGTGGATTGCTTTCATGAAGGACCGAACTTCCTGGTGATCGATCCCGAGGAATGCATCGACTGCACCTTGTGCGTCCCCGAGTGTCCGGCGGAAGCCATCTTCGCCGAGGACGATGTGCCGCAGACACAGCTCGGGTTCATTGCGCTGAATGCCGAACTGTCGCAGGTCTGGCCGGTCATTGCCGAACGTCGGGAAGCCTTGCCCGATGCCGACGAGTGGAACAACAAACCGGACAAGCTGCAGTACCTGGAACGTTGATCGGGCTGCCGCTCGTGCCGGGTGCCGGCGGCGTCGTGCGTGTCGGCATTTGGCGGCTGCCCAGCCGCGATGTGAACGGAGCCATCGTCCGTCCGCAGCAGCAGCGGACGCCGGCAGGCAGGCAGCGCCGGTGGCGCAAAATCCTTTAGAATTGTCCATGGCTGCGTCAATCGGGGAGCTCGTGTCTGGCAGGCAGGCAGGAGCGGCAGGACATCCGGTGGCGGGCATGGCGGCACTCTACATACATACACGCGAAATCACAGGAGGAGAACAGTGGAAAAGATCTGGCTGCAGAGCTATCAGAAGGGTGTGCCCGCCGAGATAGACCTGGGTGAGTTCCAGTCGCTTGGCGAGTTGTTCGAGAAGAGTGTCGGCCAGTATCGCGATCGCGTCGCCTATATCAGCATGGGTGCGCAGATTACCTACGGCGAACTCGACAAGCTGTCGCGGGATTTCGCCGCCTACCTGCAGTCGGTCCTCAAACTGCCCCCGGGCGCGCGCGTCGCGCTGATGATGCCGAATGTCCTGCAGTATCCGATCTGCATCTTCGGTGCGCTGCGGGCTGGCTACGTCGTGGTCAACGTCAACCCGCTCTACACGCCGCGCGAACTCGAACACCAGCTCAAGGATTCCGGCGCCGAGGTGATCGTCATTCTCGAGAACTTCGCCGTGACGCTGGAGCAGGTGGTTGCCCGGACGCCGGTCAAACACATCGTCGTGGCTCGTCTGGGTGACATGCTTCCCTTTCCCAAGGGGGCCGTGGTCAACTTCGTCGTCAAGTATGTCAAGAAGATGGTCCCGGCCTGGACCTTGACGCGGGCGGTGAATTTCCGGACGGCACTTGGCAAGGGCGCAACCGCCGAACTGAAATCGGTCATCGTGCAGCAAGAGGATCTGGCCTTCCTGCAATATACCGGTGGTACCACGGGTGTCTCGAAAGGGGCGATGCTGATGCATCGAAACATCCTGGCCAACCTCGCACAGGCGCATGCCTGGATCAAGCCGGCACTTGGCGACGAGCAGCACATGGTCGTCACGGCACTGCCGCTCTATCACATCTTTGCTCTGACGGCGAACTGTTTCACCTTCTTCAAGATCGGTGCCAGCAACCTGTTGATCGTCAATCCGCGCGACATTCCAGGATTTGTCGGCGAGCTCGCCAAACATCCCTTTACCGTCATCACCGGTGTCAACACCCTGTTCAACGCGCTGTTGAACAACGACGCCTTCTGCGCGCTCGATTTCAGTCACCTCAAGGTCACCCTGGGCGGTGGCATGGCGGTACAGAAGGCGGTGGCGGAAAGATGGATGCAGGTTACCGGCAAGCCGCTGATCGAGGCTTACGGCCTCACCGAAACCTCCCCGGCAGCAACCATCAATCCGCTCGACATCCCGGCTTACACCGGCGCCATCGGTGTTCCCATCTCGTCGACCGAGGTGGCCATTCGTGACGATGCAGGCGTCGATGTGCCGCTCGGCGAGCGCGGAGAACTGTGCATCCGTGGCCCGCAGGTGATGAAGGGCTACTACAACCGCCCCGAAGAGACGGCGAAGGTGATCATGCCGGACGGCTTCCTCCTCACCGGCGACATCGCGGTGATGGACGAAAAGGGTTTCGTGCGCATCGTCGACCGCAAGAAGGACATGATTCTCGTCTCCGGTTTCAATGTCTACCCGAACGAGGTCGAGGACGTGGTTGCGCAGCACGCTGGAGTCCTCGAGGTGGCGGCGGTGGGAGTGCCCCATGAAAAATCAGGCGAGGTGGTGAAGATCTTCGTCGTCAAGAAGGATCCGGCGTTGACGGCCGAAGCGCTGATCGCCCATTGCCGGGAACATCTGACCGGCTACAAGGTTCCAGGGCAGGTCGAGTTCCGCAGCGAACTGCCAAAAACCAACGTCGGCAAGATCCTGCGCCGCGAGTTGCGCGACGAAGCGATCAAGAAGCCCGGTGAACGCTGAGCTGCATCGAAGACCTGCGGACGACGGGTTGGCGGACGGGTAGTGCTGTGCCGATTGGCTGTGCGGTGACTCTCGTCGCCAGTGCCGGCTCTGTTCCCCCCTCGGTCAATCCTTCGCCGAGTGCTGCCGGAGCACTTCCGCGGTGACCGGATGCTTGTTCCTCGACGCGTAGAACAGCGGTGTGTTGCCGTTCTTGTCCTTGATCTGTGTGTCGGCGCCGTTTTCGATCAGGGCGCGTGACACCTTGGGTTGGCCGGTTGCCGCCGCCAAGTGGAGTGGCGTCTGACCGGTCTCGCTGCGCGCATTGGCGTTCGCCTTCCTGGACAGCAACAGTTCAACTTCCAGTCTCCCACCGGCGACGACCGCTGCATGCAGCGGTGTCATGCCGATGCGGTCGCGGGCTTCGATGTTCGCACCATTGGCGAGCAGCAGTTCGCTGGCTTTGGTGCGGCCGTAGAAGGCCGCCATGTGCAGGGCCGTCCTGCCCAGAGCGTCGGTGTCGTCGATCTCGGCGCCACCCTCGAGCTGTGCCCTGATCGCTCCCAGGTCACCACGCGCTGCGGCGGCGGCCAGTGGGGCTGCCGCCGTTGGCGGCTCCTCGACGCTGACGGCCGGTGGCGGCGTCGGGGCGCTGGCCTCGGGCTCGCGGTTGCAGCCAGCCGCGGCGAGGAGGAGTGCGCAGATCATCGAGACGGCGGTGTGGGGAAAGGCTGTCTTCATCTCACAAGGTTCCTGCCCGGTTCAAGCGCACCTCCACCGGCAATTCGCCTGCAGCGCCGGCTCTTGCAGGAGCCAGCAGGCGTGTCCAGGTGGGAAGGCACGGATCCGTCACGGATCACGGGTTCGCAATCGGTGCCGCGAATCTTACCATCGCAGTGCCGGCCGCGCGTTTTGGCGGGCCTGGGGCGCGCTTCTCGGAGGCATCGCCGACGGCATGCCAGCCGCTGTCCGGGCACAGCTGAAGACGCGATGTCCCGCTTCGTCCATCCTGGTGCAACGGGCCTGCGCGCATTCGTCCCTCACTGGCGGGCTACGGTCTGGCGCTTGGCGACTGTGAGCTGTAGCTGACTGCGCAGCAGCGGCTGACCGTTGCCCGCCAGGAAGCTGAGGTCGATCTCGTAATCCCCCGGGTTCAGATCAAGGACCACCTCGGTCTGGCCGTCGCTCAGACGGAGGTTGCGAAGCGGCGCGCGATTCTGCCTGACTTCAACCTGGAAGAATCCGGTATCGGGGATGGCCGACTTCTCCGCGGCAACGCCCAGGCCGACGACCCCGAGTTTGAGCAGGAAGGGGCTGCTGACCGTCTCGCCGTCGCGGAGGTTCTTCACGTAGACGATTCTGTCTGCCTTCGGTGGTGTCGTGACCTCGTCCTGGTACCATGTCTGGCACGTGTCGGCAAAGCGCGTCGGGTCGATCTTCGGCTGCGGCAAGTCCTTTCGGCTACCCGTCACCGTGACGTTGATCTTGCGGCTGAAGACGTAATACGGCCGATGTTCGTGATCGGCAAACAGCAGACGCAGGCTGTGCTGCCCGGGCGACAGTTCGAGTGCGACGGCGGTCTGTCCCTTGCCAAAGTGCCGGTGCTTGTCGGAGAAGGGAAGCGGTTCGGCAACTGAGGCGGGGAGCGGCGTGTCGATCAGCAAGTGGTGGTGGCCGCTTTTCTCGCGCTTGTTGCCGGCGGGCATCACGCCCATGCCGCGGATGCCGAACTCGATCCACAGCGGGCTGCGGACCTGGAAACCATCGCGCAGGTTGGAGAAGGTCACCGGCGTCGAGTCGGCGAACAGGCTGACGGCAGTCCGGTCGGCGGTGAACTGCAGCCAGCAGCGACGCTCGAGTGGGTCATCCGGCAGCGGTCTGGCGGCGGCGAAGGAGCACAGGAGCAGCGCAATCAGGGAAAAACTCAGCCGGTGATTCATCGGTGGCCTCCCTCTGGGCAGCAGGTGGTTGGCGACGGACTGCGGTTGCGGTGCGGTGCGCGCGGCGGATCCGCATCAGGAAACAGCCGCAGCACCGCCGGGCTCTGTCAACCCGCGCCATCGGCGAGGCGTGCGGTCCCGGAGGGCATCGGCCGGCCAGCACGGCAGCGCGCCTTGTCACTCCAGAACTCAGAACTGGTCGCCGATTCTACAGCATCGTTCCCCCGGCCGGACAAGCATCTGCCTGGCGGCTCGTCATGTGGCAGGGAAGCGACCGCAATGGTGCCGGGATTTCCGGTCATCGGACAGACTGCCGATGCGCTGGTCGGAGCACGCGGAAAACGCAGGGCCCCCTTGCGGGGGCCCTGGTGGTGCGGTGCGGCAGGCTCGGGCCGGCGCCGCCGCGCTCCTACATGCGGGCGATCATGGCGTCGCCGAATTCGGAGCAGGAAACCTCGGTGGCGCCGTCCATCAGGCGCGCGAAGTCGTAGGTGACGACCTTGTCACCGATCGCCGCTTCCATCGAGGCGATGATGAGGTCTGCGGCTTCGAACCAGCCGAGGTGGCGCAGCATCATCTCTGCCGAGAGGATCAGCGAACCCGGGTTGACCTTGTCCAGACCGGCATACTTGGGCGCCGTACCGTGCGTTGCTTCGAAACAGGCGTAGACGTCCGAGATGTTGGCGCCAGGAGCGATGCCGATGCCACCGACCTGGGCGGCGAGCGCGTCCGAAATGTAGTCGCCGTTCAGGTTCGTCGTGCAGATCACGTCATACTCGGCCGGGCGCAGCAGAATCTGCTGCAGGAAGGCGTCGGCGATCGAATCCTTGATGACGATGCCACTGGGCAGCTTGAGCCACGGCCCGCCGTCGATTTCGACGCCACCGAATTCCTTTTTCGCCAGAGCGTACGCCCAGTCACGGAACGCACCCTCGGTGAACTTCATGATGTTGCCCTTGTGGACGATCGTCACCGACTTGCGCTTGTTCGTGATCGCGTACTTGATCGCTGCGCGAACGAGGCGCTCGGTACCCTCCTGCGATATTGGCTTGATGCCGATGCCGGAGCTGGCCGGGAAGCGGATCTTCTTGACGCCCATCTCGTCCTGCAGGAACTTGATGACTTTCCGGCAGCCCTCGGAATTGGCTTCCCACTCGATGCCGGCGTAGATGTCCTCGGTGTTCTCGCGGAAGATCACCATGTTCGTCTTGGCCGGGTCCTTGAGTGGCGAGGGGACGCCGCGGAAGTAGCGCACCGGACGAACGCACTGGTAGAGATCGAGTTCCTGGCGCAGCGCAACGTTCAGTGAACGGATGCCGCCACCGACCGGGGTCGTCATCGGGCCCTTGATCGATACCGAAAACTCCTTGAGTGCGTCGAGCGTCTCGGGCGAGAGCCAGACGTCGGAGCCGTACATCTGCGTCGACTTTTCGCCCGCGTAGACCTCCATCCAGAAGATCTTCTTGGCCCCGCCGTAGGCCTTGGCCACGGCCGCGTCCACCACCTTGATCATCACCGGCGTGATGTCGATGCCGATACCGTCGCCTTCGATGAACGGGATGATCGGGTTATCCGGGACAGCCTGCCCCGGAATGATTTTCTGGCCGCCTTGTGGGACTTTGATCAGACTTGCGCTCATGCCTACTCCGTGTCGTGTCGTGTGGGTGAATCATCCGGTTCGGGTGCCAGCACCGCGGCATCTGGCCAGCGCAGCGTTGACTGGCTGCGAACCGGGCCTGCCGCGTTGCTGATCTTGTGGGCACGAGGGACTCTGTCAGAAGCAAATCACCCAGCGGCACCACTCGCGATTATGTAGCAAACGCTGACGATTTGCCAGTGCTTCGCGTCCCGCTGGAAGGCTAGCCAGGAGTAGCCGAAGGGCTCCGGGCGGGCCTCTGCAGCCGCTGGGTCAGATCACGCGGACGCTGCCCGGCAGCAGCCTGTGGTGCGGCGCAGCAGGCACGGTGCTAGAATGCTGGCGTGTTGGACCTGCGAGTGGCTGCCATGGATCTCCCCAGCATTGAAAACCTGCTCCCGCGGCGTATCGCCGAGGCGATGATCGATGGCTTCAACCGGCACTACCGCATCATTCGCCATTACGGTCAACAGGCCAAGCTGCTCTTCGAGGCCGCGGACTGGAAGGGCGTTCATGACGCGGTGCGCGAGCGCATCCGCTCCTACGATGATCGCGTCAGCGAGACCGCCGAGTTGCTGTGCGCCAACTACGGTGCTGCTGCGCTCGACGACGCGACCTGGCAGCAACTCAAGCTCTTCTATATCGGGCACCTCATCAATCACAAGCAGCCCGAGCTTGCCGAGACCTTCTTCAACTCGGTATGCACGAAGATCCTGCACCGGACCTACTTCAACAACGACTACATCTTCGCCCGGCCGGCGGTGTCGACGGAGTACATCCAGTCATACCCACCGGTCTATCGCAGCTACTATCCGGCGCACCGCGGACTGCGCCGCACCGTCCGGCAGATCATCATCGATTTCGATTGGCAGCGCCCTTTCGAGAATCTCGATCGCGACGTCGACTACATCATGCGAACCCTCAGGAAGCGGCTGGGCGAGTGGCCGGCGGCCGAGGCCAACGCACAGATCGAGGTCCTCCACTCGGCGTTCTATCGCAACAAGGGCGCTTACATCTTTGGCAAGGGAATCAACGGCCATGCCGAATTCCCGTTCGCCGTTGCCGTCGTGCATT
>ERZ761602.5142-NODE-5142-length-15794-cov-4.892687_pt1 | contig 15794 bp, 10 predicted proteins | sample MGYA00512165_ERZ761602 | MGnify/ENA primary metagenome ERZ761602 (study PRJEB28899, sample SAMN02445085) | bioreactor sludge metagenome | biome: EBPR sludge; isolation source: Thorneside wastewater treatment plant | place: Australia: Brisbane, Thorneside...
GTCACGAAGTCGAAGTTCGACAACCTCTACGGCTGTCGCGAGTCGCTCGTCGACGGCATCAAGCGCGCGACCGACGTGATGATCGCGGGCAAGATCGCGGTCGTCGCGGGCTACGGCGACGTGGGCAAGGGCTGCGCGCAGGCGCTCGCGCGGCAGGGCGCGCGCGTGATGGTCACCGAGGTCGACCCGATCTGCGCGCTCCAGGCGCTCATGGAGGGCTTCCCCGTCGTGACGATGGAGGACGCGGCGCCGATCGGCGACATCTTCGTGACCGCGACCGGCTGCTGCGACGTGATCACCGGCGATCACATGAAGCTGATGAAGGACGAGGCGATCCTCTGCAACATCGGCCACTTCGACAGTGAGATCGGGATGGCCTGGCTCATGGATCCGAAGAACGGCGTGAAGGAAGAGAACATCAAGGCCGAAGGCCCGGTGGATCACTTCATCTTCCCGGACGGCAAGCGCCTCATCGTGCTCGCGCGCGGTCGCCTCGTGAACCTCGCGTGTGGCACCGGTCACCCGAGCTTCGTGATGAGCAACAGCTTCACGAACCAGGTGCTCGCGCAGATCGAGCTCTGGAAGCACCGCAACGACGGCAAGTACGAGGTCGGTCAGGTCTACGTGCTCCCGAAGGAGCTCGACGAGAAGGTCGCCGCGCTCCACCTCGGCAAGCTCGGCGCGAAGCTCACGAAGCTGAACGCGAAGCAGGCGGAGTACCTCGGGGTGCCGACCTCGGGTCCGTTCAAGCCCGAGCACTACCGCTACTGAGCTTTGCTTCGTCGGTCCTTCGCTCGAAGTGACCGACGATCCGCGACGCGCGGAGCACGCTCTGCCGCTCGTGCCGGTCTCGAACCGGCGGAGCGGAAGAGCGTGACTCCGCGCGAGTCGTTTGGGGCGCTAGCGTGGTGCGGGGTGTGTCCGGCTGAACGCGGCGTTCCCACCGCGCGGCGCTCGCCGGATCGAGGTGAGCCTCGCGCCCGGGTCGCGCATGCGGTACCACGGCGCGCGTGTGGAAGGTCGTGCGACGCGCGTGGTGGTCGTTTCGCATCCACGAGGGCTCGTTGCTCTCGGGAGCGGTCGCCTTCTACGCGCTGCTCGCGTTCGCGCCGCTCGGGGTGCTCGCGGTCGTCGCGGTCGGCTGGATCCTCGGCGCCGAGACCGCGCGTGACGCGTTGATGCGGCAGATCGAGACCTTCCTCGATCCGGAGCCCGCGCGTTTTCTCTCCGAGGCGATCGAGCGCGGCACAGCGATCGGCGGCCAAGGATGGTTCGCGACACTGGTCTCCGTGGTGTTCCTCGTGGTGGCCTCGACGCGCCTCTTCTGGATGCTGCGCGGCGCGATCAACCACGCGTGGGGGATCCGCTCGAACCTGCCGCCCGGCTTCTTCGGCCAACGACGGCAGGTGCTCCAGCGGCGTCTGGTCGCGTTCGGCATGCTCTTCGTGCTCGGCGGCGCGTTCGTGTTGCTCGCGATCGTGAAGGCGGCGGTGAACGTCGCGAACGTGCACTTCGCGCGGGTGCCGCTGCTCTGGCGCGGGATCGATCTCGCGTTCTCGGTCGGGCTCTTCACGCTGCTCGTCGCGCTGATCTTCCGCTGGCTCCCCGACGCGCGCATCGCGTGGCGCGACGCGGTGGTGGGCGGTGTGGTGACCGCGGTGCTCAACACGCTCGGCTCGGTGTTGATCGGGCACTACCTCGCGCGCGTCTCGCCGACCTCGATGTACGGCGCGGCGGGCTCGCTCGTGGTGCTGCTGCTCTGGGTCTACTACTCGACGCAGATCTTCTTGTTCGGTGCGGAGCTCACGGCGGAGTGGGCGCGACAACGAGGCAGCGGCGTCGAACCTCTGCCCTACGCGACGCTCGTGACCCCGGCCGATCGACCCTCGCTCGTGCTCGACGAGTTCGAGGTGCCACCGACGCCACCGGATCAGACGGCGTAGCGATCCGACGAGCTCGCTCGAAGGCTTGCTCCGAGCCGCGCCTGCACCCCATCCTCCGCGCGTGCCCGAGGCCTTCGATGCCGTCTTCGTCGGCTCGAGCTTCGCGTCGAGCTTCTTCCTCGCGCGATGGCTGGAGCTCGCGCCGCCGACCGCGCGCGCGCTGGTGATCGAGGCAGGTCCACGGCGGCCGCACGCGTGGCGCCTCGCGCACCGCAAGGAGGTGCTCGGCTGGCGCGAGGATCACGGTCTGTACACGAACGAGACGCCCGACAAACCGTGGATCACGCACGTGGAGCTCGGCGGAAACTCGAATTGTTGGTGGGCCTGCACGCCGCGGCTCGCGCCGGAGGACTTCGCGCTGCGCACGCGCTACGGGCAGGGCGCGGACTGGCCGATCACGTACGAGGAGCTCGAGCCCTTCTACGTGCGCGCGGAGACGATGATGGGCGTGGCGGGCGCCGACGATCATCCGGTGTGTCCGCGCACCGCGCCCTTTCCTCTGCCGCCGCATCGACTCTCCGCGCCGGACGAGGCGCTCGCGCGCGCGTTCCCGCGGCTCTTCACGCCGCAGCCCTGTGCGCGGCCGAGCGTCGCGACGTCGAAGCGTGCGCGCTGCTGCGCGAGTGGGGTGTGCGAGCTCTGTCCGATCGACTCGAAGTTCACGGTGCAGAACGAGCTCGCGCACTTGTTCGAAGATCCACGCGTGACCCTCTGGACGGAGGCGCGCTGCGAAGGGATCGACGTGCAGAACGACGTCGCGCGCGGCGTACGGGTGCGACGCGGCGGTCGCGAGGAGACGGTGCGCGCGGAGCTCGTCGCGCTCGGGGCGAACGCGATCTTCAACCCGTGGATCTTGTTGCGCTCGGGGCTCGAGCATCCGGAGCTCGGGGTCGGATTGCACGAGCAGGTCGGCGTCGACGTGATCGTGGATCTGCACGGCATGGACGCGTTCGGAGGGAGCACGTCGATCACCGGGCACCTCTACGCGCTCTACCTCGGGGAGCGACGTCGCGATCGCGCGGGCGCGCTGATCGAGGTGTGGAACGTGCCGATGCTGCGGCTCGAGGCGGGCAAGTACCGCCAGCGCGTGAAGCTCAAGGCGGTGATCGAGGACACGCGAGGCGGCAGCCGCGTCGACGTGGATCCGAACGATCCTTCGCGACCGCGGGTGCGCCACGCGGGGCCGAGCGAGTGGACGCGGCGCGCGATCGCGCGGCTGGAGGACGATCTGCAGCCGGTGCTCGACGCGCTGCCGGTGGAGCGCGTGCGGATCGGTGAGCCGCTGCCGACGGAGGCGCACGCGATCGGGAGCACGCCGATGGGGAACGATCCGGCGACCAGCGTGATCGATCGGAACCTCGTGCATCACCGCGTCCGCAACCTCGTGGTGCTCGGGAGCGGCGCGTTCCCGTGCGCGACGCCCGCGAACCCGACGCTGACGCTGGCCGCGCTCTCGCTGCGCGCGGCGGAGGCGATGCTCGCGTGAGCGGACGACGTGCCTGGCTGCGCGGCGCGCTGCGGGTGGGAGGGCTCGGTCTCGCGCTCGCGCTCGGGGGCGGCTATTGGCTCGGACGCGATCGCATCGCGCGCTGGAGAGCCGAGCGCGCGTTGCGGGAGCGCGTGGCGCCGGTGGAGATCCCGGACGCGGTGATGGACGCCTTTCTCGCGGACGTCGCGCGACACGATCCCGCGCTCGCGGCGCGCCTCGAGGACGACGTCGCGCTCGATCTGCTCGCGGGGAGGCTGCTGCTCTCGACCGACTTCTTCGCGCGCGGCGCGGGCGCTTCGGGCGAGCTCGCGTACCTGCGCTACGCGAACGTCTACGTGAACGCGTGCGCGAACCCCTTCGCCCGCTTCGTGGACGCGCCCCTCGCTCACGACGAGCGCGCGGACGCCGAGGCGCTCTACCGCGCGAGCTGCGCGGCCTGTCACGACACGGGCGTCGGACCCGACCTCGCGGGCGTGGGCACGCGGCTCGGCGACGGGCTCGACGCGGTCGTGCGCGACGGACGCGGCGCGATGCCCTCCGCGCGTTCGCTGGGGCTCGACGACGACGCGGTCGCGCGGCTCGTCGCGTGGCTGCGCGGGCGCTGAGGCTCACGACGCTCGCTCCACGTACGCGCACGCGGCGTACGTGTCGCTCGACACGAAGCGCGTGAGGTCAACCGCTCGAACGCGGTCCGAAGACCGGGCTCGACCACGCCATCTCGCCGTCGCGCTGGGCGACCCGTGCGTAGACGAAGTCGGCTTCGACCGCGCGCTCGAAGCGCAGCTCGTCGCTCGCACCGTCCACCTGCACGATCGGGCCGCGCTCCGTCACGAGCTCCACCCGGGCGATCGTCGCGCTCCCGATCGCGTGCACCTCCACGTGCATCGCGCGCGTGTCGAGCGCGCTGCCCATCGGCGCGCCGTTCACGCGCACGTCGAGCAGGATCTTCGCGCCGCTCGTCGCGTAGCAGCGCCGCGCGCGCAGCGCTTCGAGGATGGCCGCACGATCGAGCGTCACCGCCTGCACCGCGGTGAGGCCGGTGCGGAAGGGATCGCGTTTGCGTGCTTCGCCGTGGTGCCAGAGCAATCCGTGCGCGTCGCTGCCGCCGACGAAGCCGAAGCGATGTCCTCTGCGGAGCATCGCGTCCGCGAGCTGATCGCGGTGCTCGCCGCGCATCCCGAGCGGGCTGTCCGCGGTCTCGTAGCAGCCGTGGCAGCTCACGATCTCCCAGAACGGCTGAGCGATCTCGTCGTGGCCCGCTTCGTCGCAGCCGGTCCAGCCGATGTGGTGCGGCGCGCAGATCGCGCCGAGCTCGCGCACGATCGAGGTGAGCTCGCGTCCCTCCGGCACGTCGTCGCGGCTCACGAGCGGCATGCCGCGCCGCGGCAAGTACACACACTTGTGGCCGGGGCCCGGGTGCATCTTCGCCGTCCACTCGTACGCGTACAGGGCGACGAAGCGGCCCGGCACGTGGTGTCGATCCACGACCTGCTGGAGGTACTCCCACTCGCCGGGACCGGTGCGTTTGCCGAGGAAGGCTTCGTGGTCGGTGAGCGCCACGAAGTCGTCGCCGTAGCGATGCCGCGCGCGCCAGTGCGCTTCGTCGGCGCTGCCGACGCCGTCGCTGTGTGCGCTGTGCTGTTGGAGATCGCCGAAGTAGGTGGAGAGCCCGTGCGCGCGCGCGGGATCGCGTCGATCGCGCGGCGGCGACGAGAGGCGCTGGCGTCGCGTGAGATCGATCTGCGCGAGCTCGAGCTCCGGTGCGCCACCGAAGGGCGCGTCGAGCAGGTCGATCTCGAGGCCTCGTCGATCGCGGCGGGCGATCACCACGCGGGCGCCCATCCGAAGCGCGGCGACGCGGCGACCGCGGCTTCCCCACTCACCGTCCGAGAGCGCGATGCGTTCGGAGAAGCCGTTCGCGTTCAGGTCCTGGCGCCAGAAGTTGTGGCTGCCACGTCCGAAGAGCGCGAGCGCGCCGTCGTCGCCGAGGACGAGCGAGGGAAACTCGAAGCTCTGCTCCACGCCTTCGCGGTCGCGATCGCGATCGAGCATCGGCGCGCGCGGCTCGAGCACGTCGCCGCGCGCGTTCACGAAGCGGAGCGCGATCCACTTCGCGACGTCTGGTCGCGCGTCGTCCTCGCGCACGTCGTGGTGCCACGCGACCCACGCGCCTTCGTCAGTCGTCACGATCGCGGGCGCGGCCGCGCAGCCCCACGCGCGCCACACCAAGACGTCGAGCTCGCCTCGGACCAGCCGAATCTCGGTGACGCCTTCGACGTTCGTGATGCGTACGCAGGCGTCGTCCTCGTGCGCCTCGAGCTCTGCGTCCGCGTGCGTGATCGCGCCGCGCCACACCGGGATTGCCGCGTGGGGCTCACCGGCCGGCAGCTCGCGCAGAGTGCCCGCGTCGTCGACGGTCCACGCGAGCACGCGCTCGACGCCTGCGATCGACGGCACGGAGCCGGGAGCCACCGCGCGCTCCCACGCGATCGCCTCGAGCCGAGCCCCGTCCGCCGTGCGCACGAGCCGCGGCGCGCGCAGGTAGCGTTCGGGGGTCTGGGCGATCGTGGGCATGCCTTCGTTTGGCATCCCGGATCGCGCGCGTCCACTTCGTGACGTCGAGCCGAGCTCTCCTCCCGTACGGCGCTCAGGTGCGCGTCCCGCATCGTGCAAAGGGCGTCGTGGAGAAGTGGCGTCGTGCAGACGTCGAATTGACGTTTTTGGAGCCGGCCGCCAGGCCGAGCGACCCGACGTCACGTGAGCGTCGCCAGGCGACCGAACCAAGCCAATTGGAGCTTCAAGGCAGAGAGATCCGGCGCGGCGCGTTGCTCGGCGCACCAGCGTCGCCGAGCCGTCGGCTCGCGTTGCTGCCCCAACACCACACCGAGCCGTCAGCGCGCGTCGCGCACGTGTGGCGCTCGCCCGCCGAGAGGCTGCACACGTCGTCGAAGTCCGCGATCGGTCGATCGTCGGGGCCGCGCACGTCCGCGCCGGCGGTGCCGTTTCCGAGCTGACCGTCGTCGTTGCGACCCCAGCACGTCACGCGGCGGTCGGGGCCGTAGATCACGCACGTGTGATCTGCACCGGGGGCGACGGCGTGTACCTCGTCGATCGCGAGCGAGCGCGACACGGGAACGATGGTCCCGGCGGCGGTGGACGATTGGCCGTGATCGTTGGCGCCCCAACAGGCGACGCGACCCGCTTGGACACCACACACGTGCGGTCGAATCTGCCCGCCGCCGAAGGTCCGCGTGCCCTTCGAGGCGACCGCGGTGAAACCCATGACGTCCGCGCCGCCGACCTCCACCGGAAGGGGCGTCTCGACCACATCGCCTGCGCCCGAGTCGACCGAGAGCTGGTTCATGACGTTGTAGCCCCAGCACCGCACCGCGCCGTCGTCGACGAGCGCGCAGCTCGACCCGAGGCCGGCCGCGACCGCAGTGGCGGTGGTGACCTCGAACGCCGCGGAGGAACCGTCGAGCTGATCACACCCGCCCGTCGCGCCGGTGCACATCGGCGGAGGATCGCCGTCCGGGTCCGCGCCGAGCTCCGCGCTCGCGTTCTGTCCCCAACAGCGCACGCCGCCGTCTTCGAGCGCGACGCACGCGTGCCAGTAGCCGACGGCGAGACCCACCGCGGACGCGACACCGACGACAGGCCGATCCACTTGGTGGTTCGAGTTGTTTCTCGTGCCGTCGCCGTTGCGATCTTGGTCGCCGCCGTCGTTGCCCCAGCAGTAGACTTGGCCTTCGACGTCGTCGTCGAGCAGCGCACAACTGAAGTCGGCGCCAGCTCCGAGCGCGCGCGCGGGCGCGGGCAAGATCACCGCGGTCGGCCCGACGTCGGTGCTCGGGGGCGCCCCGGCCTCGCCGCTCGTGTTCACTCCCCAACACACCACGTCTCCGTCGACGTCGAGCGCACAGGTGTGGTCGTACCCGACCGCGACCTCCACGTAGCCGGAGCCGGTGGTACCGCAGGCCGGCGGCGGACCCGCGTCGCCGCCGCCATCGCGCGCTCCGCCGTCGCCTGCGTCGGGGCCACCGTCGTCCGGGCCACCGTCGCCTGCGTCGATCGGCATGCCGCCGTCCAGACCAGCGTCCGCTTCGACGCCACACACCTGCTCGCACGAACGTTCCGTCATCGGGATGCGCAGGGTCGCGCTGCGTCTCACGTCCGCCGTCGCGCAACCCACGTAACAGCGACCGTCGCCGCACGTCGCACCCGACCACGCTCCGATCCACACCGCGACGTCGCCACGTTGGAGCTCGATCGGGGTCGTGTCCCCTTCGCGGAATACGTCGCCTCTCGCCGTAGGGCGGTCGCCCGCGCACGTGCCGTCGGAGACGACGACGACCTCGAGATCGAGCGGCGACGGTGCGTCCGAAGGAAACACGATCTCGAGCGGCACGCGCACGGTGTCCGAGGCACACGCGCCGACCGCCAGGCCGATCGCGAGAGGGAGCGCGAGTCCAAGCCGCATCGGGGCGAGGATAGCAGCGACGAGGCGAAGGTCGTGGTTTCGGAGCGCGGCTCTCGCACGAGCGCGAGGAGGCTCGCGACGCCGACTTCAGCACTGCTCTCGCACGAGCGCGAGGTAGGCTCGCGACGCCGACTTCAGCGCGGCTCGCGCACTAGCGCGAGGTAGGCTCGCGACGCCGACTTCAGCAGTGCTCGCGCCCGTCGAAACTGGGCTACGCTCGCGCCGTGCGCGTGTTCGTCTTCGTCCTCCTGTCGACCTCGCTCCTCGCGTCGACCAGCGCGGCGCAGAGCGTCGAGGCTGCCGAGGCTCGCTACCGACGCGGTGATCTTCCGGGAGCGCTCGAAGCGTTCGATGCGACGCTCCGCGGCGGAGGGCTCGAAGGCTCCACCCTGGCGCGCGTGCATTGGCACCTCGGGGTGCTCCACGCGATCGTCGGCGACGAGGCGGCTGCGCGGACGGACTTCGGGAACGCGCTCGCGATCGATCCGTCGTTGCCGGTGCCGGACGAGCTGCCGCCCGAGAAACAAGCGCTCTACGAGGCGGTGCGTCGCGACACGCCGCGCGCGGAGCTGCACGTCGAGCCGCTCGAGGTCGATCCCGAAGGCGCGACGATCCTGCGCGTCGTCGCGCCGCGCCTGGCGACGCGCACGCGCCTCGAGGTGACGCCGCCCGAAGGAGACCCGTGGTCGGTCGAGACCACGACGACGTCCGCCCAGATCGACGCGGCGGCGTGGCGGGGCGCGCCGCGGCTCGTGGTGCGCGCGACCGCGTTCGACGCATACGGAAACGTCGTCGCCCGCACCTCGGTCTCGTTCGTCGCGCCGCGTGGCTCCGACCTCACCGAAGATCCCGAGCAATACGCGCTGCCCCACGAGACACCGTCCGAACGCTCCGTCGCGAAGAGTCCCTGGCTCTGGCTCGGCATCGGCGCGGTCGTGATCGGCGGCGCGGTCGCGGCGGTGTTGCTCACGACGCGCGACACGCGCTACGTCGCCGAGCCTTCGGTGGTCCGCTCGGGCCTCGTTCTCACGTGGCCATGAGCGCGCGCCTCGGACCCTACGAGCTGCTCCAAGAGGTCGGCTACGGCGGCATGGGCTCCGTGTACCTCGGTCGTCGCGTCGGCCTCGGAGGCTTCCACAAATGGGTCGCGATCAAGACGATCCACCCGCACCTCGCGAAAGAAGCGGCGTTCGTCACGATGTTCCTCGACGAGGCGCGCACCGCGGCGTCGATGCAGCACCCGAACGTCACCACGGTGTTCGACGTCGGCGAGGCGGGCGGCACGTACTACCTCGCGATGGAGTACCTGCACGGCGAGCACCTCGGCGTGTTCCAGGGAACGGGGCCCGTCGATCCCTTCCTCGCGGCCCACGTGATCGCGCGCGCGGCGGACGGCCTCCATCACGCACACGAGATCACGGACGAGCAGGGCATCCCGCGTGGCCTCGTGCACCGCGACGTCAGCCCGCACAACGTCTTCCTCACGTACGAAGGGCACGTGAAGGTCACCGACTTCGGCATCGCGCGCGCGGAGGGTCGACTCGCGAAGACGACGGAGACGGGTCGCATCCGAGGCAAGTGCGCATACATGGCGCCGGAGCAGGTGCAAGCGTTGCCGCTCGATCGACGCGCGGATCTCTTCGCGCTCGGCGTGGTGCTCTGGGAGCTCTTGACCGGCGAGCGCCTCTACGTCGCGGCGACCGACGCGCAGGTGCTGCTCGCGATCTTGCGCGAGGATCCGCGACCACCTTCGTGGCTCGTGCCGGACTGTCCGCCCGCGCTCGAGGCGATCGTGATGAAGTGCCTCGCGCGCGATCCGGACGATCGTTTCGCGACCGGGGCCGAGCTCGCGCGCGCGCTGGACGCCTTCGTCGCCACGGCGTCGCGACCGATCGGCGCGGCCACGCTCGCGACGTTGATGCGGGAGCGCTTCGAGTCGGCGAGGGTCGAGAAGGATCGACTCCTTCGCGGGGCGGTCCCGAGCCTCTCGCGGCCGGAGGCGGTGCTGGCGGAGACCGTCGCGGCGGACGCACCCGCGGAGCTCGAGGAGCCGAGCTCTCCATCCACGGCACGTGCCCCGCGAAGCGACGTGTCGCCGACACCTTCGACGTGGCGCGTCCCGACGCGTCCATCTCGCGCTGCGATCGTGGTCGGCTTGGGCGCGCTCGCGCTCGTCGGCGTGGCGGTGGGCTTCGCGGTGGGTGGCTCGGAGCCGGCGACGGAGCGCGTGGCGCGCGAGCCCGAGTCGCGCATCGACGCTGCGGCCCCCGCGCGAACGTTCGCGCTCGACGGCGTCGAGAGGCCGGCACCGGCCGCGGAGCCCGCACCGAACGAGCGGGTGGACGAAGACGTCGCGGCGGATCCCGTCGGCGCGACGACGCTCGAGGCGACCGTGATGGGCACGACGAACGCGGAGACGGACACGACGAGCGCGACCACGACGAACGCGAGCACGACGAGCTCGAGCACGACGAACGCGAGCACGAGTACGACGAGGCCGAGCGCGATGCGAAACGAACGCACGCGGTCGACGGAGTCGATGTCGACGGCCTCGAGCGAGCCTTCGACCGCGCCCGAGCCGGCCCCTTCGACGGCTCCTTCGAACGCGCGCGCCACCCTGAGCTTGTTGACGGAGCCCTGGGCTACCGTGCGCATCGGGGGTCGCGACTACGGACGCACGCCGCTCTTCGCGCGCGAGGTGCCCGCGGGTCGCTTGCAGATCGAGCTACGGGCGCGCGGCGAGGGCGACGTCGTGTCGCGCACCGTGAACGCGGCGCCCGGCGAGGCGGTGAGCCTGCGCGTGACGCTGCCGGATTGATCGACGCCGAGCGAGGGCGACGGTCGACGACCGGCGATCACGAGGGTCGAGCGTGCGACCTCGGCAACCCCAGCAACGTGCGGAGCCCTCCGATCGGCACGCCCGGAACGGCGGCGGAGGCGATCTCCCACGTGAAGCGTCGGTCGGGATCGGCCTCTGCGATCAGCTCGCGCAGATCCTCGGGCCCGTACAGCCGCAGCATCGACGCGACGCCGTCGTAGAGGAGGAGCGCCGGGATGGCAGGCACCACCCACGTGAGCGCGAGCCGCTCCCACCGAAACGGGCGCACGAGCGGCGCGGCGACGAAGCTGCTCGCGGCCGCGAGGCTGACGATCCCCATGCCGATCCCGCGATGATCGCTGGCCTCGACCACCACGATCGGCTGCACCTTCGCGACGGCGTCGCGCAGAACCCCGAGCGCGGCTTCGCGTGGCAGGTGATGGAAACCGTTGAAGAGCGTGCGAACGCCGGCGAGCGTGACGTCCGTCGCGTCGGTCGATTCGCGACGCCCGCGGACTCGTCCGGCCGTGCGCGCCTCGATCGCGTCGAAGGCGGCGTGGTTCGGGTAGAGATCGGTGAGCACGACCTCGACGTCGGGCAGCCGCGCGCCGAGCCCCGCCCACGGACCGCCGCCCCCGCTGCACAGGTCGACCACGCGCCGCACGGAGCTCGCGGCGAGCGCGCGTTCGAGCAAGGGCACGACGGGCTCGAAGCCACGCGTGATCTCCGCGAGGAAGCGCAAGTGATCGGTCACGGCGTCGCGAAGCACGCGCGGGCACCACGGCTGGTCTTCGATCTCCGGCACGTTCAGGCGTCGCATGTGTCGAGGGTATGCGCGCAGCGGTCGAAGACGCGAGACGGCGCCGCGTGGAGGTCGAGGCTCGCGGCGCGAGGACGAGCGCCGAACCTCGGCATCTCGGGAATGCGACGCGCCGTGGCGACCGTCGTCGCCACGCGCGCTCGCCAGATCCGGCCGGCGACGCTATAGCCCGCCCGATGCCGCAGTCTTTCGAAGCCGAGCTCTCCGGTTGGGGCAAGTACCCCGTCGCCCGTTGCCGCGTACAGGTGCCCGAGACGGTCGAGCAGCTCCGCGCCTCCCTCGTCCCCGGCACGATCGCGCGTGGCCTCGGGCGCAGCTACGGCGACCCCGCGATCAACGAAGGCGGCACGGTCGTCGACTGCACGGGCCTCGATCGTTACCTCGCGTTCGACGAGGCGACGGGCACGCTCACGTGCGAGGCCGGTACGAGCCTGAAGCAGATCATCGAAGACTTCGCGCCGCGTGGGTTCTTCCCCGCGATCACGCCGGGCACGAAGTTCGTGACCGTCGGGGGCTGCATCGCCAACGACGTGCACGGAAAGGCGCACCACGTGGATGGCTGCTTCTCGAGCTGCGTCGACTCGATGACCGTGCTGCTCGCCTCGGGTGAGGTGGTCCGCGCGTCGCGCGACGAGAACGCCGATCTCTTCTGGGGCACCTTCGGCGGCATGGGGCTGCTCGGCATCGTGCTCACCGCGACGATGCGCCTGCGACGCGTCGAGACGACGTTCTTCCACCAGCGCGCCATCCGCGCGCGCGACCTCGACGAGCTGCTCGCGGCCATCCACGAGAACGACGCGCGTTACCCGTACAGCGTCGCGTGGCTCGACAGCTTGGCGACCGGCGCGCGCCTCGGGCGCGGTGTCCTGACGGTGGGCGAGCACTGCAAGCGCGCGGATCTCCCGGCCAAGCTCGATCCCCTCCGCATCACCCCGCCGTCTCCGGTGGTGGTGCCCTTCGACCTGCCGAGCTCCGCGCTCAACACCTTCACGATCCGCATCCTCAACGGCGTGCTCGATCAGGTGCAGTCGCACGGCGCCGCGATCGCGCACTACGAGAAGTTCTTCTACCCGCTCGACTTCGTCGGCGAGTGGAACCGCGGCTACGGAAAGCGCGGCTTCACCCAGTACCAGTTCGTGATCCCGCTCGCCGACGGTCCGCGTCGCATCCGCGAGATCCTCGAGGCGATCGCGACGAGCGGGCAGGCGCCCTTCCTCAACGTGCTCAAGAAGTTCGGGCGCGAGCAGGGCCTGCTCTCGTTTCCCTTCGAGGGGTACACGTTCGCGATCGACTTCCCGGTGCGCGACGGGCTCGTCGAGCTGCTTCGCCGCCTCGATCGCATGGTCCTCGACGCGGGTGGTCGCATCTACCTCGGCAAGGACGCCTTCGTGGACGCGCCGACCTTCCGCGCGATGTACCCGAAGGTCGACGAGTGGCTCGCGATCAAGCGGAAGTACGACCCGAACCGTGTCTTCACGTCGAGCCTCGGACGCCGCGTCGGGCTGTCCTGAGCCTGGCAGACCACGTCTCGATCCTCCTCGCACCGCGCTGTCGTGCGTCGGTCGCTGACGACGTGCCGCTCGTTTCGGCGTGGAGCGGCGAGCGCTCAGCGGTTCCACGGATCGCGGATGGTGCCGTTCGTGGTGTCCGTGCTCGGCTCGGGCTCGGCGCTCATCGTGCCGGTCGTGGTCGTGGTGGTCGTCGTCGATGCGCTCGAGGTCGAGCCCACGCGTCGTGCGCGCTCCAGTCGGACCACCACGTCGGCTTGCGCTCCTCCGATCAAGGCGACCGTCTGCGCGACGTAGCCTTCGGCGGAGACTTCGAGGCTCCACTCCTCGCCCTCGGGGATGCGGAGCGAGAGAGGAGTGTCGCCGAGGTCGGCTCCTTCACGCGTCACGCGCGCCACCGCTGGCTCGCTCACGACCCGCGTGAGGTGGACGATCGGCTCGGCTGGCGCTGCGGTGCTCGTCGGATTCACCGGAGCCGTCGGCGTCTCCGGAGTCGGCGTGGGGAGCGGCGTCGGCAGCGTAGTCGGCGCTTGGCCCACGTCGATCACCGGCATCGAGGGCGGACCTGCGACCGGCGCTTCGTCCTCGCCGGGGACGAAGAGCGCTGCGAGCACCGCGCCCGTCACGAAGAGGAGCACGAGCCCTATGCGGAGCGCCCACGTGAGCGCGCTCGAGCCCGGAGCAGCGGCGGCGGGCGGTGCGTCGAACGGTGCGGGTGCTGCGACCGGCGGCGTCGCGAACGAGGGCGCCGGCTGATCGAGCTGAGCCGCGGTCTGCGGCACGAGCTGCGAGGGCGACGCTGCGATTTGTGAAGGCGAAGCTGCCACCTGAGACGGCGAGACCGCTTGGGAAGGCGACGCCACGCTCCACGCCGCCGACGGCTCCTGACGCGCCACCATCGACGGCTCGCGCATCAAGGTCGGCTTGCCGTCGAGCTCGGCGTCGGTGTCCTCGGGCGCGAGCGCGGCGTGCTTGAGCGCCTCCACGATCTGCCCGAGCCACGCGAACCGGTCGTCGGGCTTCTTCTGCAGACACTTCTGCACGATGTCTTCGAGCCGCTGACTCGCGCGACATTCGGGGAAGAGCTCGCGAAGCTTAGGCGGCGCTTGATAGACGTGCGCACGCATCGCCTCGAACTGAGAGCCGTCGGGGAAGGGCGGCTTCCCCGTCAGCATGAAGCACAACATCGCGCCGAACGCATAGATGTCCGCGCGATGGTCGACGTCGCTGCCGCGTACCTGCTCCGGCGCCATGTAGCGCGGAGAACCGAGCATGATGCCGCTTTGAGTGAGGCGATTCTTCTTGTCGTCCTCTTGGCGGCTCACCATCTTCACGAGCCCGAAGTCGAGCACCTTCACGAAGAGTGGGTCGCCGCTCCGGTGCGTGATCATCACGTTGCTGGGCTTGAGGTCGCGGTGCACCAGGCCCTGCGCGTGGGCGTCCTGGAGCGAGCTCGCCACCTGCAACGCCACGTGGATCGCGTCCGCCGGGTGCATCGGTCCGAGCTCGGTGACCTTCTCCGTGAGCGTCTTTCCTTCCAGGTACTCCATCGCGAAGTACAGGAGGTCGCCGTCGCGGCCGTAGTCGTGGACCACGATCGTGTGTGGGTGATGCAGGTTCGCGACCGCCGCCGCTTCGAGCAGGAAGCGTTTCGAGAAGCTCTCGTCCAGATCGGGATTCGGCGGTTGTTTCAAGACCTTGACCGCCACCGGACGTCCGAGCGGCACCTGCTCGGCGCGGTACACGACTCCCATGCCGCCCGCCGCGAGCCGCCGCTCGATCTTGAAGCGGCCCCCCACGAGCGTGCCGAGGAGCGTGTCCGCTTCTCCGCTGCGCGGCATCTGAGGGGAGGACGAGCCCGACATCTCGGAGCCACGATATCACGAACGTCGCGCGTGGCACCGCGACGGACCGCATCGAGAGCCACCGGGGGCGGTGAACGTGCGGGACGTGCTCATGCAGCGCCGCCTCCCGTCACCGAGCCGCGAGCACCTGCTCCCGATAGTGGGCCGCGCACACGGGGACGTACTTCTCGTCGGCACCGAGCACGACCTGGGGCCCCTCGAAGACTCCGTGCCCGTCGACCATTCGTAGGTTGAAGATGGCTTTCTTTCCGCAGAAGTAGCAGGTCACCTTCACTTCCTCGATCGCGTCTGCGAGCTCGAGGAGGCGTTTGCTGCCCACGAACAGACGTGCCTGAAAGTCGGTTCGCAGGCCGTAACAGATGACGGGAACGCCGTGCACGATCGTCAGCTCGCGGAGCGACTCGATGTTCTTCTCCGAGAGGAACTGGGCTTCGTCGACGAGCACACAATCCAGCTTCGAGAGCTCTTCCATCGGGAGGTCGTCTTCGGGACCGACCAGAAAGTCCGCCTCCGCCTCCAGGCCCGACCGGCTCCGAATGGCGGCCTCGCCGAAGCGAACGTCGAGCCGCGGCTTCATCAGAGCGCAGCGCTTGCCCTGCTTGCGGTAGTTGTGCGCGACCGCGAGCAGGTTGAGCGTCTTGGCACTGTCCATGGTGCCGTAGCGGAAGTAGAGCTTGGCCACGGCGCCCGTGTAGCAGGTCCGACCGCCGGAAGAGAAGCCCGCCACGCGCCGACTCGACCCGACTCCGCGCGAGGAGGGGCGACGGTCGTGACATCCGCGGCGTCGGCACGCGTTCGGTGACTGCGGGACCCGCAACACCGTCCGCAGGCGCGTGAGAACGACGTGGGGCGCGAACGCTTCAGCTTCCTC
>ERZ761602.5143-NODE-5143-length-15792-cov-8.324141_pt1 | contig 15792 bp, 18 predicted proteins | sample MGYA00512165_ERZ761602 | MGnify/ENA primary metagenome ERZ761602 (study PRJEB28899, sample SAMN02445085) | bioreactor sludge metagenome | biome: EBPR sludge; isolation source: Thorneside wastewater treatment plant | place: Australia: Brisbane, Thorneside...
TGATGACGCTGGTGCTGAGCGGGAAGGTGTCGGAGAAGGAGAGCTTCCTGATCCGCTGGGCGAAGAAGGCTTACATGCCGGCTTTTGATTTTGTCGGCCGCTATCGGGCGCAGGCGTTGGCTCTCGCGGTCGGGCTTGTGGCAATCAGCGGTGCCATTTTTCCGTATCTAGGTTCCGAGTTTATCCCGCGGCTCGACGAGGGGGACATTGCCGTCCAGGTTCAGCGGCTCCCGAGTGTGTCGTTGGAGGAATCGGTCCGGAACACCACCGAGGTAGAAAAGGTGCTGATGGAGTTCCCGGAAGTGAAAACCGTGATCTCCAAGACAGGTCGAGCGGAAGTCGCGACCGACCCGATGAGCGTTGACTTCTCCGACCTGTATGTGGCGTTGAAGCCGCCAGAGGAATGGACCACGACGAAGGATAAGACGGAGCTGGTCGAAAAGATGTCGAAGGCGCTCGATGAACGGGTGCCGGGGGCGATGGCAAGCTTCTCGCAGCCGATCGAGCTGCGCGTTGCGGAGCTGATCTCCGGTGTGCGCTCGGACGTCGCCATCAAGCTTTACGGTGACGATCTTAAAGTCCTTAAAGAGAAGGCGGACGAGATTGTGAAATCCGTACAAACGGTTAAGGGAGCGGAAGACGTTAAGGCGGAAGCCACGAGCGGCTTGCCGCAGTTGCAGATCAAGCCCGACCGCGCCGCGATTGCCCGCTACGGTCTCAACGTCGAAGACGTGAATGACATGGTCGAGTCCGTCGTCGCGGGCAAAGACGCGGGGCAGGTGTACGAGGGTGAGCAGCGGTTCAACCTCGTCGTTCGGCTCGACGAGGAGTCGGGCAAGAACGTCGATTCGATTCGAAACCTGATTCTAACAGCCCCTAACGGCTCTCGTGTGCCGCTCTCACAGGTTGCCGACATCCAGCTTGTCGAGGACGCTGCCCAGATCACCCGCGAGGACACACGGCGCCGAATCGGCGTCGAGCTAAACGTTCGCGGCCGGGACATCGGCTCGTTTGTCGTGGAGGCTCAGGCGAAGATAGCGAAGGAGGTGCAGCTTCCGCCGGGCTACTACCTTAAGTGGGGCGGCACATTCGAGAACCTGCAACGGGCCTCGGAGAGACTCTTGATCGTGGTTCCGATAGCTCTCTTTTTGATCTTCGTTCTGCTGTACACGACGTTTAATTCGATCAAGCAGGCTCTTATGATCTACACGGGAATCCCGTTCGCAATTGTCGGGGGGATTGTCGCTTTAGCCCTTCGCGGAATGCCGTTCTCAATCTCGGCAGGCGTTGGGTTCATCGCCCTGTTCGGCGTCGCGGTGCTCAACGGAGTCGTGATGGTCAGCTTTATCAACCACCTGCGCGAAGAAGGAAAGACGGTGCTCGACGCGGTTCGCGAGGGAGCGGAAACGCGGCTGCGTCCCGTGCTGATGACCGCACTGGTAGCGAGTCTCGGATTTATTCCGATGGCCCTTGCGACGAGTGCGGGAGCCGAAGTTCAGCGGCCGCTTGCGACGGTGGTGATCGGCGGGTTGATCACATCGACGCTTTTGACCCTGCTAATCTTGCCAACGCTTTACGGTTGGGTGGAAAAAGATCGCGAAGGCGAATTTACGGAGGATGAAATATGAAATTAATCGTCGCGATCGTGAGGCCATTCAAAGTGGACGAGATCATAACCGCATTTGAAGCCATCGAAGGCTTTCCCGGCATGACCGTTACGAACTCGGAGGGCTTCGGCCGCCGATTCGGCACGCCACTTTACGATTCGCTGGATCCGTTTATGCCGGGCAAGAGGATCGAGATCGTCGCGAACGACGAACTCGTCGACCAGATCGTTGCGGCGATCAAGCAGCGTGCTCACACGGGCAGAAAGGGCGACGGGCTTATAGTCGTCCTCAACATCGATAATGCATTGCTTATTTAGCGAGTTAGGAACGATTAATAGCGGGGAACATGGAAATTATCTGGAGCGAACTAACATCAGGCTTTCCGGACACGGCCCAGCTGGTACATGTATTAATCCGTTTAGTTGCGGCGATCGTACTCGGGGCGGTTATTGGGCTTCAGCGTGAGCAGGCGGGTAAGGAGGCGGGGCTGCGAACACATATTCTCGTCTCCTTGGGCACAACCCTGTTTGTTCTTGCGGCGGCGGGCAGCGGCATGTCGTCCGATGGCGTTTCGCGTGTTGTTCAGGGACTCGCAACAGGTATCGGCTTTATCGGAGCCGGGGCGATTATGAAGTTGGAGCGAGAACGCTCTATACACGGACTAACAACCTCTGCCGGCATCTGGATGACGGCCGCTATCGGGGTTGCTATCGGCCTCGGCGGCCTTGGTTTGGCTTTGATAAGTACTTTTGCGGCTTGGATCGTTCTCTCGGTACTTGGGCGGCTTGAACTGAACGCGGACGTAAAGCAGCTCGAAAAGGAAGACAACAAAATACGCGATTCTAAGGAGAGAAATAGATGAAATGTCCAATTGATACAAACACGGATCTTCAAATGTCGGAGCGGCAGGGTATCGAGATCGATTTCTGCCCCGAATGCCGAGGCGTATGGTTAGACCGCGGCGAGATCGACAAGATAATTGAACGGTCGATGGCCACTGCCCCTGCTGCATCGGGCAAATACGACGACTATCAAGATCGATCACGTGATGATTATTCGCGAGATCACCATTCGCGAAAACGGCGCAAAGGGTTCTTAAGCGAATTATTCGACTGATGATGCGTGGTCGATATTTTGACACCCGATCAGGCGTTGCACTGTCGCATTATATCGAAAAGTCGTTTGAGCAGATCGAGCAGAAGCAAGAGTGAGAGTTGAGTCGCTTAGTTCTTCAGCGAGAACGTATGACTAAGAAGAATTCAAAACGCGAAAAGCCGCAGAAGAGCCAGGACGCAAGCCACCAGTACGAAAAGCATCCGCCTCGATCTCTCGAGGATGTTCTTGACCTCGATCCCGGCCCCGGCCGTGTCGAGGGCGTTCATATTCTCAGTCAAGAGGATATTCGACGGCACTTTCCCGATGCGGTTCCGGAAGAGTCTGAGAACCATTCTAAGCGGCATCGAAAGTGAATTTACGGCGGGGGCTATGCCTTGATTGCGCTAACCGTCTTGGCGTCAACGAGTCGACAAAGTTGAAGAAGGGCGAGCAACCGAGCGATGTGGAACAAAAATTATGTCAAAGGGGATGCGTCCCAAGCGATGAGGAAGGGTAATTTAGTGACTAGGAATGCTCTCCAAGCCATAGGGAACGATAATTTGGTGAGCGGAAACGCTTTCCAAGCGAATAGAACCCCCAGTTATATGAGGGGGAAATCGAGTTTGATGACATGGATCGTCGTCCAGGCGGCGTGGCAAGCTTGTCGAGCGACACGGTTTAGATATTTGGGGGCGAAGAAATGACCTTCGTTCGCAAATCAGATCGGGCATCCGGCCTAAAGCGGAAAAGGTTGATCCGAAATCGGGACGCCCGCCCGATCATTATGTGCAGACGGACTGCACTATCCTCTCCTCGAGGAACCTGGCACGCTACGAAGGTGTCGGGAGTTGACCAGCCTTGAAAAAAGGCAAGGAGTACAAACATGGCAACTCAGAAACTTCAATTAAAACGGGCAGTGCTCACACTGTTTTTCGCCGTAACGCTTACGGCACTGGGAACAGTCGCGGCAAGCGCCCAGCATCGCGGCGCGAATTCGCACGTTCGCCGGGACAATCATCACCGGCAAGACAATAATCGACGTGTCGTGCGACAACCGGTCTATTACGGCAACAAGGGTTATTACGGCAATAGCGGCTATTACGGCAACGGCGGGTATTACGGGAATGACGGATACTATTCTAATACGCGTCGTCCTTTATACTATCCGGCTCAACGCAGGAGCGGCGTTGGCGGTGTCTTTAGAGTTCTGCTCGGCGGCCGAAGCAGCCACCATAGAAGAAGACATCACTGACCGGTAAATTATGGAACAAGAAGTCAGCGTTTATCATCAGCTCGTAGAACATCCGCTTCTCGTGTTTGTGCTAGCGTCTCTCCTCCTGATTACTTTCATGTGGTTGTTCGGCATGTGGGTGCACCGTCGCAGCAATAGGTTCGACGAGCCAAGATCGTCGAAAGACAAAAGTTCGGGAGGTACGGAGCCAACGATTTGAACTACGCCCTTTAAGTAAGAGGCGATTACTATGGGAAAAGATCATGTGCAAAGCGCTTCGTCGCGCAATAAGAAAAGTCTGACGATTGTCTTTGGGCTCACGTCCTTCTATCTCATCGTCGAGGTGATCGGCGGATTGTGGACGGGCAGCCTCGCCCTTCTCGCGGACGCGGGCCATATGTTGACCGATGTTGCCGGCGTCGGCCTCGCGTTGCTCGCTATCCGGTTCGCGGAAAGACCGGCGTCTCCGGAAAGGACGTACGGTTACTACCGCGTCGAGATACTTGCCGCCCTGACGAACGCTGTCGTACTGATCTTCATTTCGCTCTACATTTTGTACGAGGCTTACCAGCGTTTCAAAAACCCGCCGGAGGTCGAAAGCGCCGCGATGCTCGGCGTCGCATCGATCGGCCTTGTCGTGAACATCGTCGGGATGTACATCCTTCGGTCGGGTTCGAAAGAGAGCCTCAACATGAAGGGTGCGTACTTTGAGGTGCTGTCCGATATGCTCACATCCATCGGCGTGATCGTCGCGGGCTTGATCATGCTGACGACCGGCTGGTATTACGCCGACCCGCTCATTTCGGCCGGCATCGGATTGTTCATCCTCCCGCGCACCTGGGCGCTGCTGAAAGACGCGGTCGGCGTTTTGATCGAAGGCACACCCGCTGACGTGGACATTGCTGCACTGCGCGAAAGTCTGGCGCAGATCGATGGCGTCGCGAGCGTTCACGATTTGCACGTTTGGAGTTTAACTTCAGGAGTCAACGCGATGAGCGTTCACGCGGTCTTGGCCGACGAGGCGGAGCACGACGAGGTTTTGGCAAGTGTCCACGCCCACTGCACAAAGACGTTTAGTATCGAGCATGTCACCGTCCAAACCGAACGCGGCGATTTCGCGACGCACGAAACGCATCTTTGAAATACGGTCTATGGAAAGAGAGGAACGAATTCCAACGACGCACTTCGCAACGGCCGGCGGCTATCTGCCTTACGCTGCGTGGATAGTGGCGGTGGTCGCGACCGCGGGCAGCCTTTTCTTTAGCGCGGTGATGCAGCTGCCGCCCTGCGTTCTTTGCTGGTATCAGCGAATTGCGATGTATCCACTCGTCGTGGTGATCGGGGCGGGTATTGTAATGCGCGACCGGCGAATGAAATTTTATGCCCTGCCATTTGCGCTCGTCGGGCTCACGATCTCGATATATCACAACCTTCTTTATTACGGGCTGATCCCGGAAAGCATCACGCCGTGCATGGAGGGCGTTTCGTGCACCTCGCGGCAGATCGAGTGGCTCGGTTTCATAACGATCCCGTTGATGGCTCTCGTGGCGTTCGCGACGATCTCGGCGTCTCTGCTGTTACTCAAATGGAGGCGTGAATAGTCTTATGAGAAAGGAACTACTGATTCTAGGAGCGATCATCGTCGTTGTCGCCATCGGCCTTGCCGTCGGTTCGAGCTATTACCGCAGCTCGCTTCAGAACACCCGAGTTACGACGAACACGAGCGGCAATTCGAACAAGCCAAGCGTAAATCCCGAAACGCTTGTCCGACCCGACAGCCACGCGCTCGGCGCGTCAGACGCACGCGTGACGCTCGTCGAGTTTCTGGACCCGGAATGCGAAGCGTGCGCGGCTTTTAATCCGGTGCTGAAGAAAATGCTCAATGATTATGCGGGCAAGATCCGCCTGGTCGTCCGCTACATGCCGCTCCATCCGAACTCGATGACGGCCGCGACCTTCATGGAAGCAGCCGGCGAGCAGGGTAAGTATTGGCAGGCATTGGATCTGCTTTTCAGGAAGCAGTCCGAATGGGGGCAGAAACACGGCCAGCCAACCGCTAGTGAATCCGATACCAAGGCGCAGTTTGACAAGTACGCACAGGAACTCGGATTAGATATGACAAAGACCGATCAGGCGATCAGGTCGCGCCAGTATGAGGCGAAGATAAATCGCGACAAGAACGACGGGCAGAGCCTGGGCGTACGGCAAACGCCGACGGTTTTTGTCAATGGAAGACAACTGCTCGGTATAGACGAGCGACAGTTGCGATCAATGATTGAAGAGGAATTACAAAAGTGAGGTAAATGAAATGTATTTACAACAAATGTCGATTGTAAGGATTGCCGGCGTGGCGGCGTTAGCCGTTTTGATCACCGGAAGTTGGACAATTGCGCAGGACGCGAGCCGCTACGTCGTATCGGCGAAAGCGGGCGGGATCAATTATGTTTCGGGCGACGCTAACATCAAGCGTGCCGCTCGTTCAGATGTTTCACCGGCCTCGGTGAAAGATTCGATGGAGAGCGGTGACGAATTGAGAACCGGCTCGCAAGGGCGCTCCGAGGTGCTTCTAAACCCGGGCTCGTATCTGCGCGTTGAGGGGAACAGCACAGTTCAACTGACAGACGCGTCGATCGAATCGCTTCGGGTAGATATTTTGGCGGGCCGCGCCATTTTTGAGGTCGCAGGGAAAGGCGATGAGTTCGCTCCCGTGGCAATTAACGCTGCGGGAACAAGCTTTACGCTGCGGGAACGCGGCATTTACAGCTTTCAGATACTGCCGAACAGCACAGTCCTGCTTCGCGTTTACAAAGGCAAGATCAGCGTGCGAGGCAACGATGTAAAGGACGGTCGTGAGATCGTGGTTGGTCCAGCAATAACGACTGCTGCGGCAAAATTTGACAAAGACAACGTCGATGACTTCTCGTCATGGAGTTCACGTCGTGCTGAGAGTATTGCCGCAGTCAACCGCAAGCTCTCTGATTCATCCATTAACTCGCTGTACTCATCATACGGTTCACGTAGTAACGGATTCCGAAGAGGCGGCTACTGGTTATGGGATCCATTTTATTCCACCAGGACGTTTCTGCCATTCAACTCAGGATGGTCATCGCCTTATGGCTTTGGCTACCACAGGCATTTGAGATCGATTCGATACGGAGGGTTTGGAATTTTCTCCAACCCGCGTCCAAGGATCAACATCGTGCATCGCGTCCATCGCCCGGTAATCATTCGTCACGGCGGCGGGCGTAAGCACTAAAGACATCTCACAGACTAAGTGATGAGAGCGGCAGCCATTTGCGTCCGCCGATGGCTGTCAGCTTTGCAAGGCGGACTAGGGAGAAAACTATGTTTACTAAGATTATGTCTGCGATTATTATGATCGCTGTTGTCGGAACAGGATCGATCGTTCCCGCGGCAGTTACCAAAGGCGGCGACGATGACGGCGAAAAGGTCAAGAGCGAAATTCGCAAGCTTGGCACAGGTCCCGATGCAACCGTAAAGATCGAACTCCGCGATAAGACGAAACTCGAGGGCTATGTCAGCGAGACGACCGAAACCGATTTTACCGTTATGAATTCTGCCGGCACAGCAACAAAGGTCGCGTATCCGCAGGTCCGTAAGGCAAAAGGCAACAACCTCTCGGGCGGTGTGAAGATCGCTCTCACGATAGCTATCGTCGCGGCCGTGACCTTTTTGAGTTTTAAGTATGGCCGACGCAACCGACGCGTTTTTTATTGAGACGGTCGCAATCCACCCGACCTAAGATCGAACCCCTATGAGCGACTCAACAAAAAGTGAAGGTGCCAAGCTCGGTCTTTGGCAAGACCGAAAATTCCAGTGGCTTATAGCCAGCGTTGTCCTCGTTGCCGTCTTCGAGTTTTTGTCCTTAATGGGCGACGACTACAAACTGCGGCGTGACATTGCTTTCCCGTTTTTTGCAGCGCTGATCCTCGCGGTTGGGTGGCGGACGCTGTGGAGCGGGCTGAAGGCCCTCTCGAAGCTGAATTTTCGCAGCATCAATCTCCTGATGACGATCGCAGTCGTCGGAGCTTTTTACCTTGGGGAATACGAAGAGGCAGCGGTCGTAGTGGTTCTCTTTGCCCTCGGCGAGAGGCTCGAAAGCTTCGGCATACAATCGAGCAAATCGGCTTTGCAGGCCCTTGTAGATCGCACGCCGAAAACCGCCCGCGTGCGGCGTGAGGGCGGCGAATCAGAACTGCCGATCGAGGAGATCAGCGTCGGCGACACGTTGATCCTGAAGCCCTCCGACATGATCGCGCTCGACGCGGAAGTGATATCCGGCGCATCGAGCGTCGACGAGTCGGCCATCACCGGCGAACCGCTTCCGAAGGATAAGCACACGGGCGACCGCGTTTTCGCGGGGACGCTGAACATGCAGGGCTACCTCGAAGCGAAAGTGCTCAAAACCGCGAAGGACACGACGCTCGCCAAAATCATCGAAACGACTTTCGCCGCGACGAAAACGAAAGCGGAGACGCAGAAATTCATCGAGACCTTCGCCGGCTATTACACGCCGTCGATCATCGCCATCGCGACACTGCTCGTCGTCATACCGACGGTTTTTCTGGGCCAGCCGTTCAACCCCTGGTTCGAGCAGGCGATCACGATCCTCGTCATCGCTTGCCCGTGCTCGCTCGTGATCTCGACGCCGATCTCCATTTACGCCGCGATCGGCAGCGCATCGGCGAAAGGAGCTCTCGTCAAAGGTGGCAAGTACATCGAGGCTATCGGACGGATCAAGGCGGTCGCGATGGACAAGACCCGCACGCTTACCTACGGCAGGCCGAAGGTGACGGACGTGTTGCCCTTCGGCGAGTCGACGCGCGAGCACCTACTCGCGTGCGCGGCCGGGATTGAGAGCTATTCGGAACATCCACTCGCTGCGGCTATCGTCACGGCGGCGAACGAGGAGAAGCTCGACATCCACGCCGTCGAGAATTTTCAAGCCGTGATGGGAAAGGGAGCGAAGGCGGATTGCGTCGTATGCTACGATAAGCACCACTGCATCGGAAAGCTGCCGTTCATATCCGAGGAACACGAGGTTCAGGAGGAGGTCGTCCGCCGCGTTGAGGCGCTGCAAATGGAAGGGAAGACGTCGATCGTCGTAAGTAGCCAGGACGGCGTCGAGGGCGTGATCGCTCTTACCGACGAGATCAAAAGCGAAAGCCGAGCGTCGGTCGCCGAACTGCATGAACTCGGCGTGGCGGTCGTGATGATGACAGGCGACAACCGCGCCCCAGCCGAAGCCGTTGCGAAAGAGGTCGGCATTCGCGAGGTGAAGGCGGAGATGCTGCCCGAAGATAAAGCCGACGGCATCAAGGAACTGCTCGCCAAATACGGCCCGACCGCGATGGTCGGCGACGGCGTCAACGACGCCCCGGCCCTTGCCCTCTCCAGCGTCGGCGTGGCGATGGGCGCGGCGGGCTCCGACACCGCCATCGAAGCGGCCTCGATCGCGATCCTCAACGACCGCCTCGAGCTGATACCCTACCTCGTCCGGCTCGGCCGACGCACGATCTCCACTATCCGGATCAACACAGCCGCGGCGATCGTCACCAAACTCATCTTCGTCACCCTAGCGATCCTCGGCCTGAGCAGCCTCGCCCTCGCGATCTTCGCCGACGTCGGAGTGACGATTCTGGTAATACTAAACAGTTTGCGGCTGCTGAAATTCGAATGATGGCGATCAAAATGAAGGTCTCCATGCGTTGAGTGAAGTCTGTCGATTGACGTTCTGTGTAGAACTCAACGCGGAGCTGTGCGAATCGAACACGAAGGACACAGAGTCTAAGACGAAGCAGTGCAAATCGCTCGCGAAGCAGTTAGAATTGTTAGCGAACCCTAACAAGTCGGTCACGAAGGTATGAAAATGCCTCGCGAAGATGTGAAAGTCGTTCGCGAAGCCGATGAAGTGCTTCACGAAGGCGTGAAAGTGCCTGACGAAGGCTGAAAAATGGCCGACGAAGGCCATAAAACCAGATACGAAGGAGGAAGGTTTGCTCTGACGACCCCGGAAAACTAGCTGCGTGGATTTCAGCCAGCCACGTCGAGAAGCTCCGAAGAAGCAGACGCCAACGCCGTGAACAAGAAACTTTTGTTAACTATCCTGTTTGGTTTGTGCGGGCTGCTTCTATCTTGCTCGTCACAACAAAGTTCTGCGGACAAAAAGGATGTAGAACTATTACGCAAGGAAACCGAGCTGGCAAAGAAGGAGGCTGAACTCGCCAAGAAAGAGCTGGAGTTATCGAAGCAACCGACTAACTCAAACGTATCAAATGCCATTTCGACCGAAGCGACTCCGCCACCACCTAAATTGTCGACCGTGACGATCCGCTTCGAGCCAGTGTGGATCAATGGTCGGGGTGCGGGCCTGTTCGATCCGGGAATGACTGCGATTGTTAGAAGTAGTGCTGGAAAGAGCTCGGGGAAAGTAAATGGTCGAGGCGTTATTTCGATAAAAGGAATTCCATGTGACGAAGAGATTAATATAGCTTTGCCACCAACGCATGGATGGGGCGGAGCCACTGTTTATCACAGGCGCTTCATCAAATGCGGGAAACCAGTTGTTGATCTTGGGCAACTGAAAATAGGGGGTTTGGAGGATTGAAGATATGAAGAAACTCTTTATCGTTGTTTTTTCGCTCGTGTTGGCGGTAGGTGCGTTTCCTCAAGATGCTCCGACCGTGAAACATTCTGGTGCTGGGAAGAATCGCCGCGTCACTGAAATGTCAAACATGTTGGGTGAGGTGGAATACATGGAGTGCAAACGAGTTGCGCGGTTGATAACGGGAAAGATTGTGAAGCGAGATTATGATGAGGACGAATTCACAATAGCAAGCTTTATCGTTGCGGACGCTCGCGATAAACGGTTTCCGATTAACCTGAACGAGGCGACGGTCGGAATGCTCGGACATGATCGCAATGGCCTTGTCTCATCGTTGCTCACAAAGGGAAACAAGGTTCAAGTACGATTCCACGAATGCTCGGGCGGCGGATCAGGCATCTTTTTCTATGCAGATCGGATAAAGGTTCTTTAATAAAACATTATGGACGAACAAACAATCAAAAGAATTATTCAGGAAGTTCTTTCCGAGATGGGCGAAGAGGGCTGCAATACGCCGGTAGTAAATTCGCATTTAACCTTGCTGACGATGGACGACGTGATAGAGCCTTCTATTCCCGGGTGGAAGGTTGTGTTTAGTTGTAATGCAGCGGATCCCGACAAGCGTCGCTCGGTTAAATTTGAAATTGAAACGCCTGACGGAAAGAGTGAACCCCAGATTAAGCAGGAAATCCTTGCGACCCTTCAGAGGCAGCTGGCCTAAATGCAACAAAGCCTGATCACAATCGCCTGCATCGCCGCGATTGAGCTGGTTTATCGTGAACCTTGGCGGGTTTTGCCAGCAGGGCTTGGGAAGCATCGCGATGGATAAAGCCGGCACATTTTGGGCCACCGTCGTGGTTGCCGTCGTCTTGGCTTCGATTCTTTATGCGCTCGCAAGGTACGGATTGCGACGCTTTAAGTTCTCCAACAAGGACGCGAAGGCTGCCGGTCTGAATCGGCAGGAACGGAGACGATTTATGGCTCAGACCCGCGCGAAACGGCGCGGTAAAATGCGTTTTTGAAGGTATGGCTCGTTACTCGACCCATCTATCTCGTTTTTTAAGTGGTGGTCGCGATCGACACATTTTTCCCTGAGCATAGATCCGAATTTGCGTGTCACGAAGCTCATCTATAATTCAACGAATGTATGGAACAGGAAGAGGACTTTTTTCATCTTTTCACGCAACACCAGTTTATAATTTTCGTTGTTGTTAGTTTGCTGATTCTGGCCTTGTTGTTCGCAGTAGCGTATTTGCTCGGACGGCGGGCGGGGAGGCGAAAGATGCACGGAGGCTCAAATGAACCACGACGACGGTAGCACTTTGACGGCGAGGATCTTGGAAGAACTCACTTTATCGGATTTACTTGTCGAGTCCGGCGATCTGAACCTCGCGTTCCATCACCTCGAACGCGCGCACGTTCTCGGCCAGGCCTCGACCTATCAGCACACGCGCATCCATTGGCGGATGCTCAAGATCGCTGTAAAGCAGCATTCGGCGCGTGAGATCTGGGGACAGATCATTCGCATAATCGGGGCATCGACCAAGACGCCTTTTGGGATCTACCCGAAAGGCAATACAGGCAGAGCCGATGTTTGGTTTTTTAAGACGATGCCGATCCCCGAGGACCTGCAGAAGATTCTTGCTGGAAAGTGATTTGGTTGTTTTAGCGATCAGGAGGACAAGTTATGAAATTATGCCTGTTTCTCATCTTTTTGCTTTCGGGACTGGTTTCGGCGCAGACAACAGTACCGCCCGATACCTGGAAGCCGCTACGATTCTTTGTTGGTATCTGGGAAGGAACGGGCAAAGGCGAATCGGGAGATTCCAAGGTTGAGCGCGAATATAGGTTCACGCTCAACAATAAATTCCTGCAAGCGACGCACCGTTCGACGTATGCGCCCCAGCCGAAGAATGTGAAGGGCGAGGTCCACGACGATCTCGGATTCTTCAGCTACGACAAGGCCCGGAAACAGTTCGTCTTCCGGCAGTTCCACGTCGAAAGCTTCGTGATTCAGTACGTTCTGACGAGTATTTCCGAAGACGGCAAGACGATCATCCAAGATAGCGAAAGCATCGAGAACGTTCCGAAGGGCATGCGGTCGCGCGAGACATTCAAGATCATCAACGACAACGAATTCACCGAGACGTTCGAGATCTCCGAACCCGGCAAGGAGTTCGTCGTGTATTCCGTCAATCAGTTCAAACGTAAAAGGCAATGAATAAGAAAGAACACTGGGAAAATGTCTACCAGACTAAGGGACGCAACGAGGTAAGCTGGTTTCGCGAACATCTCGACACGTCGATGCGGATGATATCAAACACCGGTGTCGGCAAAGATGCCGCGATCATCGACGTTGGCGGCGGCAATTCCACCCTTGTGGACGATCTGCTCGACTCAGGGTTCGCCGACGTTTCGGTGCTCGACATCTCCACGAACGCGATCGGGGGCAGCAAAGAGCGGCTTGGGGCGAAGGCGAACGACGTAGACTGGATCGTCGCCGACATTACCGCCGCCAAGCTTCCCGTCGAGCATTACGACGTCTGGCACGATCGGGCCGTATTTCACTTCCTGACCGATGAGGACGACCGTCGCAAATATGTCGAGCTCGTGATGCGGAGCCTGAAGCCCAACGGACATATCATCGTGGCATCGTTCAGTCTCAATGGCCCACAGAAATGCAGCGGCCTCGACGTGATGCGTTACAGTCCCGAGACCATGCATAACGAATTCGGCCGTCCGTTCCAGCTTGTCGATAGCCTCGCCGAAACCCATAACACGCCATTCGGTACGACGCAGGAATTTGTTTATTGTTACTGCCGAAAATCATATTCGTGATATTCTGAAAGCTGTTTTATGGGATCGCGGCACTTCAATAAAATTGTTCACAAGGCACTCACCGGATTCATGGCGGTGTGGTTGAGCGGCGTTGTGTTCTTATTGTGTTGTCAGACGATGAATGCGAAAGCAATGGCTGCGGATTCTTGCCCTTTGGCTAAGAAGTCAGAACATTGCAATAAGGCGAAGAAGGCTGATCAAAAGGGTCCCGTTATTGAATTTAAGAGAGAAAGTCGCGTAGAGTGCTGTAGTTTTCTACAGGCTGTTTTCGACAAAGCTCGAAAGGTCGAACAAGGCCAAGAACAGGTAGCGATCGCTCCGAAGGTTTCGCCGGTCAGGTTTGTACCACCAATTCGCAAAAGTATTTTACCTACATTTACTGCAACGCACACGCGTGTTCAGGACAGGCATGGAACCTTTAAACGGAACTGTGTCTTTCGTATTTAGAAAGCAGATTAGCGTCTCAATTTAATGCCGAGAGCAGTTTTGCATTCGGCGGCACTAATAATTTTTAAACATAAGGAACACATATCATGAAAAAGAAAATGATACTCGCGATTGCGGCATTGATGGTTTTCGGACTTTCAATCGCGGCCTTTGCGTTCACTAGAACTACCATTTCGTCCGCGACGACGGTGTCATGCTGTTGTTGCAGTGGCGATTCATGCCCGATGAAGAAAAAAGACGCATCGAGCAAAGAAATAGCTTCGTGCTGTGACGATTGTGATTGCTGTACGGGTGATTCTTGCCCAATGAAGAAATCAGAACACGCTACGGTGTCCGGAACGAAGATGGCAGACGGAGCATCTTGCCCAATGAAGATGAAAGCCGACGCAGTTAGCGGCCCAAGTGCCGACGCTAAGGACACCAAAGCCGAAGCGAAGAGCTGCGACTGCTCCTGCTGTAACAAAGATAAGGAAAAGAAAGACACACCCGCTGTCTAAAGATCCTTAAAATAACTGGAAGCCCCGTTTGTCGCCAAACGGGGCTTTTTCGTTTGGTGGCTCTGGATGATATCGCATCTTGCTCCGATTGACTATGGCGACTCAGTCCTGTAACTTCTAAATGAAGTTGAAAATCAATTTCAATAAAATTGTCTTGTTTTCACATGACCTTGGTCTGCCGGGGATTTTTATGAAGAGTATCGTTCTCAAGTTTTTGACACTTACGTTCTCATTGTCACTTTTTGCGGTAAACGGCTCTTCGCAATCAGCCGGTCAGGCTGAGATACGCATCGTCGATGAGAACGGTGCCGCAATTTCGGGAGCGACACTGACCGTTCAGCACCAAGATGAGCGGTTGGCTGCAAAAATCAAAGCCGATAGTGAAGGCTGTTATCTAATCAAGGATTTGCGCACTGGCAAGTACAAGGTCACTATCGCTGCCTTTGGGTTTGCAACACTTCGCAGTCAGTTCACGATTCCGTTGACACAGCCCGTCGTCTTTACCCTCAAACCTAAGGGTATTGCGGTGAATGTTTCCGTTACGTCAAGCTATCTCGCCGGAACACCCGAAAGCCTCTCAGAAATTCCGGGTTCTATCGAACGGATCGACAGGCAAACACTGGAAAAGAGCCGCGCGTTCAATTTCTCCGAAGTGCTAAGGAAGATATCGGGTGTGAATGTAAGAGACGAGGAGGGATTTGGTTTGCGACCCAACATCGGCATTCGCGGCACCAATCCGACGCGCTCAACCAAGGTGTTGTTGCTTGAAGACGGCCTTCCATTGTCTTATGCGCCCTACGGAGATAATGCTTCTTACTACCATCCCCCGGTAGAGAGATACGATTCGATCGAGGTTTTAAAGGGATCGGGTCAGATTGCTTATGGCCCACAAACGATCGCTGGTCTAATCAACTATCTGACCCCTAATCCGCCTGATAAACCGACTTTTAATTTCAAACTAGAAGGCGGAAATAGAAGTTTTTTCAACGGCGGAGCAGGTTTTGGCGGGACGTTCGGTAACCTTGGCACGATTTTTAATTTCAACCATAAACGAGGAGACGGGTCGAGAGACAATCTGAATTCCAAGCTGTATGATCTTTCAAACAAATCGGTTCTGCAGTTAAATGCTCGCAACGCCCTGACTGGAAAATTTACCTTCTTTCGTGAGGATTCGAATCTTACCTATACAGGCTCGACCGAGGCGGAATTCGCCGCAGATCCCCGCAGCAACATATTTAAGAACGATTTCTTTTATGGCCGCAGGTCCGGTTTCTCGTTGCAGCACGCCGCGGTTCTAACCTCTAAAATCAATCTGACGACTAGTTTTTACTCTAACTACTTTTCGCGCGACTGGTGGCGTCAGTCATCCAATTCGAGCCAACGTCCAAATCGTTTGAATGTCGATCCCGATTGCCTCAGTCTGGCCGCTTTAAACACCACCTGCGGCAACGA